>Ga0335085_10001252_pt1 | contig 56654 bp, 110 predicted proteins | sample Lox_Sample_45_FD_206712 | JGI IMG/M metagenome (GOLD analysis project Ga0335085, IMG submission 206712) | Soil microbial communities from Loxahatchee National Wildlife Refuge, Florida, United States - Lox_Sample_4.5 | ecosystem: Environmental > Terrestrial > Soil > Wetlands | place: USA...
TCCCCACCGCCGGCCCTGCAATCACGATAAAGATTCTGTCGCCCTGTGACCTCAACAGCGATGGAGCGGTGGACATGGCGGATTTGAACGCGGCCATTCCCCAGGTTCTCGGATCCCAGGCGTGCACAAGCGCTGATTTGAACGGCGACGGGAAGTGCACCATCGGAGAACTGCTCCGCATCGCCATCGCTGCAGGAGGGGGAGCCTGCCGGGTAGGCCCTTAGACTCCTGCCCCGTTCCGTCAGACGGGACAGGAACGAATGAAGACGGTCAAATCGTGCCCATGACGCCATTCACGGTAACGAGCCCTCCTGAGGAGGTCAAGACTTGCTCCGTGTACTCCCGGTTCGTTGAAGTCGGATGGGTCAATGCGAGTTGCTGTGTGCTCCCGGACGGCACGGTGGTGCGCAGCCTGTTTGGAGGTCAAGAATGAGCGTGGAGCGTAGAAACTTCCTGAAACTGCTGACTTTCGTTCCCCCAGCGGCCACAATTGCAACGGCCGCAGTACGAAACGAAGGCGGCGAAGTGGGGATTGTTTCGGAGGGGCGAAAGCCCCAGGAGATGCCAGAGACCCCACCTGTTTATCAGGGTTCCCACATGCAGCAACGGGACCACGCGCTCTACGACGTCCTGCGCGTGCCGGCTGGCGTGAAAGTTCCGAAGTACTGGCCGTTTTTCACCAATCCGATTGGATGGAACCGTCCGGGGTCTTTCGACTTCAAGACGTACGCCGACACGAACATGGACACGGGCAGCCATCTGCCTCCACCTCGAGCTCAACTGGTTCAACGCATTCTTTTCCTTTGGCCGCCAACGAACAGTGACCGGGACCGGGACGCACTTGCAGGTGGATACTATTTCGAGTTTCAGCTAGGGCCAAAAGTCTATGCACGCGCCCCTCTCGTAAAATGCCCGGTTCTGGGGCATCCGAAGGACCTCTTCAGCGACTTCGGAACAAAGCGCACGCCACGCCGCAACTCCATCGCTCTGCCTGTCAGCCTGAACCTGGCGAAACCGGTTTTCATTGAGTCGCTGATGTACTTTGCGATGAACCTGCACGGGGAGCCGTTCGTACCAGAAGCAGACTTGGAACTCTGGGCTTTTCTGGACGGGATCGGGCACTTTGAGGTGATGTAATGCTATGCCTTCCCTCTACGTCCTCATAGAGCGCATCACCGAAGCGATCTTCCGCCAGGAAGACGCACCACCGGACTACCCGAACCCCGGAAACCTGCGAGACGCCCCCTGGTTTTCCCTGATCGTGCCGGCCCAAAGCTGGCCGGACGCCTACCGCAAACGGCAGTACCCGGATGGAACGCTAGTGGAAAGGGTCCAGCTAGGGAAGTCCGGATGGTTCTGGAAGCCGCGCGATCGCGCGGAAGGGGAAGCGGGCGCCCTGCATGTCGTAGCCCTGCACGTTGCGGAGCTCCAATCCATTCGGCAGTTCATCCCCATCTGGGCGCCACCCAATGAAAACGCCACGGAGAAGTACATTCAGAACGTGGCAAACTGGAGCGGGGTGAACCCGGAAGTACCGGTGTACCGACAGGCCGATTTTGAAGGAGTTGGTACGTGATGCCCCTCTGTCTCCAGGAGATCATCCTCCGCGAAGATGAAGGCATTGCATTCTGCAACCTTCGGCTGCACCATGAAGGGGTGCACGGAATCTCAGGAGAACGGCGGCATGTGTTCATCCGGGCACACGTACCGGACCCGTGGGGGCTCAACCGCAAGATCGGACCCGGCAAAGCACTCCAGACGCATGAACTTACGGTCCTGTGCTTCTGTGGGAAGCCGTACCTCGACCCGATTCATGTTGAGGTCTGCGAGCCATGACCCTACCGCTTCGCAATCCTCCGCGCCCCGGCCCGCGGCGCAAGTTCGGTCTGCTCATCAAGGGCCTTTTGTATCCGTATTGGATTGTGGTCCTTCCAATCTCTGCGGAAATGTTCACCGAGCAGATGCACGGCGACTGCCGACGGTGCACGCTGAAGCACCCCAACGGTAAGGTACGTCGGTTTCGGACCTGCAACGAGGCACGCAAAGCCTACAGCACATTTCTCTGGAAGTTCCGCGAGATTCAGCAGCGCGAAAAGGCCACAGCATGACCCTGGAGGAGCGCAAGCAAAAGGTCGCGGAGTTGATGGCCTACCCTTTGGAACTCTGGCGGCACAGGGATGCTCCGGTCCTCCTTTCCGATGCAGTGACCAAAGGAACCTGGCCGGAAACTCAGACGGCATTCCGACCGAACACTTTCTTAATGATCGCTCGGCTTCCAGATGGTAGAGGCATCAGCCTGGACACGTTTGAGGAGTGGAAGCCGGATTCAGAACGGTGGAGAGTGGTTGTATGCTCATAGGGCTTGGCAACCTCATCACCGACTTGGCGGCGGCCATCGAACGTCAGGAAGGCTTTACCTCCGGGACCTGCCAGAAGTGTGTAGCGAACAACAACCCCGGAGCCCTGACAGCCGGACCTGGCCAGATCGGGACCTCTGGCGGACTGGCAGTCTTTCCAGACGTCGCAACCGGGCAGGCGGCGCTGGAGCACCAGGTGAGCCTCAATGTGTCCCGCGGTCTCACCCTGGATCAGTTCTTTGGCGGCGGTCCCATGGCGAGCGGAGGGTACTACCCTGGTTATGCCCCTGCGGCGGCGGGCAACGATCCGGCGACCTACGCGGCAAACGTGGCGGCATGGGCGGGTGGAATTCCTACCGATGTTCCACTGAACACGCTGGATACGTACCCTGGAAGCCAGGACAGCACAGATTCAAGCGACGGGGCAGGGGTAGACTACCAGCCTTCCCTTGCTTCGGGCGTGCCTACGTGGGCTTGGATGGCCGCAGCGGGGCTGTTCCTGGTGGCGGTCACACGATGAACGGGCCGGTAGCTTCAATGGCAGGAATTCTGGTGCACAGGGTTTTTGCTGGGTAGAGCACCGCAATCCCTTTCACGGGGGTTGTGGAGGTATCAGTTCGAACCTGATCCGGTCCACCTAAAATCAAATGCGATGAGGAGTGCGAGATGAAGTCCGATCCGAAGCGGCCCGAGAAGCACTTGGACCCGAAAACCGGCATCTGGCCCATGTCGGAGTGGGGTGTGGAATGCCAGCGTGGTTTCGTGAGCGATTCCCGCTTTGGTTCGGATCAGGTCATCAAGCGGACCAACCGGGAATCCACCCGCAAGTGGCGGGAACTCAACCCGCCCAGGGGGTAGGGCCGCTAGCGGACCTAGGGTAGTGTCCCCGCAGTTTCCCCTTGCTATTGGTACTAGAACTGCCGTACAATCCTTGGGTGCTGTCTTGACCGGAACTTCTCCTCCGAATCCGGTTGAGGCTACTCTCACCAGATACCTGAGGCCGGGAGGTCGCTCAACCTCCTGGCCTGCTTTTGTGGTACACTCCCAAATGCTGGCGTCCGTTCTTCTACCGCATTGGGACTAGCAATGGCTCATGATGGAGCGCCCGCTGGGCAGGCATGAGCACGCCAGCACTTTCTGTGGTACACTCCCAATCAATGTAGTAAACACCGATGTTAGGATTGAATCGAGCCGTACCTGTTGCGGGGCAGATTGCATGACCGTCAGCCGGGGGCGAGAATCCCGGTTTGCAAAGCCTGACGTGATGGAAGTCGCGGAAGGTTAGCCAGGGCTTTTCCGAATGTCCATGGGAACTGCCCCGTTCAATTCGTGCTACACTTCCAGTTTGATGCGGCGTGGAGCAGAGGTAGCTCGGGAGGCTCATAACCTCCAGGTCGTGGGTTCGAATCCCACCGCCGCTACCACGAAATACTTTAAACCACGACAGGGGCAACAGATAGACGGCGGCGCTTAACTGTTCTCGGGTACCCGATGAAGCGCAAGGGCAGGGCCACAGCGTTAAATATCCTGTCCAGTCAACGCCGGAACGACCGTGAAATCCTTGAAAGCCCGTAGCGAAGGGAGGAATCCGGGATGAAGAGACTTCGTGAACGCATCGTGATGCATCGGCGACATTCCAAAACGATGCCCGCCCAACCACCCCAGGAAAGATGGGATATTTCTGTCGAATGGACCGGAGCAAAAGCGGAAGTTCAAACCTTGCTGGAGTTCATCGCAGACGGAGGCGACAAGCCTTACATTCTGGGAAGCGGCACTCTGCTGTGCTCTGATCCTCCAATACACGATATCTGCTGGTCTCTGAAAACCGAAGCCGCGGCTCGGAAGGTATTCGACCGGCTACTCCCAGCGTTGCGGCTGCGGTTCTCGCCATACGTTCGTGCCCGATTCTTCCACGATTCAGGCGCAAAGAAAGCGCAGATTGTTCATCAGTACCGCCGCGGCAAGACACCTAAAATGCAATTCCGGAAGCGGAAACGGGCGGCATGAACGCGACGCCAAACCCCGTGATTGAGATCCACTGGGGAGGCCGCGTCTTCACCTTCCAAACTGAAGAAGAAGCCCGAAAAGCTGGATTTGACCTGAAACCCGTCCATCCGAGCGAAAACCTACCACTTTCCGCGCACCAAACCACCCCTAGCTAACCAGCCTGTTTCGTAGGATGCCCCGCTTTGAATTTTAGAGGTACTTTTCGCGCACTTCCAGGGCTCAAGAGGTCTTGGGGTGTGGGCAGGGGGTTCCGATGGGATGCCGCGCCCCACAGGAGCATTTCCAGGTATCCCGCTTCTCTGGCCGGTTCTCCCGGTTCCAGCGCTTCTTACGCTTGTCTTTCATGACGGCGGCCTCCAGTTCCACACCGGATCTTTCCCTGAGACTTCCGGCAGGTATTTCCCATCCAGTTTATCCGGTCGTACCCATTTGCAAATGAAATCGAATTTGCTGTCCCGTTCGACCCGCCACACGGCGCCTTCGACCGGATCCTGGGCTCCGCACCATCCGTAGGGAGGCTTGCCACAGTTTTGAAGCTGCATTGCAGTTTCGACCGAGAGCGGCCCGGATCCGATCAAAGCCGGCGCTTGAAAAAAGTACTCGCGGGTGCTATAGATCCGCATCCGGAACTGTTCGTACGTCAGCCTCTCCTCATCCTGCATCAAGTCGAACACGATAAACGGCGGCATGGTTCCCAGTTCGTAACGTGTTCCGTGGGCTTGAGCCAGCCATTCTCCCACGATTCTTTCACCGTCGCGCAAGACTTCCAGGAAACGATCCTGATGCGCCATGACCCACTGGTGGAACAACTGGTGCTGTTCGTACTTGGAAGAACATGCCGGGTACCCGGCCCGCACCAGCGGAACAATCACCCCGTCAATTCGCGCCACGGCACAGCACGAGCCGTCCACCTTTTCTGTGACCGTGATAAAATCCCTGGAGTCGCGGGCCTTCTGAGTTGCAATCCGGGCCTGTCCGGGTGAGCAGTGGTGATCCCCCGGCCCTAAGCGGCTCCCTGGAAGGTGCGGAATGTGGCCGTAGGCTTTGCGGCCGAGAAGTTTCACTGCCATGAGCCCCCTCATACCCATTCCGGGTCCTGCAACTGTTCGGTTTCCGCCTGGCTTCGATAGTTGAAGTACCGGAAGCGTTTGTCGGAACCTGGAATATGCTCGTAGAAATAATCGCGCACTCGATGGCAGATTTCGAGCCGCTTGCCGGCTTCATTGGACAGCACGACTCGAAAGTACACGCAGTCCTGCCCGTCCGCATCCTCACCGAAGTTGTAACGGATTCGCCCCACATCCGGCGCCAAGTCTTTTTCAGCCTGGGCAACTGTCTTTTGCAGGTGCTCATCCGGGAAGACGCGGGGAAACATGGCCGCAATCTGCCTTTCCGCTTCCGCAAGCCGGGTTTGCACATGCGCAAGACAATCAATCCAGTAACGGTGATGGCCTTGAAACACATCTTGTTTGGCGGTAGATCCACCACAGCGATTGCACGTCATCGGCCCGTGATCCTCCGGAACAACCGTCCCAGCCTCACCGACAGTCGGCCTCTCGCTGTAGAAATGACCGGTGGACGGAATACGAGTGCCTGTTTCCATCCCATAAAACCTGAACGCAGCAAAACGTATCCGGTACGTCTTCAACGGCACCGCCACCGCGTGAATACCCCGTCACTGTACCGACCTGCGTTTTCACCCATCTGCCGGTCTTGACTACACGACAACCAATAGGAAACTCTTTGCGGGTTGCGGCCTCAATTTCCTCGCGTGTCATCTTCCCGTGATCCTGCGGAACAACCGTCCCAACCTCACGCTGAGCCGACCTCTTTCCTTGCCCATGTAGTGCAACGCCAGGTCCACGGGTTCCATCGTTCCATGCTTTCCGGTTTCCGCTTCCCAGGCGTATTGATCCTGGATGAATGTAGCGAGGCGGTCTACCTTATCCTTCAGCGCTTGAAAGGCTCCCTGGTCCCCGACTTGAAGTTGCTGCGCGGTCCACATGGCCCAGAAGAGACCTTCCAGGTTTTGCGACATGCGCCTCTTAACATCTTCGGCTGAATCCCCTTGGGCGCGCGCTACGATCTCCCCTTGCCGGCGCAACGTGAGGATGTACACCTTGTCACCCTGCCACGGGCGCCGAAAACCTTTGTCATCCGTCAGGCCGGATACCCAGTGGCCTTCTGCCTGGAACTGCTTGCGGTCGTGGACCTCTGATTGCGCCATGAACGGAATGGAGACGAAAGCAAAGACCTCGGGCACGTCCTGATTGGGGGTTAGGTCCATCGGCGTGCCATCCTTGGTGGATTCTTTTGGTGGTCGCTCCGGTTTATTCCGTGAAGCCCAAAACTCTTTCTCGGCCTTGCGAGCGGGTTCTATCAGAGCGCTGCGGTCCCCAGCGGGGCTGTACCGGATATACGTCCAACATTGACAGCCGGGTACTTGGCACTGTCCGCGATTTCCCATGTGTGCTCGGCTGGAGTGGAAACAGTGCCCGCTATCGCAGAGGTCTGGAACTTCTCCGCTGGCGAGCCAGACGTCTGTCATGTCCATCGGAACACCCATCCCTTCCCCCGGTTATCCGGGGGCCATGCGATCGCTTTCAGTTTCGGCAGGTCGCGGCCCTTGAATTTCAGGAGTGCGGCTCGAGTGTCCAAGGCCTTTACTTCGGTGAGACAGGAGAATTTCCCGTGGTCGCGGTCCTGAACGAAGATACGGAAGAGTTTCACGGCTTCAAAAAGGGCGGCCCTCGTGCCTGAGAACCGCCCCGGTTGATAGGATTATCAGTCCTAATGGAAGGCAGGCGTCTTTCCTGATGGTCCTTCCAGGGGTCAATCTAATCGCAGTGTCATACCGCTTGACCACGGGCCCGTTGTTTTTGGGGGGCCCGATTGGATTCGAACCAATGATATCTGCTTTCATGCCCATGGTTGCCACTTTGGACTTCATGCCTGGTTTCTGATTCTCTCGGATAGCAGCCTACATCTGAATCGAAGGCTGATTCGTTGAGTCTCAGTCTGGATTCCGCCCTTGCGGACGGTACCCGAGCCTTTACTTGGAGCCCGCGAAAACGTAATTCAGCACGGACCCCGCAATCTTGTTTTGCCGCACATCAATGTCTAGTTCGTTGGCGCGGGCGCGGGCTTTCTTGATGGCCCGAAGCATTTCTTCTACCCGGTCCAGCATATCGCCCTTTTCGGCCACGGTGAGACAACTGGACCACTCCTGAGAGATCAGCAGACCTGTGGGGCGGTCCAGCATCAGTTCCTTAACCTGTGCCGGGTGCTCTTTGGTCGGCGGCACCATCACCACAAAATCGAACTTCTTTTCTGTCCGCGGCCGTTCATCGTCACGGGCCCGGTAGACATGTTCCCCTTCGCTGGGATCAGGGCTGAATCCCTTAGACGGGTCCAAGGTGGGGATGGTGTGCAGCAGGTCCCGCAATTCCGTAACCCGGTGTTCCAAACGAAGCAGGGAGGTCGTGGGAACGGATTTCAAAAGCACGCTTCCGTCTTCCAGCACAACATCTGCGGTGGCCTGAGTGTTCGCGGTGTCGATCTGGTGGCCGGCATCCATAGCCTTGGACAGTTTTTCTCCGATCCACAAAAGTTCCTTGTGAACTGTGGTCTGGAGGTTTAGTTGCGCTTCGACTTTATCCGGAACACCTTCCACATTCGACTTGAAAGTTACCACTTTTTTGCTGAAGTGATGCCCCTTCTTTTCGAACGTGGCCTTGAGATCCGTGCGGCAGGTTTCGGCCTGGGAACGGAGGTCGTTCTCTACCGCAAGCAATTCGTGAAGTTTAGCCAAATCTCAGTCTCCTTTCTACTGGGGGTTAGCGTTCAGCCACGCCTGCACTGCTGCCAGGGTGGCTTGATTGTCCTCCTGGGTACTCAGCAAGATTGCTGCCAGGTCTGCCGGCGTGTTGGGGTCCTTTGCCAGCAGTTCTTTGATGCCTTGCACCGTCTGGAGTGCCAGGGGGGCAAGGTTCAGGATGGTCGTTAGAAGTTGGATCAGAACGGCGATACTCATGCAGCCTCCACACCTTTTCGCCCGTGGCGCCGGTGTCGCTTGAGCCTTCCGCGGGCCTCCACGATGCGTTTCTCTACCTTGGTCCGGATGACCTGCCGGCCCTCTTCGTTTTCGCGCAGGGATTCGAAAAGTTCCCAGAGTTCGTCATCCTCCACGATTTCACGCAGGGCTTCCCGGATTTGCGAAACGCTGTAGCCTTCTCGGTTCGTCACCAGACCGATGAAGTTGTCGAATTCCCAGGTGTTGAACCGGCCGTGCCGACGCCGATGGACCCTGGGTGGTTTCGTGATGTCAATCTCAGGCATCAGTGGGCCTCCTGTTGGATCAGCGTCACCGTGGACATCAACGCATTCAGCAAGTCCTTCAACTGCGAGTTTGTGATTCCGGCGTGGGCGATCAGGTTAGTAAGCCCCAACTGCTGAAGCGCAGCCTGGACCTGGGGAGCCACCTGTGACCAGGGCTGCGTGGAAGACGTTACCGTGCGGATGTTCTCCGAAACCGCCGCGACCTTCCCGCAGATCTGAATGATCTGCCGTGCTTGGTCGGTGTGCAAGGTCCCGGAGGTTGCCAGTTGCTCCGTGGTCTGCTCTACGGCCCGGTTGGTTTTCGCCATGGCGGCGTTGTAGAGGATGGTCCACTGTAAGGGGGTCTTCGGGGTGGTGGGCTGGCGAACGGCGCACGCCTGCAAAACGATCAGCGCGGCAAGTAAAGAAATCGAACGTTTACGGTTCATCTTGCTTCACTCCGGAATCTGAACTTTCACCAACACGGCTGCTTTGCCGTTGGTGATCGTGATCGGAATGGAGTGGATATGCAGACCGGTCGCGTCAATGAACGACTGCGCATCTGCCGTCATTTTTTCCTGTAGCGCCTTAATCAGTGCCTTGGCTTCTTCAATTGTCATAAAACCCTCTCAAACTAACGGTTTCCCATTGCCGTCCAGCAGTTCCGTCGAATCCTCATCCCGCGTCAGGAAGTAGCGCCGCACGTCTTCCCGTAACAATGGGTTGGTTCCACTCCACTGCCATACACCTTGCCAGTCTCTCGAAATATCCCGTAAGGGGTTGAACTTCCGGCCCTTGAGAATTGCCGGCCGGTCCCCGTAACCGCGGCGCCGCTTGTTCCCATGCCAGTGATGAACTGCAAAATTATCTACACAGCCGATGTTGCCTCGGTTCAAGGTGAGCAATCGCGCCCGTTGTTGCCACTGGGTAATCAGGTTGGTGTACTCCTGAAGACCGAGGCCCATTTCGGCATGCGCGTCAGGCAATCTAGCCAGTCCCACGGCCATGTGGTAATCTCCGCTTCCCAGAATGCAGGTATCAAGCAGTCCCCCTACCGCATTGAATCCCTCTCGCGTCCAAGACCAAGACCCTCCTGGAGCTCCGGGCCAGTAACCAAATGGGAATGCTTTAGAAGGCATGGCACGCTTGAAATATCCTGGGTCCTGTTTTTCAGCCTCCAGACGCGACTGGAGAAACAAATCCTGGTGGCAAAAATTCCACGCAAAAGAAGAGTTGAGTCGGTAGGGCCGGTGTCCATCCCAAGACGAAGGAGGCTCTGCCGTGAGATCTGCATACGTACTGAAGTTCTGCACGAAGGGATGATGTTGAAGCAATTGTATGGTTTCCAGAGCCCAATCGTGGCGGGTGAAGTGGAAATCTCCGTCTAAATACCCGCCGTAGCGGTAGTCGGAGGGGAATCTCTGGACAGCTAGGTTTATCAGGTTTTCCTTGTGCCACATCTCACAGGAAGTCCGGAGTTGAATGTCGTTGGCATTCTGTGAAGGGTCGGTCACTTCGCAGGGCCGGTCTCCGTATGCCAGTTCGATGCGGTACAGCCTGACGTTCGGGCAGTTCAGAAAATGCCGTGCGCAGTCGTTGAACAACCGGCGCCGACTCTCCCATCGGAAAGGGTTGTTGTATACCAGCACAAAGTGTAAAGTCTGATCTTCAGCCCATTGGCTCCAAGGCTGATGGAGGTCCGGATGGCTACGATTGTGTTCAACGGGCACCTGAAAGTCCTTGGTAAGCCAGTGAGCCCCGGTGAAAACTGGTTAGGTCCTCGGGCGGGGCTCACGGCCTCCCGGTTAAGGGAGATGGTTTGCCCCTACGGCAATCTCTGGTAGTATCCACCCATGCCGGCCGGGCCGGGTGTCTTTTTGTACTGAGCTACGGGAAGGACACCATCAGACACCTGTTGCAATGGACCTGTGATGCTCGAACCGACAGGCAGAACCGTAACCACTTGGTAGGGCAACACGGTGTCCCCTGAAAGAACGGTGTAGAAGTTCTCCCAGACAAGCTCACCAATATGCGGCGTGTTGACGGCCGGCGGCTGCGGAGGATCGGGGCAGGGATCGCCCAGTAAATTCCCATCGTCCGCTTCCCAGATAAACATCCAGGTCCGGCTGTCCTGATCCAGCGTCACCGAATGCACCAGACGGGTTTTGTACTGCAAAGGCTTTGGGGGCGTCGCATCCGGGTGTCCGGTCTGCACGTTGTTGGTGGCGAGCTGCAACCAAGTGCTGACGGCGGCTTGCCATCGTTGCAGACGCCAAGCGTTCGTTTTGTCCACCGCATTCTGCACGGTGGCGACGTACCGCGCCATGTACGCATCCGGGTCCGGAACTTCTCCGGCAAGCGGTTTCTGTATGGGGGTGGCGTCATCCGGAACGCCAGTGGGCAAATATCCTGGAAACATTTGGATGAATCTCCTTTAACCGGGAACTTCAGACTGAACTGTACCGCAATTCCAAAAGGAGCGCAAGGGGACCTACCAGGGATTAAAGCGCCCCCCGTATGGTGCTCTCGGGTATCACCAACTCGTTTGCAATGTCCCGGAAACTCATCCCCTTGTCCCGCAGTTCTTTGGCTTTCTCGCGGTCGAAAACACGCTTGGGCCTGCCAAATCGCTTCCCGCGGTTCCTGGCGGCCTGGACGCCGGCTTTAGAACGCTCCCGGATGATTTCCCGCTCGAACTCCGCAAACGATCCCAAAAGGTTTAGGAACAGTTGCGCTACCGGGCTGGATTCATCCGTGTCGATCCGGTCCCTGAGAGCGATGAAGCGCACCTGATACACCTTAAGCATCCGCACACTGGTCAGAAGGTCATGCAGGGATCGGCTGAAACGGTCCAATTTCCAGACAAGCACCACATCTACCTTGCGGTCCTGGCAATCGTTCATCAGCCTGACGAACTCCGGTCGGCTGGTGCTTGAACCGGAGGCGGTGTCGGAGTACTGCACGGCTTCCCAGCCGTTCCGCTGCGCGTACCCCATGAGTTCCTGCACTTGCATCTGGTGGTCCTGGGATGCGGTTGAGACGCGGGAATAGATAGCAGCAGTCATTGGCACTCGGCTATTTCTGGCCCAGTCGTTTTAAGTATTCCTCGTAACGGCGGTACGCTGGATCTGCTTTGGCAACGATCTCTACCGGGCGCAGCAAGTCCGTAAGATCAGCCAGGAGTTGCGTGGAGCTTATCAGCAAAAGTTTGGGTAGGAGTTCAATCAGCGATGGCAGGTCACGGGCAGAAATATATTCCACGTTGTCGCCAAGATCGACACAAACCAGAAATTCAGGTAACCCGTTGGGCGGTTCGAAGTTCCTCCAGATGGATACCCCTTCCATTTCAGACATGCCGAATGCACCGGCACTGAAATATCCGATTTTCTGGAGGTAACCGTCCAGGGATTTCAGCTCTTCTTCGCCTGCCTGGGAGAACGGGTCAAATGTTTTTCTCCAGCCTCCAAAAACCGAGAATTCCCACCAGTCGGGTCTCAAAGCAGGCTCCCTTTTACTTGCTCTTGTGCATTCGGTGGTATCTGGCCCAACGCCGTTTCTGAGCCTCAGCAATCCGTTTCTTGCCGGCGGGGCTCACATGGCGGTTTATCGTCACCCGCTTTTCAGAAACCGGGTAATGTTCCGGCTTCATCACGCGCCTGGGAACGGCCGTAGCGTACAACAGCGTGGTTGCGCTGGAGACGGTTTGGGCGTGCTCCTCAGCGTTCATCTGGATGCGGCGTTCGGTCAGGTCGGCTATGCAGCCTTCCAACCGCTTCCGTTCCTGTTGCATCCCTACCAGCGCCATTTCGAGTACTTCACGTTCCTGTGGTGTCAAGCGGCCTCCTTTAGAGCCTCACCTTTGGTTCTTTGCGGATCGTCGCGTCACACATGCAATGCGGCAGGCTGCAAGCGCGACCATAGACCCGGTAGCGTTCGTTCGTGTCCAGATCGGTCACTACGCCCCTGAATCCTCGGATTCTGCCTAGGCGGTCAATGAATCGCATGTCTTTTGGCGTAATCCGCATTCTGATGCGCTTGCCCCTGTAGATCGGCGTAAAATTGAAACCATCTCTCAACGGCACGCTATTGTCCATCGGTTGTGGTTCCATTCATGCGGCCTCCTTTAGAGCCTTCCTCAACAGCGTTTCAAACTCTGCGGGTTCTGAAGCAAGGCGTGTGGCAATGCCCCGTGCTTTCGATTTCGAGACGCCCTGATTCGTCAGAGCGGAGTAGGGATCTTCAAAGATTTCCGAGGGGCCGGCGCTGTTCTGCTGGCCCCTACGGACACTGGCCCGGTCTAGGTTGGAACCTGTTTGGGGGCAGCGGGCATCACCTCCCTTTCGCGGCTGGTACGTCACATGGATGTGGATGCGGTACCGCACCACGTACCACAGAATTATGAATGAAACCAAGAAAAGCAGGATGTTGGCGGTAATCATGCGCTGTCTCCCTGCCGCACAGATGCAAACGAAGCGTGCGACACAGCGGAAGATTTGCGCAGAAATTCGGCGGAAGACTCCGCGACTCCATTGCAAAGTACGGCTGAAACCCACTTGCGACCCGATTTGTAGACAACCGAAACAATCGGATAGTCCGTTCCGAGAATTCGGCGAGTTGAAATCGTGCGGCTGTAAACGTGTTTCATGCTTGAATTATCGCTCTACTTTCCGCTCGTCTCCATCGGTCGATTCCCTGATATCTGTACCACGTCTTAAACGGATCTCAATGAGCTTGCGGCGCCCTGGTTTCATCTGGTGCGAACTTGTCACGTTCGAAAAAAACTCCAGGCATGCAAAACAGTAGCGAACGAACCGCAACGAACTTGAAATATCCTGGCCGCAACGAGCACAAAACTTTAACCAGTTGGCCCTTTTCGACCAGTGCCGGCCAGCCTGCATTTCCAGCCGGATGAGGCGGTCAAGGTAGCGCATGTACCGGTCTCTTGGAAGCCGCACCGTGCCACGCTTCCCAAACACCTCCCCCGAGATTTTAGGAGAAGGCCCGGTGCGGCTTCCAGAAGACCGGCTCATGCAGACCTCCCCATCAGCGCTCTGCGGTCCAATTCCTCGTCCGACACTTCAAGGCTCACGTCCTGGTGCTTGCGGGCCTGCTTGTATGCTGCGTTTGTGCGGATAATACGATCACGGTTCCGCTGGTAATATCGGGCTCGTGCGGCCCGCTTCCGGCGACAGTAAGCGCAGAAACACTCGGGTTGGGGACCGGGCTTCATTTCTTCGGGTCGTATTCGAACGGCTGATGCTTGCCGGTATTCCGATCTGGTACCGGTTCGTGTATGCCTGTTGAAGTTGTCATGGGGTTTAGGGATGTTGGTGTTCTGTTTGCTTCCTCCACCATGCCGGCAATCAGCGTTAGATATGTGATGGCATCCACGAATCGGCCCGGGATTGTCTCTGTGCTGGCCGTGTTCCCAGTCTTCAAAAAGTGAGAAATTGAATCCAAGTGCTTTGTAAGGTACACCCAGCCGATCTGCGCGTCTGGGATACCAAGAGTTTGCGACAACCGGCGGAAGTTGGCAAAGCGGTCTACTGCGTTCGCGTATTCTTTGCCTTTGGTATCCCGCATCTTCACCACTTCAGAGAGAAGTGTCTCTTGGAAAGTGTCAAATTCTGTAAATGTCATAGTTTTGGCTCTTCCTGCCAGTCTTCAATCTGCCATTCGATCGAGGGTGGGTCAATCAGACGGAACAGTTTCAGGATGGCGGCGTCTGCGGCCTCGATGGCTTTGTCCTTATCTCGGATGCGCCGCGAAAGCAGGTTGTCCCCTTTGGCCTTCCCGTCTGTGATCCGGGCGGTGAAGGTTCCGGGGTTTGGCTCGTGCTCCTGTTGCCGGCGAAGCAAGACGGTAAGTTTCATCATTCGGCTACCCCAAATTGTTTCAGCAGTTCCGTGAGCCTTTTCTCATGGTCATAATCGTCTGACCACGGTTCCGGCGTGGCATCTCCGTGCAATAGTTTCAGTATTTCGGCGGCTCCCGTTAGATAGCAGTCCATCACCAGTTCCATGCGGTTCTGAAGCTCGTGCGCAACGGCGGTTTCTATGAGTTCAGGTGGTACACAGAATTGGGCCTCCATCGCCTTCCGGACACTCGGTTCATAGGCATCGCGGGATTTACGCGCCATGTTCCGCGCAGCTTCAATGATTGTCCTGGCAGTCATTCGGGTACGCTCCCCTCTTGGGTTTCATGGCCCTGGCATCCGGTCTGGTAGTCAAAGTTGCTGCATTCACCACATGGGATCACCTTGCGACCCTTTGCCAGCTCTTCCATGAGCGCCAGGCGGGCCTCCGCGGCGGTCATGCGGCGTCCATCATCGTGCTTGAACAGCGTTCGGAAGTCGCGGTTCTTCCAGTTCAACAGGGCTCCCCGAATGTCAAGGCACATATGGTAAGAGCGGGTCATTCCGGTACGCTCCGTCCGTTACCCAGTCCCCGGCGCTTCAACTCCTCCACTACGGCGGCGCCGCTTACTTCGTCCTGATGCCGTGAATTCATGTCTGGAAACAGAAACGACACGACAAGCCCCATAGCACCTTCTGCTTCACATCTGCGCTCGATCTCGTGCTCTAGATCGGCCTCTAGATGTTGTATCCGCGTCACCAGGGCGCGGTAGATCAGTTCCGAATCAGCCGGCATCAGTTCACCTTCCGATCTAGAATCGCCCTCATTTCGGCGCACATCTCTTGAAGCGATTCCCGCATGCTCTTTCCGCATCGGGTACAGCGGGCCTCGATTTGGCCGGGGTAAGGCTCGCCGTACTCGTCGTACAAATCTTCGTCTGCAAAATGGTGATCGTGCTCAAGACAGCGGGCATCAGGCAGGGTTGGTTGGCTCATACGACAACTCCGCTGAAATGTTTGCCGTCAAACGTGAAGGGGATTTTGAGCCGCGTCAGGGCTGACGCGAAATTGACGGCGAGTTCCAGGCGTTCCTCTGCGGACAGATTATGGGCATTACCCTTGATCTTTTTCCAGGGTTCCCAGGATTGAGCGGCGGCGGCGAGTTTGCGGGCGTGCTCATGCGTCAAGTACCTTATCAGCGCAGAGCCCGTGGATGGTTCGGTGACGTTCCACTTTCCAGCGTGATCGCAGGATTCATGGATACAAAGCGGGCCAAAGTATTCTGCTGGAACTTCGCGCGGTGCACCGTCCGTGAAGTCTAAGCGAACGGTTCCTGATGTGGGCGTCACTGTACGGTCTCCTCAGAAGTCAAAATTACAGGCGGATTTCTTTGCTTTGCGGCTTCAGACAGCGCTTTGATGAGCGCGTCCCTGATACCCGACCGTCTCAACGCTTCCAAGAGAAGCATATCAAAGGCGAAGTCGAACAGCGGCGGAAACATGTGCTGCTGGCCTCCTGGAAGCCGACCATACGCAGGATTCGGCCTTTTCTTCCGCTTGCGATGTTTCGGCTTCCGGCGTGCGGCTTGCTTCAATGCGTTGGTTTTCTTGCTCACTGTACGGTCTCCTCAGAAGTCAAGACTACAGAATCTTCGGACAGTTCTGGAAGATCCGGGACCGGTGGGGCTATCCAATCGTCCGGAACGGGCGGCGGCTCATCAGATGGCTGGTAATCGGGTCTGGCGTGGATCATGGTTTGGGCTCCTTAGGCTCCATAAATCCATTGCAACAGTGACAGTCCAGCGGAAAACAATATCTTCCGACACGGATGTACTCCATGATATTCACAGGATGAAAACTGCAATCTCCCAGAGCCACAGAGTAATGGCACTTCGGACAGTAGTAGTGCTGCGTTCGGCACGAATCAAGCCGACGCTCAAGCAGCGGACCTATCCATTTTCCCTTAACTTTGATCGGCTCACCCCGTTGGGATGACCGGTACAGACCGTGAAGTTCGATGGATAAACAACCGTTCGTGTAGTGGTCAAGCACAAAGAAAAACACCTGTCGGGCGATTTCAGAGTCGTAAGCGAATTCGCCATCCGGTATTGCTAATGGGACACGCTGCTGCTGTTTCTTCATTCTCTCCCTCTGTGGAATTCGAATACTACCCGTCCCTCTTTTGCAGCCTGAATGAGCAGAGTTGAAATCAAGTCCTGCTTGGCGGCTGGGTCCCATTGCTCTTTTCGTTCGGCCAGGACCGTTAGAACCGTTTCGGTGATCTCTCGCAGTGCGTCTTGGTAGGGCACCCGCCTTGCGAGCGCTACCGCTGGAACCGGGGCGCGGCCGTAGGTTCCGGTCCCTCGGTGCATGCCCGGGAACCGGCTTTGATCCGGATGAGCGCTTCGGGGTGGCTTGCGGCGGGCCTTCACGATTTCGATTGACGCGGCAAGCTGGCTTTCAAGATCGGGGGCCGGCACCGCGGGTTCCGGTGTTTCGACAGGTTCCGGTTTGGGGAGCCAGGCGCACCATTCTACGGGTTCATCCGGGCCGGCGCTTTTCCTTACCAAGCAGAACGACTGCCCCGGCTTCAAATCTAGCAAGTTGATCTTCACCGCTGTGTTCCGTGAGACGCTGAGTACCCGTCCGTCCGTGGTGGGATACTGCACCTGGAAGCCGTCTATTTCCCCGGTCACATCCGACAGGGCCAGTGTCAAGGGTTCATTGAGCGTGAAATGGACGTACTGTGTCATGCCGCGGCCTCTTTTCGTTCCGAACTGGTTTCAGCCGCAATCGGCCGGCGCTTCGGTTCTGCAATCCCCTGGCATTCCGGACAGGTCCGCAGGTGTTCCTCGAACGCTCTGGAGACTTGGTAGCAGGTCATAGCCCGTTCGATCAGTGGCCAGAAGGCGGGGCACATGGGCTGGTTCACGATGGTTTCAAAGTCAATGCGGCAGCACTCCCCGATCAAAAGGGAGGTGTCCCAGGATGCCGGGAAGCGTTCACCCCAGACTGGAAGGCCGCAGCTCTCGCAGGGCTCCGCGTGAGCAAAGAAGGGCTCGGGGGTAGGGTCGGGTTCGTCTGATTCCCAGCGGTTCATGGTGGATCTCATCGGCTCACCCACTGATCCAGGAGCATTCCGGCCAGGATTCCCAGCAAGGCGGTGATCATGATCATTTCGGTTTGCATCTTTGCTCCTCTGCGACAATGGCCTCGCACGCTTTGCGGGCGTCCTCAGCGAATATAGACCAGCCAGTCTGATACGTCGCACCTGCACCTGCCCACCATGCGTAGACTTTATCTTTGTCTCCTCTCGTGATCCGGACACAGCGATGGATTCCAGATGCGACCTGCTTGATTTGGATACAGCGGTAGATGCGGGCTTTATTCCCGCCGTCCACCATAAGGTCTGAGTGGCCGTCCTTCCATCGTGTCCACTTCATGCGGCTCCTTCGGGTTTGCGGAGTCTCCAGAAACGTCGGCTCATTGTCAGGAGCTCGGAGTTGCCCGTAATCACACGGCACAACTCTGGTTTGTTACGGCAGTTCCTCGCCAGTCCTGTGTGCACACGAGAACGGCTAAAGACGCGGCGCCCTTCATCGCTGTGCTCTACCGGTGTAAGATCTGGAAGGTCAAGCCCCATGATGTCATCCGGTGTCATGCGGTCTTCCTCCGTGCCACTGCTTCAAACCACATGGCATTCAACTGCACTACGATTTCAGAAGCGGTCCAAAGATGGCGCTCTTCAAAGTGCCGTGGCCCCGCATCGAACTCCTGGTGGTGTTTCCGGCACAGTGGAATTGCAGAGTAGTCCGACGCCTTCTGACTCATCCCGTGCGGCCCGGTGTGTGCGGCCTCGACCTGGCGGCGGGATTTGCATTCGATACAGGGTAACGAGCGAATCCACTTCAGATAAACCGGGTCGCGTACCGGCTTTCCAGGGCGGTAAAGACGTTCGGAGTTGACACCCATGGGCTGAATCATTGCACCCTCGCAGGGCGATCAGACATCAGCCGGCGCGTGTGGTTCGCATACACCGCAACTGCTTTCCAGTATGCGGCCATCGGGGCCTTGTGCGTCTTCCAGCACTTTTCCGCACGTTCGCGCGCATCATCAGAAATCTGCTTCAGGAGGCGACGCAGAATCGAGCGGGCCTCAAGAGGTAGGTCTGCAAGCTCTTGGGCGGCGGGAAGCGAAAGCAGAGGATTCCGAACGTCACCCCGCAATGAGCGTACCGGCTTTCCAGGGCGGTACAAGCGCTCGGAGTTGACACCCATGGGCTGAATCATTTGGGGCTCCTCCGGTACTGCGTCTTATTGCAGATTACACAGACCCGGCGCTGAAGCTCGGCCCGGTAGACCTCGATCCATTCAGTAGATTCGTTCGGCTTTGGACTCCGAACGCTCCTCACGAGGTCCCCTTGGCCCTGCCATTGGGTGTACCGGTGCAGATGGAAGAACGGAACTGGGGGACGCTCCGGATTGGCCGCTTGGTCTGCCATGTCCCTATTCTGAGCACAATCTGTGCTTGCCGTCAAGGAAAAAATGATGTAGACTTTCGTTAGCGTCAAGTACTATACTGCTTATGGAACATGAAAATCAAGAAGAACCCGAACGCGGTAGCGCTGGGGAAGAAGGGCGGGGCAGCGAGGGCGAAGAAGTTGACCCCGGAGCAACGCCAGGAGATAGCCCGCAAAGGGGCCGAAGCGCGATGGGGTTCGTCTATTTTGCTGAAACCGCAGACGGCCGATTTGTAAAGATTGGATACACGAACAACGTCAACCGCCGTATCAGCGAATTGAACGTCTCAAGGCCCGGAGAATCGCATTTGCGGCTCATCGCTTCGATACCTGGAACATTCGGAACGGAACGGCAGTTCCACTCTCTGTTTTCTGAAGATCATGATACGGGAGAATGGTTCCGTAAATCTGAAAAACTGACGCAACTCACCGCTTTGCTTGGCCTTGCCGGAAGCACTGAAGAACCGGTATCTAACAAAACAACTATTCGTTATGTTGACGGCATGCGTCAACAGGCTGGATTTGCTCGTGCCGATGTCCTCAGCTCAGAACAACGGTCTGTAATTGCTTCGTTAGGCGGGATGACGCGGGCGATAAATCTCACCCCAGAAGAGCGGCGCGCTGCGGCGTTGAAAGCGATACGGGCAAGATGGGAACAGCTTTCACCCCGATCTCGTATCAACACGTCCGAAGCCGGCGCTATCGGTGCGGCCGTCCGTATTCTGAATACGACTCCTGAGCAACGCACCGAACAGGCCCGCAAGGCCGTGGGGGAGCGATGGCGGCGCTATTACCAGGCGCACCCAGAGAAACGGCGCAAGGCCAAAAAGAAGGCTGCATGACCCTGCGTTTCTGGTTTGATACCTACCTCCGCCCGGTCTTCTGGTGGTTTCGAAACGAATGGCTGTGTGCTCGCCTGACGAACCACTGGGCGATATTCCCAGAACGTAGGTCGGAATTGCACCGTTTCCCGCAAGAGAAGCCCTTTCCGGCAGTCGTTACAAGCTTTCGCACGTTTACCTGCTACTGCGGAAAATGGAGCTGCTCGGCATTTGGCGGAACCCTGACGCGGGTGAAGTGCGAAGGCGAGCGGGATACCTGGGTCTGATGCTGGTGATCTAAAACGCAGTTCTGAAACATTTTCCACTTCTCATGTTCAATCTATTGACTCCCGCCCTGCATCCCGGTTAATCTGTGTGTGCTCTGCGTGCAGGCACGCATAAAAACCCCGTGATTACAGGTAAAATACTCGCTACCTTGTTGATGTACCTACCGGATATTGAGGTGGGGTACTTCGATGGTGAAGGCCACTGGATCAAGGCTACCGGCGTAAAACTGACGCAGGTTGACGAAGCCAACTGGCGGCCGATCCTTCATGAAAAGCAAACCGGCCAGATGCGGGACGTGATCGAGGTCGAAGGCGTATGAACAATCTCACAGTGCTCGATCTCGCCCGTCTCGGCGGCCAGGCCAGGGCCTCGAAGCTCTCCCCGGAAGCTCGCTCTGAATCGGCCCGTAAGGCTGCACTAGTGAAGTGGGAACGGTTCTACCGCGACAACCCTGAGAAACGCAAGAGCAAGCGGAGGAAAGCAGCTTGAACACGTCGCGTCGGGATTTTATCGTGGCTCTGTTTGGCGGCATTGTCGCGGCCCCGCGTTTGAATGCCATCGCGGAAGGCTCGCCAGTATCCGTTGAGTTCGGGCCTTGGTTTCAGCCGTACTGCTATTCCTATCTGGCGGAAATGTGCGGGCTTGATCCGTTTACCCTCTCACTGGCTGTAGACCGAAACTTCCGGTTGCGAAGTGTCGCCTGGAACGCTCCAGAAGGTGCAGTTTTTGAGGTTTATAGCGACCGCCTGGAACTACTGGAAGGCAAGCTATTCCCTGGTATCACCGCATGGCCGTTGATGGCTGAGGTGGCGGTCCCTGGTGGAACCGAACTCGTGGTTAAGCTCCGAAATTTACCGGAAAATCCCGGTGGACCGCACAGTGTACATCTTGTGTTGGAGGGTGTCCGGGAAATGACCGAGGAAGAAGTCGCGCGGAGTCAAACCGAATGGATCGACGCTGAATTCGAGGACGAGGACGATTCAGATGAGTGGCCCGATGAATAAGGGGGTGCCCGAGTACTCGATGGTTGAAACTCTCAGCCGTGCTATTTATTCCCCGGTGGCCCGCCTTGCTTCAGGCTTGGCGATTCCTTGGGCCTGCGCGATCTGTGGCAAGTCGGGAGTCGCAGACCCGTCGCTAGCGCGTCTTGATATCGACAACCTGACATTTGGCTGGGTGTACCACGAAATTGAGGCGCAACACCGCTATGTCTCGCCGGAATGCGCCCGAAGCGAGCAGGTGCGCGTGATTATCCTCGCAGGGATCAGGCTATGCCGTTGAACCCCGAGTGCTGGCACCGACCGGGAAGGCTCACCCGTAGCGGGCATGTAACCTGCCGGTTCTGCGGAGTGCTGATTGAGTGGTGTCCCTGCGTCGGGCCGCATCTCAGAAGTGTTGACGGGCGGTCTCGGGCGTGTCTGGGTTCCATGTGGGTTGCCGTGGTACGAAGCCGAAAGGCGAAACTTCAGGAGGTCTGCGGATGAACCTCGGATCAGCAAGCCGGGAGTCCGGTTTACGCGGGCAGGTGGAAAGCGCCGTCAGGCGGCAGGATGAATACCAGCAGTTTTTAGCGTCCAAGCGGATCTTTTCGCAGGCGTGCGGTTTTGAGATTGACGAATGCGAAGTCAACCCCATGCTGTTCTTGTTTCAGCGGGACATCTTGCGATGGGCTCTAAAGCGCGGTAAAGCGGCCGTCTTTGCGTATACCGGACTTGGAAAAGGCCCCATTCAGTTGGAATGGTGCAGGCACGTCTGCCGGCACACCGGCGGGGCCACGCTGATTCTGGCGCCGCTCGCCGTTTCGCAGCAGTTCAAGCGAGAAGCCGAGAAATTCCACGTACCAATCAGGCTTTGCCGTTCCCAGGAAGATGTGCGGCCGGGAATCAACGTCACCAACTACGAGCGCATGGATTTGTTCAACCTGGAAGCATTCGCGGGCGTGGCTTTGGATGAATCCAGTTGCATTAAAGACTGGACTTCCAAGACTTCGAAAACGCTGATTGAACGGCTCCGGAACGTGCCTTATAAGCTGTGCTCGACAGCGACTCCCAGCCCCAACGATCACGCGGAACTAGGCACCCATGCAGAACTCCTGGACGTGATGACGCGATCGGCAATGCTCGCCATGTTTTTTGAACACGACGGGGGCGAAACCTCCAAGTGGAGCCTGAAGGGCCACGGAAAAAAGCCGTTTTGGAAGTGGGTAGCATCCTGGGCCGTCTGTGTCCTGAAGCCTTCAGATTTGGGGTATGACGATACCGGCTACGACCTTCCGCCCCTCCGGATGCATGAGCATATCGTCTCGGTGGATCATTCCGTCAACACGGATGGCATGCTTTTCCGGTGCCCGGACCTGAGCGCTACAGGGCTTCATAAAGAACTGCGGCTCACCTGTGAAGACCGGGCGCGCAAGGTTGCAGAACTCGTGATGCAGCGAGCGGAGGAACAATGGCTGATCTGGTGCAACACGAACTACGAAGCGGACGCCATGCGCGCAGCCCTGGAAGGCGTGGTGGAGGTCCGCGGCTCCGATTCGCAAGAGAAAAAAGAGCAGAGCATCCTCGGATTCCTGGACTTGGAAACGAAGTGGCTGCTGTCGAAACCTGAAATCTTTGGCTTTGGATTGAACCTTCAGCAGTGCCGGAATGTCGTATTCATGGGCTTGGGATACAGTTTTGAATTGCTTTTCCAAGCGATCCGGCGCTGCTGGCGTTTCGGTCAGACGCAGCCCGTCGATGCCCACATCGTGGTCGCGGAAACCGAAGGCGGCGTGCTCTCCGCGATCCGGCGCAAGGAAGCGCAATACGAAGAACTCCAGGCCGAAATGAACGCGGCCATGCGAGAGGAGCAACTCGCGGCCCGCCACAAAGCAACCCGTTACGATCACCTCATGGAGATGGAGATTCCCGAATGGCTCAGAAGCGAAGCATAAAGGCGTTCCTCGTTGCCGTGATTGACCTCGAACGACAGTTCGGAATGTCCATCGCGCACGAAGATTCTCACGGTGCGTTCATCGTGCAGAATTTCAATGACGGTAACGCGAAATGGCTCAAAGCGGCTCGAAACGAAACTGATTCGCTCACTCAGAATGAAGTACTGCCAGATCGCTCACGACCGCAACTGGACCTTCCAAAGATTCCTTGGAGGATTCAATAAATGGCCAGTGAGCCAGTGGCGCGAAATTCGAGACGAGAGGCATCGTTTCAGCGAATCATCGCGGCCGATATTGCCGCCGACAGGGCGCACCAAATAGAAGAAGAGATCTTTGGTGGGGGCAGGGTCATAAACCAAAGGGTTACCGCCGAATACGCCATGTACCACGGGGACTGTGTAGCGGTGATGCGGTGCCTTCCGTCAAGTTCGGTCCACTTCTCAGTTTTTTCTCCTCCGTTCTCGAGCCTCTACTCCTACACGGACGCATTGCAGGACATGTCAAACGTGCGCTCCCACGCAGAATTTTTCGCTGGCACGGATTTCATGGTCGCTGAATTGGCGCGTGTGACGATGCCCGGGCGAGGCCTCGCGTTTCATTGCATGAACCTGCCCTGCACAATCGAGCACGATGGATACATCGGGATCTACGATTTTCGAGGCGATCTGATCCGGCAGTTTCAGAAGCATGGTTTTATCTACCATTCCGAAGTGGTCATCTGGAAGGACCCGCTCATCGCAGCGACCCGGACACACGCCATCGGGCTCGCCCACAAGCAGATCGTTTCGGATTCCTCAATTTGCCGAACCGGAATACCGGATTACCTGATCGTGATGCGAAAACAGGGCAAGAATCCGGAGCCGATCGAACACAAGCCCTCCGGTTTTGACCGCTGGATAGGCCCCAAAGAGCGGGAACCAAAACAGGAGCGGAAGAAAGACCCTGGAAAGAACAAGTACAGCCATGAAGTATGGCAGCGGTACGCCAGCCCGGTATGGTTCGATATCGACCCTTCGGACACTTTGCAGCGGGAAAGCGCCCGGGAAGATGAAGACTCGCGGCATATCTGCCCGCTTCAGTTGACGGTGATTCGCAGGGCTTTGGAATTGTGGAGCAACCCCGGCGATACGATTTTCAGCCCGTTTGCAGGAATCGGCAGTGAAGGCTACGTGGCGCTGGAAGAAGGCCGCAAATTCGTAGGAGTGGAGCTGAAAGAGACATACTGGCGCCAGGCGGTAGCGAATCTGGATGCAGCCCTGAAACTGCGGGATCAAGGGACGCTTTACGGAGTCTAAAACGTGATCTCTCCGACCTCCCGAGACTTCCAAAGACGTTTTTTAAGCCTTGCCGGCTGGATGCTGGCCTGCAACTGGGAAGCGATGGGAAACCGCGTCCAGGGGATCAAATGGCACTCGTTGGAGTACTCGCTATTGGGGCTCCATGACTACTGCTGTGAGATGCGGTTGTTGTGCCAGGAGAAGTTGAATGTGTGATCTCTGCGAAGCAAACGACGGCGAAATGGAATCGTGCCAGGACTGCGGGAGGCTCATCTGTTTCGATGAGAAACCGAATTCCGTTGACGTGATCGACCGGGCGTACGTCACGGCTTCTGGCGATCTGTTTTGCGCCCGCTGCGGCGTGAAATATGATCAGGCCGAAGAAGACGAACGCGAAGACGAATTCTACGAGCCGCCGTTTGATATCGAGGGGTTATGACAGCTCCGCACTTCACCTGTTGGCTGGATCAGAAGCGCTACTACGACTCCAAACGAGCCGCAGCCGCAGCGCAGAAGGACCGCACTACAGAACGTTCCGACGGACGTATGAGTTTCAAAGCCTGGTCGCTTTCGCGGCCCTGGCGAGTTCAACCGATCGAACCCAAACCGAAACGCCGAAGACGATGAAAGAAGTGCCGGAACACCTCAAGGGTCTGCGTATTCCATCGCTGGATGACATCGCAGAACATGCGTTGCGTTACATCGGCACAGGGACGCTGGATTTGAGTGTCGTGAGCCAACGTAAAAAACTTCGCACGGCTTTGGTGTGGGCTCTTTCGTGCGAGGTCCGGAGCCTTTTCAGGCGCGCACTACAGAAGGCCACCGCGCGCGCGATTGACCACGTATTTGCGATCAGCAACGATCCCAACTACCAGGACGCCAGGAAAAAACAGCGGCTTATTTCTGCGCAGCACAGGCGCGAAAACAGAGCCAAAATAGCCCGTTCTAGAGAACTTGAACGGGAAACACAGCGGCAGTCAAACAAGGGCTTGATTCAGTGAAACGTGGTGGACCGGATCATCCGAAAATCTACCGGCTGGCGGAAATTTTGAAGTGCCGGCGCCCGACCGCTATCGGATATGCGGAACTTCTTTTCCACTTCACGAAGGACTACGCGCCTCAGGGGGACATCGGGAAATATTCCGACAAACGGATCGAGGCGGCGATGGACTGGAGAGGAAAATCCGGCCGTCTCATTCAGGCCATGATCGACTGCGGGCGATATGGCGATGAAAGGGCGAAGTACCAACCTACCAACACAGCCGGCATAATTGAGTTACACGCGACCTACAGGCTAGTCACTCACGACTGGCACGTGCACTGCGACCGAGTTACTCGAAAATGGCTCAAAGAGAACGGTCTGTGTTTTCTGTCGTATAGCGAGAATTTGTGTACACCTGGACTCCCCCCACCCACCCCTACCAGCCCCCTCCCTACCCTACCAGACCAAAAAGCTAGTAGGCGGGTACAGCCTACATGCCCGCCAGAAACCTCTGTGAAGAGCGAAGAAACATCGAACGGACAGGTACGGCTGGCGGACTGGCCGCAGGCGGACACCGCCATCCGAAAACACTTCCCGGCGTGCAGCGATGAGATTCTGGAGCGGATTATTTCTGCCACCACGAAGCAGTACGGCCAGATCGACAAACCGCGCTTTACCCCACTTTCGGATGAAGTACTCGCTTTTGCGGTGGAATCGAGTTGGTACGACAATCAACGCAGCCCGCAGGCTTTTGAGAAATCCGTACCGCGGGCGATTCAGACCTGGGCGACGCAAGGCCCGCCGGCTTCCAAACTCCCCGCACAGACGCAACGGATCGTAGACAATCTGGAGAAAATGTATGGCAAGAAATGAACCGCTACCGGCACCCTGTTCCGAGTGCGCCGGCTTCAACGGATTCTGGAAAGAAACCCCTAACGGTTTTCGGAGATGCGATTGTCCCCGCGGCCAAGCGCTCAACGCTCTAGATCACCCACCGCCAAAAAAAGACACGCCCGTCGCGCCAAGACTGAGCGCGGCGGCGATAGCCCAAGCCGCAAAAGCGCTCGCAGCGATGGATTTTTATCCGACTGAAACGAACGACGAAGCCCGCACTATGATTGCCGCAGAAATCGGTCAGATGTGCTCCACACCAGCCGAGGCGCAATGGCTGGTGCGCCAGATGTTGCGGCTCTATCGCAAGTGGCCCGGCCCGCGGGAAATGCGAATTCTGTTTTGTCAGGAGTTTCGACCCCTGGATGGGATGGATTTTTTGAACGAAGAATCCAGCGTGTACCCTGATGGAATTCCGCTGGAATCGAAGCCGCAACCACACCCGCTCATGATCGGCCCCAGCGACACATTAGAGCCTGTCGAACCTGACGCAGAACTACTGGCGGCTTTCGCCCGTGCACTGGAACGAAGCCGAAAAATGGAGCGGCCGAGACTGACGCTCGTTCCATCCAACCGGCCGCCGATCACGCAAGCCGACATCGACCGTGCCGTCCAGGAACACCGCCAGAAACTAGCCGAGCGGGAATTCAACCCCGAACCGCCCGACGCGGCGTAGAATGGAGCGAACCATGGAGAAATACCAAATCGAGTTCACCGCGGAAGAGTTGAAACTACTGCGCAACGCCTTGCAGTGCACGATAATCGCAGTGGAGGGGCACTTCGTAGATTCCACCTCATACCGCGCTATTTTGGACCGCTTGCCTATCGTCACTGTTTCCATTCCTCCGTTTGAGGTCCCTGCATGAAACCCTCTCCCGATTTTTTCGTGAAGCGCACGCCCGCCCCGCTGCCGAATTCAGACAAGCATGTCTCGGTTGACCAGAACGAAGGCACAATCACCATTCCTGAAAAAGGCACCCTCCCCTTGGTCGGCCTCGACTCAGAGTGGCGCAAACTTCAAGACAAGCAGAGAGAAATAACCGATTTCAACTACCGGATAGCAGAGCGGATGTCGAAGCGTTACAAGTGCGCGCAGTGCAAACGCACCTGGAGCGGCAAACTCGCGCACCCCGGTCTGATCCGGCACTCACCGGACCCGAACGTGGAAGGCGAGCTTGACCTCGACCGGCTGAAGTGCCTGAAGTGCGGCGGGGCGCTGGTGGAGATCCGAAAATGAACGAACGTGATGACCTTGCGGCCCAATGGCTGAAGGCCGGCGACAATTTAACCCTCCGCGGGCTTAAATTAGTTGTACGCGGCCAGGAGATCATTGCAGAGCGTATTGAGGAAGCCATCCGCAAACTGGATAGCATCGCAGCGGAACTGAAACAACTCCGCGAATCGAAACCTGAGTGGCCGGCGGGTCCCCGATGAGCGAGCCCGAGAAAACTCCCCTCCGGGAAGTCGCCGAGAGCATGCTACCCGGAATCGAAACCGCACTCGCGCAGTTGTTTTTTCAGGGCATCACGGTTTCCGCGTTCAACATGCAGATCACCGACGGTAACGGAAACACGAAACTCTGGGCCTGTTTTTTGGCGGATGAGATCACCGCCGAGGTGTTCCGGGGGCTCATGGTGGGAATGGCGAAGGCGGCCGAGAAGCGCAAGGAAGGGCAGAACCCACCTGAGAAGCCGCTTGTGGAGATCATGTGAGCCTCAAGGCTGGTTTGTTTGCCTGAAACCGGGTACTTTTACCTACCCCCGCTTGACAGTGCCAAGACAACCCCTTAAAATGGCAGGAATGGCAACCGTAGCAGTCGGGCAAAACCTGAAATGCGGTAGGGAGAAGTGCCAACAGTCATTTCAAGCCAAAAAGAGAAACCAGGTATTTTGCTCCACGGCCTGCCAGATGTCCGACTGGAAAGAACGGCATCCCCGTTTCGACGCCGAAGATCCGCAGTCTATCGCCATGATTGGGGAACAGATTCGCAAACTCGGGCTGCGCCATAAAGGTGTGCGGGCGCTCTGGTCGGTATTCGCCAGCGAACTTGCCAAGAAGCAGGCCCGCGACCGTCACAAGCGGCTTGCATCCAAGCGGAAGTAGTGTAGTGTTTCTGAAGGGAGACTTTTTCTCATGCCAAAATTCACAGTGGAAATGGACACCGAAGGGTACCGACTGGCCTGCGAAGACGAAGCCGGCGCCATCGTGCCCTACGGGGAGATTGCAGCCCTGGGAATCGGAGACGCGGTGTACTACACCTGCATCGACGAACCGGACGATGACGCGGAAATTGCAGCCCTGCAAGTGTTCCGGGTGGACTCCATCACGCCGTTTCAATGCGAAGTCGAAGAGACCGAATTCGAAGAGGAAGAAGAAGGCGAAGAAGACGAGGGCGACGAGGAACCGGTTGAAGTCGAAACGCCGGATGAGGAAGGAGAAGAGGTCCCGGAATGACGGTTCGGCCATGGCGGCCACGACGGTGCACGTGGCGGAAGGCGCTTGAACGCATGGGGATGCCTAGTCAACTTTCTGACCGTTTAGGATTTTCAGTACGATGCAACAGTGAACTAGTTAACGCAATGGCACTCATCTGCGCACTCGGCGACGAAGCTGAAAAGCAGAATAACGAGTTCCTCAGTAAACTCTCGGCCGCTATAGGGGAAGTTCTTCTTTGGGTCTGTGGAGAGGAAAATCAGTTCGGAAGGCTTGTCGATCGGTTCATTGAGAAGGGCAACTTTCCGAGCGGAGTTGAGTGATGCCTGAAGAAGCCCTCCGCACCGACCGCAAGCCGCAGTGGACCACACGAGAACAGGACTGCTGGATTGACCTGTTTTCGCTGTACCAGGAGCTCACAATGGGAGCCGTACTGGAAGAGGGAGACAATCCCATGAACCCGGCGCGCGCGGAACAGATCGAAAAAGAACTGAAGGATACAATCCCACTTTGTGCCGATCTCGCAGACTTCGCTATGTCGGAGATGCAGGCCCGCGGCTTCACCCGGGAGCCGCGGATTGCCAGCAGGAGAACACGGAGACGATGAAGCGTTGGTTATGCGTGTTGACCTTGCCGAAATATAAAGTTGGAGATCCTGCGCCTACCGGATATTTGGAATGGCATGAGTGGGCGCGGGTCCAGCACCGCGGCGGATTACGTCAGCATCGCTGCCGTATCTGTGGCAACTGGGAATTTCCGCAAGAGAGATGCAGGCTCACGCAGCGGGCGGCGTCGGTTCCGGTTTCTCCACCTGAGCGTTGATCGTTGGCCCCCGGTGTTCTGCGTGCACGATCTTTCCGTCACCCGTTGGAATCGGACGGCCCGGTCGCGGCGGCACTATTTCCGGTTTTACTGCCTGATTCCCGAAAGCTAAAAACTGATCCAGGAACACTTCGAAATGCGGGAACTTCACGCAGTCGGCCCACAGCGGAGTGTAAGAAGAGAGCAGCGTAACCAATCCCTGTTTGCCCTGGCCTTGCAGCCAGGTGTACGCCTGCTGGCCGTACTGCTTCTGAAGATCGGCGGCAAACTGCGAGCCGTGAACATTCTGCTTCAGTGCGTTCACGAGCGGCTGATGAAGTTGCTTCAGGTAGTTGGTCAACATGGCGCTTTCGCTTTCTTCTTGTGGCTCTCCCGTCCCTGCTTCAATCTGTTCTGGCGTGGGTGGCGGTACCGGCTGGCCTCCCTTGGCGGCCACGGCTTCATTGTATTTCGCATTGGCATAGCTGTTAGCAACGGTCTTCACGACTTCGGCGCCGGTTTGAATTGCTTCCCCCCAAGAGAAACCGCCTCCGTTCTGATCGGCCGGATTCACCGTGCCCCGTAGACGTTCTACAGCCTCGATCAGTTTCACGGCTGTGTCCACGATGCCTACCGGGTTCTGCTGCGGGGCTGCCGGTATCACTTGGGTGGGAGTGATCGGCGGCGCAACGCGCTCATTGGCCCGCCTGGCGACTGCCTCCGCGAACTGGATGCGCTGCTCCATGGAGGCTATCAGAGTGTTTTGAAAGTTCTGCTGCATTTGCATCATCTGAGCGAAACTGTCCCGCTGTGCGGCCATCTGCGCCTGCATGATCTGGATGACGGCGTTAGCGTCGTTTCCTTGCGGCGGCGGCGTGAGCTTGGCGGCGGCCTCCATGATGTTCTTGTGGTATTCCTGCGGGTCCTGGGCTTTATTGTCCAGTTCCCGCGATCGTTTCACCGACTCGGTGATGAAGTTGATCGCCTGCCGGCCCGCTTCAATTCCGAGGCTCACATCCTGGTTAGCCGGCGGCTGTTGGTTCTGGTTCGTGCGGTCCCGCGTGAGTTGCACCACGGTGTCCGCGAGTTTGTCTACTGCTGCGACATTCGCCATTTCGTTTTCTTCCTGTTCGCTGGATTCGTAAAAATCCGGGTCCCCTGGAAACCGGATGCCGTGAAGACGCGCCCACCGCAGGTAGGGCTGGTTCACATGTTTGGGCTCGTCAGAGAGCACCACTTCTTCAATCTTCAGAACCGGAGGGTAATTGTCCCAGTCGTGATCTCCCCAGTTGGTCGTGGTCATGCAGATTGTGTTTTTGACTGAGGGGTGCTGGTCGTTCAACTTGAAATGGTAGTTTCCCGCTCCCCAACGGTTGAGAATTTCCTGCTTCCAGTCCGGCCCCAGCGGCTCGACCAGCTTTCCTAAATTGGTGGACGGTTTGGTGCGCTTCTTCAGCCGGATCTGTTCGAGTTCCTCGAAGGGCAAGGGCTGAAGCACATCGCAGACCGGAAGAATGCGGTACGGGTACACGATGATGCGCTGGCGCCGCAATCCTTCCGGAATCGACCGCCAGAAGTCGAAGAACTCTTCCGGCTTGAGGTCAAAGCCGGGTGGACGGGGCATGATCCGGTCTGGATCAGGCTCTTTTTCGTCCCCTGTAGGGGCTTCCGGAATCTCTTCAACGGTGGCTGTGGCGCTTCCATTGGTGTCTTTTTTCTTGCGCGGCATAGGCTTCTGGACTCCTGTCCGGAAAGTATATATATATTAAACACACATCGTTGCGGGCTGCAATGCAAGGCTCTAAGATGGGGCACAATGGCGAATCGTACGGGACACGAGTCGCGGACGTTCCTTTCTTGTATGGGGGCCGACTGACATGTCGGCCCCCATGGGGCTCATGGACCATCCGACCCTGGGAAGGGTGCGCTATTCCATAACCGAAGTCCCCGAAGATCCAGACGGGCAAGTCGCGGCAACTATCAACCTCATGCGCGGCTACGCGAACCAGGACGCCGGCTCATCCTTAATTAAGGCGGATGTCTGGAAAGCCTACCATTCACCGGATCCCCTTCAGGACACCTGGGACTACCTCTCACGATCGAGCGGGCGCATGTCGTTCGTTGCCGATGAGCAGACCGCGAAACCCCTTGGCTCGTGGCGCCCAGTGGTGGAAACCCTTATCCGTCCCGTAGATCAGGTAGTCCTTTCGCAGCCGCAAGGGGACTGTGACGATTTCTCGATGTACGGAGCGGCTCACCTGCTGGCCCGCGGCGTGAAGTGCTCGTTCGTCACGGTAGCCGCGGACGAAACCGAGCCCACCATTTATTCTCACGTCTACCTGGCAGCGTACCCGCCAGACGGTCGTAGGGTTGCAATGGACCTGTCCCACGGTCCCGCTCTGGGGTGGGAAGTCGCCAACCGTTTCCACAAACGCAAAGAGTGGCCGCTTGACGGGTCAGATCTCCTGGTGTGGGCGGTCCTGATTGCCGGCGGGAGCTGGCTTGCTTACCAGACGTTCAAAGGAGTCAACTGATGCTGCTTACCGTTCCCGCTGTTCTACCGGATTCCACCTTAGCCCCGCAACACGTAGCGCAGAAGTTCAAGGGAGGGTTTGCAGGACTCGGTTGCGACTGCGCCACGGTGGACGATGATGGAAACTGTCTCGATCCCGAACCGTGTTCCGACGGTGCCTCCGAAAACCCGACCGTTGCCGAAGTCGCGGCCATGTGTGCTAATGAAGGACTGGACTACTCCGGCGGCGTCTGTGTAGCGCCAGCCTACTCCGGAACCAGTGGCAATCCTCCGAACATCACCTCTGCGCAAACCTGTGCGAGCTTTGGCATGAACTATGTCGGGGGGAACTGCGTCACGCCTTCTTCGCCGTCCGGAAAGACCGCGGGGCTTCCAGCAAATACGGCCTACAGTCCAGCCAATGTCTTTGCAGCCGCAGTGGGTGGCGCGCTGGACGTTGCAAAACTGATGGTGATTCAGCCAGGCACGGCGCAAGGCGGCGGCGTAACACAGAGGGTCGGACTTCCCGTAGTTGGTCCAGGCAGTTCCGCAGTGAACATCGGTGGGATGCAGATCTCCAGCACCATGCTCATGGTTGCAGCCTTGGGGATCGGAGCCATTCTGCTGATGTCTCAGAGGGGACGATGAGCCAAAACACCATTTTGCTTTTGCAGTCCATCGGGATCACGCTTCAGATGGTCAACGGCGGATTAGGCAGCACGATCAAAGATCCGGTTGTGTCGCTGGTGATCGCGGCCGTGATCGGCGGCTTTCAGTTCTACGTGCAGCACGTCGGGAACCAGAGCACGTCACCGACGGTTCAGGCGCAACTGGACATGCAGAAGAATCTGCAAGGGGGAAAGTGATGGCGCGCTTTTACTCCACACATTCAGGATTCTCAATTGACGACGCTTGGAGTCGCCACACCGACAAACGCTCCGCAATGGCGGATGCACGAAGACTTCAGTCTCAGCACGGCGGAACGTTCGATGTTTTCAGGGAGGAAAAGGAATCAGGTCGCGGCTGGGTATATTTTGTAGTCCGAACAAAGACAGGCAACCCTCGCCGCGTGAAACTTCCCGCCAAGTGGACCTCCGCTAAGGTCCGTGTGAACCGCAAGGGTGAAGTCCAGATAGCAGTGAACCCCGGAACCTTGGGAACCGGCCGCTTTGCCAAGTGCGTCAAGTCCGTCTCATCCAAAGGCGGGGCCTATGATCCCCGTGCGGTCTGCGCAGCCATGGAACGGAGGAAGTACGGGAAGAAAAAGTTTGCAGCCATGGGACGCGCGGGGAAGAAGCGGGCGGCCAGACGGAGACGAAGGTAAGATGCCTCTGGCGATTACAACCCGTCCCAATCCCGCAGCGCTGGCAGTGAAGGGCCGCGGCTGGCTTCAGGAGTCCTATGAAAGCGGAGACCCGGACATGCGAAAGCGTGCGAGCATGCTCCGCAAACTCGGCTACCGAGTAACCACTGTAAGCATGGGCTCGCAGGTGACGCCGGTTGGAACCGTCAAAATGACCATGTTGGATGTGCGGCCCGGAACAACCGGAGATGAGTACCTGGAAGACCTTCCGCCCGCTCAAGTGGTGAGATGGAACCCCAAACGCAGAAATAAACCTCCGACTATCCATGTTTACGGGGAAAAGGACGAGTGGACTTACAGTATCGATGACGGCCACGGCGGGTATATTCACTTTCCGCAACACCTCAGATTCTCAAGCGCTAAAGATGCCGCTCGTCACGGTCTAGAACACGTAGGTCTTCCCGGCTATGGAGGTGAGAGTCAAACGCTCGACTGGAAACACGCCAAGGTGAAGATTCACCGTGAGGGCTGGGAACCCGCTGGTATCTACGCTCTTGGACCCTCCAGTGGAGCCCGTTGGATTACCTCTACTGCAAAACACGAGTGGAACAATCCCCAGAGACCGTCCCTTTCGAAGCGCTGGAATGTGGACATCCCCGCAACCAAGTATGACCGGGGCTATCGTCTGACAATCTCAGCAACCACGAAGCACGCGGCCAAGGAAGCGGCGCGGCGGTACTGCGCTAAGACCTACGCCAAACTGACGGGTAAGCCTCAGAAGTCCTACCGTCTGCCACGTTCGACCAAGATTGCGGAGGTCCGATAGGTGCAGCAACTCCTGCCACGTCCGCAGCCTGATGGGACCTGGAGACTGGCCTACCGCCCTATGCCGGCGCAGCCGTTCCCGTTCTCGAGGGGGAAGCGGCATCTGGTCTATCCGCTCTCAGGATTGGGACAAACCAGCATCACTTCAGTGCAGGCCATCACCGGAATTTCAAAAGGTGCGGTTCAGATTTCCGGAACGGCTTCATCCGGCTTACCGATCAGCACAAAAGTTGAAAGTAGCGTGGCCGCGGGGTTAGCGACTGCAAGTGGTTTTCTGGCGACTAATCCGGCTACCGCACCAATCGCCCTGATTTTGCTGGGTGCCGCAGCAGTTGCAGACTTTCTGGGAGTGCTGGGTATCGGTTCAGGGTGCGGGCAAACCTGCGTGCTGAGTTCGCAGTACGCGGACAAAGCCAGCGCGATCTTGGATCAGAACATCCACACCTACTTTTCCATTCCGGCCCCGCGCTCGGCTTCCGTGCAGAGTTCCACCCTGATAGTCTTTGATTCCGTCTGGAATGACCTGGTACAGCAGTGTAGCAACCCGGCTCTGGGAGATGCAGGAAGACGTTGCATCACGGATCGTCAGGCCGGGGCCTGCACCTGGCATCAGACCGCCGATAAAGTGCCACCCTGGGGGACCCCAGCCGCAGGTGCATGCTGGAACTGGTTTAACGGGTACCGAGATCCCATAGCATCCGATCCCAACGTGATTTCAGACGCGCAGTGGCAGCAACTCCAGTCTGCTAACAATCCCAGTGCCGTATCCGATGGTTCGGTCCTGCCATCTTCCAGCACGATCTTTTCAACCTCGAATCTGCCCCTGTTCATCGGAGGGGGATTGATTCTGTTCGCTCTGATGAGCGGGAGGGGGCGAAACTGATGCACGTTCACTTAGGCGACACACCAACTCCCGTCGGTTTCATTCCAGGCCCCCCTCCCTGTCCTTCGGGGTACTTTCCAACCAAAGTGATGTCTGGGGATACGGTGACAGAAGGATGCGCACCGAGCACGCCACTCCCAGACGTAACGCTGCATCCAGCAGTTGAGCCCCTGGTGTGCACCCAGGAACAGAAGGTATGCCCTGACGGAACACCCGCAATCAGGAATGCGGATTGCTCTTGGCAACCGTGCCTAGCATCTTCTGACTTCCCGAAAGCGACAGCACCAGGACCGGTAACTGGACAAGCACAGCCGATATGGTTGTACCTTTTAGCAGGCGGCGTGGTGCTGTTCCTCCTAATGAAAGGCGGTTCCTGATGGCCTCAGTTGACGCCCGCTACAAGTTATTCACCAACACGGCAGACATGGGTTGGGACCGGGCCGTCCTGCGGATGACCTCTCTGCAGAACGTTCGCAACCCGCTCTATCCCAAGAGCCCGTTCGGCAAGCCGTTACGGGGAATGGGGCAGGTTGCCACGGCGGGATGGACTGGACCCACGTATGCGACGAATTGCGTCTCTAAATGCAATCCAGAGGGATGGGTCTATGGAAGTGGTGGTCCAAACATGCCAGCCCCTCCACCTCTAGACGAGCAGACCCTAATTTCGTGCCTTAACCCGGATGGAACCCCAGGGTCGAACTGCTTTGCACCAGTTTCTCAGGCTACACGATGCCAGTACACGGATGGGCGAGCACAACCTCAATGCCCTCCTGTTGACATGTTGTTGGGCGCGGCATTCGGCGATTCTCCGTTTGGCCATTCGGCTCCATGTCCGGCCAAGATACCAGGCATGCCTCCTGGTTACGGGCTGAGCGAGCAGCAGTTGACAGACGCAGCCACGAGACTGAATAGGACACCGGATGTTGTGTTCCCGAATCTCTGGAATCTTCCGTTCTCAGGATGTAAGACTGTTGCTCCGGCGACTTCGGCCCCGCCCCCGCTTCCAGAAACCATCCCGGCGGCGTACACCATTGACACCAGCGGGGCAGTGGTTCCAAGTGTAACTCCCGAAGGTGTTCCACTCACCCACCCGCCAGTACCAACTCCTGTAACGCCCGTGAGTAAAGTAACCACGGTCTCAACGGATGGCACAACCTCAACCGGCATAGCGGGGATGAGCACCAACACGCTTTTGCTGATCGGCGGCGCGGCCGTTATCGCGTTCTTTGTTCTGGGGAGGAATTGACGATGGCAGCTTACGACGCTCTCTTGGCTCCAAATTCCGCGGCGTCAACTTCGGTGGCTTCCAGCATTTTAGTGGGGCCGGATCAGACGCCCCCCGCATCGGGAACGGGCTCGACAGGTCCGACCGGAGCGATTACGCTTACCTCTCCCATGCCGAGCATTACGCCTCCGCGACCGGGTGACGTCACGCCTGCCAGTCCAGGGACGTTCTGCACCATCAACGCCTGGATCTCTTCAAACCCCTGGTTATCGTTGGGCGGGGTGGCGGCTCTTTACTTCTTGTTGAGGGGAGGCAAAAAGAAGTGAACGCATTGCTTCTCATTGCCGGCGGTCTGGCCCTCTACCTCTGGTACACCCAGCAAGGTACCTCGACCGTTGTCACTCCGACACAACCCCAGACGCCTCCGACTGGGACAACGCCGACTGTCACTCCAACCACGACAGGAACGACAACAGGAACGACAACCCCCACCACACCAGCGGTCACTGTCAGCCCATCCCCGCAGCCGGGTCCGATTCAGACACAAGGGCTTCAGACTCGCGTGCTGGACAAGATGTATCAGGACATGGTTTCTCAAGCCTCATCCTCCGGAGATCCAGCGATTTCAGGGAGCGGGGACAACACGTTAGCGAGCGGTCCCTCTCCATGGTCCGTCTGGAATTGGTACCTGATTGCGGTTTCCGGACAGGCAACCCTTCCGGACTATTTCGGAGTGACGGGGCAGACGGACCCCAACACACCTTTGACGGCGGCTCAATACTGGGCTCTGATGAAACCCTGGCTGATGTCCAACCGTGGGCTTTCCGGCCTCGGTCTTTCGCTTCCCAGGTTTTCGCAGCACTACTCTAAACTGTACGGAGCGTATAGAGCCTAAAATGCTGGCGACTCTTCCAAAACGGGGCTTAGGACAGACGGCGCAAGTCGGTACCTACTTCGTGCCGACCACGGGAGAGCACTGTGCGTCCGGTTTGGTTGCAAAACCGGTCCCCGGCCAGCCGAGTGAAGCCGTATGCGCCAGTCCGACTCCGCTGGTACGAGTGTGGCTCCGCGGTAGCAATGCGATCCTGGACCCCTCGCAGGTTTCACAGTTGAATGTAGGCGATATTGTAGGGGTTTATGTCTACGGTCCCGAAATTGGCTTGCCGGTAACATCACGGGTGCATGGTCCTCTGGGTGCGAACGCTCCAACCGGTAGCGCCACACTCCAGCAGGACTACAGCACCGTGATTCCGCTCACCGTGAACATTCCGGGCCACTGGTCGATCACGTACTCTGTGGCCGGGGTTCCGGCCGCGCCCTGGGAGTTCGATGTCAGCGGGCCTCAAAGCATTGCCACGAGTCAGCCGGTAATTGCTCCGTCACCCATGCCGAGTATCACCCAGCCAACCGCCACGCAGGCTCCCAGCGCTTCCCTAGTTCCGGGCGGCGCCGCTTCGATGCAGGTGGCAAAGTACACCGTAGGTGCGCCTTTTCCGAGCGGGGCTCCGACCCCAACGCAGTTCACCGTTGGGGAGATGTACACCCTTCAGTTTCATGGGACACCGGGAGCGGAAATCCAAAGCAGTTTCAGTGGGCCGTTCGGAGCGAGTCCCAATCAGATTGACGTGGCGCACTACTCGGTGGACCGTCCGAAGATCGCCAGCGGCGGCTTCCAGTCGATCACAGGGTGGATTACGGACCAGATGGTCGGACACTGGGACACCTCATGGACGGTAGGCGGGGTACCAGTGGGCTCCTGGAGCTTCGATGTTTTGCCAGCGGGATCTGCGGTTCAAACCACTCCGCTTGTTCCGAAACCCCCGGTGTTCCAGACCTTCGTGCAACCTACCAGTGCGTCTCCCTCAACTCCCACCAGCCAAGTAACGGCGGTAACGACTCCCACGCTTGGACCTCAGTTGTTTTCTTACGGACCTGAGAGCCTGATGCCCGCTTCGCAGCCGATGCCTCCGGTCCAGGCGCCCACTTCTCCTGTTACAGCGGTCACGGCTCCGACCGCAGCAGAGCCCGAGTCCAGCATGTCCGGCGTCTGGATCGCGGCCATTGCTTTAGGCGCCATTTTCTTTTTGATGGGAGGGTCCGACTGATGGAACTCTGGGAGAAGGCCAAAGAGTATTGGGACGACTACTGGCCTTACATTCTCGCAGGCGGCGGGGCGCTCGCATTGCTCTACCTCCTGAATCAGAAATCGAGCCCCAATGTGACCGTTGCCCTCGGTAACCTCGACACCTCATTCGCCAAGCGCGCCATCATTCAGCACATCAATTCTTCAGGAGTTTCGGACACCTTCATTTTCGGAAGGCAGTACCCGAGCACCTGGGACAAACTTGCGCAGCGGGCCGGGTACGTAGTAACCGGGCATTTTCCAGGGAACCCGGATTCCCCGGTAACGTTTGACGAATGGTGGAAGCACGCGGGCCAGAACGTAGTGCAGTCCGCTGGTGGGGACAGTTCGTTGCGTAACGCAGTACAACAGGCGTTCAATTCTCGCACGCTGGCGGGAGGAGGTTGGATCGTATGATGACTTTCGGTTGGCGTCCTACGGAATCGTGCTACGCCGGAAACAGCGTGGGATCGAGCGGTACCACCACCGCTGAAGGCGTGGCGGCCGGTGTGGTTGGGGCGGACGGGGGAGCGGCGGTCTGCGCTTCAACGCCCTGGTGGTTTTATGTGGCTCTGGGGCTCGCAGTCGTAACGGGCGCCCACCATCGTACACGGAGAAAATGACATGCTACTCGGACTGGGAGTTCCGCCCCCGCACCATCACCACGGCGGCCACCATGGCGGTGGATTCTACCCGCCCCCGTGGGAATACGGCGGGTACATTCTGGATCAGGGGCCGAGCGAAGTAGTGGTAACGCAGCCGGACACCGGGACCCTGATTAGCGGCATCAGCAACCAAACTCTGCTGATTGCGGCGGGCGTGGCCGCGGCCACGGCCTTGCTGGCGACGATGCTGTTAAGGAGATAGCCCATGCTACTGGGACTTGGCGCAAATTTGACGGCCCCTGAGGGATGCACGGTCACTACGGACCCGGATACCGGCGCTCCCTTGGTGAGGTGCGCCGAAGGCAATCCGCCTCCCACAACTGCGGTGGTCACACCGACGCAGAGTTGTATCACGGATTCAACCGGGAAACAGGTCTGCGGGGCTCCTGGGGCAGTGCTCTACACTGATCCGAGCACAGGGAAAACCACGGTTGTGTCTCAAGACCTCATTCCGGGTTTGAGCAATAGCACGCTGTTGCTGATTGCCGCAGCAGGTGCGTTTCTACTGCTTGCACGACGATGAAGACGCCACTCCAAGACGTGAAAGACCCCATCGGCCGGGTGGACTGGCTTGCTGCGAAACTCTTGGAAGAGCACGCCAAGAGGAAGGGCGGAATCTACGCGGACCTGCACCTTGCTTTCAAACCGGAGTTAGAAGGGCTGTTGAAACGAAGTTTGGGACCGAAGAACAAGACCGCGCGGGAAATTCGCAAGTACGTGGCGAAGGGACAGGAGTTGTTACGGAAGGTCCAGAAGAGGAGAGCGGAGGCACTGGCATGATGGTGCAATCCTCACTTCCAGCCAGACTGATTCCGCGTGGTTTAGGGCAAGCTGGACAGACCGGTGCGCCCGCAACTCCAGAGAGTATCGCGTGGTGCAGTGATCCCTACTGGTACTGGATCTCATTTCCATGCTGGGGGACGAGTCTTTCTAGTTGGCAGGCGATGGCGCAACTTCCCGTGCCTCCGCTTTCAACGAGTATTCCTCCGCCTGGAGCAATTCCGGCAGCGACCGTTTCCGGTCCTGGAAGCAACCCGGCGTGTGCCGGAATGACGCAGGACCAGTGCAATCAAATGATTGCACAACAGACGCAGGATGCGGTTACAGCGGCGGCGCAACAGGCAAAGCAGAACATTGCACAGTGGGCGCAAGGGCTTCCAGACAATCCGATACCCACTACCCCGTGCGAGTTTATGAACATCTCGTGCACGACATGGGCACTGATAGCGTTGGCCGGAATCGTCATTTTGCAGGCGAAACGATAAGGAGAAACGGATTTATGAGTCATCTTCGAGTCCATCCAGCACCGGGGTTGGGGTTCCTGTTACCCGGATGGTATGTTGTTCCGCAGAACCCCATTCGTGACGCTGGGACGCCTCTGGTGCCCAGCGTCCAAGCCTCGGTCGGAAACAGAACGGTACGCACCCCGCACATCGGAGACCTGCTCGCGGCGGCCTATGTGGTCCCGCAGAATCCGATCGCTCGAAACCTGGCAACGGGCATGAACGGCATGGCCGCAACCCATGGAATCGGTTGTCTCGGTTGCCCGACGTGTGCCGGATGCGACCAGGGGAACTACTATGGCCTGCAAGGGCTGGGCCATACCGGGGTACTCGACTGGCTTCAGGAGCCGTCCTTCGTCTCATCCTCGGTTCCCAACTGGATGCTGTTTGGCGGGGCCGCAGTCGCAGCCTACTTCCTGCTCGCTCCGGGCGGGGAAGAGTACAAGAAGAAATCGGCGGCTCTGCGGTCTCAGTACCGCGGGTACAGAAGGGCGGCAGCGGCAGTTTCGTAGGATTCAGAATGGCGCATCGCTCTCCCAACCTCTGGCCTTTTCGAAGCAAGGCGAAGCCTCGCAAGCCAGCGAAGCGCTCCAGTATGACCGTAAGCTCTGCCATCACCGCGGCGCGCAAAGCGGGCAAGGAAAGCGGCGACACGGGGCTATTCCAGGGATGGCTGGAAAGCACGGGTCTGGAATCGCGCAGCCACACGCTGAAGGCTCGATTACGTCAGGAGTACGAAAAGGGAGTGCTGGGAGAGAACGGCCGCGCGGTGCACTTCGGGAGCAGCACCTCCGTACCCAAAGACACGGTTTACAAGGGCTTCCAGATCTGGTTTGACGGGGAGCACTGGAGAAGCACCGTAGACCCTGGAACATGGTTTGACGAACCCTCCGACGCCAAGAGGTTGATTGACGATATGCGACGGAACCCGAAAGCCTACAAAGCCCTGAAGTCTGGTGCCCGTGGCGTACTCTCGCAGTATGACAAACTCTCAGGAACGATCTACGACTACACCGCCGGCCTTCCATCCAAACTTCTGCACGAATCGCTGAAAAACCCCGGTAGCAAGATGCTGCTGCGGCGGGAAGGTCTGGGGGAGTGGAAACTGTTCGTGGTGATCTCTCCAGAGATGAGCGGCCCGGAACGCAGGCGGTATGAACAACTGGCGGAACGGATGCCAGAGAAATACAAAATGGTCGAAGCCAATCCAAAGTACCAGCCCGGTACATGGATCAAGGCCGCGTTTCAACCGGACAAGCGCAAAGCCGTGGAACACATGTGGGTCAAGGTAACGGGCTCGTCGCTCGGGCGGATCGTAGGAACGCTGGATAACGAACCCATCGAACAGACGAGTTTGCGTCGGGGCCAGCGCGTCACGGTTCCCTCTCGCGCCGTAGAGGCACAGATGAACACCAACCCACATGGACGGCGCAACCCTGAAGACTCCGCATCCGAGTTGTATGAGTCCTTCCACGGCCAGCCTTCCACCATCACCTTGACCGTAACGGAAGAGGTCCACGTCCACGATCACCTGGCAGTCCTGGGAGAGTTTGTCAACATGAAAGTAGCAACCCTCTCAGGTCTGGAAGCGACCATCGGGAGCACGGAGAGAGACTTCGAAGCGGTGGACCCGGAGGAAGACCCCTCCAACCCGGATATCATTTGGCTTGCGGCGGCCGAGCCCGATGAAAACGGCGAATCACGCCAGATGTACTTGAGAGGCGGGGATCAGTCGCTAGACCTCCATGCTTTGAAGATGGACGGGGACAAGTGGCTCCGGGATGACATGATCATCGGAACCATTCTCGAGATCACCTACCGGACGCGGAAGAAGTTCGACAAGTTCAAGCTGACCGACTACTACCACGAACTGGGGGAAGAGACGGACGTTTTGCCGATGTTGCGCTACGATTCCAGGTCGGAGTTGATGAGCATTTCGGGCGGGCAGTACGTGATTAAGATGCCCCTGGTTGGGGTGTCGCCGGGGATTGAAAACTGATGAGCAAGCCTCGAATCATCCTCTATTGCCCGGTGCGCGAACGCTCCGAAGTGTTCGCTGAAGTCCTGGCTTCCCATCGTGACCTCGCAGGGATCACGGAACGCTGGTACCTGGATGACAACACGGAGAAAGCCACTAGCCTGCTTTTGAAAAACGAGAGGTGCATCCGCATCACGCCGGAACTTCCGAAGCCGGAGTACACGGAACATCAGTGGAACGTGTCCTTAACTAAACGCATGGCGACGATTCGCAACGCCGGTATAGCGATGTTCCTGCAAACCAAAGCGGATGCTTTGTTATTGGTGGACGCGGACCTCGTGCTTCATCCGAGGCTCGCAGTCCACTTGGCGTACCTCAACCGCCCTGTAGTATCGGAAGTCTTCTGGTCGAAGTGGCAACCCTCAGACCCGTGGTTTCCGAATGTCTGGGACTTCCAGAGTTGCGGATACCTGAACGTGGACAGAATCGTGCGACTTCGGGAACCGGGAACGTACGACGTAGGAGGCTTAGGCGCCTGCACCTTAATTCATCGCAGCGTGTTCGAAGCGGGCTGCAATTACGATCCCATCCCTACCGTATTGAGTTGGATGGGAGAAGACCGGCACTTTTCGGTAAGAGCTGCGGTATTGAAGATTCCGCTGTGGGCGGATACCCAGTTGACTCCATTTCATGTGTACCGTCCGGAAATGCTGGACGAAGCGCGCGTGTGGCGCGGGGCGGGATGCCCTCCGGAGTATTTCAAAGAAACGTGGTTGACTCCGGAGTGGGAAGAGAATTTGAGAAAGACGGTGAAGCCGTTGGAGGCAGTACCGATTTTGTAGGGTTCATTCGATCCGCCGGCCAGCGGGTTGGGTGATGTAGTAAAACCGCAAGGCAACCTTGTACAAGGGGCTGCCAGACGTTGAGGATTCAGCGTCCGGTAGCCCCTTTTGCTTTGCGGGGGAGAAAAGGAGACGGGACGAAGATGGAAGGTCCGAAAGTGATCGCGTTCTGCATCGCCGGGGAGCGGTTTCCACTGGCGTGGGTGAACTACTGGACGGTGCTTCTGGGCCAGATGATGCAGAAGTACTTGACGCAGGGGCATTTTGCCTACTCCTCTAACGTGTACGTGACGCGTAACACCCTGCAACAGTCGGTGATGGAGGCCGCGCGAAAACCGGACTACGTGCTTTGGCTTGACGATGACCAGCTCGTGACCTTCGAAAACGTGGAGCAGCTGGTGTCGGATCTTCAGGAGCATTCTCAAATAGATGCAGTATTCGGGTGGACCTGGATTCAGCCGGATGTCTACACCATGCCCGGAGAATGCTCCGCAGGGGACCAGCGCAAGGGGCTCAACCATCGTTTCACCGCCACCGAACTCAAGGAGCATCAGGGGCTGAAAGAGATTACGCACTCCGGCTTTCCGCTCGTCCTGATGCGTTACGAGGTATTGGAACGTCTCGGACCCAAGGCGTTTTCGCCGCGGATGAATCCGGACAGCCCTCAAGGATTTGACGGCGAAGACTTCGCCTTTTGCACGCGGGCGAGAGAGAAAGGTCTGCGGTTGTTTGTCGATACCCGCGTGCATGTGCCGCACCTGAAACTACGCGCCATCGTCGGCGTGGAGCCTGTGGTCATTCCGTCCAAGGTCGCCGGGATCGTGGAGGAAGCCGCATGAAGCCAGCAGTAATTTCAACGAAAGGAGAACGGATGTAATGGCAGCAACCACAACGTACAACTACCCGACCACGGGGACTGTGGCTCCCACGGTCGCACAGGCTGCACTAGTGAACGTGATGACCGTACAGGTCCGGTTTGCAGCGGACGCTGACACCACGGCCACCATCACCCACAACTGGGCCTGTCCGACACTCACCAACATCGGGGCAATCACGCCGATAGTGGGGGTCAACCAGACCGACGGAACCACTCCCGTGTCCGTTTCGGTGACGCTCACCAGTTCCCTGGTGTGCACGCTTACCAAGCTGAGCGCGGCCGGCTCGGTCGGAACCTGGACCGTCACGCTGATGCGGTAAAGAAAGAAGGCGAAATGGCAAGAGTCCTTCGAGTCACGCGGCTGGCGGCCAACCCGCGAAAGGTGAAGCGGCGCAAGAAAAACGCGCGGCGTCACAACAAGCGGCGCATGTCCGTCAAGCAAATCAAAATCTTCGGCACGAAACGCCAGAAGGCGGCGCTCAAGCGTAGCCTCTCTGCGAAGCGTGCCCACAACCGGCGCGGGGCCAAACGGCATGCCCGTCATACCCGCCGCAGAGTTTCCAACCCGGCTCCCATCGTCTTGACGCTGGGCGCCACCAATCCCAAAAAAAGGAGAAACACAACCGTGGCAGCAAAACGCAAGCATCACCGCCGCCGTACGGCGGTCCATCACAAGCGTCGCCGGGTTGCACACAATCCGAAGCGGCGCCGTGTTTATCATCGTCGGCGCACTCACAACAAGCGTCGGCGCAACACCCGCGTGGTGGTTGTGAGCCCCCGTCACAACCGCAGGCGGCACAAGCGCAACCCGTCCCTGTTCGGGCACTCGCTGACCAGCAAAGACACCTTGAAGCTGATCGGCGGCGGCCTGGTGGGAGTGGCGGCGGCCAAGTTCATTCCGACCGTTCTTCCGACCTCTGTCCTGGGATCGGTTGCAACCTCGACCATCGGCAAGGTCCTCATCACCGGAGTTTCGGCCGTCGCGGCCGGCTTCCTGGCGGCCAAACTGGACAAGGATTTCGGGTCCGGCGTCCTTTTCGGCGGCCTCATGCAGACGGCCAGTGTCGGATTGAATGCCTTCATGCCGTCCTTCTCGATCGGCGGGGTTCCCATCGCTTTGAGCGGAATGGGCGACCTTCTGCCCGGTCAATACGCGGTACCGCAGAACCCCATCCGGGCTGCGATCCCCCCGCCCGCCCCTCCGGCTCCCCCTCCGGGCGCGCGCATCACCATGAACGGCCTATCCCGCGCTTACGGGGTAGCGTACGGCCGGTAAACCCGGCGTGATCTTTTTCGAAAGGAGACTTTAACAAAATGGCAGACTTCACCAACACTGCACAGCAGCAAATGATCATGTCGGCCTTCAACAGCGAAACCTACGTCGCCAACCGCATGGACGTGCAAGACACGCCCATCTGGGACACGGTGGCGCTGAACGCCGGCTCCACGATCAGCATCACAGCCTCGGTGCTGTTCACCAACGTCGGGCCGCAGTCCAACAAGACTCCGGCCGCGACCAACATGGCCCAGCCGCAGAAACTGAATGCCCCCGAAGCCTTCAGCATCTTCGGTTACAGCTTCCGCTATTCGGAAAACATCAGCCTTCTGGACATCTACGGTGTCCTGAACGGATTTTGCTTCCAGTTCTTCCTGGGACCCAAGATCTTTCAGCAGGGTCCCCTGTGGGTCTACAACGCCGGCGGCGGCATTTACGGGGCCTCGGGCGTGGCAACCACAATTTTGAACAACGGCATGCCCGGACGCTCGGAGATGAATCAGATCGCCATCAACGTGGTGATCGAGAATCAGATGAGTTTCTTCGGGCAGTTGAACGGCGCCAACTACCTGCTGGTCGCATCGGGCACGGGCATCACCTACCAGATGGTGCTGCGCGGCCTGTACGCCCGCGGCGTCCTGTAAGAGTTTTGGTCCAAATCTGCGGGGTCCTCTGATCCCGGAACTGTACGCCACTCGCCCGCGCGTGTCCTCTGGAACGCGCGGGAAGGGGGCGGTGGGCAGATAGGGAGGATGGGCCTCCCCGCAGAGGTGGACTCGTGAAAACGTTGTGAAGCCAGAGGTAAACCATGCCGGATGTTTTAGCTAATCCATTCGCCCCGCCGTGCTACAACGGCCTGAACCCGTGTACCCCGGAAGGGTACATTGACGTTGATTTCACGTACGTCTATGACGTGGTGTTGACGCCTTTACAAGCCCTTCCAAACCAGATTCTCGCCACGACCAACGACGCAGATTTCTGCTGGAGAGCTACCGTGATGGCGAGTTTCACCGGAGCTTTCGCGGTGCGTTTTTTCGACAGCCAGGGATACGCACTTAGCAACGGGTTCGTATTCAACGCCAACATCCAGGGTGACGCCAGTTCGCCTTACCCCCAGTGGCCCGAAATTATCATCCCCGCAGGTGGGAAAATTGGGATTGACATCGTGGATGTGTCCAACAACCCGAACACGATTGAAATCCTGTTCCGCGGCGTGAAGCGCTACCGCACGGCGTAAAGGAATGGCTCATGCGACTGATCGAAGAGCCTTATCACACGCCCGCGGGAAGCATTGACTTCCCCTTCTGCTACGCCTTTGACGCCTCCGCACTGACGGACGGAGCGGACTACTTCGGTTTGCAACTCCCGTTAATGAACGACTCAGATTTCATTCTGAGACACGTCGCCGGGGTTACGCTGTGCGTGGATAACCCGGCGAGCGGGGGACTCTGGAACTACCGTCAGCCGGAATCTCAGCAGAACGTCTTCGGAAATGGAGCGAGTGCGGTCCCGTTCCTGGGGGCTGTGCCGTCCCGAAACCACACCGTTGTGCCGGAGAAATACTGGCCTTCCGGCTCTGCGATCTACCTGGACCTGGTTCACGTCCTGAGAAACAGCACCATTTGCGCGGAAGGCACGATCTACAACTCCCAAATCGCCTTCTGGGGAGCCAAGCGTTTAGGAGAGAACTCCGGCTACCGAACCGGCGCGACTCCCTACCAGTACAAAGAGAAGAAGTACTCCTATCTCTTCAACCTGACTATCGACTGGGCGCACTTTGACGCGGCGGGCGTGGTGCAGGCCCCTCACCGCTTCTGGGTGCAACTTGACAACATGGACTTTGAGTTGGTCCGCATTGCCGTGACCGATACGACGGGTACCCAGGGCAGGGGCTCTATTACTCCTTTGGTTGCGAACGACTTTCAAATCGTGCTCTATGACGCCTCCCTGCACGCGACCTCCAACATTCCCATTAACCAGGCGTTTCTAAACTCGGTCAAGCCCACCCCACAAACGCAGCCGGTCTACCAACCCGGACTTGCTCCTACAATCGTTTACCCCGGCGGCGGCGCCATCACGTTTGACATCGTGAGCATGCTCTGTTCCGCCAGTCTGACGAAAACGTACAACATCCTCTTCGATGGGGTGTGGAGGATTCCATGCTGAGTCCCGAACGCCAACGCTCGTTAGACCGTTTGAAAACCGTCATTTCGTGTGTTGTGGGGTGGTACATCAGCCTTGTCGGTTTGATCTGGGGCCAAGAATTCGCTACGCAACTAATGATTGATCTGGCGGACGATGAAGGACTGATAGAAGAAGAGTTGCAGGAGGTCGAATGAGCACTCAACCGCAACAAATCATGCTGAAACAAGTAGTGGATGGCTTCTCCTACAATGCCTCCCTGCTCTACATGATGAACTACTACTACCCCAACGCCCTGGCGCAACTGGATGTGCTGAGACGCGCAGCGAACTACCGGCCCCGCTGGTGGACCATTCCCGACACTCCGGACCCAGTGCAGCCGTACGACACGTTCTACATGCAGTGCAACGTAGCAGATGGAAGCTACCTCTGGAGCTACAACTTCAAGACGCTGCTCGCCATCGACCCGGAAGGTCAAGCAACCGAAGTGCACGATACGGACCTCTGCATTCAAGTCGTGGACTCGTGTACCGGCATTCCGCTCTTTCAGGACTACGCCAACGGCGGGGGTCTTTCCACCAACGGGGACGCGCGGCTCTATCCGGTCCTGCTTTCCCAACCACGGCTGATCCTCGAACCCGGTCTGGTGAACGTCTCGATTGCCAACCGGACGGCAAACCTCATTTACTGCCAACTCCTGTTGCATTTCGCAGAGCCTTGCCAGGTGATCTGTGAGGAAGGACGGCAGAACGAATGGGCAAGGCGGAACTTGACGGGAGGGGCCAGCAATGCCGCGATATAGGAGTCTCCGATGAGTACCCTCTGTGTCGGTCCCTGGTGCCGGAACGTCAACAACTACGCTTTCCCACCGAACACCTTCAACGCCTGCCTGGAAGATGAGAAACGGATCTGGCAGGACATCAACGCCTGTGGGGGCTTGGCGGCCATCTGTCCAGGGCATAAGTGGCCCGATGCCCCATGGGTCAAAATGCCCCCGCAGGGCAAGCGGTTTTCCTCGATCAAGAGCGTAGCGTTACCCAATGCTCCTCTGGACAACCTCGACCATGTTATCGGGTCTTTCGTGGTTCCTGAAGGGTACGACGGCGTAATCAAATCGGTCATTTTCAACTACACGGGGGCCGGTTTTCAGGAGGGCTCCGGAGACATCTCCTGGAGGCTCAGGGTTAACCAGCGCTACGTGAAGGACTACGGAAATGTGCAGACGCAGATTGGTAGCCTGACGCTTCCTTACCCCGGATCGGCGGGGGAAATTCTGATCCAGTCCGGCAACCTGGTGGTGTTCATTTACAACGCGCAGAACACCGGAAACTTGAATGGCGGGCGCCTGATCGGGTCCGCCTGGGGGTGGTACTGGCCCCGATGAGGCACACTATGAAACTCGCTACTCTCGTTTGTCTGCTGGCCTCGATCGCGTTTGCGCAGCCGGCCACTCAGGCGCTTGTCCAGCCGGACTGCATGATCTTCTTTCACTTCACCGCAGTGAACCAGACCTCACCGACGGCACCCAACGCAGGACTGGACAACCGAACCGCCGGCTGTACGACCTGGAATATGTCCTTTGCAGTTTCAGGTTTTGCCACTGCGACCGTGGAGCTGCAGAGCGCAGTGAACAACGCCGGAGTACCCGGAGCGTACGGACCCTACGCCGGATCGAGTATTATTTCTCCGGCCCCGCACAACAACAACCCCATCACCACGGCAACACAGGACTTTGTTTGGATCGCGGGCTACAACCCGTGGGTGCAGGTGAAACTGACGGGTATTACCGGAGGTCCTGGAATCGTAGACGGGGCGGCTTACGGTTGGAGGATCCCTTCTGCTAGTGCCAATGGAACCGGGGGCGTAGCATCCTCCGTAAACGTGGCTCAGTGGGGCGGAACCAACGCCGTAAACGGTGGAGTAGCGGGGAGTCCTGGAGTGGGTGGTCTTGCAGCTTCGGGAACTGCCCCGGCAGGGAATCCGGTTTTAACCGGATCCTTCGACGGGACCAACGTTCAAACAAACTTCATCTGTCCACTGTCAGCTCCCATTGCGACCTCGACCAGCGGCAACACGGTCATTGTAAGCGGCGTGGCGGCCCAACAGGTGCGAATCTGCAATATCGCGGTGGCTTCTGCGTCTCCAGTCAATATCAAATTGCAGTATGGACACGGGAGCGCCTGCGCAACCGGAGCGACCGATCTGACCGGGGCGTTTCAGAGCGTTTCGGCCATAGCCCTGGACTTCACGGCGGGAGGACTAAGAGGGGCGGTAGGGGAAGACGTGTGCCTCAACCTTTCCTCTGGAGTCCAAACTTCCGGGGTAGTCACCTACACGATATTCTGAGGGCATTATGAAACGTAACTTGTTCTTCGCCTTGCTCTTGGCTCAACTGGCATCCGCCAGCAACATTTACACTTCTCCGCTCAAGTTTGTAATTCTTGATCCTTCAGGAGCATGTACCAATCCGGGCTACAACACCCAAAATATCGTGACAGGACTTCAAATGGCCTGTATTGGCGGAACCTGGACAGGAATCACGGCAGGGAGCGTAACTTTTCCAGGCGTCACTGACAACATTCTGGCAAAGTTTGCTTCGGGAAGCGCGGTCAATTCCTCATTTCTAGACGGCACGAATCTTCTGGAAAGTCCCACAACTACACAAACTCTGACATACCAGGGAGGAAAAGACGCATCTACAAATTCTGAACTAGGAAGCGTAATCGTGCGGGGAGCGAACCAGACAGCGGGCGCAGGGGGAACAAGTTCAGTTGCTGGTGGGGTACTGATCTCAGGAGGGGATGACGCGATCACGAATGCCGCCAGTGTCGCCGGAACCGTTCAGATCGAAGCTGGAGAGCCAACTGGCGCGAGCCCCAATACCGGCCTGCCAGGACTTCTTCTGTCAACCGAATCGTATTTCGTTTCCGGAACAGTGACGCAGTGGTTTCTTCAGTGTCCTACGGCTTCCGCCATGACCGTCACGAATTGTGCGGCATCCCCGCCTGTCGTGGTGGGAGTGGCAATGCACGCTTCCGCGGTGGCCGTAGATGTAGCAGTCCAGGAAAGCGAGATTCCTATCGCAGCCGACGCGGCAGTGACCGTGGGACACACCGTTTGCGCGGGCGCAACCGCAGGAAAAGTGACAGATTCAGGCGGTACGCTGCCCTGCACCACCGGCCGCACGATCGGTCATGTGATAGCCATTACGGGAACGTGGCCCACATTCCCAGACGGCACAGCGTTTCCAACGCTCAGCAGTACGCTACCATTGGTCAAAATCGGGCGGTACATCACCCAGGTGAAGATTAACGGGCAAAACTGCACACCGGGGAGCTCGACCGGCTGCAACGTGAACGACTCGAACGCGGCAAACACGGTTGCACTGAACGAAGGTATAGGGAATGCCATCGGTGCCACGGCCGCCGACACAAACCCGACGCATTCACTCTATGCAAAGGCAAGCGGAGATCCGGCTTTCCGCGCGACTACCACAGCAGACCTGCCCGCGGCCGCGAACATCAAGCCCTGTGAGATTATCATCGGAGATCCGGGTGCCGCCTCCCCTGCCCTGGCGGATGACAACGATTCTCCGGTAGTGTGCGGGAATGTCTACGGGCAGGATTACACTATCACCGCAGTAGCCTGCTGGGCCAATGCCGGAAGCCCCACCGTGACGCCAATTCTCACAGGAGGGGCCGCAACCTCGATCCTCAGCGGGGCCTTGACGTGTGGCACAGCGGGATGGGCGTTTGGAACGATCAACGGGACCCCAACCGTGCATTCCTTTTCCGCAGATGGCGCGACCTGCAGCAGCACGCCGTGTACCCTCGATGCCAATATCACCACGGCCGGGGGAACAGCCAAGTACATTGTGATCCGGTTCACAAGGACATTATGAGACGCATTCTGTTTCTGATTGTTTTTTGCGGCCTGTCGTGTTGCTGTACCTGGTCAGCGATCAGTGAAGTTACCGCTGCTGAATGTACTGCCGCAGCCAATAAGTGTAACCTCGGTGCGCATCTCTTTGGAGACATCGAAATCGGGATCTCCACCCGTGCAAACAACACAGCCCCGGCAATTCCTGCGAACTACAAACAGATTTACCGGGCTGGGGGATCAACCTGGTCACTAACGGTGGCTTACCGCGTACTGAATGGAACTGAGACTACGACCGGAACATTCACGAATGGAACGACCACTTCCGCGCTTGTGCTCCGTGGTGCAGATATCAGCTTTCCAGCCATCGGCGGACAAGGAGCCTACTCGACAGCAGGAGTTACGATCAAGTACTGCGGAACTGACGGGGGGACCGGGTGCGGGACCTTATCCTTCACGCGGTCGGATGGCACCTCGTGGTTAATCGGAGTCGGCAGTTGTGCTTCCTGCACCGCAGGAAACGTCGCGCCGACCGGGATGACTCTCAATTCAGGTATCAGCACGACGACATTAGCGATCAGCACGACTGGGGCGGGAGTATCAGCGTGGACTACCCAATCGGTGACCGTTACTACGACTGGTTCAATCCGCGCCGTGACATTTGAAATCCTAGCCGCGCCTGCGGCATTCAGTACGTGCTCCACAAATTGTCCGACCTTGATCCAGGATCGCAACTACGGATCGAATGACGGAAACGGCAATATCACGGATCTGTACTTTGCCATGCCGGAACCTGCCGTAGGCGGAACGGGTAACCTCTTAATTTGTGGCTATGATTACGATGGCACTGTGGCTGGAGGCCCCACGTTGACGATGGCTGACGACGGCTCTGGGAACAGTTGGACAGTCGATCCCGTATCCGATGACGGAGTGCATCTGGTGGGATTCGCTTATGCGCCAAATGTGTCCGCAGGAACTCAAAACCTCCATGTTCACCTGAGCGGGTCTGGGGCTCCGCAGTGGCACATGCGGTGCTCTGAGTTCGCGCACGTTGGAGCCGTTCACGGAAGCCCTACGGGAATATCGAATGGCAACACACCAGTGGTAAATCTAGGGTCTGTCAGTGCGACCGCGAATGATCTGATCTACACGGTTGCCTCCCCGACAGACGGATACTTTGGAAGCGCGACGACCAACCCGGTGTTTGCCGCGCAGCCCGGCTGGAATCTTCTCAGTCCCGATCCATGGCAGGCAACAATGGGAGCGTTCGCTATCCCAGCCACGACCACAAGTTACGTAGTCTCCGCTTTGCTTCAACAACCAACCGGGCACACAGCCCAGATCGCGGCCATTCTGTTCAATAACTCGGCGAGCGGAACGCTGCCATCTGCTGGTATGCGGATTGCCTGTATGGGTTACACGACGGACGGCTCTGGAACTGCCAGTCCATGGATCACGCAGGCTCCTTGTCCGATCACTTGGAGCACGCCGAACTTGATCGTGGTGACCTCCAACTCGGATACCTGCTGCACGATGACGATTACTGACACGGACAGCAATACCTACCACAAAGCACCCGACGTAACGGGCGACCAGATGTTCTATGCGGGAACGGCGTTTGCAAACAGTAATACACGCTATATGAAGCTGACCATGAGCGTCTCCACGCGTCAGCCGCCGCTCCAGTGGTACATCATCACAGGAGCAGACGCCAGTCCTTACGATATCGATGGCGAGGCCGTTGGCAGCCAAACAGTGGCCGGAGGAGCGACGTGTGCGAGTACGGTGGGAGCAAACACCTCCGTGTCTATTACTCCGACTGCGGCAACCGGTATGATCTTTATCGTGAACAACAATGGGCATGGCCCGGAATGTGCGGCGGCGGGATCGGGGAACGTCTTTGATGCCTGGTGGTACTCAGGGCAAGGCGATGGTGATGCTGGCTTCACGGCCTCGTCTGGTTATGGACACCGCCATAGCACCGGAGCGATTCCCCAAACATTTACCTTCTGGTGGGCCAATAGCGCCGCATCATCTTACGATACAGGGGCCCTGGCAGTCAAAGCTGGATCTATGACGGGCCCGGGTCCCCACCATCGGATCAGCCAATGAGCCTCCTCTGGTCAGATTCGTTTGCCAACTACGACACCGCAACCATCGGGGACATGTGGACCACACCCGGAGGGGCCATCGTCGCAACGCACGTCCGGACGGGAACCCAGAGCCTCAGAATCCAAGCTGGGGACGCACCTTCCCTGACGGACATCTCGACCATAAACGGCCTCCAGGAAGCGACCCTTGGCGCGGCGTTTTACTTCGAAGCGCTCAACGGGGATCTTTTCACCCTGGTGGACGGGGCAGACCGGCAAGTATTTTTGACCTTAAACCCGGATGGAAGCATTACGGCAAGCACAGGGACCATCCCCACGGTTCTGGGAACCACCGCACCAGGGGTCATAACGGCAGGGACGTTCTGGTACATCGAACTGCAAACCTTGATTGACACCGGCTTGACAGGGTACGTCAAAGTCCAGGTGACCAACCTGGGAACGAACGTGAGCACGGTGGTGTTGAACCTCACCGGGATTGCCACGTCCTCAACTTCAATCCAGTTCACGGGGTTCTCGCTGGGAGGTCCGGCGGGGCCGGATTTTGCGTACGTGAACGATCTGTACCTGGCAGACCGAGCACCCTTCACTCCCAACAACGATTTCCTGGGTCCGGTGCAGATTGTGTACCTCTCGCCTATCTCAGACGGCCTGCAATCGCCCCGCGTACCTTTGGGAACCGGCTGGGAGCCTATTGGGTTCCCGCACTTCAGCCTGGTGAATGAGATCCCTCCGGACGGGGGCGTAACGAAGTTGCAGTTTGACAGCACAGGAGCGGATGGAACCGAAGCAGCGGACGGGTACAACTACGACAACACCGGAATTTCCGGGACCATTCTGTCGGTGGTTCCGGTAGTCGATCAGGCCGTTACCAGCGGTGGGGCGGGGCAGTCCGGAGCCTACATTCAGCAAATTGCAGACACCACCCAGAACACAGTCAACCTTACGAACCAGATCAGCGGGTTGGCAGACAACACCTGGAGAATGATTCAGCGGCCGCAGGACATCAACCCGATTACGGGTCTACCTTGGCTCATTTCGGATCTGGTGGACTACCAGTTCGGGCCTTACGTGGCATTGCCGATTTGATATGGCCTTTTCTCAGGTAACGCAATTCGGTCTCAATGTGGTGCTCCTGGGAGCCGCCCCGCCGGCCCCGCTGGCCGTGAGTTGCAACAACCCGCCCTTGGGAAACGTGGGCGCGCCCTACATCCATGTTTTCACAGCTTCAGGCGGGACCCCACCCTACAGCTTTTCCATTGTCGCCGGGAGCCTGCCCTTTGGGTTGTTCATGGACGCCGCGGGGAACGTCACAGGCACCTCGTTCATTGCCGGTACGAGCAATTTCACGGTCCAAGTCACAGATTCCATCCCCAACACGGCCACGGTGGACTGCTCGATTACGATAGCCGGGGTGGCATCCCAGACTGGGGGCGGCGTGGTCCGGGCGAAATGCCACGAGAAAAACGGTTTCGACTGCTGCTTGGAAAAAGAAGCCCTTCTCTATCGAGCTATCAAATTTCCGCCCCTCTGTGCTATTCCTAAGGAGTTTTGCGATTCGTACCCGTGGGATGAAGAGCCCGTAGCAATCCCGAAGTCGGTTGTCCCGCTCCGTCAGACGAAAGGCATCACCACCCCGGCGCCGGCCGCGGGGGATCAGGTTATTTTCGCCTACAAAGTCCCCCAGGGTTACGATGCCATCGTGACCGCGTTTTGGCTGGGGTATTCCGGCCTTGGCTTCGTGCAGGGATCCGGAGACATCATTTTCAGGATTCAGCAGAACCAGAGGTACCTGAAGGACCTCTCCAATATCGTGTTTCTGATCGGAGCCCCGAAGTTCCCGTGTCCGATGACAGAGGGGCAACTCGTGTTGAGCGGTACGCTTTTGAGGCTCATAGTGAACGTCCCGAATCTGTCAGGCCAGATCCAAGTGGGGCAGAGCACGGTAAGCGGGGGAATCCAGGGGTTCCTGTGGCCGCGGTGACTCAGAAATGTCTGATTCCGCACACGCTGAGAGTAGTGGTACTATCGCCCTTGGACCGCGCGTACCAGAGCGAAAATGGACCTTACCGGAAAGGGTTTTAGGGGCTTACCATGAAGGGCAGAGGCGCAAAGTGCACCTGCATGCGAGGCACGATGTGATGTGGGCGCCGTACACGATGGCCGGAACCGGCCTTCTGCTGGCGCTCTACCAGGTAGCCACACCCGGGGGTGAACTGGGAGCCCTTTTTGGACAGTTTGAACACGTCGGACTGGTAGGGGTTCTCGGGGTCTCGCTCCTGTTCGTCTGGAAAGCCTTCCTCAAAAAAGACGCAGATTTGATCGCGGCCACCAAAGAAACGCAGGCGGCACTCACCAGCGCGGCCGAGTTGTCGAAGATGGTCATCACCACCAACGAAAAGAACACTGAAGCTCTGGCAAAGTTGCATGACGCGATACAGAGCCTTCAGGTCCAAATCGGGCGTCTGCCTTGCACCGAAACGCACCAAGGCGTAAAGTAAGCCTATGCAGATCAACCTTGAGCAGCACCCCAACCCGTTGCGTATCCGCATCCCTGGGTTGCAGCACGAAATGGGACTGGGACAGGCGATTGCCAACCTGACGCAAGCCGTGGGAGTGAAACCCTGCGGGGGATGCCACAAGCGCAAGGAAGCGCTCGACAGCAAGGTGCAGTTCGTACCCAGGACGGGATGGGAAGCGTGAAACGGCTTCGCGGGTTTCTGCTCTTCGCTGCGCTGGTCGGATGGTTTGCCCACGACGGAACAGGGCAGACCTTGAGCCTCACCGGGCCAGCCACGGTGAAGCCAGGCGCAGCGGTAACGCTGAACGTCAACCTGTCCGGATCAGCGGGAAAGAATCTAGCGGGCCTTCAGTGGACCCTGGCAAACCCGATCGCCACCCCGGTAACGCCGTCAAATGGCACAGCCTCGACTGCGGCAAACAAGACCGTAACCTGTGCTCTGGTGGGGACGAACCACAACTGCCTTTCAGTGGGTTTGAACATCACAGCCTTTGCAGACGGGCAGGTTGCGGCCCTTCAGATGACCGTACCCCTGGCGGCCACACCAGGGAACGTCACCCAGACCCTTTCCGGGCTCATCGCGGCCGATTCGCTGGCAAACGAACTGATCCCCACCGCCGGCCCTGCAATCACGATAAAGATTCTGTCGCCCTGTGACCTCAACAGCGATGGAGCGGTGGACATGGCGGATTTGAACGCGGCCATTCCCCAGGTTCTCGGATCCCAGGCGTGCAC
>Ga0335085_10001253_pt1 | contig 56600 bp, 45 predicted proteins | sample Lox_Sample_45_FD_206712 | JGI IMG/M metagenome (GOLD analysis project Ga0335085, IMG submission 206712) | Soil microbial communities from Loxahatchee National Wildlife Refuge, Florida, United States - Lox_Sample_4.5 | ecosystem: Environmental > Terrestrial > Soil > Wetlands | place: USA...
CAACCGTGACGGCAGTGCCGGCGAGGATCGCGAGCACATATCCTGTGGGACGTCGGGTGGCATACATGAGCCGATAGAGCGCGGCCTCGCCCGCTTTCATCAGCGCAAGCAGCGCGAACCACGGGAGCACGTCGACCGCCGGCCGAAAGGCCGCACCGAAGATCGGCACGATCAGTGGCGCGACCAGGCACAGGAGCCCCGTCGCAAGCCAGCCGCCGAGGAACAGCATTAGGCGCACGAACTCCTGCGCGCTCGCCGAGAATACGCGGGCGTCGAGGCCCGCGGCACGACTCAAGGTGGGATAAGCGGCCGTGCCGAGCATGTAGAGTGGCAGGATGCCGAACTCGACGAATTTGACATCGGTCGCGTAGAACCCGAGGCGCGAGTTGCCGAGCAAATATGCGATCAGGACCAGATCCGTGCGCGCATAGAACTGGCTCAGGAGCTCGGCTCCGGTGAAGGGAATGGTCGAGCGCAAGGTCTGCAGCAAGTGGCGGGGTTCCCAGCGCAGCTTGAGCGACAGTCCACGGCGCCGGGCGTTGCGCGCTCCCGCCGTGGCGAGCGCGGCGCCCGCCAGCGGAAAGCCGACGAGCAGCACCGGCAGCCCCACGTGCAAGGTGGTGACAAGGAGCAGCCCCAGCCCGATCGCCGCGAAGCGGCAGGCGAGCTCCGTGATCGCGGGCCGGAACATCTGCTGCGCGGCCATCGCCGGAATGAAGAAGGTATGAGCCAGGTATTGGCCGAGGAGCAGCGCGGACATCTCCAGAATCACGACGATGCGCGCATGGCCGCCGCCGGTCGCGAGCAGAAAGAGCGCAAATACCGCGATGCTCAACGCAAGCTGCGCCCCTTGGACGGCGAGGATCTCGCTCCACAGGCGGCCGCGATCGCTCGGCGCGCTCGCCGCGAGGCGCCGGATGCCGTACTCATCGATTCCCGATGCCGCGAGGAAGGCGAAGAAGCTTGCCAGGGCATAGGCGTAGGAGTACTCGCCCGTGCCGGCAGGACCAAAAGAACGCGCGATCGCCGCAAAGAGCAGGAAGCCCGTGAGCTCCGCGCACACCCTGCAGAGCGCGAGCCAGAAGGCATTGGTGAGGACCCTCACGCGAGGGCCCGTGCCGGCGCGGATGCGCCGATCTGCTCGAGCACGGCGCGCGTCTCGGTGGCGCAGCGTGGCCAGGTGAACTCGCTCGAGCGGACGCGTCCGAGCGCGATCAGCTGCGCGCGCAGCGGCGGCTCATCGAGCACGCGCGCGATCCCCGCCGCGATGGAATCGAGCGACTGCGGCTCCACGAGCAGCGCGGCCCCTGCCGCGATCTCCTTCGAGCCGTAGCAGTTGGAGGTCACCACCGGACAGCCGCTCGCCATCGCTTCGATGATGGGCAGACCGAAGGACTCGAAGAGCGAGGGCAAGAGCAGCGCCTGCGCCATCTGATAGAACGCGGCGAGGGTGGGCGCATCGATCCAGCCCGCCCACTTCACCCACTTCTCGAGACCGAGCCGCGCGGGCTCCTCGAGCTCGCGCTCGGAGAGAAACCGGTTCTCACCGCCGGCGATGACCAGCGAGATACCGCGCGGCGGACCCACGCGCGCATAGGCCTGCACCATGCGCGTGAAGTTCTTGGGCGGATAGACCGCGCCCGCATAGAGCACATAGCGCTCCGGCAGGCCGTAGCGCTCGCGGACCCGGCGCAACGCCTCCCTCTCCACGGGCTGCCGGAACACGTCCTCGATGGCGGTGTAGACCGTGTGCACACTCTCCGGACGCATCTTGAGGAACTCGATGACGTGCTGTCGCGTGATCTCCGAGACCGCGATGACCGCGCTCGCGCGCGCCGCGTAGCGGGGCACGAGAAAGCGATGGCTCAGGCGGTCGATGAAGCGCGAGGCCCACGGCATGACGTACCAGTCGAGTCCGTGACACACCCAGGCCGCGGGATAGCGCCCGCTGAGCGGCAGCGAGTATTTCGGATTGAAGAGCACATCGATGCCGCGGCGGCGCAGCGCGCGCGGCAGCTCGAGCTGATCCCACAGCAGCACGGAGCGGGCCGAGACGTAGACCTCCTCGACATGAGGCGCGCGGTAGGTGCCCAATAGAGCGGGATTGTTGTAGAAGAGGACATACTCGTGCGCACCGGGGTCTGCGACCCAGCGATCGATGAGCGAGCGGGTGTAGACGCGCACGCCCCCGCCGTGCTGATCGTAGTGCCGCAGCATCACTCCGATACGCATGGCGTCAGGCGGCGCCGCGATAGGCGTCGTACAGTGCGCGATACTCGCTGAGCGGCACGGAGCAGAACGCTTCGGCGAACTGGCCGTAGTTGCGGTTGAACGCAGCCGAGCGGTAGGCGTTCAAGCCAAGGCTCGTGTGCAGATAGTCGGAAAGGGCGATCTGGCTGCGATACTGCGCCAACGCCTTTTTCTTCAGCTCGATGACTTCATCGATCTTCACGACGCAGTTCGGGAACAGAGGCGTCCACACCTCGTAGCCGAGGCACTGAAAGCGCAGCGCGGAGTCCCGCGTCGCATCGAGGAGGACACGATTGGCCGCAAAGTGATCCGGATGCTGCTCGAGGAAGCAAGGCAAGTAGACGATTTCGGGCGGATCGGCCTCGAGCAGGGCTCGCAGCCGCTCGGCAACTCCCGAGTCCTCCGTGAGCGTGCCGTCCTCGACATCGAGAAACGACAGGTTGGCGATCCCAAGCGTCTCCAGAGCGAGGCGCGCCTCCTCTTTGCGGGTGGCGATGAGCTGCGCCTCGGCGGCCTTGATGACCTCGCCACTGGCCGAGCCGAACTGCCCGCCGTGGCGCCCATCGGTCAGAAAGATCACGCGCACGCTCGCACCGGCGATGACGTGGCGCGCGAGCGTGCCACCGCAGCCAATGGTCTCATCGTCCATGTGCGGAGCGAGCACGACGACGCGCTCCGCGCCGGGCTCCCACACCAGCGCGGAGGTGTTGAACACCTTCGAGGTCATGAGCAGCCCGTACGAGCGCAGGTACGGCCGCGCCGCCTTGGAAAACTGACGCAGCAGCGCGCGCGTGACCTGTTTCATGCAGCCGCCGAGGCGAGTCCGGCGCCGCCGAGTTCCTCACGCAGCGACTCGCGGCTGCCTTCCTCGATCATCATGCGGTACCAGAGCTCCGCATTGATGAGCAGCCACAGGCGGTTGCCGTGATCGGCGCGACCTGCTAGGTGCGCCTGCAGCAGCGCATCGATCAGGCCGCGTTGCAAGATGCCTGCTCTGACCAGGTGCGAATCCGGCAGGAAGCGGTCGTAAAGCAGCCGATACTCCTGACGCAGGATGTAGGGCAGGGCCGAGGAGAAGCCCTGTTTGGGACGCTCCAGGATCTCCGGCGGCAGATAGCGCGCCGCGAGCCTGCGCTGCACCACCCGCAGCGAGCGGCCACGCACCTTGAGAGTCGACGGGAGCCGTGCGGCGAACTCGGCGAGCCGATGATCCATGAAGGGGCTGCGCGCTTCGAGCCCGTGTGCCATGGACATGCGATCGGTGATCATCACCGGATGATCGGGCAGGCGCACCTGAGTGTCGGCGCTCAACATATGATCGAGCGCATCACCGGAGGTCGATTCGTACGGGATGCGGATCGCATCCTCGGCGTGAGCATCGCGGAGCTCTGCGGAGGCTTCCGGCGTGAACAGCGAGGCGCGCAGCGCGCGGTCGAAATAGAAGTAGCTGAGGCTTGCAGCATAGCGCTCGCCGCCCGACAGGAACGACAGGCGGTGCAGCCAGCGCAGCTGGTGTCCGACGCTCTTGTACCAGCCCGCCTCGGGAAAGAGCGCGAGCGCCGGCCCCAGCACGCCGCGCCGCAACGCCGCCGGCACGCGCGCATAACGGCTCGCGTAAGCGTTGCCGTAATAGCGGTCATAGCCCCCGAAGAGCTCATCGCCGCCATCACCGCCGATCACGACCTTGACATATCGCCGTGCGAGCTCCGCCACGTGATAGGCGCAGAGCGAGAGCGGATCCGAGGGCTCATCAAGGTGATAGATGAGATCGGGCAGCAGGCCGATGAGTGAGGGCGAGAGGCTGCGCTCGTGGTGCTGCGTGCCGTACAGCTGCGCCACGCGGCGCGCGTGCGGAGCTTCGTCGAAGCGCGCGTAGGGAAGTCCCACGGTGAAGGTGGGCAGGTCGCGCACACCGACGCGCTTGGCCAGCATGGCCACCAGCAGGCTCGAGTCGAGCCCACCGCTTAGGAATGCACCGACCGGAACATCGCTGACGAGGTGTAAGCGCAGTGACTCCTCGACGTGCGCTTCGAGCTCATCGAGCAGCTCGTTGTCCGAGCCTTGCAGCTTTGGCTGATAGTCGAGCTGCCAGTAGCGGCGAATGCGCGGCGCCTGGCCGGGCTCGAGCGTCAAGAGATGCGCAGGCGGCAGCTTGCGGATGCCCTCGAACATGGAGAGCGGCGGTGCGATGAGCCTGAGCGCCAGGTACTGATCGAGGGCTGCGAGATCCAGCGTCCGCAGCGTGGGGTCGAAGGCGAGCAGCGCCTTGATCTCGGAGGCGAAGGCGAAACCGCGGGCGGTCTGGGCGTAGTAGAACGGCTTCTGGCCCAGGTGATCGCGCGCTGCGAGCAGTCGCTGCTTGCGCGCATCCCAGAGCGCAAAGGCGAACATGCCGCGGATGTGCTCGAGCAGCCGCTCGCCGTGACGCTCGTAGAGCCCGATCAGGACCTCGCAATCGCTGTGCGTCAGAAAATGATAGCCGCTCGCTTCGAGCTCCGCGCGCAGCGCCTTATAGTTGTAGATCTCGCCGTTACAGACGACCCAGATGGAGCGGTCGGCGTTCGTGAGCGGCTGGCGCCCACCCTCGAGGTCGATGATCGACAATCGGCGATGGCCGAAGATCGCGTGCGCGTCCTCGGCGATGCCTTCACCGTCGGGTCCGCGATGGCGCAGCGCCCAGAGCATGCGCTGCATACCGGTGCCGAGCTCGCTCGTAGGGCCGACGATGCCGGCGATGCCGCACATCTTAGCGGCGCTCCAGGTGCATGGCGGCTTGCTGCTGCGCGAGCACCGCCCGCTCGAAGAGACGCTCGTAGCGCTCGGCGCAGCGATCGATGAAGAAGTTCTCGACCTGCGCGAGGTTGTTGCGGCGAATGCTCGCGCGGCGCTCGGGGTCGGCGCGCAAGGCGCGCACGGCGTCGTTGAAGGCTTGAATGTCGTTGAGTGCGACGACATGACCGGTGAGGGGCGTGGCGAGAAAATCCGTCTGGCCGCCGCGGTCGTAGCAGACGATCGGCAAGCCGCAGGCCATCGCCTCCAAGAACACCAGGCCGAAGCCTTCGTGCTGGCTCGTCGAGACGAACAGGTCCGCGACGCCAAAGGCGCGGTACTTCACCTCATCGCTCACGTAGCCGAGCATGCGAATGCGATCCGCGACCGCGCACTCGCGCGCGCGCTGCATGAGGGCTCCCGCCTCGGGGCCGTCGCCCACGACGAGCAGCACGCTGCCGGGCACCGCGACGAGCGTGTCGATGAGCTGCGTGCTCGCTTTGCGCGCGACGATGCGCCCGGCCGTGACGAGCACGAACGCATCGGGCGGCAGGTCGAATTCCCTGCGCTCGGCACGCACCTCCTTCGGCGGGCGGTCGATGCCGAGCGGCACGCGCTCGACCGCTCGCATGACACCATAGATCTCGGCCACGTTGCGCTGGGTGTCCTGGGACTGCGCGACCACCACATCGGCGCGGCGCAGCAGCCGTGCGACCGCCGCGCGCAGCAAGGCGTGACGGTGCGGCGAGCTCTTCTTTGAAGGATCAAACAGATCTCCGCCGTGCACGGAGAGCACGTTCGGAATGCGCAGCGCACGTGACAGCCAGTCACCGAGCGGACCGGAGGGCACCGCGAAGTGCGTATTGATGACGTCGAAGCGGCGTTCACGGCCGAGCTGCAACCCGCGCCACAAGCCGCTCGGCAGATAGGCGAGCATCGAGGGCACGTTCGCCACCGCGAGCTGGCGTCGAAAGAAAACGGGAACCCGCACGACGTTCACCGCGCCATCGAGTGATCGGTAGGGCAGGCCCGCGGCCCGCGATGTGATGACGGTGACTTCGTGGCGCGTCGCGAGCACCCGCGCCATCGCCGCCATGACCACGCCACCGCCGCCTCCCAGCGGCGGATACTCGTAGTTACAGAATAAAATCCGCAAGTTCTAGCGGGTCCCGCGCCTTCCCCATTTGCAGGTATTCTGCATGCTGGAAGGGCGCTTGTATAATTGAGAATTCGAGGTGCCGCAATGAATGCCAACCTGCGCGAAAGGCCAAGTTCCATGGAGCAACGGATACTCGCTGCCCGGCTCGAGCCCTTCGATTCGTACTGGCAGGCGCCGAAAGATGTCGAAAAGGGCTTTGCTTCATTCGTAGCTTACTATCGCGCCAACTATCTGCCACTCATGCCCGCTGATCGCAGCGCCCGAATTCTTGTCATAAGCTGCGGCCCGGGCTATCTGGTGAAGATGCTGAAGGATCGCGGCTATGCCGCCGTGTCCGGCATCGACTCCGATGCGGCGAAAGTAGACTTCGCGCGTCGCAAGGGCCTGCCGTGCGAGGTGGCGCGCGCGTTCGAGTTTCTCGCGGACAAGCGCGCGCAGTTCGACGTCATCATTCCCGAGCAGGAGCTCAATCACCTCACGCTCGATGAGACCATCGAGTTCCTCAAGCTCGCTCGCCAGGCGTTGCGGCCGGGCGGTCGTGTCGTGGTCTATGCCATGAACGGCGCCAATCCGCTCGTCGGCTCGGAGAACCTGTCGCATAACATCGATCACTTCTACAACGTGACCGAATACAGTTTGGAGCAAATTCTGACCCTGGCGGGATTTACGGACGTGCGGGTCTTCGCCTTGAAGCTGTACGTGTTCTGGAAGAATCCGCTCAACTACGTCGGTCTCGCCGTGACTAGTGTGCTTGAGCTGGCGATGCGGATCGTGTACCGGCTGTACGGCAAGAAAGTGCGCGTGCTGAGCAAGAAGATCGCCGCCGTGGCGGCGGCGCCTGCCTGAGCCGCGGCGGAACCGCTGCGGCGCCTGCAAAGCCGCGTCCGGGGGCTCTTGTTACTGGTAGTGGTAGTAGTAGCCGCTCGCGCCGGTCGACTCGGTCGAGCGGTTCAATAGCACGCCGACAAGATTGAAGTCTGCCAGCACGGTGCGGGCACGCACCAGGGCGTCACGGCGCGTCTGGCCTTCGGCGACCACGAGCAGCGTCGCATCCACGCGCGGTGCCACCAGCAGTGCCTCGTCGGTGACGAGCACGGGCGGCAGGTCGAGCAGGATGACCGGGTTCGGGATCACGCTCGCAATGTATTGCTGCAGCGCTTCGAGCCGGCCCGAGCCGAGCAGTTCGGAGGCCAGATCGGTGCTGGCGAGGCTGCCGGCGAGGGCCAGGTTCTCCGGGCCGATCGAGAACAGCACATCGTTGGCTGAGACATCGCCGGTGAAGTAGCTGACGAGTTCGTGCGGCGGCTTGATGCCGAGATAGCGGCACACGCTCGGATTTCTCATGTCGAGGTCGAGCAGCACCACGTTGCTCGTCGGGTCGCGCGCGAGGCTCAGTGCGAGATTGATGGCGGTGACGGACTTGCCCTCGCCCGCCTCGGGACTCGTGATGGCAATGCTCTGCAAGTTGTTGCCGCGCACCCTGTGCAGCAGGCGCGTGCGGATCATGCGGTACGCAGCTGCTGCCCGCTCATCGGCCGCGAGCGCCGTGTTGGGACCGAGAATTCGGTGCGCGATCATGGCACTGCGGTCGCATTCGACCTGCGGCAGTGTCTGGCGCGGCGGTCCCGCCGGAACGGGCGGCGGCAGAAGGGGCTTGGGGGATGTACGGGCTGCAGTGGATGCGGGCGGGGCATACTTCGTGCCCGCGGCTGGAGGCGCGTAGGCGGCGCCCGGGGCCGCGGGCGCGTACGCGGCCGTGCCACTACCGACCTTCGCGCCGGCCTGCTGGCGAAGCTTCTCGAGTGCTCTCTCTATGACCATATGATTGTTTGAGCGTCGTGCTCAGCCCCGTTCCTATCGGTTCAGATAGACCGTCGCCAGTACGAACACACAAGCTGCCGTGAACACCGTGAGCGCGGAAGCCCAGCGCAAGCTGCGCCGTCGCCGGTCGCTCGGATTCAGCAGCGTGGGAATGGCGCCGATCGCCGTGATGCCCATGATCTCCTGCAGGTCGGCCGTCCCGCGTACCGTCGGATCTGCGGCATCCGCTGCCGCCACGCACCCGAACGCGAGGCCGCAGCCCAGCAGGAAACCGAGAAGGATGATGCCGAGGCGGTTCGGGTAGTACGGACGTCGCGGCGCCTTCGGTGACTGCAGCAGGATGAACTTCTCACCCTTCTGCTGCACTTCCATCGTACGCGCCAGCGCGGCGCTTTTCATCTTCGTCTGCAGATCCTCATAGCGTGCGCGAGCATTGTCGTAATCACGCTGCAGCCCCGTGTATTCGCGTTCGACGTTCGGTTGCGTGGACAGGTCCTGCTCGTAGGAGGAGATCTTCGCCCGCTGTCGTGCCTCGTCGGTGTGCAACGTCGCGAGTTGCCGGCGCACCGAGTCGAGCTGGCTCTTCACGGCGAGATATTCGGGATTGTCCGGCTTCTGCGCATTCTGCTGCAGCCCGGCAGAGCCTTGCGCGACCAGCTCCGCGATCGCGCGCTTCAGCCGTTTGACCTCGGGATGCTGCGGTGTGTATTTCTGCTGGGCATCTGCCAGGTCAGTCTGCAGTTTGGCGAGCTCCTTGCGCCAGTCGCTGACGGCGTTGGTCATCAACGGACTCAAATCGTTCAACTGCAGTTGCAGTTCCGACTCCTTCTCCTCGGATACCAGAATCTGGCGCTGCGTTTCCTCGAGGTCGTGCTGCGCGCGGTCGATCTCGAGCAGATTGTGCTGCTGCATCTCGGGCAGTGCGTTGCCGTACCTGGCCTTGAATCCCGCGAGTTTCTGCTCCTGCTCGACCATCTGCGTCTCGAGATCCTTGGCCTGCGACTGCAGGAATTCGTACGTGGCGGTCGCCTGCTCGACGCGCGTGGCGCGGTTGTAGGTCAAGTAGAGCTCCACGAGCTTCTCGGCCACGGCGGCGGCCAGCCGCGGCTGCGGACTGTCGTACGAGACCGAGAACGCCGTCGATTCCTCGAGCGGCTTCAAGGTGATCGGATCGACACGCTCGACGGTGGTGCTCTCGGCGATCATTTCTGCCTTTTGCGCAGCGCTGATCTGGAGGCGGGGATAAGGATCGATCTGCTGCACGAGTTGCAGAAGCTTGTCCGGGGTCATGACGCGCCTTCTGACGAGCTCGAGCTGCTGCTGCGCAAATTCCGGCACGTCCTCCTGTCGGCGCACCGTGGAGGAGATCATCTCCTGCGGGATGGAAGAGGGCTCCAGCATAATGGTGCCGGTCGCGCGGTAGCTCTTGGGCAGCACGAAAGCAATGAATACGGCGATCAGGACGCTCGTCGGAACGATCGTCGCAATGTAGATCCAGCGCCTGCGAATCAGGTTCGCGTAGCCGGCCATCGCGTGCGCTTTGGCCGTCGATTCGACGAGATTACTGGGGTGGTTGCTGACCATGGTATTCAACTGTGACGAAGACACCGTGGCTCCAGGTGGAGTTCGGTTCATCGGGAATATTCTGGTGCAGGTTCTGATACACCCCCTGATAGCCGCCACTCAGCGTCCATAGGGGCGTCAGCAGCGTGCTCACGGTGGCCCGGGCGAGGCCGCGGTCACAAGTGCAGTCGTTACCGAAGATCGTCTGATCGCCCACCTCGTTGGTGCGCGTCAGTCTGAGCGCCACGCTTGCCTGGAAGCGCGGGCTGAATCGCTTCACGTACTGTCCCCGGACCTGGTTGTTCGTGACGCGTCCGCCGTAGCTGCTCGGCTCCAGAAAGCGCCCTACGCTGTACTGGATGCTGCTCGTTTCGAAGCGGTTCAAGCCCACCCATTCCAAGCCGACGACGGTTGCGCTCGAAGCCGGTATGTCGAAGGGCTGGCTGCTCGGCGGAGGCGTAACCCCCCGGGCGGCCGGGGAAGTGTCGTGCTCGACCTTCACCTGCAGCTTCATCTGCGACACTTTGGTCCACTTGAACCGATAGTTGAAGTCGAGTCCGTAGCCCGTGCTCTTCACCGAACCCAGATCAGAGTCGACCGGGTCGTACACCGTGTAATAGGGGCCGACGGTGATCTGCGACCGCGGGCTCAACTTGTATCCGCCATTGAGCTCCACGCTGGGGCTGTTGTAGCTCACCATGAATCCTGGGATCTGCGTACTGTAGCGAACCGCAGCGAGAGTGGCCTCGCCGCCGATGCTGAAGCGCTGCGTCAGTTCGTAGGAGAAATCGGGCGCGACCTCGTAGGTCGATTTGGTGATGCCGGTTTGGATTTTCCCGGTACCGGTCGTGTCGGGTGCGTTGGGGTTCAGGGGGTTGTAGGCCACAACGCCGTACTGGGCGTTGAACGCGTCCTCACGGTGATACTCGACGAGGATATTGTAGTCCCCCTTCAGGGACTGGTGGCGACCGATCAGATCGACGAGCGCCTCCCAACGATCGAGCGTCGTGTAATTCGAGTCGCCCTGGACCGTGATGAGCGGTCGCATATCGAACGTCGAGGTCGGGTTGCGAAGGAGCAGGTCGCCGCCGAAGACTCCGAGCAGGGTCTCGCTGGAAGGCGAGGAGGGGATAGTCAGCAGGCGATTCGAGGCCCAGGAGCCGGTGAGGGTTGCCTGAGGGACGAAGGCCACCTCCTGCGCCGAGCCGACGCGGGCACAGAGCACGGCCGCCAGGGCCGCGGCCCCGAGTGCCGTGGCGCGGGATGTGGAGCGGATGAATAGGGGTGCGCGCATGGCGCTCGAGCTACGGAACAACGACCACATCGCCCGCCTCGAGCACGATGTTCTGGTTCAGATTGCGTCCTTTGACCACATCCGAGTAGTGAAACGGCAGCGCATGCTGCGCCGCCCCGTTGCCGCGCAGCACCATGATGTCGTTGAGACCCGCAAACGGCGTGAAGCCACCCGCGAGGCTTAGCGCCTGCAGCACGTTGATGCGGGGATTCATGACGAACGAGCCGGGCTTGTTCACCTGGCCGATGACGTAGATCTTGCAGCCGTCGAGGGTCTTCGTGGAGACGGACACCACGGGCTCGGGCATGTAGGGCTTGAGCTTGTTGGTGATCTCGGTCTCCACCTGTGCGACGGTGCGGCCGACAGCGTTGATTTCACCCGCGAGCGGAAACGAGAACTTGCCGTCCGGTCGTACGATCACCTCTTTGGTGAGCTCCGTCTCCTTCCAGACGGATACATCGAGCGTGTCCCCCGCGTTCAGGGTGTATTCGTTGGGCTGCTGCGCGCCGGCAGGGGATACGAAAGCTGCAGCGAGGGCCAGCAAGGCAAGGCCAGGGATCGTGCCAAGACACCCGATCGTATTCCGAGCTCGATTCATGGGTTTCCTTTCCTGACGGCTCCGTGCGCGCTCAGAAGGCTCTCGAGTCGTTGAGGATCCGAATGGCGGTGCGCGCCAGGATCGCGAAATCGAGCTCGATCGACCAGGAGCGCAGGTACTCGAGATCGTAACGGACGCGCGCCTCCATCTGCTCGATGGTGCGGGTCTCGCCTCGCAGACCGTTCACCTGTGCCAGGCCGGTGATGCCCGGCAGCACTTTGTGACGCACCATGTAACCCTTGATGAGCTTGCGATAGAACTCGTTATGCGCGACCGCGTGCGGGCGCGGCCCCACCAGGCTCATGCGTCCTTGCAGCACATTCATGAGCTGCGGCATCTCATCGAGCGAGTAGCGGCGCAGGAAGCGGCCGAAGGCGGTGATGCGGGAGTCGGACTTGGTGGCCTGAGTGATGGTGGGACCGTCCTCGACCACCGTCATGGTCCGGAACTTGTAAACGATGATCTCCTCACCATTGAGGCCATAGCGGCGCTGCCGGAAAATGACCGGTCCGGGTGAGGAGAGCCTCACGCCGAGCGCGATGAGCAGCATCACCGGAGCAAGCGGCACGAGCGCCAACGTCGTGACGATCACGTCGGTGAGACGCTTCGCGACCGCGCGATGTCCGTAGAGCGGCGTCTCGCACATGGAGATGATCGGGATGCCATCGATCACCGCGGTGCGCGATTGGATCAGGTCGAAGACGAAGATATCCGGCAGGTAGTAGATCGAGGCGGTCGTATCGCGCAGCTCGTCGACCAGCGTCATGACACGACTGACGTGACGGATCGGCAGCGCGATGAAGGCGACCTCGACAGCCTGCGAGCGCACGAAAGCCGGCAGATCGCCCAGCTTGCCGAGGAGTGACACCTCCCCGTTGACATTGAGGCGCTCGCCGCTGCGATCGTCGAAGAATCCCACGACTGACATGCACAGATCCCCACGCATCGTCAGCCGTTTGGCCAGTGCGCGGCTGGATTCCGTGCAGCCCGCAATCACGACCTTGCGCGCATTGGCCGGATCACGCAGCAGACGACGCAGCATCTCCTGCAGCACGAGCGTCACGACGAGGATCATGCCCGGGGTCACGCAGGCCCACGTCAAAACGATACGTCGCGGGAAATTTTGCGTGAAGCGCGTGACGAAGCCGATGAGCAGCAGCGCGGCTAGCGCCACCGACCAGCGGACGATGACTGAGACGGCGAGCGGAACGGAGCCGCCGGAGAGTTGTCCGGCGACCGTACGCGGCGTGCGCATGAACAGAAACGCGAGCAAGCCGACGACGAGCGCCAGAAAATGAAAATAGGTGCCGACCGGCAGCGCATACGCGGCGATCACCGCGTACAGGCAGCCCACGGCCACTATCGCCGGTGCAACAGTCTGCGCAACAGTCAGCACAGATATCGCGACAGCGAGGAAATTCTTGCGGACTACCGGTTCATTCATCCGGCTACTTCTTTGTGATGTGCATCACCATTATTCGGAAATCCGCATTGGTTCGCAAACTGGTCCTAAGCTTTTGACTTAACTGGACTAACAAACCGTTGCGCGGCCATGATGTTGCGCGACCTTGCGCCTCCTCGAGGCCAGAGGACTAGCCGCCCTGCAGCAAGATCCGCACCCGCCTCGACCCGGCGTGATGCATGGAATCAATGACTTGCAAGGTGTTGTCAAGGGGCGACAGCATCCTGGTTGCAACCCTGCTCCGGCCCTAACTGGCGGAGCGCTCCTCCCCCGCACCGCTGGTGCTGGCCGGCCAGTTGCCGAGAGGTCCCCGCGGTGCCTCACCACCCGGCCTCGGTCCCAGGCGGGTGCGCACAGCGAAAGTTTGATGGCTCAACATGGCAGTGCGGTTGCGATCGTTTCAAACAGCTCGGGCGTACGGCGTGCCGGTCCACGGCTCGGCAACGCAGTAATAGCCCTGTAGGATGACGCGCGATGAACGTAGTGCCGCGCGAGCGCGTGCAATTGGCAACCCAATTCCTGCGCTTTGCGTTGGTCGGGGTAGTCGGCTTCGGCGTCGATGCCGGGACGCTGCGCTTCGTGGTCGCAACCTTCGGCCTGAATCTCTACCTCGGGCGGGTGGTCTCGTTCCTGACCGCGGCGAGCGTCACCTGGGGTCTCAACAGGACGTTCACGTTTCGTCACAAGGGCGCGCCGGCCGCACAATGGGTGCGCTTCGTCTGCACCAATGCCCTGGGAGGTGCAGTCAACTTCGGCGTCTATGCGCTGATGGTCGAGACGCTTGCCATGGTGCGTCAATATCCGAGCATCGCCGTGGCCTGCGGCTCGATCGCCGGAATGGGTTTGAACTTCACCCTGTCGAAGAAGCTGGTGTTCCGCTAGGCCAGCGGCCACCAGACCAGCGCGGCAGCCGCTAAGCCGCGCGTACCGGAGTGGCCTGCTCGAGCGCCGGCCAGATCGAGCGCAGCACGGCAACCGCCTGCGTGCCCTCGGCCGGTCCGATGGGGGCGGGCTTGCCGGCCTCGAGCGCCGCGTAGAAGGCGTGCACGAGCGGTACGATGCCATACGAGCCATCGACCTTCCTGCGCAACAGTCGCCATGCCGTGCGTACGGTCGAGCTCATGAGCTGCCCCGCGACATCGAAATTCGCCAGTCCTCGGGCAACGGTGCGCGGCACGGGCAAATCGCGATGCACGGTGAGGGTCATGCTCGAAATGTTCAAACGCAGCAGCATCCGCTCGCACCAGATGTCGAGCAGTGCCATGTCGGGACGCGCGCGGATGGAGACAGACAGCGTGCCGAGCCCGCGGTCGGCCTCGATCAAGGCGCGCACATCCGCGGTATTGGCATTGGGCACAGACATGCTCGAGCGACTGACAGCGAACGTGCGCCGCGGCGCGCCGAGAACGCTGATGAGGAGCGCGACCGGATGCACGGCGAGGTCCTCGGCGAGCCCGCCCGGCAGGCTTTTGGCCCAATGTTGCAGCCCGAAGCTCGGATTGCGCCGCACGTCGTAGTTGTACGCGGCTGATGCCTGCAGCACCTCGCCGGTGATGCCCGAGGCGATCAGCTCCAGCGCGCGCATCATCGCGGATGAGTAGACCCAGTTGTGGCCGACGCAGATCTCGCGCCGCGCGGCGAGCGCGGCCCGGGTCATCGTGTTGCACTCGGCGACCGACCTGCCCATCGGCTTCTCGACATAGATGTGGGCGCCCGCTTCGAGAGCTTGCAAGACGACCGCCGAGTGCATGGCGGGCGGGGTCAGTACATGGACCACGTCGGGCTTGAGCGCAAGCAGCTCCGCGACGTTGTCGACAGCGTGCGCCGCCCCGAAGCGCTCGGCCTGCGCGCGAGCCCGCGCGAGGTCGAGATCGGCGACGCCGACGAGCGTCGCAGCGGGATAACGCGTCACCGCGGTCAGGTGGTGACCTGAGATCATGCCGCAGCCGATGATGCCGATCTTCAAGGGAGAGCTCTCGTGGGCGGGCCTTTGTTTATTGCTTTGCGTGGGCCGTGAACGCGCTTAGTTATAGGCGTACACAGCTTTCAGCGTCCCTACCACGTTAAGTTCAGATCAAGACGTAGATTACTCCGCGACTATGGATCGCGCGGGAACGGAGTTCGCAGTAAATCGACGTCGTTCGCCGGCATCCAGTATCATTGATGGACCGAATGACAAGAATGAACGGACTGCAGTGGCTCGTCGCGGTGGCTGTCACTGTTGCGATCGGCGCGTTCGCGCTGCATCACATCGGCCCTGCTGAGATCAAGAACGACGCCAGCCAGAATCTGCAGATGGCGCTCAATCTCAGCCATCACGCAACCATTTCCTTGGACACAGCTGCGCCGTACCGCCCTTCGATGTACCGCGAGCCGCTTCCCATCCTTGCCGACGCGATCGCGGTGAGCATGCTCGACCTCGAGCTTGGCAGGACAGAACCCAGGGCTTATTTCAGCGGCGTGCGCGCCCGGCTGCTCAAGGGCCCGAACATATTGTGGTTGGGGGTGCTCGCGCTTGCGGTGTTCGCGGCCACACGCGCCTTCACCGGCTCCTTCTGGATCGCCCTCGCAGCCGCCGCGCTCTCCCTGAAGCCGTTCCTCGACGAGAGCAACCTCGATACTCTGAACACCGACCTCCCGGCGGCGGCGCTGCTCGCGCTCGTCTCGCTGGCCGTGGTGCGTGCCATGTTTCATGGCCGCCGGCCTCAGGCGCTCGCGGCCGGAGCGGGTTTCGGATTGCTCGCGCTCACGAAGGCGGCGGCGCTCTACGTCGGTTGCGGCGTGGTGCTCGCGTTGCTCGTGGGTCACTACGCGGGGATTGCAGAACTGCGGGGACCGAGATTCCGCTTGCAGCTCGCGCTGCTGGTCGGCTCCTTCCTCATCGTCGTGGCGCCTTGGATCGCGCGCAACGCAGGCACCTTCGGCCGCGCACAGATCACCGAGCGGGGCGGCCTCGCCGTGTACACGCGTGGACTCATGGATCAGATGACGCCGACCGAGTACCGCGGCACGTTCTATGTCTGGGCGCGGCCGCGCCTGCAGCACACGCTGGGCGCGCTGCTCGGTTTTGGCCCGGGCGACCTGCATCTCGGCGGCAGGCTGCAGCGACTCAACGAGGACCTCGGCTCGCAGGTGGATGCGCTCGGGCTTGCGGCGGAGAATGCAGGGCGACCGGAAGCGGCGCCCAGTTTCTGGCGCCAGGGTCGCGCGCAGCGCGAGAAGCTCGAGAGCGAGTTCGAGCGCCGCGGCGAGCCGTACCCCGACGTGGCGGCGGACCGGGTCATGCAGGAACAGGGACTGCAGATGGTCATGCGCCACTTTGCGCGCAATTTGGCGCTCAGCGTGCCGCTGCTGTGGCGCGGCGGCCCGCTCTCCTTCGTCGCATTGCTGCTGGCACTGGCGTACAGCGTGCAGGCGCGGCGCCCTGCGTTCGCGCTCTTTCTCCTGCCAGCACTCGGCATGCTGCTGTTCTACGCGCTGTTCAGCGATCTCCTGCCACGCTATGGACTGCTGGCACAACCCACGGCCGTGGCGGGCATCCTGATCGCGCTGTGCGCGTTTGGGGCCCGGCGGGCTTCCTTCGAACACGCGTCGGCCTCGGCACATCACGCCAAGGCGCCGACAATCGTGCGCGATCCGCGATGAGCGTCTTCTTCGAACGCATCGTGTGCCCGGGCTGTGAGTTCGCAACCTCCAGCTCCGTGTTCCATGCGCCGTTCTCCGCACCGCGCATGCGCAAGTTCATGGAGCGCAAGTTCAAGGACCCCGAGGCGATCCTCGAAGTACTGGGCGATGCCGAGTACGACCTGCGCAAGTGCGCCCGCTGCGGCCTCATCTACCAGCGCTACGTGCTCAATGACGAGTACTCGGCGCTCCTTTACGGCAAGTGGCTCCTGGAAGGCGACGCAGAGAGTGAGCTGTCCAAGGAGACCCTGCTGCCGAGCGAGCATGTGCTGTATGCAAACGAGCTGCTCGCCGTGGGCCGCTTCTTTGGCCGGCCGCACCATCGCCTGCGGGTGCTCGACTACGGACTCGGATGCGGCTGGTGGTGCCGCATGGCGACCGCCCTCGGCTTCGAGGCAGTCGGAACGGATCTGGCTCCCTCGCTGGTAATGCAGGCACGAGCGCGCGGCGTGACCGCGATCGAGATCGAACAACTCGCCACGGAGCGCTTCGATTTCATCAACACCGAGCAGGTGCTCGAGCACGTGACGCGTCCGCTCGAGGTTCTGCGCCAGCTGCGCCGCTCGTTGAAGCCCCGCGGGGTCATCAAGGTGAGTGTGCCGGACGGGCGGGGTATCGAGGGGCGCATCCCGCGCATGGATTGGACTGCGCCGCGCGAGGATAAGCGCTATCTGATGCCGGCGACTCCTCTGATCCACATCAACACCTTCACCGAAGAGAGCATCGGCGCGATGGGCCGCGAGGCGGGGCTGTCGCCGGCGCGCGTGCCGCTGCACTGCGAATACTCCGTCCTCGATGCGACGCGGCCGAAGGCCCTGCTCAAGTCACTGCTGCGGCCGTTGTACCGACGCGCCTCGCATGCCACGTACGTGTTCCTGCAAGCGGACTCGTGAACAAGCCTGCCGTCAGCGCTTGAGCGCCGCCGGCGCGCTGGCCACTCGTGCCGTGGTGGTATCCACTTTGCAAGCCGCGAGCCGCGGCGTGCCCCCGAGCACTTTCGCGGCCTCGCTCGCGAGCAGGTGTACGCCGAGAGGGGTCAGGTGGCCCTCGCCCTGCTCGTAGAACAGCTTCAGGTTCGGGCGCGCAGCGTTCCTGAAGGCGGCGAGCGGCGAGATGATCGTGAGGCGCGAGCGCACCTCGCTCGAGAGGACATCGACGCTCGAGCGAAACTTCGTGCGCGATACGCGGATCGGGGCCTCCACCAGGTAGAAGTCGTTGCCGTCGGCTGCGACCACCTGCGCGGCATGCGCGACGATGGCGGAGGAGAGCGCCGCATTGGCGCGCCTCTGCGCCGCGCGCACCGCATCGTCGTCGCCGTGGTCGGGATCGTCGGGGTCCGCGCTGACCGCGCGCTTCGCGCTCGCGCGATCCTGTCGTGCTACCACCACGAGGCCCTTGAGGAACAAGCCGAAGCGCTCGCGAATCAAGGAGTAGAGCTGGCTGTGGTCGGCAACCAGGCGGTACAGCGCCGAGCGCATGAGCAGGTCCTGGGTGTGCACGCCCGGGAGGTACGTGGGGTTGGCGCTCTCGAGCTTGCCGTCTTGCAGGCGGTAGAGGCCCGAGCGGACGTTGTCGTCCATGTCGGTCACGTGCCAGGAGAACAGCACCACATCCGGATGCAAGCCCCGCGCGAAGGCCTCGTAGGTGCGCAGCATCTCGGCCGTGCCGAAGCCACTGACGGCGAAGTTGAGCACCTCGGCGCGATAGCCTCGCGCACGCAGCAGCTCCTCGAGCTGTGAGGAGAAGGTATCCTGCAGGTCGACTTCGTAGCCCATCATCAGCGAGTCGCCGAACACTGCAACTCGGCAGGTTCCCGGCGGCTTCGCGAGCGGGTAGTCGTGATCGGCCCGCATGCCCTGGCCGTTGATGCGGTACTCGACGGTCACTTCCGGGGTGTGGTGCCAGTAGTGCGCATGAGGAATGTTGCCGCGCACGCCCCAGGGAGTGCCGGTGACGTAGCGGGGCATCAGCGGCTGCGGACACAGCACGCGCACGAAGAGCTCGCCGAACAAGAGCGCATAGACGCACAGCGCGAGCCCGCGCAGCACACGAAGGAGCAGGGCGCGAGCCGGGCTGCGTGCGGGCGGGAGGGCGACCGCAGGCGCGGCCAACGGGGTGATTTCCTCAGAAGTCGAAATAGATGAACTCCCGGCCGCCGCGTGCGCTGAACGCGATGATCGTCAAGAGCACGCACAGCGCGGCGCTGTAGCGCACCAGGAACGGACCGACCTCGAGGATCTCGATCCGGCCCGAGACGCGCTGGTAGATCTCGACGAGCGCGAGCGGCGCCGCATACGCGGCCAGCGTCCAGAACAAGTCGCTCGGATAGCCGCTGGTTCCGAGCAGGTTGCCGAACACCGCGCCCGTGTCCGGCAGTGTGTGGGCGACGAAGAACACCCAGCCGATGATGACCAGCGTCATGGTGATCGCCCACGCGCCGAGCTGCAACGCAAAGCCCCGCAAGGTGCCGAAGGGATGGCGTTCGATCAGCGCATCGATGCGCAGCACCCGGTACAGCACCTGGATCGCCCCGTGAAATCCTCCCCAGATGACGAAGTTCCAGGCCGCGCCGTGCCACAGCCCCCCGAGCAGCATCGTGATCATGAGGTTGCCGTACATCCGCCGCTGCCCCTTGCGGTTGCCGCCGAGCGGGATGTACAGGTAATCGCGCAGCCAGCTCGAGAGCGAGATGTGCCAGCGCTGCCAGAACTCGGACGGCGTGCGCGCAAAGTACGGCAGGTTGAAATTGACCATCAGGTCGAAGCCGAGACAGCGGGCGAGACCGCGCGCCATGTTCGAGTAGCCGCAAAAATCACAGTAGATCTGCAGCGTGAAGCCGAGGAGGGCCGCGAGAGTCGCAGCCGAGGACTTGCCCTGCGGCGCGCTGAACACGGCATCTGCGATCGGTGCGACGTTGTCCGCGATCACGATCTTTTGGTAGAGACCCCACATGAACAGCAGCGCGCCGCGCGTGAACAGGCTCAGATCGAGGGGACGAACACTCTCGAACTGCGGCATGAGGTGTGCCGCACGCTCGATCGGCCCGGCGACCAGCTGCGGGAAGAAAGCGTGGTAGGCCGCGTAGTTGACGATCGAGTACTGCGGCTCGAAGCGCCGCCGGTAGGAGTCGACGGTGCGGCTGATCGCCTGAAACGTATAGAAGGACAGGCCGACGGGCAGGATGATCGAGAGCGTCGGCGCGTCGAGCTTGATGCCGAACAGTGCGAACAGCGAGGTGAACGAGCCGACGAAGAAGTTGCAGTATTTGAAGAAGGCCAGGATGCCGAGATTGGTACCGAGCGAGAGTAACAGCCAGAGCTTGGGACGCCGCGCGGCCGGCGCGTGATCGATCCACAGGATCCAGCCGGCCGCCGCGAGCATGCCGCCGAGCACGGGAAGCACCAGCCACAAGTCGCTGCGCCGCGCGAAGGCGAGCGATCCGGCCGTGACGGCCGCGAGATACAGCGCGCTCTTCAGCCGATCGACGGCGCGTACCATCTTGCCGCTGGCGCCGAGCGCCGCCATGTAATCCACCGAGGTCGATATGGCGACGAGAATCAGAAAGCGGGCGTCCCACCAGCCGTAGAAGACGTAGCTCGCAACGATGAGCAGGACGTTGCGCCAGAATATGTTGCGTCGTACGAGGAGATAAAGAGGAAAGAACGCCGCGAGGAAGAGCGCGAAAATGCTGCTGTTGAACAACATGCGGTGAGTTTTGTACTTTGTCCCGCGCGTGAGTCGTGGGAGTCAATGATAACTCAGCTGGCCGCACTGCCGATCTTCAAGCCCTGTGCACGGACCAACTGTGACGTGGCGGTCGTGGCGCCGCGGCGCCGCCACAAGTGGGCGCGAGATGCCCCTGCAACCCTGCGTAGAACACGCTGTCGCCAGCTTCATACAGTTGATTATTGTTTATGTCGGGAGCTATAGTTTTCGCGAGATTCGCAAACCCGCCGTGAGGCGGGGACGCAAAGCCTCCGGTCCTGACGCCCAGCGTCCGGGATAGCGGGGTTGCCGGTGCGGAAACATCTCTCCACTTCATCTCTGGGTGGACTGTGACCGCTCCGTTAACCGCCCTCCGAGAAGTGCTCGTGCAAGGATGACCGAACACTCGGGAACCACTGGCTAGAGTCCCCGGTGCACATTGCGGTGCGATGAGGTACGCCGCACGGGCGGCGCTCATAACACGATAGGAGAGACGAGCGATGATGATTTCGGGGAACGCACGATCCGCATTCTTGTTGGCTGGCCTGCTCGGCGCATCCATGTCCGCCTCGGGCAAGAGCATCTACGTAGCCGCGAGTGGCGGCAGCGATCAGAACCCGGGCAGCAGCCCGAGCGCACCGCTCGCCACGATCGCCGCCGCCTCGAGTCGCGCGGTTGCCGGGGATACCGTGTATCTCCTTGCCGGTCAGTACCACGAGTCGATCGTGCCGCAGTCATCGGGCACGCCCGGTCATCCGATTACCTACACCAGCTACAACGGCGCGGCCGTCATATCGAACGTCAGGGTCGGTGTGCTCATCAGCTCCCTCGGCTACATCACGATCGACGGCATCAACGTGAACGGCGGCAGCACGCCACCGAACGCCAACGTGAGCACCTTCGTCTCCATCGCGAATAGCAACCACATCATCGTGCAGAACGGCAACTTCAAATATGCCAACGGCTGGTCGGGTATCGATATCGCCGGGAAATATCTCGCCAACGGCGCATTCTGGCAGTCTGCGGCGGGGAACGCGCTCGGTGGCAAGACCTCCTACATCACGATCCAGAACAACACCATCGATAGCGTCGGCGACTACTCGGTGCCAAATGGCGATGACATTCAGGCCTCGAACGGCGACATCGATCACGTGCTGATTCAGCACAACACGGTACTGCACGGCGGGCACGACCTGGTGCAGTTCGACGTTGATTACGGCGTGGTGCAGAACAACACGCTGAACAATTCGTTCGCCGACACCGTCGGCGGGGACACCGGCTACCGCAGTATCGAACTGCGCGGCAGCTACAACATCGTGCAGGGCAATCTGATGGAGCACTCGCGCCTCGGCGGCGGGAGCTACGTGGCTCCGATCGCATCGCTTCGCGGGGTTGCGAACATCGTTCGCCAGAACGTCTTCTACGACGGGATCGCCGGTGGGACCGGTACCTGGTGCGGGCCTGGCTCGAACGATGGGGTAACGAACGGACGTATCTACAACAACACTCTCTCGCAGCTTGGCGGTGATGCCTGGAGCATCTGGGCCTATACCGGCTGCACGAGCCTGGGCGGCTTCGTCTTCGCCAACAATCTCGTGCTCAACTCGCGCATGTCCCCGGGAACGATCCCGAACGTTCAGCACGGCGGCACTCTCATCGATGCAGATGTCGTGTTCATGCCCACCGGAGCAGGCGCGAGCATCGGCGGAGGTCCCACCGCATCGAGTGTAGTCAAGGGCAATCTGTTCTACCCGAGCGGCGGCGGCCCGGCCTATGTCTATTTGTCGGGCGGGGGTAAGGTCGCACTGAACGCGGCGAGCAGCAGCTATCCGCAGGCCTTTATGGCAAATGTGCAGTCGCGACCGACACTCGCGAGCGCGTCGCCGGCGGTATTGGCAGACTTTCAGCAAGCGCCGAGCAGCCCGGGCATGGGCGCAGGAGTGTTCCTGACAAGCGTGGTGGGATCCGGGACGTCCACCAACTTGACCGTTGCCGACAGCCTCTACTTCAGCGACGGCAACAACCTGGTGCCGGGCGACACGATCCAGTTGCAGGGCTCGACGCAACGCGCGGTTGTACTCAGTATCAATCGCAACTCCAATACCCTGACGCTCTCGGCCGCCTTGAGCTTCAAGGATGGTCAAGGCGTCGCGTTGGCGTACAATGGCAACGCCCCGGATATCGGCGCCGGCGGAACTCAGACGGCGCCCTCTGTCAAACCGATGGCACCGACTAGAGTCGTCGTCGGACGCTAGGCTGAGATCGCGGAGTCGAGCTCACGCCTGGGCACGCGGGGCGTGAGCTCGACCGATGATGAGTCTCGATTGCGTTCGGGTGCTGCCGTGCGCCCCCAATCGAGCATGATGCAGCCCGTGCGCTTCTGCTAAAAGGATCGAAGGGGAATTTGCGCCGCGCCGCGTTCGGGGATTGGGTAGCCACAAGAATGAAAATTGCCGTCTTCGGACTCGGTTATGTCGGGGTTGTCTCTGCGGCGTGTCTTACCAGAGACGGACATAACGTGAGCGGTGTCGATCCCAATTCCGTCAAGACCGATTTCCTGCGTCAGGGACGCAGCCCGATCGTCGAGCCGGGGCTCGAACCGCTGATCGAGGCCGCCGTGACGAGCGGACGTCTCAGCGCCGGGTCCGATCACGCCAAGGCGGTCGCGAGCTCCGACCTCCTGATGGTGTGCGTCGGCACGCCCGGACAGGCCAACGGCAGTCTCGATCTGACGTACGTACGTCGCATCGTGCAACAGATCGGCGAGCAGCTCGCTGCGAGCACGAGCTACAAGGTCGTCGTGATCCGCAGCACGCTGTTGCCGGGCTCGATGCAATCCGTCGTGATTCCCGCTCTCGAGCAGTTCTCGCGCCGCAAGGCCGGCGAGGACTTCGGCGTCTGCATCAATCCGGAGTTTCTGCGCGAGGGCACGGCGATCTACGATTACGATCATCCTGCCAAGACCGTGATCGGCGCGGTGGATGAGCGCGCCGCGCGTCCGGTGCGCGAGCTCTACGCAGCGCTCGAGGCACCGATCATCGAGACCGACCTGCGCACCGCGGAGATGGTCAAGTACGTCGACAACTCCTGGCATGCGCTCAAGGTGACCTTCGCCAACGAGGTGGGGCGCTTGTGCAAGGCGATGGGGGTCGATGGGCGCACCGCCATGAGCCTGTTCTGCCGCGACACGAAACTGAACATATCCACCGCTTACCTGCGCCCCGGCTTCGCCTTCGGCGGTTCCTGTCTGCCAAAGGACTTGCGCGCGCTCACCTATCAGGGTCGGCTCCTCGATGTGGACACACCCGTGCTGGCCTCCGTACTTGCCAGCAACCAGGCACACATCGCGCATGCGCTCTCCATGATCTATGGGACAGGCCGGCGGCGCGTCGGCTTGCTCGGCCTGAGCTTCAAGGCCGGCACCGATGATCTGCGGGAGAGTCCCGTGGTGACCCTCGCGGAGCAGCTGATCGGCAAGGGCTACGAGCTCTGCGTGTACGACCGCAACGTGCGCCTTGCGAGCCTCGTCGGCGCGAATCGCGACTACATTCTCAATCACATTCCGCACATCGGACGACTGCTGGTGGACCGCCCCGAGCAGCTGCTCGAGCAGTCGGAGCTGATCGTCGTGGCCTCGGCGGAGAAGGAGTTCGAGGGACTGCTCGCCGGCATCGCGCCCACGAAGCCCATCATCGATCTCATCGGCACGTGGTCCGCGCGCGACAGCCATCCGAACAACGCAGTGCAGCGCTATGACGGCATCGCCTGGTAAGACACGCGTTCTCATCATCGTCGAGAACCTGCCTTGCCCGTTCGATCGCCGGGTGTGGCAGGAGGCCACGGCGCTGCATGCGAACGGCTACGAAGTGCGCATCATCTGCCCCAAGGGTCGCGGCTACGACAAGAGCTACGAGGTGATCGACGGCGTACACATCTATCGCCATCCCCTGCCTGTCGAGGCCGATTCAACCTTGGGCTACGGGCTCGAGTACGTGCTCTCGCTCCTCATGGAGTCCGTGCTCACGCTGCGCATCGCCCTTACGCACGGTTTCGACATCATCCACGGCTGCAATCCGCCGGACACGATCTTCATCATCGCGCGCTTCTTCAAGCTCTTCGGCAAGCGCTTCATCTTCGATCACCACGACATCAATCCGGAGCTCTACGAGGCCAAGTTCGGGCGGCGCGACGTGTGGTATCGATTGCTTTGCCTGCTCGAGCGCTGGACCTTCGCCGCGGCCGACGCCAGCATCGCGACCAACGAGTCCTACCGGCGCATCGCCATCCAGCGCGGTGGCATGGCGCCCTCGCGCGTGTTCGTCGTACGCAGCGGCGCGGACTTGGCGCGCGTGCGCGCGCTCCCCGCGCGTGCCCAGTGGCGGCGTGGCAAGAAGTATCTGGTGGGCTATGTGGGCGTGATCGGTAAGCAGGAGGGGCTGGATCTGCTGCTGCAGTCGGTGGCCTTCATGCGCGAAAGGCTCCAGCGGAACGATGTGCATTTCATCATCGTGGGAGATGGCACGGAGTTGCCTGCGCTGCGCCAGTTGAGCCGCCGGCTCGCCATCGAGGACTGCGTCGAATTCACCGGACGGATCGGCGATACCCAATTGTGGGAGATCATGAGCACCGCGGACATATGCGTGAATCCGGATCGCGCCAACGAGATGAACGACAAGTCCACGATGAACAAGATCCTCGAGTACATGGCGCTCGGCAAGCCGATCGTCCAGTTCGATCTCACCGAGGGGCGCTTCTCCGCCGCTGAGGCATCGCTTTACGCACGCCCCAACGACATCGAGGACTTCGCTGCCAAGCTGTGCGAGCTGCTCGATGATCCCGAGCGGCGCCTCGCGATGGGGGCGCTCGCACGGCAGCGGGTCGAGGCGGGCCTCGCCTGGCATCACCAGGTGCCGCAGCTGCTCAAGGCCTATGAGACCGCGCTCACTGTTGGCCGCGCCGTTCGCAAGTCGATCGACCACAAAGTGTAAGGCGATGCAGCGCGTCCTGCTGCTCGGTCCGGCGCGCACCGCCGTGAGCGGCGTGTCCACCCATTTGAACCAGCTCTTCGGCTCGGAGCTCGCGCGTCGCTTTTGCCTGTTCCAGTTCCAAGTCGGCAGCGAGGGCCGCAGCGAGACTCGCGCCGGCCTGCTGCTGCGCCTCATCGTGAGTCCGTTCACCTTCGCGGTCTGCCTGCTCTATACGCGGCCGCGGATCGTGCACATCAACACCTCCTTCGAGCCGAAGGGATACTGGCGCGACCTGATCTACCTCACGCTGGCGAAGCTCACGCGCCGCAAGGTCGTCTATCAGATTCACGGCGGCGCGCTGCCCGCGGAGTTCTTCGCCGGCAATGCCACACTCACCGCGCTTCTGCGCCGGGTGCTCTCCTCTGCCGATGCCGTGGTGCTGCTCGCCACGAGTGAGATGCGCGCATACCGCGAGTTCGTCCCGCGGGCGAGGCTGGTGCGCATCGCCAATGCCGTGGCGCCCTGCGAGCCGGACCTGCGCGCCGAGCGCTACGTGAACGCGGAGCCGCTCAAGATCGCCTATCTGGGCCGCCTCGCGGCCAACAAGGGGATCTTCGAGACCATCGAGGCCATGCGCATCATGCGCGAGCGTGGCGTTGCGGCGCAGCTTACCATCGCCGGCGCGGGAGCCGCGGCGGCAGAGGTGCGCGAGCGCATCGCGGCGTCGGGGCTCGCCGATCGTGTGCACTTCGTCGGGGCCGTGTTCGGGGAAGATAAGGCTCGGCTGTGGCAGCAGTCGCAGGTGCTCGCCTTCCCGACCTACCATCACGAGGGCTTGCCGTACTCGCTGCTCGAGGCGCTCTCCTGCGGAGTCGTCCCGGTCATCTGCCCGGTCGGTGCGATCGCCGATGTCATGCAGGATGGCGTGCAGGGGCTCTTCGTGCCGCCGCACGATCCTCGGGCCGTGGCCGATGCCCTGCAGCGTCTCGCTGAGGATCGCGAGCTGCTGCACCGGATGGCGCTCGTTGCGCGCGCGCGCATCATTGAACAATATTCCGTGCCGCGCCTCGCTTCCGAGTTCGCCCACCTCTATCAGAGCCTCGTCTAGGGTGTGTTGCGGGCCGCGCGCCGATCCGGGTATAAGAAAACGATGGCAACTCCGCTCGATGATGCCGTCGGCTATTACTCGCAGGCCGCCCAAGAGTTTCACGCAAGCTACGAGCACGACCCGAATCGCATCGAGCGCATGCGAGTCTGGACGGGGTTCCTCGATCGCTATGCAGCGGGCGTGACCTTCGCCTACGACATCGGCTGCGGCAGCGGCATCCTCGCGTGCGAGCTCGCGCGGCGCGGCATCGAGACGCGCGGCATCGACGGCGCGGCGGGCATGCTCGCGATCGCGCAACGAAGCGCACGCGCGGCGGCGCTCGACAACGTGAGCTTTGAACGGCACCTGCTTCCGGTGCGCGACACGAGTGCTTGGCGGCGCGCAGGGCTCGTCGTGTCATCGAGCGCGATCGAGTACCTCGACTCCATGGCCGATGCGCTCGTGTTCCTGCGCAATCTCCTGCAGGACGGCGGCGTCACGATCTTCTCCGTCTCCAATCGCGACTCGCTCAGCCGGCGCATGGTGCGCACCGTGCACGCACTCACCGGCCGGCCGCGCTATCTCAGATTCCTGCGCCACTTCATGACCGCGGAAGAGCTGAAGGCCGCGGTGCGGACCGCCGGCTTCACCTTTCTCGAGCATGCCTACTTCGGGCAGGCCGATCGCATCAACCGCGTCTTGAGCCGCGTGGTTGCGCCGCGCTTCGCGAGCAACATGATCATCGTCGCCGCGCGCCGCGCGCCTGATCAGTCACGCTGAATGGCTGCGCACCCGCTCAAGCCATGGCTTCGTGGGCGGCATCCTTCTCCCCGACGGCGCCGGATGCCATAGTGCGGGGTGCGTTTTACGGGTCGAGCTAGCGCAAGCATATGGACACAACCGGCAGCGAAGGATCGGCCGATCTCTCCCGGCCGCCCATATCACCATGGGGCGGTAGCCCGATGCGCCTGGTGAAAAGCGCCGCACGGCGTTTGCGCAAGCCGTTCAGAGCAGCCTTCCCGGCCACCTACTGGGCACTCGAGTACTGGCGCGCCGCACGCAAGACCTCCCCTCAGCGTGAGGAGCACGCGCGCCAGTTTGCCAGCTTCCTCGCCCAGTGCGAGGGCAAGTACTGCGTACAGATCTCGGTCAAGGATGAGATCGGACGCAAGTTCGGGCCAAACTGGGTGAGCGTCGACAAGTACGACACGCGCCCGACGATCGATCGACATGACGACATCGAAGCACTCGGTTTCGCGGATGAGACCTTCGATGCCGCCGTCTGCTGGTCGGTGCTCGAGCACGTGCCGCATCCGCAGATCGCCATCCGTGAGCTGCGTCGAGTCTTGAAGCCCGGCGGCCTGATCTGGGTGCAGGTTCCCTTTCTGTTCCCGTATCACGAGTCTCCCAACGACTACTGGCGCGTGAGTCCCGACGGGCTGCGCATCTGGATGGCCGATTTCGAGGAGATCCGCTGCACCTACGATTACTGGGCCCCGACGAGTCTCGTGGCCGGAACCTACTTCTACGGTAGAAAACGCGCCTGACGCAGCGCGCGGTGGCGCGCCAGCTCTCTGAGCGAGACGGCCGCGCCGATGGCGAGCACCGGTACCAGCGGGATGCTATAGCGCGCCTGTGCGAGTATCGGTAGATAGATGGCGAACGAGTACGCGAGAAACAGCACCAACGGCCCGAGAACGCGCGCATCCGCGGTGCGCGCCGCCAGCACGAGCCCCAGCACGCCCAGGATCAGGTACGGCAGCTGTACGGCAATGTTCGCCAAGGTTACCGCCCGATCCTTGCCTCTGAACCAGAAATTGAAGGCGTTCTCGGCGGCGCATCGCGCGAAAAGCGCCGGCGAGTGGGTGTACTGGGCGAGCACCCAGCCGCTCAGGAAGCGACTGAAACGCAGCTCGTCGTGAGGATCGTAGAACAGCTGATAGTACATGCTCTTGAAGTGATAACCCTGCTGCCGGGCCATCTGGCTGCGCACGGCCGCAGCTTCGATGTCGAGCTCCGCGGTCGTCTTGGCACTGCCTGTGTGGGTGCACATGTAGTAGCCCGAATGCAGCGCCGTACCTTGCACGCTCGCCGTGGGAACGAGCCTGCCGACGAGCCCGTAATTGCGCACCATCCAGGGGGTGAGGACGACGATGCACCCGAAGTAGAGCGCGAGGATGCCGCGCAACAGATGCCGTGGCTGCGCGGCAGGCTCGGCGCGTGACTGATGTGGCCAGAGGTAAAGGAGCGGTAGGCTGAGCGGGAACAAGAGCGCGGTGCTGCGCACGCTCGATACCACCCCCAGCAGCGCTCCCGCGAGCAGATAGTCGCGCAGAGTGCCGCTCGAGAGGGCTCGGCTGAGGAGTACCAAGAAGCACAGCAGCAGGAAGGTGAGCAGAATCTCCACGCCCACGCGCAGCTCGGCGATCACCACGCCCGGGTGCAGCATGAACAGCAGCGGTGCCAGCAGATAGACCACACGTTGCGGGGCGATGCGCCGCGCGAGCGCTGCCACGAGCAGGGCGGAGAGCGAGGTCAGAACGAAGTTGGCGAAGCGCGCGAGCCCGCGGCTGTAGTCACCGCCGAGCTTGCTGATGGCGGCCAGGAAAAACGGATAACCCGGCTCCCGCATCATGGTGGGTGCGGTGTCCGGCGTGAAGCGGTAGCCATCCCCATTGAGCAGGCTCTTGGCGAGCCGGTCGTAGGCGTCACCGCGATCGACGCCATAGCTGCTCGACATGCTGCGCGCGAAGTGCGGCAGGACGAACGCTGCCAGTGCACATTTGAGCAGCAGCACGGCGACGACGACGCACCAGAGTGTGCGTCGCTCCCGGACCCCCGGTGGCGCGAAACTCATGCGTGGTGGCCGGTGGCCCCACTCAGGATCAGACGCGAGTGCTCCTCGGCCACGCTGAGCTCGAGCCGGGTGCGGGCCGCTGCGATCACGCCGGAGTAATACCAGAACATGTAGGAGAGTGAGTCGAAAGCGTGGATATTCTTGTAGAAGGTCGCGAGGAGAATCACGCTGGTCACACCGACCCAGCCGAGCGCGAGCGCGCCAAGGATGGTGCGGTCGTGGGCGGCGAGCATGATGGCGTCGCGGGCGATCAGCCAGTACAGCAACAGCACCAGCGAGAAGCCGAGCACGCCGATCTCTATCAGGAAGGACGCGCCCGAGGTGCACTCCGCATAGCGTCCCAGCAGTGAGTAGTAGGCGCCGTGTCCGGACGAGCCGGTGAGCGAGACTCCGGACGCGTTACCGATACCCACTCCGAGCATCAGATGCACGGGGTCGTCTGCGAAATGCTGCAAGGGAACGACGATCGAGTCGACCCGTCCCACCTCGCCGCGCGTGCCTACACCGGCGTCCTTCTCCAGGTAGTGGCCCACGAACTTCTGGTTCGTGAAGAAGTCCTCGAGCGTGTACGGATACTGGTTGTTGGTGGTCGAAAAGAAATCGTAGATCGGAATGAACAAGGCGCCGAACACCCCGACGAGCGCGACCGCGGCGACGCCGACGCGCAGCCGCTTGCCCCGCGCCGAGCCGACCACCAAGGTCGTGATCAGCCCGATCGGTAGCAAGAACAGCGAGCCCTTGGTCTCGTTGATGGTGGTGGGGATGACCAAGAGGACGAAGAGCACCAAGAAGACGAATTTGTTCAGCCGCCCGCGCAAGGCCAGCGCGGCGCCGACGCAGATGCAACAGATGAGGAACACCGACTCGATCGAGGAGATCATGAGCGTGCCGAACACGCTGTCTCCGCTGTTGTGGCCGATGCTGTAGACGTGATAGCGCTGGTACACGCTCACGGGAATCTGCGCGAGCGCGAGCGCGAGGAGCAGCCGCAGCTGCGTGCGGATGCTCTTCGTGCTCACTGCGAAGATGGCGGGCACGAAGAACATCGGTATGGCGCGCAAGTAGTAGCGAATGCCTTCTATCAACGGTCCGGGATCGAGTTGGTTGATGAGGCCGCCACAGGCGGCGATCACGGCGAGTGCACCGAAGACCAGCCAGTAACGAGGGGCGATCAGACGGAAGCGCTGGCCGGGACCTGCGAGGATCACGGCCGCAGCCAAGAGGATCGAGAAGCCCTCGGGCACGTACTTGAAGCCCGCGGGCGCCAGGTGGAGGCTGGCCACGTAGCTGCACAGCGTCACCGCGCAAAAGATAGCGAGCGTCACGAGCTGCATGCGGGAGGCTTCCTGGGCGGCTCACTCACGCCGTCCGCTCCGAGGCGGGCACAGGTTTCGTAAAGGTCACGACGGACAAAAAGCCGCCGCTCCATGCGACACGCGGCCGGTAACGCGCGAGCTGCGGCAGAAGCGGCCCCAGCCGCGCCGAGTAGGTGACCAGATAGGTGCGGGGTCGCGAGGAAATCACAGCCTCCAGTGCGCCGACGGATTGCAGCAGCGGCCGGTTGCTCCAGCGCTCGATCGTCCCGTAACGGCACGAATAGGCCTCGAAATTGTAATCGCTGCGGTCGACGTAGAAGAAATCGACCTTCCGGTCGTAATAGTCGAGGCTCTGGTACGCATTGATCACGGTCGCATCGGCACCGGCGTGCTGCTGCAGCCAGCGTGCCAGTGCGCGCGTGTCGGCGCGCATCACCAGATGCTCCTGGGCGCGGGGACTCATACCCTGCCTGAAGATGCTGGCCGGGCTTGCCACCTCGAGCAGGTTTCGCGGGTGGAAATCCTCGCTCAGCATGAAAAGCCCCAACGAGGCGACTACGGTGAGCGCGGCCGCCGCTCGGCCGCGAGCCGCGCTGCCGCTGACCAGCGTCGCGATCTCCTTGAGCGCGACGATGACCGCGATCGGATAAAGGAAGAAGACATAGCGCGTCTCGTGCCGGGGGGTATCGCTCGCGCAGGCTGCTAGCAGCAGGCAGAACAACAGCGCAAGCAGGGCGCGCTCAGCCGCCACGCCCGGCTCGTCGCGCCGCAACACGCGGACGTAAGCGGCGGCGACGAGCAGCAGCAGCCCCAGCCCGAGCAGCGGCACCGCGCCGGCCCAGGGCCATACGACCTGGTCGATGACATCGGGCTTGCTCATGAGCGGAAAAACGAACGCCACCACGGTCTTAGATAAGCCGGCGCCCTCCGGGCGGTTCCAGCTGAAGCACAGGAAGGCGATCCAGAACGCAGCACACACGCCCATCGCGAAGTAGGTGGTTCGCGCCGCTCGGGAAGACAGCTCTGACCAGGAGCTGAAGCGAAAAAGCGGCAGCACCATCCAAAGCGCCGCCGCCGCCAGAAACTGATGCGCCAGCGCTGCCGCCAGCGCGGCGAGCAGCCCGAGTGCCGTCAGATCGAGGGAGCGTCGCATCCAGAGCGCGCGCAAGGCCGCGGCGCTGGCCGCGAGCGGGGCGAGGGAGAGAATGAGCCATGCGGGATGCATGCGCAGCAGCGTCACGAGCGGTGGGGCGGCGCTCAGGAAATCCGCGGTCGCATCCGCGGTCGAGGGGTCGTAATCGCGAGGCAGAGCCGGGCTGGCGCTCAGCATGCGAAAGTCGGTCGTGATGAACCAATAAACGAAGATGAACACGGGTACGAACTTCAGCAGCCCGAGCCATTCGCTGCGCGACAGATCGAGCGAGCGGCGCCGCAGGAACACGGGCATGAAGTTCGCTAGCGCGAGGAAGACGCCACCCTCCCAGAGCAATCCGCCGATCACGGTCAGCACCAGCATGGGCCAGTCGGCCCGCGCATCGTCATCCACAGTACGGCGCACGAAGCACACCAGATACCAGAGGAACACCGCCTGAAAGGGCGCGTACATCCTGCCGAAGCGCGCCATCTCGGTTTCCCAGAGCGACAGCGCGAGGATCACCACCGCCAGGCAGCCGACGAGCGGGCCTTGCACACGGCGGCCGATGAAGTACGCGGCGGGGAGTCCGACTAGACTGCTGGCGGCGCTCACCAGCCGTGGCGCGACATCGCTCGATACGCCGAGCAGGTTCAGCAGCGCGGCAAGGTACTGCAGCAGCAGCCCGCGGCTGTAGACCCCGCCGCAGTCGAAGACCGGCCAACCATGATGCAGCACGTTCTGCGTGGAGCGCAGCAGGAAGTATTCATCGACGGCGAGGGGCGCCGCGCCGAGCGCCCAGAGGCGTGCGAACACGGCGAGCGCGAGTACAGCCACGAGGCTGACCAGTGCAAGTGCCATCCCGAGCCTGCTCTGCGGCGACGTAGTGGCAGGATCCGCGGCTGCAGGCGCGCTGTGAGGGGCGACCGCTTCCGCACGCAGCTCATCGGGCTGCGATTTGGTCCTGCGCGTCATGGGTGGAGCTGGCCTGCTGTGCGTCCGTGGGCTGCGGTGCGTCGGCGCTGAATTGAATCACGCTCTCGACCTGGTAGTCCTTGATGTCGCGCGCGTGGGTGAAGATGATGAGCTCGCCGAGCAGACCGATGGCGAATAGCTGCAGACCGAGTACCACGAGCAACGAGGTGAGCAGGAGCGCGGGCCGATCGGCGAGCGGCTCGCCGAACACCAGACGCGTGACCACCAGATACAGCAGCAGCAGCACGCCGATGCCCGCCAGCGACAGTCCGATCATGCCGAAGAAGCGCAGCGGCTTCTTGGTAAAGCGCACCAAAAACAGCACCGTCACGATGTCGAGTGTGCGGTGGGCATACTCGCGCAGCCGGTAGTGACCCTCGAAGCGATCCTTCGGTGACTGCCGCAGCTTCACCTCGAGGACGCGAAAGCCTTGGCGATGGGCCAGCACTGCGAGGAAGCGGTGCTGATCGCCGTAGAGGAAGATCTCCTCGATCACCCGCCGACGCATGGCGCGCGCGCCGCAGCCGAGGTCGGAGTACTGCAATCCTGTGACCCAGCGCAACGCCCGATGAAATCCGCTGCGACGCAGAGCCTCGAAGCGGCCGCCGGCGCGCGGCCAGCGCATCCCGATCGCGACATCGGCGCTGCCGAGTGCATCCACTAGCTTCGGAATGTCCATCGCTTGGACCTGATCGTAGCCTGGCAGCGTCATCACGATGGAGCCGAGAGCACGCTCGAAGCCCGCCATGAGCGCGGTCGACTCGCCGAAGCCGCGCGTGAGACTCACGATGGTCACCGGCTCGCCACGTTCGCGCAGCGCTTCGAGGCCCGAGCGCACCTGCGGATACTGGCCGTCGAGCACGAAGATGAATTCATAGGGACGGCCGAGCTGCTCGAACGCCGCCTTATAGTCACTGTATAGCGAGGGAACATCGCCATGGCGTGCTTCGATGGGCACGACCACGGAGATCTCGATGTAGCTCTTGGCCTCAATCATGCTGCGTACTCTGGACCTTGCTGGAGGATGCACCGACGTATGCCTCAGTGAGCCGCGCGAAGTCGCGCTCGCGCACGTCACCCAGTTTGAACACCAGTTCGCCGATCGCGCCGCTCGCCATGAGCATCACCGCGCAAGCGCCGAAGATGAAGCCCGAGCCGGCGACCGGCAGCGGGAAATGCATGCCGCGTACCAGCACGGCATAGGCGGTGTAGCCGAAGGCGAGCACCGCAAAGGCAAGCGCCGGCACGCTGAGCATGGAGAACCACAGCAGCGGGCGCGAGGTGAAGCTGATGACGGTCTTGATGACCAGCAGGTCGAGCGCCACCTTGTAGATCCTGGATAGTCCGTACTTGGATTTGCCGAACTGACGCGCATGGTGGCGCACCTTGATCTCGGCGATGCGGGGCCCCGCCATCGAGGCCATCGCCGGGATGAAGCGATGCATCTCCGAGTAGAGCGGGATCGCTTTGATGACCGAGGCACGGTAGGCCTTCAAAGAGCAGCCGTTGTCCTTGATGGGCACGCCGGTGACCTTGCCGATGAGCCAGTTGGCGACCCGCGAGGGAATCTTGCGCGAGATCAGCTTGTCCTGCCGCCGGTGGCGCCAGCCGACGACGATATCGAAGCCCTCCTCGATCTTGGCGAGAAAGTGGCGGATGTCGGCGGGATCGTTCTGCAGATCGCCGTCCATCGTCACCAGCACGAGTCCAGTCGCGTGCGCCACGCCGGCCGCCATGGCGGCCGTCTGCCCATAGTTGCGGCGGAACTTCACCACGCGCACGCGCGGGTCGGCGCGCGCCAGCGTGACTGCGCGAGCGAGCGTTGCATCCTTGCTGCCATCGTCCACGAACACGATCTCGAAGGAGATGCGCAGCGGCTCGATCGCCTGCACGATGGCGAGATAGAGCGGGCCGATGCTGTCCTGCTCGTTGTAAAAGGGAACCACCACCGAGAGCCTCGGGCGGACGGTCATGCGGCTCGTCTCATCAATAGCATGGGCGCGCGGAAGTTCCCCTCAACGGATGGCGTCAGCGGTGACAACCCGGCGGACGACTCCACATAATTAGGCTCGCGAGCGCATCGGAGCATGGATCGATTTTGTCACATCGACGTGAGAGGCCGCGCTCGCGGCACAAATATTCTGAAGCAAATATAGCACAGGAGCCACCGCTTCCGTGGCCGCCGAGCTGACGCTGCGGAGCGTTGGTTGCAGGCACAAGTGCGATGTGCTTCCATCGGCGTCGCCGGTTGCGTACCGACATTCAGCTCGAGCCATGCATAGCGAGAATAATTCCGGCAACCATCCAAGCCGGCCGCGGACGATCAACAGGAACCAGATACCGACCGACCAGCACGCGTGGCTCGAACGCTACGACAGCTGGCCGCGATTCCATCGTGGTGTGCGCAAGCCGGGCTTGCCCATGTTGAAGAGCCTGTCGAGCTATCCGGACTGTGTGCTGGTTGCCGGCTGTCAGCGCTCCGGCACGACCATGCTGACACGTCTGATCGCGGGCGCCCCTGGCTTCGCCCGTTTGCATCTCACCCGCGACGACGAGCTGGACGCTGCACTCGCACTCGCAGGCTTCATCGAGCTGCCCAAGGATACCCGCTATTGCTTTCAGACGACTTATCTCAACGAGTGCTTCGTCGAGTATCGCAGCCTGCGGGAGGCTCAGCGTTTGATCTGGGTGCTGCGCAATCCCTACTCGGTCGTCTACTCAATGATCCACAACTGGAGTGGCTTCGCGCTCAACGAGCTGTACGAGGGGTGCGGCATTCCGCGCAGCGCTTCCGAACGGCTGCGCCGTGCGTGGCTCTTCTGGCCGTTTGGTCCGACGCGCATGGAGAAGGCCTGCTTCGCCTATCGCGGCAAGGTTGCACAGATTCTTTCGATCAGACATATGCTGCGGCCCGAGCAGCTGCTCACCGTCGACTACGACGCGCTCACGGCCGCTCCCGAGGTATGGCTGCCGCGCATCTGCGCGTTCGCGGACACGCCCTACCATCCCGCCTACGCTCTCAAAGTGCGTCGCGACTCCTTGCGCAAGGCGGACCGGCTCTCGGGGCATGCGCGGCGGCAGATCGAGTCGATTGCCGGATCCACCTACCGAGAGTGCCTCGCGCTCGCGACGAGTCCCGGTCTGACATGAGCGCGAGCTGAGCCGTGTCTCTCTACAGCCGGGAGAAGGCGCGCCGCTCGCTGCTCAACACGGCGGGCTATCGCGCGATCTCGCAGGTGACGACGCTCGCCGGCTACGTCGTGCTGGTGCGCGCGCTCGCCGAGCAGTCCTTCGGCATCTATAGCCTGCTCTACGCATTCATCCCCGTCATCAGCACCGCGGCATCGCTCGGCCTCGAGCTGACTTTGAAGCGCTTCCAGCCCGAGTACCTACGGCTCGGACAGCTGGCATTCGCAGGATGGCTGCTGCGCGTGGTGATGATTGCGCGCATCCTCTCGAACACCCTCGTGATTGCGCTCGTGCTCGCGAGCTGGAATCTCGTCGCGCCGTTCTTTCATCTGGGTCCGTACCGTGTCGACTTCGCGCTCTTCGGATTGTTGGTGCTCATCTATTTCCAGGCACGCATCTTCGAGTTCGCGCTCGCCTCGCACATGCTGCACCGCTATAGCGTGGGGTCGACGGTGCTGCTCTCGGTCACCAAGCTCGGCATGTACCTGATCCTGATCGCGGCACACGCGCTCAGCTTGCGCAGCGCGATCCTGGCCGACACCCTCGCGTACTGCCTGCAGTACCTGTTCATGCGCACCGCTTACCGCTATCACACGGAGGAGAGCCGTGCCCCGATGTCCCGGCCGCCGGCGGCCGAGCGCCAGCGCCTGTGGAAGTACGCGCTCTACAATAATTTCAACGATGCCGGCTCGATCCTGCTGTACGTGCAGACCGACAACTTCTTCATCGCAGCGTTGCTCAACCCGATCGCGGTCGGTGCCTACGCCTTCTACACGCGCATCAATGGGATGCTCTCGAACGTCACCCCCATGAGGTTGTTCGAGAATGTCGTCCAGCCGCTGTTTTTCGCCACTCCGCCGGAGCAGTCGCGCGAGCGCTTGCCGCGCTATTTCACGCTGCTCTTGAACTTAAGCCTGGTCGCGCAGCTGCCGCTCATCGCCTACGCTACCGTCTATCACGGGGAGATCGTCGGACTGCTGTTGGGCGGCAAGTTTCACGATGTATCATGGCTCATGCCGGTCATCATCGCGTTTGGAACGACCAATAACGTGATCGCAATTCCGGTGACGAGCGTGGCGCAGTATCACGAGCGGGCCTCGCTGATCCTGGCGAGCCAGCTGTTCGGCATCTATCAGATCGGCTGCATGATCCTGCTGGTGCCGCTGCTCGGCCTGCTCGGCGCCGCGGTGGCCACCGGCACCTATCACCTGTTCCGCAACCTGTTCGTCTGGTGGCGGGTGCGTGCGGATGCGCGCTGGCTCAATTTTCCGGCCGTGCTGGCCAGCGCGGCTCTCATCTGGGGCGCAGCGATCGGGGTGTGTTTCGAGCTCAAGCGGGTGATGGCGGCGCCACCGCTCGTGGCCATGGCCTGCGGCCTCGTGGTGTGCGGCTGCGCCGCCCTGCTCTACGTGCGCAGTCCGGCACTCTCGCGCTCGGACCGCGAGCTGCTCGCGCAACTCTTTCACGGCCGCGAGGCGCGGCTGCTGCAAAGGCTCGGCGTGCTGCCGCGGCTCGGTCACGCCTGATGCGTGCCGATTGAAGCGCGCACCGGCGTTGCCGCCACGATGAACCTGCGCTGGAGGCTGAACCGGCTGCGTGCCATGGGGCCGCGCGAGCTCGGCTATCGCGGCAGGCAATATCTGCAGGCCCGCCTGCAGCGTGCGGGCCTCGGGCGTGTCAGGCCGCTGCCTGCGAGCGGCGCGCGCGGCGAGGCTTGGGTTGCCGACCTCCCGCAGGGTTTTCCCGCCGATGACTACCGCAATGCCGCCGAGCGCATTCTCGCGGGCGAGTTCCGGCTGTTCGGCGATCGTGAGTGGCGGCTGGGGTTTCCGCCGGTGTGGAACCGGGATCCCGCGACCGGCACGCTCGCGCCGCTTGCCTTCGGCAAGAGCCTCGACTATCGCGACGAGCAGACCGTCGGCAACATCAAGTATCTGTGGGAGCCGAACCGCCACCTCGAGCTCGTGACGCTCGCCCAGGCCTGGCGGCTCACCGCTGAGCCGCGCTTTGCCAACGCTTGCCGCCTGCTCGTGGACTCCTGGATCGAGCAGTGTCCGTACCTCATGGGAGCGAACTGGACGAGCAGCCTCGAGCTCGCGCTGCGCCTCACCAACTGGTGCTGCGCGTGGCAGCTGCTCGGCGGCGATGCGGCGCCGGTGTTCGCGGATGCCGCGGGCGGCGCCTTCAAGGCACGCTGGCTGAATGCTGTGCGCCAGCACTGCCATTTCATCGCCGGTCATCTCTCTTTGTACTCCTCGGCCAACAATCATCTGCTCGGGGAGCTGCTCGGTCTCATGCTCGGCGCGATCACCTGGCCCTGCTGGCCCGAGAGCGCGCACTGGGCCGCTCGAGCACTCCGCGGCTTCGAGCAGCAGGCCCTGCTGCAGAACGCGGCGGATGGCGTCAACAAGGAGCAGGCCATCTGGTATCACCACGAAGTGGCGGACATGATGCTGTTGGCGGGCCTCACGGCCCGCGCGAACGGCCGCAGTTTCGGACCCATGTTCTGGAATCGACTCGAGGCGATGCTTGATTTCATCGCGAGCTGCATGGATGCGGGCGGGCACGTGCCTGCGATCGGTGACGCCGACGATGCGGTGATGGTGCGCTTCTGTCCGACCCCGGACTTCAACGTGTATCGATCACTGCTCGCAACCGGCAGCGTGCTGTTCGGCAGGGCGGACTTCAAACACAAGGCGCAGGTGTTCGACGATAAGAGCCGCTGGCTGCTCGGGGATGCGGCAGAAGCCCGCTTCACGGCGCTCCACGCCGATTCAACGGGTGCTAGCGTGCGGCGCTCATTCATCGAGGGTGGCTACTATGTGCTCGGGAGCGACTTCGAGAGCCGCGCCGAGGTACGCATCGTTGCCGACGCGGCGCCGCTCGGCTACCTGTCGATTGCCGCTCATGGCCACGCGGACGCACTTTCATTCACGCTGTCGGTCGCGGGCCGTCCCGTGTTGATCGATCCGGGGACCTACAGCTATCACACGCAGCGTCGCTGGCGCGATTACTTCCGGGGTACCTCGGCGCACAACACGCTGCGCATCGACGGAGAAGATCAATCCGTTCCCGGCGGCCCCTTCTTGTGGACGCGCCGCGCCAACGTGCGCTGCCTGTCCTTTGAGTCCGGCTCCGATCGCGACCGGCTCGTTGCGGAGCACGACGGCTACCTGCGTCTCGCAGATCCGGTGGTGCACCACCGCGAGATCCTCTATGAGCACGCGCGGCGCCTCGTGACAGTCATCGACCAGCTGGCCTGCCAGGCCGCGCATCGGATCGAGATGTTCTGGCACTTCGCATCCGATCTGCAGGTGGCACTCGAAGGCGACCATGCACGAGTGCGCCGTGCAGGCATGGAGCTCAGCTTGCGCTGGCCGGAGTCCTGCTCAGCCCGGGTCGTGCGTGGCAGCTCGGAGCCTCCCCTCGGCTGGGACTCGCCGCGCTTCGGCGTCAAGGTGCCGACGGACTGCCTCGTGGTCAGCGGTCACGGTGGTGCCGGGTGGCAGGGCACGAGCACGGTGCAGGTCGGCAGCCCATGAATGCGCAGCTCACGGCTCCCCTGAGCGCGGGACGGATTCGCATGCTGTATTTCGTGCGCGAATCCTTCCCGACATTCAGGCCCGACATCGAGGTGCTGTTCGGTTGCCAGTTGCTGTGCCGCGGCCACCAGATCGATCTCGTCATGCAGGCCGAGCGCGATACCGAGACGCCGGGGCCGCATCCGTGGCACGGCCGCACGGTGTGGGTCGGGCCGACCGATTCGCGGGACAGCCTGCTGCATCGGCTGCGCCGGCAGGCACTCGCGCTCTGGCACGACCTGCGCTCGTTGAACCGAGCACATGTTCAGAGCTACCAGGCCGTGCAGGTGCGCGACAAGTTTCTCATCGCCTCGGCGCTCGCGCTGGTCGCTCGGCGCCGCGGCCTCAAATTCTTCTACTGGCTGTCCTTTCCCGAGCCAGAATCCAACCTGGAGCGGGTGCGCGAGCGCCGAGCCCGCTATCCACTGCTCACCTGGGTCCGCGGAGTGGTGTTCAGCTGGCTGCTCTATCGCTGGATTCTGCCGCGCTGCGATCATGCCTTCGTGCAAAGCGAGCAGATGCGCCACGACGTGGCGGCTCACGGCATCGATCCGCAGAAGCTCACGCCCGTTCCGATGGGCATCGCTGCGGCGGACGTGCGTGCGGCTCGCGACCCGCCCGCGAGCGCCGCGCAGCCGCGCCTGCCTTTGACGCTCGCCTACCTCGGCACGCTCAACACGCAGCGCCGGCTGGAAGTGCTGGTGGAAATGCTGGCGCTGCTGCACGAGCGCGGGCTCGCGGCGCGGCTGTTGTTCGTCGGCGGGGGAGACGAGGCGGATGACGGCCCGCGCCTCGAGCGCCGCGCGGCCGCGCTTGGGGTGCTGCAGCACATCGAGATCACGGGTCAGCTGCCGCGCGCGGCGGCGCTCGCGCGGGTGCAGAGCGCGGATATCGGCCTGTCGCCGTTCTTCCCGACCGCGGTGCTGCGTTCGACCTCACCGACCAAGCTCGTCGAGTACCTGGGACTCGGCTTGCCGGTGGTCGCGAACGATCATCCGGAACAGCGGCGGGTGCTCGCCGACAGTCGTGCCGGAGTCTGTGTGCCCTGGGGTGCGCGCTATTTCGCGCGCGGCGTTGCATGGCTCGCCGCGCGGGGTGCGGCCGAGCGGCTGCGCATGGGCGAGAGCGGCCGCCAGTGGGTACTGGCGCACCGCACCTATGAGAGGATCGCCGACGAGCTCGAATGCAAGTACCAGGAGCTGCTGGCAGCGACGAGTCATGGCCACACGGGTTGATAACGGGCGGCGCTCGAGATGTTGAAGGCGTGCGTGATCGTGCAGAGCCATCCGCGCATCTCGATGGGCGGCGCGCAGTATCAGGCGCACCTGCTCGCCGAGGAGCTCGCCCGACGCGCGGACGTGGAAGTCACGTACCTCGCGCGCGACGTGCCGCCGCACGCTGCACAATCCTTCAAGCTGCCGTACGCGCTGCGCAGCATCGGCACCTTTAGCGGCATCCGGCGCCGCGCCGCGCTGTTCGATGCGCCGACCCTGTGGCGCACGTTGCATGAGCTGCAGCCCGATGTCATCTATCAGCAGATGCGCCAGAGCTATACCGCGGTGTGTGCGCGCTATGCGCAACGGGCGGGCGTGCCCTTCTTTTTTCACATCGCAAGCGACATGGATCTCAACGTGCGCGGCATGGCCGATCGCATCTCCGCGAATCTGCCCTTCGACATCGCCGAATCGATCCTCGGGGTCTGGGGCCTCAAACACGCCGGGCACATCATCGCGCAAACGACGCGTCAGGCGCGGATGCTGCGCGAGCGCTTCGGGCGCGATGCCGCGGTGGTCGTACGCAACTTTCAGCCGCTGCCCGCGAGCCTGCCTCAGAAGCGCGCGACCCCGGTGGAGGTCTTCTGGGTCGCAAACTTCAAGGACGTGAAGCGTCCCGAGCTGTTCGTGCAGCTCGCCGAATCGTTCATCGGACGGCAGGATCTCACCTTCACGATGGCAGGGCGCGCAGCGGCGCAGCGACGTTTTGCGCCGCTGATGGAGCGCATCAAGCGCGCGCCCAATCTCGAGTACCTCGGCGAGGTGCCGATCGAGGCCGTCAATGAGCGCATGGGGCAGGCAGCCATTCACGTCAACACCAGCAGCTTCGAGGGCTTTCCCAACACCTTCATCCAGGCCTGGGCGCAAGGGGCTGTGGTTGCGACCGTCTCGGTCGATCCGGACGAGGAGGGCATGGAGGCGCTCGGCATCGGGATCTGCGCCGGAAGCTTCGAGCGCCTGAGGGCCAGCATCGACGAGCTCGCGCGCTCGCCGGAGCGGCGCGCTGCGATCGCGGCGCGGGCGTTCGCATTCGTGCACGCCAATCACTCTCTCGAGCGCGGCGCGCAGCTCGCCGATCGCATGCTCGAGGCCGCGCGCCAGGCCGCCGGACGCGCACGACGCCCGCAGGCGCTGCCCGGGACGGGCTGATTCTTGGAAACGTCCAAGCTTATGGTGCATGGCTGGATGCGGTGGCATCGTGCGGGAGCTGCTGGGATAATCGGGGACGGGAACACAGTTTGCGCCCGGCGGGGAATGCCGCCCATGTACAACAATAGAACAGGTCAGAGCCCGCTCAGGGCTCACTCCGGCTGAGCCATGGCGCCGTCAAAGCCGCTGCTGAGTGTCGTCGTGCCCGCCTACAACGAGCAGGTGGTGCTCCCCGAATTTCATCGCCGCACGATGCAGGCGCTGCGCGGGCTCGCCGTGTCTTTCGAGATCGTGTACGTGGATGACGGCAGCGCGGATGACACCTTGAGCGTGCTGCGCTCGCTGTACCAATCCGATCCAAATAACGTCGTCGTGGTGGCTCTCAGCCGCAACTTCGGCAAGGATGCCGCCCTGACGGCCGGACTGGAGCACGCGCGCGGGGATGCGGTGGTGGTCATCGACGCCGATCTGCAGGATCCGCCCGAGCTGATCGGCGCTATGCTCGAGCACTGGCGCGCGGGCTACGACGTAGTGTATGCGCGCCGCAAGGTGCGGCTCGGCGAAACGGTGTTGAAGCGCCTGACGGCGCATTACTTCTATCGCATCATCCGCCGTGTCAGCCGCGTGCGCATCCCGCACGACACCGGCGACTACCGCCTGCTTAGCCGGCGCGCCACCGATGCATTGCTGTCGCTGCGCGAGCACCATCGTTTCATGAAGGGTCTCTTCAGCTGGATCGGCTTCCGCCAGCAGGCCGTCGAGTACCAGCGCGATGCGCGCTTTGCCGGCGAAACCAAATGGAACTACTGGAAGCTCTGGAACTATGCGCTCGAGGGAATCACCTCCTTCACCATCGCACCGTTGAAGGTCGCGATGTATCTCGGCTTCTCCGTGGCCGCGGTCTCGCTGCTCTATGCCGCGGTCGTTGTGTACAAGACGATCCTCTACGGCAACAGCGTGCGTGGCTATCCCTCGCTCATGGTCGCCATTTTGTTTCTCGGCGGCGTGCAGCTGCTCTCGATCGGCGTGCTGGGTGAATACCTCGGACGCACGTTCAACGAAGCGAAGGGACGGCCGCTGTACTTCGTCGCCGAGCTTTTAAGCCGCGATGCCCGCATCGAGAGTGATGCACGTCCGGCGGTGCTCGTGGGACCCGAGCCGCGCGCGATCGGGTCGCAGGTTGCGCGTCCTCAAGAGGCCCGGGCGCTGCGTTCCTAGAGCATGCGCTGAGCGCGATACCACTCTGCCGTGCGGCGCGCGCCCTCGGCAAAGCCGATCTCGGCTCGAAAGCCCAGCAGCTGCTCGGCGGCAGCCGTGGAGAAGCGGAATGACTTGCGGAAGAAGTCGAGTCGGCGCCGATGCAGCAGCGGACGCATCCCGAGCGGCGGCATGGTGCGCTCGCACAGCAGCGCTGCGAGGTTGAACGGCCAGAGCGGCACGTGCCACGGTGAGCCGGTCCTGCCGACGGCAGCGCCGATGGCCTCGACCATCTGATCCGTGGTGAGCAGCTCGGATCCGGCGAGCACGAAGGTGGCATCGACGGCATCCGGGCTCTGCGCGGCAAGGAGCAAGCCGCGATTCAGATCATCGACGTAGATCAGCTGGTGCTGATTGCGGCCATTGCCGATCGTCATATAGCGACCGCGTTGCACGGCGCGAAAGAGCTTCAACAGGCGCATGTCGCCCGGGCCGTAAGTCTCGGAGATGCGCGCAATGCAGACCGGGATCTTGGCGCGGAACTCACGCACCACGATCTCCGCCTCGGCCTTGGTACGGCCGTAGAGATTGTCCGGCGCGAGCGGGCTCTGCTCATCGAGCACGCCCGAGGCTGCTGCTCCGTAGACGCCGATCGTGCTGCCGTACACGAAGCGTTGCACGCGCGCCGCCACCGCGAGCCCCAGGAGCTGGCGCGTGCCGTCGACGTTGACGCGGCGGAAGTGGCTCTCCGAGGCTTCCGCTTCATGCTGAGCGGCCGCGAGATGGATCACCACGTCCTGGCCCTGGAGTGCCAGGGCGAGTTTCGCCCGGTCCTCGAGCGCGGCCACGACCACTTGCATGCCCGCCTCCGCGAGGCGCTGGCTGCGCGCGCGCTCCACTTCGTTGTTGATGGCGGAGACCGCGGTCACTTCGTGACCCGAGCGTTGCGCGAGCTGGGCCAGCTCGCAGCCGATGAAGCCCGTAGCCCCGGTGATCAGGAGGCGCGACACGTGCGATCAGCCGTGGCGGTGTCGGGCAGCTTCGTCGCCGCTGAGAGTGCCGTCGCTGCGCGATAACGCTGCAGATGCTGCTCCACACCGGCGCGTTCGGCCTGCGCACGCTGCGCCGACCAGCCGCGCTCGGCCGTCATCAGTGCCTGCAGCTCCTCGAGCGCCGCGGCACCGGGATGTCCGGCAGTCCCGAGCTCGGTGCGGCGAAACACGACATCGGCCATGCGCTCGGCGAGCTCCTCACGCATCGCATGGATGACCTCGGCGTGCGAGGTCTGCGTGCCCGTGAGGCAGCGCCGCAGCCGAGGCTCGCGCTCGGCGAGCGCGAGCACGGCCGGAGCGTGCGAGCCATAGTTCTGCGCCAGGCTCTCGCAGGCGCTCGCCGGCAGCCAAGCGGGCCAGCGACGTTTGAGATCGGCCGTGAAGCCCGAGAAGTCATCGATATCACCGCCGGGCAGCGGCTGTTGCGCCGATGCTTCCGCCGCGCGGCGGCGACCGAGCTGATGCTCGGCGGCATCGAGCGCTGCGGTCGCATCCTTGCGAGCGACCGTATAGCGCACGCTGATGATGGAGATGAGGCCGGTGGTGCCATCGGCGCGCGCATGGTCGATAAGGCGCGACTGCTTGCCGAAGCTCAACGAACCCTCGCGCTGCTTGGCGGCCTCTCCGAACGGCACCAGTCCAAAGCCCGCGATGCGGACCTCGGCAGGATCGAGGCGCAGGGCAGGATGGCACACATTGATCTCGTCGATGAACGTGCCGAGCTCATCGTCGGTCATCTGCACGTGGTCGGGATCACGCGGCACGACCGAGTGCCAGACGCCGACCAGCGTGAACGTGCGCCAGGGGACCAGGAACATGTGCCGGGCGCTTCGCGCGAGGAGGGCGTCCGAATCGCGCGTGCGTCCCTGCACGGCGAGCGCCATGCGCGCAGCGGGCGCACGGGCAATGACGAAGCAGGCATCGCGCGAGTAGGTACCAGGTGCCGCACGGGCCCGCTCGGAGGACTCGAGCAAGCCCTCCGCCCACGGCCCGGCCGCGTTGATCACGAGCCGTGCGCGGATCTCCAAGCGCGTACCGGTGAGACGATCGCGTGCCGCGGCGCCGACGACGCGCGTGCCCTCGAAGATGAGCCGTTCTGCCTCGACGTAGTTGGCGACGGTCGCGCCGAGTGCTGCTGCGGCGGCGACAAACCCGAGGACCAGCCGCGGCGGGTTGTACATCTGCCCATCCTCGAACACCGCCGCGCCGGTCAGTGCGTCGCTCGCGACGTGGGGAAAGAGCGCGAGGGTCTCCGCACGGCTGAGAAAGCGCGTGGTCCGCACCTGGCGCGCCGGATCCTGCACGAGCTGGTTGCAGTCCCGGGTGAGCAGGTCATAGAGCACCATTCCGGTGCCGAGGAACCATTTGCTGCCCTTGCCGCGACCGAAGGTTGGTATCACGAACGGCAACGGTGCGACGAGGTGTGGTGCGATGCGCAGCAGAATCGCGCGTTCGCGGCAGGAGGCGCGCATGCGTGCGATGTCTGCGTGCTGCAGATAGCGGATGCCCCCGTGCACTACTTTGAAGCAATGCGCCGAGGTGGCCCCGCCGAAATCGTCACGCTCGATGAGCGCGGTCTTGAAGCCGCGGATAGCAGCCTCGCGGGCCACGGCGGCACCCGATGCACCGCCGCCGATCACGAGGATGTCGAATGGCTCGTTATTGAGTTGCGAAAGGCCACGCTGCATCGTTGGGCATGATAGCGGCTATTGAGAATCAAGGCACTGAACAGGCTCGAGCGTGTCAGCGAGGCCTGCTGTCACCATTAGGAGCTCCAACACTCAGCGCTGCTTGAATTCCTCGGGCGTGAGCTGGTGGCGCGCCAGCAGTTTGTAGAAATCGGTGCGGTTGCGCTTGGCGAGTCGTGCCGCCTGGCTCACATTGCCGCCGGTGATCTGCAGGATCTGCGACAGGTAGCTGCGCGTGAACTCATCGCGCGCCTCATCAAAGGAGGGCAGGCGACCGGGTCCGCCACCGAGTGACTGCTGGGCGAGCTCCACGGGAATGATCGGTGTTTGCGAGAGCGCGACGTTCTGGCGCACGACATTCTGCAGCTGACGGATGTTGCCGGGCCAGTCGGCCGTTGCGAGCAGCTCGACTGCCTCGGGCGCGTAGATCTTGCGTGCACCGCTTTCCTTGGCGATCTGGGCCAGGAAGTGCGCCACCAGCAGCGGGATGTCCTCGCGGCGCTTGTTGAGCGGAGGCATCTCGATGTGCACCACGTTCAAGCGGTAGTACAGATCCTCGCGGAACTGTCCCGCGGTCATCAGCTGCTGCAGGTCTCGGTGTGTCGCCGAGATCACGCGTACGTTCACCGCGATGGCATCCGTGCTGCCCACCGGGCGGATCAGGTTCTCCTGCAGCACGCGCAGCAGCTTCACCTGCAGCCGCATCGGCATGTCGCCGATCTCATCGAGCATGAGCGTACCGCCGTCGGCGGCCTGGAAGAGTCCGCGGTGAGCGCGCATGGCTCCGGTGAAGGAGCCCTTCTCGTGACCGAACAGCTCGGACTCGAGCAGGCTCTCGGCCATCGCGCTGCAGTTGATGGCGACGAACGGCTTGTTGCGCCGCGGACTCGCACGGTGGATGGCGCGCGCCAGCAGCTCCTTGCCGGTGCCACTCTCACCCGTGATCAGCACGCGCGCATCCGTACCGGCGACCATGTGCGCCTGGGCAAGCTTCTCCTCCATGAGTGCGCTGCGCGTGACGATCTCCGCCCGCCAGTCCTCGTCCGAGGCGCCGAAGCCCGAGATGCGCAGGGCCTTCTGCACCTGATCGAGCAGCTCCTGCTTGTCCACCGGCTTGGTCAGGAAGCCGAAGGCGCCCATCTGCGTCGCCTGCACGGCATCGGGAATGGTGCCGTGGGCGGTGAGGATGATCACCTTCAAGCCGGGCCAGCGGTTCTGCAGCTCCTTGAGGAGCCCGATGCCGTCCATCTGGTCCATGCGCAGGTCGGTGATGACGAGGTCGGGGCGAAAGCGGCTCGCGGCCGCGAGCGCCTGCGCGCCGCTCTCCACGGCTTCCACGTCGTAACTTTCCGCACGCAGGCGGATGGTCAGCAGCCTCAAGAGTCCCGGGTCATCGTCGACGACCAGGATACGGGCCTTGCGTTTTCCAGTCTGAGTCACTGTGTCGATCCTTCAGCACGGGGCTTACGTTTGTTGAGAGAGCGTTCGATGTTGGCAATGGCGTCGAGCTTCGCGTGCGCGTCCTCGAGCTCCTTGCGCAGCCGAGCGTTGTCCTCCTGCTCCGACTGCAAGCGTCTGTTCATGACGGCCATGCGCTCGCGATCGCTGCGCTCGGCGTCCGACTGCAGGCGCTGATTCTCGGCGACCAGCGTCAACTGGCGATCCACCGTCTGCAACGTGAGCAGCGCGAGCGCGCGTTCGGAGGGCAGCAAGGTCTCGGGGGTGGCGAGCAGCTCGCGCAGCAGCTGCTGCGCGTGGGTGGGATCGAAGCCGGGATGTCCGGGGGTCGCCAGCACGAGTGCGTAGCGCAGCTCGTGGCTCGGTGTCGGTGCTTGTCCGAAGTCGTGCTGAGCCACGGCGAGGATCTCGGCCTGCTCGGCCGGGGGACTCTGTACGAGTCGCTGCAGCAGCTCCAGGTAGTTCGCCAGCAGGGCCGCAGAGGTCGCCGCGCGGTCCACGGTCGGCGGTGTATCGGGCTTGCGCTGGCTCGCATCGCCGAGCCCACCGGCACAGCCGGTGAGTGTCGCAGCGCCGAGCAGCACTGCGACCGCCACACTCCACCGCTCACGCCGCATGCGCGCGGTCTCTGGACGCGGCTCCGACCGCCTTGTCGTGCAGCCTTCGCAACGGCATCGTGATGCGAAAGTGCGCGCCCGGAAATTGTCCGTCGATGATCTGCACCGTGCCGCCGTGCGCGGCCACGAACTCCAGCACCACCGACAGCCCGATCCCGGTACCTTTCACGCTCGTGCCCGAGGCGGCCCTGCCGGTATAGAACGCATCGAAGATGTGCGTGCGCTCATCGACCGGAATGCCGGGGCCGCTGTCGGCGACATCGATCAGCAGCTGCTCACCGGCGCTGCGTGCGCCAAGATGGATGGTGCCGCCCTTGGGTGAATACTTGATCGCGTTCGAGAGCAGGTTGTCGAGGATCAGGCGCAGCTTGCCGCGGTCGGCGACCAGCGTGACATCCTCGATCTTCACATCGAGTCGCGCCCGCTGGCTGAGCAGCGTGAGCTGCTGGTTCTCCAGCACCTGCTTGACGAGCGGACGCAGCCGAAACTCGCTGGTCTCGAGCCCAACGCTGTTGGTCTGCCAGGCACTGAAGGAGAGCAGGTTTTCGATCATTCTCTGCAATTTGATGCTGTTTTCTCGCAATATGCCGGCGACTTCACGCTGATTGGAGTCCAGCTCGCCGACCGCTCCATCCATCAGGAGCTCCGTACCCTCGCGGATATTGGCAAGAGGCGTCTTCAATTCATGAGACATATGTCGCAAGAACCGATTGCGCTCCTGGGCGTGATCGACAAGACGCCCACGTAACCACTCGAGCTGTCGTCCCAGCCGCTCGAGATCGAGCGGTCCGGAGACGGCGATGGCCTCGGAGAACTTGCCGCGCCCGAGCTCGCTGATGGCGCGGTCGAGATGGCGCAGCGGGCGCCCGATCGCAAGCGTCAGCAGCACGACGGCCACGATCGTGAAGGGCAGCAGCAGCGTGGACTCCCAGAACAGGCGCCGCTGGGCCGCGAGCGTGCGGTTCTGGATGCCCGCCACCCGGGCATCGATCTCCGCCTCGCTCTCCTCGGCAATGCGGTCCGCAAGTGCTCCGAGCTCCCCGAAGTGCGGGGAGATATCGGTCATGCGGGCGGCACTCTTCGGGCTCGAGAGGATGGCACTGTCGACGACGCCCTGCAGACGCCCGAGCTCGTCCAGGGCGGCGCGCGCGGGCAGCGAGCGCAGGTGCTCCCGCAGCTGCTGCTGCGTTGCAGTGAGGGCATCGTTCTGCTGCCGATAGATATCGAGATAGATGCCGAGCAGCTTGGGATCGGCGAGCACTGCGTACTGACGCGCGGTGCGCTCCATGGACTGGATCTGCGATTTCAGGTCCTGGCTGGCGCGTGCAGCATCCACGCCCTCGACCACCAGCTGCCGGCTTGTATCGGCCAGGGCCCGGATCTGCAACCCGGCGTTCAGAATGGCCACGAGCAGCGGCAGGGCGATCACCGCGAGGCCGCCCAGCATGATGCTGCTCAGTGACTTAGGCCGCAGCCATTGCATGGCGGCATTCTACGCCCGCGAGCGGTGCTTCCACCTCAGGACCAGGGCTCACGCAGCAGCCGCTCCTCCCAGGACAGCGAGGAGCGCACGATGGCATCGAGGTCATCGAGCTTCGGGCGCCACCCGAGCACCTCGCGGATGCGCGCCGCGCGCGCCACGAGCACCGCGGGATCTCCGGCGCGCCGCGGCTCCTCACGGATGTCGAGTGACTTGCCCGACACGCGCTGCACGCTGGCAAGCACCTCACGGACGCTGTAGCCGTGACCGTAGCCGCAATTGAGCACGATGGAAGCGCCGTCCGTGCGCAGGTAATCCAGCGCATCGAGGTGCGCTTTGGCGAGATCCTCGACGTGAATGTAGTCGCGCACGCCCGTGCCATCGCCCGTCGGGTAATCGGTGCCGAAGATGCTCAAGTGACTGCGTTTGCCGACAGCCGCCTCGCAGGCGACTTTCACGAGCAAGGTGGCCTGCGGCGTGGATTGCCCGATGCGGCCGCCGGTATCCGATCCTGCAACGTTGAAGTAGCGCAAAGCCACATAGCGCATGGCACTTGCCGCCGCGGTATCGCGCAGCATCCACTCGGACATGAGCTTGGAGGTGCCGTAGGGATTGATGGGAGCGGTCGGTGAGCTCTCCTCGGCGAAGCCCTCGGAAGGGGTGCCGTATACTGCCGCCGTGGACGAGAAGACGAAGTGGCGCACACCCGTACGCACGCAGCACTCGAGCAGATTGCGTGTCGCGCAGGTATTGTTGCCGTAGTACTTGAGAGGCTCGCGCACCGATTCGGGCACGATCGTATGCGCCGCGAAGTGCAGTACCGTGTCGATCCCATGCGCGCGCATCACCTCGAGCATGCGCTCGCGGTCGCCCACATCGGCCACGATGAGCGGCACGTCACGCACGGCCTGACGGAAGCCGCGCGACAAGTTATCGACCACGATCACGGGCTCGCCGCGCGCGCGCAGCTGCAGCACAACGTGGCTGCCGATGTAGCCGGCACCGCCGGTGACCAACAATGAGCCGCTCATGAAGAACCGTGCGTTTGATGACTGACGAGCCGATGATAAACAAAAGGACGCGCCCGGGTGTGACGGAGCAGCCCTTTGCGGCATTGAGCCCGGATGTCGTGCTCGAAGCTGCGGCCAACGTAGGCCTCGAAGGCGACGGGCGTCTGCTCGCGCTCAACAGCTACGAGAATCGCGTGTATCAGCTCGGCGCCGCGCAGGGTCTGTGGGTGCTCAAGTTCTATCGTCCGCAGCGCTGGAGCGATGCGCAGATCGCCGAGGAGCACACGTTCACCGCCGAGCTAGCGCGAGCGGAGCTACCGGTGGCGGCGCCGCTCGAAGTCGCCGGGCAGACGCTGTTTCGGTTGCGCCAATTCCGCTTCGCGGTTTTTCCCTGGATGCGCGGACGCACTCCCGAGCTCGATGCACCGGATGCACGCGCAGTGCTCGGCCGAGCGCTCGCGCGCATTCACGGCATCGGCGCGACGCGCGCGTTTCAGGCACGCCCTGAGCTCACCGTGGCGCGCCTCGGCCGCGCGGCCCAGGCGGCGGTGCTCGCGAACGAGCTCCTGCCCTCGAGTCTCACCGATCGCTACGAGAAGGCATCGAGTCTCCTGCTCGCGCGCATCGAGACCGTGTTCGAAGACGTGGGACCGGTGAGCGCGGTGCGCATTCACGGTGACTGTCATCTCGGCAATCTGCTGTGGAACGAGCAGGGACCGGTATTCGTGGATCTCGATGACTGCATGAGCGGCCCGCGCATCCAGGACCTGTGGATGCTGCTCGCCGGATCGGCCTTCGAGCAGCAGCGGCAATGGTCCGAGCTGCTCTCCGGCTACGAACAATTCGCGGATTTCGACTATCGGGAGACCCGGCTCATCGAGCCGCTGCGCGCGTTGCGCATGCTCCACCATGCGGCCTGGGTTGCCCAGCGCTGGCACGATCCGGCCTTTCCCCGCGCCTTTCCCTGGTTCTGCGAAGCTCGCCATTGGGAGAGCTACATCACGGATCTGTTCGAGCAGTCGATTACTATTGAAAACCAGCCATTGCTGCAGTGACTGGAAACATGCGGTGAGAGCGATTAACTGGATACGCGCGCTTGAGACCTCGCGGCGAATGCTGGCCTGTGCGGCCTGCCTCGCACTGGTGGCATGCGGCGCCTCGGGCAAGGGCGGCAGCCCGGTGCACGGAGCCGTCAAGCGTTCTGCAGTGCACCAAAAGGCGAAACCCGGGCCGGTGATCGATGCCGACATGGTGAGCGCCGTGCCGAACGGCAAGGGCAGTTCGCCGCTCGAGGTGAAGTTCGCCCTGCGCCAGCATCCCGTGGCGGGGCAGCCGGTACAGCTCGACCTCACGTTCATTCCGGCGATCGGCCTCGATCGCGTGGCGGTGAGCTTTCTAGCGGAGGATGGGCTGGTGCTGCGCCAAGGCGCCCAGATGCCGCTGACAGAGCACCTCGAGGCGGGTGTGCCCGTACCTCATACGCTCACGCTCACCCCCCAGCGGGATGGCATTTTCTACGTGAGCGCAACGGTGCTCATGGACTGGGGTGATGAGTCGGTCGCCCGCACCTACACGATTCCGGTCCTCGCCGGAGCGGGTACCTCGGGGCAGTACTCGGCACCCGAATTGTCGAGCTCGGCCGTCCGTCTGCCGGCCGATTCGGAGGAAACCGCCGCCCGGTGACATAAGCGCCGGATTCGCGAAGCGCTTCACGCGCGCCAGCGCCGCTGCCTCCTATCATGGAAAGCGGCAGTCTGGGTCGTCCGCCTATGTCAAATTTGCCCTCACCTCGCCGCACAGCGGCCGAGCGCCTGGAGGCGCCCACCGGTCGCTCCGAGGACTCGGGCGCGACGGCGACCTATGTGCCCGCGCCGCGCGCGTTGAGCGATACGACCGTCGTCGGATCCGACCCCCTTCCCGCAATCTCGGTCGTCGAGGTGCTGACGGCCGTGCTCGCGCCTGACCCGCCAGCGGCGCTGCCGACCCCGGAGCAGGATACGGACACGAGCGTCCTCAGCGAGCGGACGACTGCGGTCGTCACGGGCAGTGATGGCGGCTCGGGCGATGAGGATGCCGATACGAGCGTGCTCGAGCAGCCCCCTGCGCCCCGTTCTTTGAGTCTCGCCACGACCGTGGTCCGCGACGAGGCCGAAGGTGCAGGCACACCGATCGAGTCGCTGCATCCGAAGCTGCTGACGCAGCTGCGCGAGGCGCGGCTCAAGAGCGCCTCGGGCACGCCCGAGATCGGCAACCTGCTCGAGATCGTCAGTGCCCACTATCGCAAGATCGACGCCGAGCGGCGCGGCACCGTGCGCTCCATGCAGCTGATGGCGGAGGAGGCCGGCGCGATCGTGCACAGAGCGGAGGCGAGCAGCGATGAGCAGCTGCGCATTGTGCTCGAGCACGGGCGCGAGGCGATGCTGGTGCTGGATAGTCAGGGTAGCGTGCAGCTGTTCAATTCCGCGGGCGAGCGCGTCTTCGGCTATGAACGGCGCGAGGTGCTCGGACGATCGCTGGAGCTGCTCGTGCCACAGATCAAAGACCAGGGCAGTGTCACGCAGGCGCTCGAGCCGCTTTTGAAACCGGCGAATGCCGCCGAGCACGCCCCGCGCGAGCTCTGGGGCCGGCGCAAGAGCGGCAAGCTGTTTCCGCTCGAGCTGAGCGTCGGACGCGTACAGCTGGCCGGCGCTGCGAGTTTTCTCGTCTGCCTCAGCAATGTGAGCGCGCGGCACGCGGCGGACGTGGCGCTGCACGCCAGCGACGCGCGTGCCGGTGTCCTCATCGAGGTGCTACACCGGCTGGCGGCTCGTGCACCGCTGCCACAGCTCGCGGAATCGCTGACGCGACTCATCGAGGCGCGGGGCATCGGCCGCGCGTGTGCCGTGAGCGTGCTCGCATCGGACGGCGCGAGCTTCTCGAGTGTGATCGCGCCGAATCTGCCGGAGCCGGTGCGAGCGACGCTGCAGCACGCGCGCATCGGCATCCGCGACGGCTCGTGTGCGGCGGCGGTTTATCTGCGACGCACGGTGGTGGTCGCCGATGCAAGCAAGGATCCCTTCGCACAGCACCAGCGTGAGCGGCTGCTTGAGGCCGGCTTGCGCTCATCCTGGTCCACGCCGATCAAATCGCGCAACGGCCACGTTCGCGGCGCGCTCGGCGTCTATCGAGCGGAGATCGGGCTGCCCGGCAAGCAGGATACGCAGCTCATGCTCGATGCGGCGCGCCTTGCCGCCATGACACTCGATGAGGCGTACTGACGTGTAGACTTGCTCCCGTGAGCCTGCGGGAGCCGCCTTTCACAGTCGGGATCGAGGAGGAGTACCTCCTGGTCGACCTCCATAGCTACGAGGTGAGCCGACCCCCGCCGCCCGAGCTGCTGCGTGAGTGCTTCGAGCGCGGCGGCGGGCAGATCAGTCCGGAATTTCCGCGCCCCCAGATCGAGGTTGCGACACGCGTGTGCCGTACCTTAAGCGAGGTGCGTGCCGATCTCGCCGAGTTGCGCGCGATTGTCGTGGAAGTGAGTCGCAAGTACGGGCTGGCACCCATTGCCGCCGCGACCCACCCGTTCGCGAGCGCGAGCGCGCCGCGGCTCGGCGAGAGTGAGCGTCTCGTGCAGCTAGCGAGCGAGCTCCGCGCCGACCCGCGCCGCATGCTCATCTGCGGCATGCACGTGCACGTCGGCATCGATGCCGACGATCTGCGCATCGACCTGATGAACCAGTTCTCGTACTTCCTGCCGCATCTGCTCGCTCTGTCCTGCTCCTCGCCGTTCTGGGAAGGCGAGGAAACCGGGTTCAAGTCCTTCCGCCTCACGATCTTGAGCACGCTGCCGCGCACCGGCTTGCCGGAGCGGTTTGCAAGCTTCGATGACTTTCGCCGCCAGCTCGATATGCTGATCGCCAGTGGCCTCATCGAGGACACGACGAAGATTTGGTGGGACGTGCGCCCGAACGCGCGCTATCCGACCCTCGAGACGCGCATCACCGACTGCTGTACCGATCTCGAGGATGCGGTGTGCATCGCGGCGTTGAAGGCGAGCCTGCTGCGCATGCTGTTCCGGCTGCGACAGGCGAATCGCAGCTGGCGGCTGTTCCCCAACACGCTGCTCGCGGAGAACCGCTGGCGCGCCATTCGCTACGGCTACGACGACAAGCTGCTCGATCTGGCCAAGGGCGAGCTCGTGCCGTTTGAGATCCTGCTCGAGGAGCTGCTCGCGCTGGTGCGCGAGGACGCCGAGGCGCTCGATTGTGTGCGCGAGGTGGAGCACGCGCGCACCATCCTGCGGCGTGGTACGAGCGCACACTTGCAGCTTGCCGCGTTTGCGGACGCGCGTTCGCGCGGCGCAAGCCCGCGCGAGGCCTTGCGCGCGGTGGTTGCCTACCTCGTACGGCAGACGGCGGCGGGAATCGGCTCTGCCAGAGGGTGAGCCAGGCCCTAGGCCGCTGAGCGCGGCTTGGCACTTTGCGGGGTGCGTTCCATGGCGGCAACGAGCTCCTTGCAGCCCGATCCCCACCGCGAAACGGTCCGCATCGCTTGCGTGAACGCGACATCGAGGGGATGCACGCGTTCGCGATCGAGGACATAGACGGCTCCGGACAACGGTGTGGGTACGGAGGGCACGAACACCGTGTAACGACCGTCCGCCAGCACTTCAATGATGAATGCGGGGACCAATGCCTCTTCGATCTCCGCCAGGGCCGGCTGCCACGCCTCGCCTTCGCTCTCCCCGGCCAGGCGCTGCGTGAAACCGCGCAGCAAGGTGTAACCCGGGATCTTGTCGAACACCGAGCGCTCGATGTAGTTGCGTAGCGCCCGCCCCGGTGCCGTCCGGATCGCGAGTCCCACAAGCAGGCAGACCGCCAGAATCAGAGCGAGAGACAAGAGCTGAGCGGCCGGCACCCACGCGGGCAACAACTCGCCGAGCGGCTTCACCAGGCGGCCCAACGAGCCGATCGCCTTCAGCAGCAGCAGGACGGCGAGATAGACCGGCGTGATGACGAGTACGCCGGCCGCGAGGCTGCTGAGGATGGGATGGGTCGACTTGCTCACCGCAGACTCCTTCCCCTGCGGCGCGGCGTCCGCGGGCTTTGAACGCTACCGCGGGGCGGGTGCCTTTGATAGTGGACCTTCTGCTTATCGGCCTCAGCCGGCCTCGGTCGCGCACACGAAGAGCTGCGCCGGAGGCAGATTCCGCGGCTGGAAGCTCCGCCGGACGTGTTGGAAGGTCTGCTGCAGCACGGGGAGCACGCGCGAGGTGAATTGGTACACCAGGAAGGCGCCGCCGGGGGCGAGCGCCGCGCGGCTCTTGCTCACGATGTCGGCGCGCAGCGGCTCAGGCATGCTGCCAAGCGGAATGCCGGAGACGATGTAGCTCGGCGCCGGCAGGCCGAGCCGGCGCAGCACACTTTGGACCTCGGCCGCGGACTCGTGCACGAGATGCAGGCGCGGATCGGGCAGCGTGCTCTGCAGGAAGCGGACGAAATCGCGATTGGTCTCGATGGCGACCAGATGCGCATCCGGGTGCATGCGGCGCAGGATCTCGCTCGTGATCGTGCCGACCCCGGGGCCGTACTCGACGATCACGCGTGAGCGCTCCCAATCGATCGGCTCGAGCACCTGGTTCACCAGAAAACGTGAGCTTGGGATTATCGAACCGAGCATCATCGGGTGGCGCAGAAAATTGCTGGCGAAGAGCAACAGTTCCGCAGTCCGGGAGCGAGCAAGGTTGGGCATGGCGTCTCTCTCAAAGCCAGAAAACCGAACACTCCCGCATCGCAGAAGTTCCGCACGAGCTACTGCGATCAGGTCTCAACCCCCCGGCGATAGGCGCAGCCGGGCAGGTTTACTTTATCTCATTCGTCTGCGAGCTGGGCCCACGCAAAGTAACATAACCGTAACCAAGAGCGTAGGGGTGTCAGGCGCCCACGCCCGCCCAGCGCGCACTGGCATCCCAGAGCGCTTCCTGCAGCGGCACCTCGTAAGCGAGTGCCGCCGCGCGCTGCAGGCGCTGATGCTCGTCGAAATAGCAACCGCTCGTCTCCGCGACTTCGTTTGAGAGTGCGAGGTAGAGCGAGGTGCGTGCGCCGCTTTCGACATCGAGGATCACCGGACTCAGGAGCGGCTTGAGCAGCCGCAACCAGCGCGGCAGCAGATTCGTGGCCACGACGCCCGGATGCAGGCAATTGACGGTGATGTGCGAGTCCGCGAGGCGGCGCGCCAGTGCGAGGGTGTGCATCACATTGGCGAGCTTCGAGTTCGCGTACGCG
>Ga0335085_10001254_pt1 | contig 56557 bp, 35 predicted proteins | sample Lox_Sample_45_FD_206712 | JGI IMG/M metagenome (GOLD analysis project Ga0335085, IMG submission 206712) | Soil microbial communities from Loxahatchee National Wildlife Refuge, Florida, United States - Lox_Sample_4.5 | ecosystem: Environmental > Terrestrial > Soil > Wetlands | place: USA...
CTCAGACCTCCCAAATTCTTGTCGTCGAAAATAGCCTTCGATTCATCTGCGGCCTCGATTCGCTGTGGGCATGCCACCCATGCCTCTCAATCCTTGTTGTCAACGTTCAGAATTCCGAAACGGCTGCGGCCTACAACGGCCATTTGCGCGCACAGGGTCGGCAAGCGTATGATGCGGGGCGGCGTTGGAGTCGAAGACGGAAGTTTCGTCCGATTCCTGCTTGCTTGTGGTGAAGTGCGACTTACCTCGGAGGACCTCGATGAAGGTACCATGGGCTTTCTTAGTAGCGGGTTGGTTTTTCTTGTCAGGCGCGATCGCGAAGGCGTACCCAGCGCCCTGCACCACCAAAGACGACACCGCCTATACCGCGGAAATCAAGAAGGACACCACGGAGCCCTACTTCTCCACCGAGCTGGTGGACCACCTTCCTTATAACTCCTGTGTGCCGGCGCCCGACACGTTCCTGGGCCACATCGTCGGCGCGCCCAACGTGCTCGATTACACCAAGCAGATCAACGACTACCTGCGGCTGCTGGCCAGCAAGAGTCCCCGCGTTAAGGTCTTTTCGCTCGGCAAGAGCGAAGAGGGACGCGAGATGCTGCTGGTGGCGGTCGCGGACGAGGCCACCATCGCAAACCTCGACCACTACCGCGAAATCACCGCTCGGCTCGCGGACCCGCGCGGCCTCAGCGAGACGGACGCGCAGGCTCTGGTGGCGCAAGGCAAGCCGATGTACTGGGTGGATGGCAGCATCCACTCGCCCGAGACCGGATCGCCCGAGATGCTGATGGAGCTTGCCTACCGGCTGGCAGCGGAAGAGACGTCCTTCCTGGAGACCATTCGCAAGAACTCCATCGTCCTCATCACGCCCGTGGTGGAGACGGACGGGCACGACCGTTACGTGGACATCTACATGCACCGCAAGCGCCACCCGGAAGACCTCCCTTATCCGCTGACATGGTGGGGCCATTACGTCTCGCACGACAATAACCGCGACGCGCTCACGCTTTCGCTGGCGCTCTCGAGGAACATGATGAAAGGGTTTCTGGATTGGCACGTCACCGTTTTTCACGACCTGCACGAATCCGAACCTTATCTTTACATCTCGACGGGCACCGGTCCCTACAACGCCTGGCTTGACCCGTTGGTGACCAGCGAGTGGCAGCAGATGGCCTATTACGAGATTGAGGAGTTGACCAAGCGCGGCGTCATCGGTGTGTGGACGCACGGCTTTTACGACGGGTGGGCGCCCAATTACATGTTCTATCTGGCCAACGGGCACAACTCCATCGGCCGGTTCTATGAAACCTTCGGGAACGTAGGGGCGGACACGATGGAGCGCGAATTGGAACCGGCGCAAACCAGCCGCGAATGGTACCGGCCCAACCCTCCGCTGCCCAAGGTGAACTGGTCGGCGCGCGACAATGCCAACATGGAAGAAAGCGGCGTGCTGTTCGGCATGTACAACCTCGCCACACATGCTCAGGAGTACCTTCAGAACTTTTACCTGAAAAGCCGGCGGGCCATCGAGAAGGCGCGGCGCGAGGGTCCGGCGGCGTGGGTGTTTCCTGGGGACGACCCGCGACCCTTTGAGCAGGCTCGCCTCCTGAACATGTTTGAGATGCAGGGCGTCGAAGTTTCCCGACTTGATGAGGCGTTCACGGTTCCCGCACCGTCCTCGAAAGGCTCCGACGATGAAAAGACTAAGCCCGAAAATCCTGCTGAAAAGCCGCAGGAGCACGCCAGGGAAAACGCCGGGCAAAAGCCTGATGACAAGGGCGCAGACGGCGCTTCCGCCCAGGCCACAAAGGAGGCAGCGGCCGCCAAGAAGCCCCAGTCATTCCCCGCCGGCAGCTACATCATCCGCATGGACCAGCCTTACAGCCGCCTGGCGGACATGCTGCTCGATACTCAGTATTATGACCCGAAAGACCCCCGTTCCTATGACGATACCGGATGGACCATGGGCGCGCTGGCCAATCTCCAGACCGTGCGCGTGGTGAATACGAGCATCCTCGACGTTCCCATGACCAAGGTTCAGGGCAAGGTGACAGTGGCTGGAAGTATCACCGGCACGGCCGGGGCAATCTACCTGATCGATAACAACGCCTCGAGCGCGCTCGCCACCTTTCGCTATCGCCTGGCGAACGTCGCCATGGAAGCAGCGGAAGAACCTTTCGAGGCGGCGGGGCAGAAGTTCCACCCCGGCGCCTTCATCATCACCAGTACCATCACCAGCGTCGATCGCGCCGCCATCGAAAATGCCACCCACGACCTCGGCCTCACTGCGTTTGCCGTTGGCGAGAAACCCAAGGTCGCCACCCATCCCCTCGCGGCGCCGCGCGTGGCCGTCATGCACAACTGGCAGGGCACGCAGAACGACGGTTGGTTCCGCATTTCTCTCGACGAGCTTCAGATCCCGTACACGTACATCGCCGACACCAAGGTGCGGGAGACTTCGGACCTGCGGCAGCAGTTTGACGTGATCATCCTGCCCCCACAGGGCGGCGAGCTGGCTTCCATGTTGAACGGCATTCCCATGCGCGGCAATCCCATGCCGTGGAAAAATACGGCGGAGATGCCCAACTTGTTCTCTCCCGGACTCGACACCAGCGACGACATTCGCGGCGGGCTCGGCTATTCGGGATTGGCGAATCTGGAGAGGTTCGTCAGCGAAGGCGGCCTGCTGATCGCGGTGGGAGGGGCCGCAACCTTGCCCATCGATGGCGGAATGACGCAGATGGTCTCGCTCGCGCGGCCGCAACACCTGCTGTGCCCGGGCAGCGTCCTGCTCGTCAACGTGGAAGACCAGAAGAGTCCCGTCGCTTACGGCTACGGACCGCGGCTCTATGTCTACTACCGCCAAGGCGCTCTCTTGAGGGTCAATGCGGGCTTTGGCGGAGGTGAAGAAGCGGGTAGGGCTCGCTCAAGCGGCCGCGGCTCTGCCACGGACCCCGACGTGATTCAAGGCCGGGCGTACATGCCGCCCGAAAAGCCGCCCAAGCGCACGCCGCGCGAGCAGGAGCTTTACGTCCCCGACGACGTGCGCCACTTCAGGGGAGCTTTGATTCCGCCGGCCAGTGAATTTCCGCGCGTCATCCTGCGCTTTGCGGAAGCCAAGGAGCTGCTTTACAGCGGCGAACTCGACGGCGCGCCGGAACTGGCGGAGAAGCCGGCCGTTGTGGACGTTCCGCACAGCCAGGGCCACGTGCTGCTGTTCGCCACCAATCCGATGTGGCGCAACGAGACCTCCGGCAGTTTCTCGCTGTTGTTCAACGCCTTGATGAACTATCGTAATCTCGACGCGGGCCGTTCCAACGCGCCGTCTGGGCCGAACAAGTGAATCTCTCACCCGCAGGGGGACGCTGACATGGGTTGCTGTCCTTGCCTCGATGCCAATGGACGCGTCGCACGTTCGCAACGCCATCGCGAGGTTCGATCAGGTTAAGGATGTCACTGACAGCGAACGGGACTGTCGCATTTGCCAACATTCAAAAAGCCGCCCACTATGAGGACTACCATTGCTGCGACTCGCGAGAACGAGGCGACCATCAAGGTTAGGCGCTACGCCGGAAAGCCGATCGCCGCGAATGTCGATGGCGGCCGAGCGACGCTCTGAGCGGCGCCTCGCTGGGCTGGTGAGTGGACGTAGCGCCAAGCCGCGATTCGAAAACTCATGGCCTTGCCGCGTACCCGGCGGCGGGCATAAATATTGATCAAGACCTTCCTCAGGCTTACTGGGCCGCCTCGACGGTGAGCTTTAAACCGATCGCTTTGGTGACGGCAACCAAGGGGGACAGGCGCGGATTTCCGTGAGCCGACAGGGCCCGATACAGGCTCTCTCGCTCAACCCCGGCGGCTTTGGCGACTTTGGCGACGCCTTGCGCTTGGGCGAGGTGGCGCAAAGCAATCAGCAACACGCGAGGCTCATCCTGATCCTCCAAGGCAGCCTTGAGGTATTCAGCGGCAAACTCCGGGTGCTTCCGAAGGCGGCGCACCACGGCCTCATCGTGAGAGACGCTGGCTTTACGTTTCATGATTTTGAGCTCTTTCCTTGTAATCCTTGAGGCACTCTAGCGCCCGGCCAATGTCTGCTGACTGTTTTCGTTTGTCACCGCCGCACAGAAGCAAGACACAAACCCGGCCGAGCAACGCGTAATAAACGCGATAGCCCGGTCCCCAATCGATCCGCAGCTCGCACAGACCGTGGCGCAACGGCTTGGTGTCGCCAAAGTTCCCGGCGGCGAGCCGGTTGATGCGCGTCACAACCTTCGCTTGCGCGCGGGGGTCCGCCAGCCGCGACAGCCAATCGTCGAAAACATCCTTCCGGCGCGGTCGACGTAGTGCTGAATCTCGATCACATTGTTACTGTAACTTATAGATCACGGTCTGGCAAACCGACACCAGCGAGGACGTTAATTAACCAGTGGCAGGCCTTCGACGAAGGCCAGGTCGAGGTAGCTGGTATAGTGCCCAATAAATACCTGGCGTTGACTGACGCCAGCTTGCGCAACTTGCAGCTCAATTAGGAGTCGCGCCGGACGGGGTGATCGCAGAGCTGGCGCTCTGCGCCACCCGCCCGTTTCGTTGTGACGCGGGCACCTATTTGAACGGATTCACGACACGGAGCGCACCTAGCGTGGCGATGCCCGGGACGTCCTCCGAATAAAGAATCTCCACCCCCGCCTCAGCAGACGCTGCCAAAATCAACGCATCCCAGAAGGACACGCCGTGAGTTGAATGCAAACTCTGGCCGCGCTCAAGTACACCTGGGGTGGGCAGAACGAGGGGGAACAGAGCGAGAAATTCGGTGAGTCGGCTCCACGCGTCCGATGCGGTGAAGCCTTGTGTGCTCAGTTTGCGAGAGGCCGCGACGAACTCGCAGGCCACTTGCCAGAGCAAGACGCCATCGCTGCTGTTGGCAATGAGATCGATCGCGATTTGTTGGCGCCTGGAATCCGCCCGATCGCAGGCGTAAATGAGTACATTGGTATCAAGCGCGATCATGAAGGTCCTCTCGCGCGGGCAGCGGCCCATTCGAGAAGAACTGCATGCTCGCAATACCAGCCTTCAATCGTGCCACGGCCGCGTCCCGGTCCCCGAGACTGTCCTCGATCGGCTCAACGACAACGCGCACCCGCTGCTGCTCGCGGAGGTTCAGATCAACCGCAGGTTTCAGAACACCATGAGTGTAGATGGCCTCCGTGGTTTGCGTCATGGTCACCTTCCCCTCTCAAGATTACTGTGAACCCGTCGGAGGCGCAATCCCTGGAGTGGCCTGGCAGTGTGCGCGCCGTGACGAGGCGTGAATCGCAGACCTTCGACCTGCGCCAGCCCTGTCGACTGCGCCCTCCTCCAGCCTAGTTTAAAATACGACGTGAGGCCAACGATTCCATGAAGCCTGTGCAGACAATCCTTCTCGGTGCCGGAGCAAGCCGAGGCGTCAGTTACGCCGACTGGGTGCCGATGCAGTCTCCGCTCGACGCAGACTTCTACGAATTACTTCGGAGACTGAAGCGGCCCGCCGACAACGAGGACGCGGCAGCCGTAAAGCACGTGTTGGAGGAAGCTTGCAAAAGTAAACTCTGGGAATCAATGGAAAAGATGTTTTACACGCTCGACCTCCGCTGCTCGATGATGGATATGCTTTTCCCGGACGAGTCAGGAAAGAAGAGGGCTGATGAGTTCCGCAAGAATTTCGCTCGGTCGGTTCAAGCCTTGCTCAGAGCTGCGCACATGCCGGACACATGAGCAAGCGTAGCGCGGCGCGGCGGAGCCGCAACCAAAGCGAATTGGGTTGCTTGTGCCACAACGCGCGTCATATTGGGAACCAATACGTGCAAGCCCCGTAAAAATGCGGCTGCCGTGAAGTGCCTGGAAAAAGCTTGTCAAAAAAACAAGAATTTACGCTCTTGCAATGCGGACCTGATTTGTAGGTCCGCGGCTTTGGTTTTGCAGGCGAGGAAGTACCGCGGACCTAAAAATCAGGTCCGCGCTACGCTTGCTTCGCGAGATCGCAGACCCTAGAAACCCAGGGTCTGCACCAGCCCGCGTGACCTTGAGGTGCGTGATCCTCAAGTAACATGCAAATCAATTGTGCCCGGAGCTTCTGGGCTGCTGATCGCTTGCTTGTATTGCAGTGCTTTGGCCACCTGCTCGCGCAGGGCCGGTTCGGCAGAGTCCGAGAAGCGGCGCAACACCTCATCGTAGGCCGCGATGGCTTCCTCGCTCCGATCGAGTCTCCCCAGCGCGTAGCCCTTGGCGACCAGCACCAAGGCCGCAAGCTCGCGGACGGCCGGGTTAGAAGAGGCGGAGAAGAGGGGCAACGCATCCTCGTAAACGGTAATTGCTTCGTCGCCCCGCTTGACCTCCCACAATCTGTCGCCCATGTTGAGCACCGCTCTGGCCACCTGCTTGCGCAGCGTCGGCGCGGGAGAGCCCGAGAAGCGGTCCAGCACCGCATGGTAGGCCAAAATGGCTTCTTCGCTGCGGTTCAGTATCGTCAGAGTCTCGCCCTTGTTAACAAGCGCCTTGGCCACTTGCTCGCGCAAGGCCGGCACGCGAGACTCCGAGAAGCGGCGCCCTACCTCTTCATAGGCTGCGATAGCCTCTTCGCTCCGGCCGAGCGTTTTCAGCGTGGCGCCCTTGCTGACCAGCGCCCTCGCCACCTGCTCGCGAAACGCCGCCTCGCGACACTCCGCGAAGCGGTGCACCACCTCATTGTAGGCCGCGATAGCCTCTTCGCCCCGGCCGAGCGTTCCCAGCGTGACACCCTTGTTGAGCAGCGCGCGGGCAACCCTCTCGGCAGGAACCATCTCGGGCTGTCCCGTGAGGAGGTCACTGGCTTTGACCGTGAGATCGTATGCGGACAGTTCCTCCGGAGAATCGTCGGAGAGGGATTCACCCGCTGCGGACATGGAATCGGCTAACTCGCGGAGCTGTTGAGCGCCCAAAGAGGCCAGGGTGATTCTCCGCGCTTCTTTCACAGCCGAGCGGTAATCGGACCGGCGCAGCGCCTCGCGCATGGCCTCGAGTTCGGCATTAACCTTGGACCGTAGTTGCTCCTCTGCGCCTTTTGCCTGTTCAACCCGTTCAATCAGGCCGCGAATTGCGTACACATCCGCGGTACCTTCGTCGGTTTCGCCTGACCAGAGCGCCCCCCGGAGCTGCCGGGCAAAGAAGCCGAGGGGATCTCGGGTGAGCGGCGGGGGCTGCAGACCGAATTCTCGAATTAAAGCATCCAGTACGGCCGTGGCCTCAAGGACCGGCTCTTTACCGATACCACCCGAGAGGCGGCTCTCTGCCGCATCCCGGCTGGCCTCGGCAGGCTGGCGCGGCAGCACCGCGCAAAAATTCGCACTGTCCTTGAGCCAGGCGGGCATGTCCTGCGCCTCGGCGCTCCGATAGCAGAACCAGTAGATGTTGTGAGGGAGCGGCTTGGTGAGCCGCCGCTTCAGCGCGCCCATGATCACGTCGCCTTCCCAACCGCTGTAGCCAATCACGAGCGGCGCGCGGCTCCTGAAAACATCATCCAGCAGCGAGGCCATCGTGAACGCGTCTTGCGCCGAGGGCCGCGAGGCCGACGCGATTTCGTCCCTCAGATTGGCGCAATCATAGAACCAGTACCTGCCGTGGACATGGATGATCTGGAGGTCAGTCGATTCCATGTTAATGCGCTCCACGGTCTGCGGATGGTCGCACACGATATGGGGCTTGCCAAAAAGAATCAGGGCGCGGGAGAGGAAGTCGTCAAAGTTCGGCGTCACGACCGTTCGCGCCACCGTCTCTTCCAGCAAGAGGTGGGCGAGGCGGAAGTTGGCGCGCGAGATGAACGCCTTCTCGATTAAATCCCGCAGGTAGCGCTGGCGGTCCACGGGTTGTGAGTAGGCTTGAGCGAACCAGTGCGAGTAAAGATCGATGGGGTCGGTGCTCGCGGGCTCTTCCATCAGGTTCCAGCGCTGCGCCTCGCCCTTGCAGTGCTCAATGATGTCTCTCGCCAAAGGAACGGGCGGATGCGAAATGCCCGCCCCGACCACGAACAAGAACGACGGCGGCTCGCCCCGGCCCTTGGCGCGTTCGCAGCCTTGCCTGATCTCCTTAACCGCAGTCGCCAGATCGAGGGTCCTCATGTGACTCCTTGAATCGGCTTCTATTTAGCAGTGACTCTACCGCAGTCAGCCCTTTTCTGACCACTGTCTTCCTCCACACGCGGAGGCCACGGTTGGGAGAGCACTCGCCGAGGTTACCACCTCACTGGGAAAATCCGATCCCAAGTCAGCGCAGGCCGAGGATTATCGCTGGTCGAGCGTGCGGTACTGGAATCTCGTTGTGGCGCGGTCTCCTGACCGTGCCAGCCCTGCGACCGAAGGTCTCCGCCCCTTTCCCTTGCCTTCTCGTGCTCACCCGAAGATCGCCTCACCACGCAATATGCGTCAACGGTACGTCAACCGGTTGGCTGTCCCCCAATACGTGCCACGCCGCTGACGAGTATCGCCATTGCTGCGGGCTGAGCACCAAGCCCTTGCGACGCGGATTGTCATGCAGGTAGTCGATCTTTTGCCTCCAGAAGCGTTCGTTTATAATCGCTTCTGCGTGACGGCTCGGTTGCCAGAAGCGGCGCTCCCGGTCTGCCACCGCCTGCGCCCGTAGGGTCTCGGCAAAGCACCGGGGAGCGTGCCGGGCGCAATAATCGCTCAGTTGCCGGCCCGTGAACTTGCGCAAATCCGCCATCGTTCGCCTCAGGCGCTCGGTGTCCCACTCGGCATCAAAGACGATCATATGCAGGTGCGTGGGCATAATGACGTAGGCGTTCACGCGAAGTTCTTTCGCACGATGACAGAAGCTCAGGCTCTCGGCCACGATCTGACAGCTCGCCTGAGACACGAAGACCGGTAGCCATTCCACTACCGAGTAAGTCAGGTAATAAATGGCGGCGTCAGCGTGGATTCGATAGCGTTCCACGACAGGATTGTACGCCGCCAACCGCTTCCTGCCAGCCAAGAGCAAGAGGGCGCCGGGTGGCACGGTCAGGAGACCGTGCCACAACGTGCCACCAGGCTTCGGCTGGATCAATCCTCCATCGAGGTCCTGAATCAGGCGAGCGCCTACTCCGTGTCGGCCGGTGCGTGAGGGTGACAGTCCTGATCCGATGAGAGGAATCAACCCGGGAAAATGACTCGCTCACCCGGTAGCCTAATCGCTTCCGGTCGCTGTGCGGACCCTTACTCACGTGGCTAATGGACCAGCTTGGACTTACGGCGTGTGACTCTGGCACCTACAATCGAGGCATGGATGAACTGGCGCGAAAGGAAATCTGGTCTGATGATGATGACATCCTGCTGAAAGCCTGGCTGGCGATCTATGAGAATCCGCTCACGCCGCCCTTGACCTTTCAGGTGATCAACGGAGCAGGCGAGTCGGTATCCGTATCGGCGCTGGACGTTAGCCCTAGCCGAACTGGCACGCCGTGGTGGGAGGGATGGTCCTGCGTATTCCCGGTCACCATTCACGTGACTGACGTCCACGGAAAAGGTTTCAGTGTTTCTTTGCCAGTCCCAAAGAGCAGCAGCGTGTCATCCTGAGCGACAGCGAAGGATCTCGGCATTTTCTTTGAACAAATACCGGGATGCTTCACTTCGTTCAGCATGACTTTTTCGAAGTCCTGGCACCTGCCGATACCTGACACCTGCCCTACCCCCTGGCACCTGACACCTAGCACCTGCTCTACTCCGTCCCGTAGTCGATCTCCATGTGACGCACTTTCAGGCTGGAGAATATCAGCACCGCGATCGATAGCATCATCAACCCCAGAACGGCGGTGATGACTGAGGCCGGTGTGGGATTCACTGCGATGAGAGCGAGCGGATTTCCTCGATCCAGGGAGATGTCAGGGGGCACGCTGACTGGGCACAGCGATTTCAGATAGAAAATCACGCTGAAGTTTTGAAGGAGGGTCGGGAGAAAGCCGCTGATGGCCTCCCATATCAGCACCACCAGGGTCGGGATAAGCGGATTGCGAAACAGGACGCCTGCCGCCAGAAAAACGCTGCCGTAACCGAGGCAGGCCAGCAGCGCGACACCCAGGTATACGGCCAGGTGATTAAGACCATGGCCGTGGTAGAAGTATTCCTGCCTGACCGTCGAGTCGAATTGCCAGTAGAGGGCGAGGAACTGTAGCACCGTGCTGGTGCCGAAAATGAGCCCGGCCGCGATGAAACCTGAGAGAAACTTGCCTGCAACCAAAACGCTCCGCCGCACCGGCGCCAGGAAATAGTAATGGAGGCTTTTCTCCAACACCTCGCCGCGGAACAGATTCATGAAAATGCCCACACACCCGAAGAAAATAGAAAGCCGCAGGAAGAAAAACTGAAAGACTGCTGCGAACACGTGCGTGTCTTCCCCGATGTCTGCCACTTGACCGGTCTTGAGGTCGTAAAATGAGTGGCCCGCGAACAACACGAACGGGGCAAAAGCCAGTAGGTAGATCCAGACGCCGCGGCGGGCGAAAAGGGTCTTCCTCAACTCGAGCCGAAGGATGGCCCGGATTTGCGCGCGCCACAGTGCCCACGCCGCAGTGCGAGATTCCTCGTCGCTGGTCGCTCCTCGGAATGACAGGTTGGGCAGTTTGTTCCGCAGTTCGCTGGAACCTGCCCCGCCGGAACTCAGCCCGCTGGTACTCATTTCGTGGACTCCTCAGTGCCAATCAGGTACTCGTAGACGGAAAGAACGTCGTCATCGGCCGGCGCCACGGACTCAATGTTGATCCCGTCCTGGGCGATGTGGTTCAACAGCAGATAGAAGCGGTCAGCGTCGCGCGTCTTCACCAGCACGCCTTGCCGGTCCGTATGAATGCGGACCTCCACCACACAATCATCCTTGAACACCTGGGACGCGAGCGCGCCGGGCTTGTCACATCGGATAAGAATCTGCATGGGATGTTCCTGAATCTCATCCCGCACGCCCTGAATCTTGCCTTCGGCCACGACGTATCCGTTGCTCAGCAGCACCACCTGGTCTGAGATCACGTCCACCTCATGCAGAACGTGGCTGGAGATGATCACGTGCAATCCGTCTGCCGCGAGGGTGCGGAACAGCGCGATGGTCTCGGCGCGGATCAGCGGGTCAAGGCCGTTCAGGGGTTCATCCAGCACCAGCACGCTCGGGTTGTGGCAGATGGCCTGGGCAAGTTTGATCCGTTGCCGCATCCCTTTGCTATAAGCGGCGATTTTGCGCTCCGCGGCGTCCGTAAGACCCACACGCTCGATGGCCGCCGCGGCGAGTTCGCGCGCCCGGGCGTGCGGATAGCCGAACAGGCGCAGATAGGAGTAAACAAACTGATAGCCGGTGAGCCCTCTCGGAAAGGAATCGAACTGAGTGCAGTAGCCGACCGCGCGGAAGAGTTGCTCCGGCTCATCGGGTGCCATGCCGAGCACGCTGATGTAGCCGTTCGTAGGCCTCACCAAGCCTGTCATGAGGTTCATCAACGTGGTCTTACCGGAGCCGTTCGGACCTACGAGACTGGTAATGCCGGGCGGAATCGACAGGTGGACGCGATTCACCCCGAGTACTTCCCCATAGAACTTGGAGACGTCTTCAAAAATGATCCGTCCTTGCGGGCGTGTGCCGGGTTCCGGTGCGCTCATCCGCGAACCACCTCGTAGGCTCTGACTTTCCGCTCCAGAAGGTACAGACAAAACGTGCAGATGGCGAGCAACGCCAGCCAGGCGTTTTCGGCTGGAAGGCCGGTGGGAGGATGCTGGCCGAAGAGATGGCTTTCCACCGTGACCATGAGATTGCCAAGGTCAATCAGGTAACCGTTGCGGGTACCCAGCACCGCATTGATGGCCTGCGCGAAGGCGGAACCGGCGAAGAAAACGCCGAGCAACGCCGCTCCGGCCGCGAGCTTCCGCTTGATCCATGCCGAGAGAGCGAGCGTGAGCAAACAGAAGAGCAGAATCTCAATCGCGGAGCCAAGAGAGATGCTGCGCGCCATCCAGAGATTCGATCGCGTCCAGCCCGGCGCCGCCAAACTGGCTTGAATCACAAAGAGCACCAAAGCCGGAATCCAGGTAATCAAGGAAAGCAGCCAGACGAGAACTGCCGATTTCCCCAGCAGGTATTCAAGGCGCGAGAAGGGCCGGCAGAAGTAGAGCGGCAGGGCGTTGTTGGCAAGGTCCGCAGAGACCAAACCCGGGCCGATCAGCGCTGTCAGCACAAAAGCCAGACCGCCCTGTACGCCGAGGAACAATAGAAAGAAGTCGCCGTCCACCGTGAACAATTCGGTTTCGTGGAACATGGCCAGAAAGCGCAGGTTGTGATCCAGATAAATGGCCACCGCGCATGCCACGGGAAAAATGAAGCAGAGCACGAAATAGGCGGTGAGCAGCTTGGAGCTGAAGGCGTTTCTGAAGGCGTAGCGCATAACGATAAGAAAGCGCGACCAGAGAGGGGTGATCTCACCGGCATAGCCCCGATAACTGCGCTTATGAACGGCCATTAGTGCTCTCCATCGACTTCAGGAAGATCTCTTCCAGGCTGTCGCGGCGGAAGTTCAAGCGCCTGATCTGCACCTTGCGCTCCTCGGCCAGCCGGTAAAGGTCGCGAATGGCGAAGCTCTCCGGCACCACCATCTTCATCTTACGGGCTGAGGTCACGGCGCATTCGCAGCCGAGGCTTTCGACGGCTTCGGCAAAGCTATCGTCATCTCCTAAAGTTTCCAGCTCCACAAAGCGGCGGTTTGCCTTGCGCTCCTCTTCCAGGTTGGAATGATGCACCTGGTGGCCTTCCTTGAGGATCAATACTTCCTCGCACGTCTCCTCCACGTCGCGCAGAAGGTGCGAGCACAGCAGGATGTGAAGCTCCTGGCTGTCGCGCATCTCGCGGATCAACCGAATCATGCGCTGGCGGGCTGGCGGGTCAAGGCCGTTGGTAGGCTCATCAAGGATGAGAAGCTTGGGGCCGTGTGCGATGGCCTGCGCGAGCTTGGCGAGCTGCTTCATGCCCAGCGAATAGGTGCGCAGCTTGCGGTAGCGCGCCTCGCCGAGGCCCACGTAGAACAGCGCCTCATGGGCGCGCTCCAGCGCGGCCTCGGAGGGAAGGCCGGAGAGCTCCGCCATCATGCGGGTGAAGCTCACGGCCGTCATGTGCGCGATGAAAGAATCAGACTCCGGCATGTAGCCAATAAGGCTGCGAATCTCCTTGGTTTCGCTGCGAATGTCGTGGCCCAACACCCGGGCGGTGCCGGCCGACGGCCGATAGAATCCGAGCAGCGTGTTGATCAGGGTTGACTTGCCGGCGCCGTTGGGACCCAGGAGCCCGATGGTGCGTGCCGAGAGAGAACACTGGAGGCCTTCGAGGATGGTTCTCTTCCCGAAACGAACGCCCAGGCCGTCGAGTTCGATTACAGGTGGCATAAGGGTGATCGCCGATCGTCGATTGGAAACAGCCTTCAGCCGTCAGCTTTCAGTTGTCAGCAGGAGGAAAACCCAAGTCGGTCCGCTGCTGAAGGCTGATGGCTGAGAGCTTCGTTTCAATCGGCAATCGAAAATCGTCAATTCTTCGCCTCTCTAAGCACGTGCAGTATCTCCAGCGGCCCTTGCCTGTTGATCCCAAGAAAGGACTCAAAGCCTGCCGCGAACAGGCTTCCCGTGTTGGCAATCGTGATCGTGTCCGGCCCACCGTAAGCACAGACGAGGCTTGGGGCGGTGTTCTGCCTAATCGCGTCGATCGACTGCCGCTGCGCCGGGGTGAGCACGCTAGTGGATTTCAGGATGTTCGCGATAGGAGCCAGCATCGCTCCGACGTTCTGATAAACCACAGCGGAGAAATTCACGTAACCGTCGCCCGGCAACTGGCTCGTGAAGTTCGTCGAGCGCGTCAGCGTGTAACCGGCTTCGCGGTTCTGAATAGAGCTCAAGAGCAGCGCCTGGCTTGGAGCTGCCAGCAGGTAACCATCGACGAATACATAATCGAGCTTGGCCGGAATCCCTGAGGAAGCCGTGACCTGGGGCATGTTCAATTCGTAGAAGGTTCGCCCGCCCGACGCCTGCTGCGTCAGCGTGATAGCGCCGGTCTTGTTTTCGGGCTGCTGGTTGTAACTCGCCACTAACTTCTCGACGGCGGTTTGAAGGCGCATCGGGTCGCTGACTTCAACCGCCAGTTTCCAGCTCGGAGTAGGCAGCACCGGGCCGTCCAGCGCCACCGTAACTTCGCCGCCCAGGGAAGCCGCCAAGTCATCGCTGAGGCTCACACCCGTCTTTGATTCGAAGTCTGCCAGGTCCTGACTAGCCTGGGGTTCATCGCTCTCGATGAAGCCGATCATTTGCTGAACGATCTGGCGAGGCTCCTGAGCCACAAACGAAACCGCAAAGCTCGCCTGCGGTGAGACGAAGTCCAGCGTGCCCATCGGGCTCGGTGAGGCAAGCCACGCCGCCACGCCACGGCGGTCACGGGCAAACGTCAGCGTAGCCCGGTTCTGCGCCTTGCCGTCCACGTCTTTGCTCTCCATCACGAGGTATCGCATGTCAACCAGCCCGAGATTGGGGTCTTTGAACGGCTCGTACCCCGGCCCCTTGGGCTCTCGTATGGAAAGTACGGATGTGGAGAGAATTTGTTCCACGTCGGCGCAGAAAAGCCATTCTGTACCGGATTGATAAGCTTGTTGGACGGCTGCGTAGAAAGGTGTTGAAGCGAAGCCGCCGCTGGCGCTGTGGTCGGCGAGCGTGGCAATTTCCTGCAGTTGAGCGGCATCGGTGCCTACCGCCAGAATGTTGTTCTTAATCAGGATTAGCGGACGCTCGTTCCCGCCGGTGGTGATGGCGCCGGGATTGCTGATCAAAACCGGCGCGGATTTGTCATTGGGGCTGATCTCGCTGAGCTGTTGCTGAATGAAGGCGCCGAGGTCCGGCCGGCGGGCCTCAGCCAGCAGCAGCGGCGATTGATGGCCGGCCGGCATCGCGATCACAATCTCGTCTCCGACATAGTCACTGAAGCTGCGCACCCGGTCGATCATTTCCTGAACCTTCTGCGCGTCACCCGAGGCCTGCTTCTGCTTCCACCATTGTTGCAGCACCTCGCTTTGCTGCAGCCGATCCTGAAAAATGCGGTTCGCCTCCGCTAGCGAAGAGCCCAGGTTGGGAATGGCTGCATAAAGCACGGTGTCAGCGGGGAGCATTTTGAGCAGAGCAGAGTCGTAACGGCTCGCCGGGCTCGGGATGGCTTCGAGCTGCTTATGCAAGGCGCCAAACTCGCTGAGCAGAGCCACATATTCGCCGGAATTGCGGCTCCAGGCCACTTCCTGCGCTACCGGTACGCTGGTGAGGCTGGCCGCGGTTGAAAGCTGCTGGCCCGGACGAAGCAGATGCAGCTTCCGTCCCTGGGCCACCTGCACTTCGCCGCGGATGACAGAAACCCGCGAGCCCTTCACCCCTGCATCCACGGCGAAGATGGTACCCTTGACCGACACCAGGCAGTCACGCGTGGCCACGTCCAGGCGGCCGTGGCCTTGTTCGGCTGCGTGAACGATGATATTGCCGCGCTCCAGATGAATGGTGGTTCCGCGCCAGCCGCGAGAAAGCCAGAGGTCAGCACGCTGATTCATCTCGACGGACGTGCCGTCCACGAGACGAACAACCGCCGACGAATCTCTCGCGGTGCGAATTTCCTGGTTTCCGGTTATCGGTTGTCCAGCAGTTAGCGCCGCGGTGCCGCTATCCGATATCTTATCCACGCGGCCGTCTGCCGACTGAAGCACGGCTTCCGCTTGGCCGCGGTTGAAGACTCTCTCGGGACCCAGCAGACCTATCGCGACTCCAGTCACCAGCACGGCGGCCAATGCCCAAGCCATGCCCCACTGCTTCGAACGTCCCGTTCTTTCCGGAATCCGCAGTGGGTTCACCTTTGCCGACCGCTCGCCGGAACGCGCAGCTTCCAACGCATGACGGCAAGCCACACATCCCACCAAGTGATCCTGAAGCAGCAAACGCCGGGCTTCGGGCAAGGTGTGCGCGAGATAGGCGGGCATCAGCGCTTGAAAGTCGCCGCACCCGCGGATTTGATGAGCCGTCGCTTGGGCCACCCCCTCGGGACCTATAAGTGGCGCGGGCGCACGGGATTCGGCCACTCGCGCCCAGACGCGGCCGGCGGCCTGTTCCATCACCCGTTCATCCACGCGCTCTTCACGAATCGCCGTGACGATCTCATTCAATGTGTGCTCACCGAACTTGTTTTCCGTGCTCATGACTTCCTCCCGAACCGAAATCAAGACGCGACGCGGGCGGGTCTTGTGCCCGCGCGCGGGCGACCACAAGGGTCGCCCCTACCCTTGGTACGCTCGAATCTCCCGCTGCAGCCGCTGCCGTGCCCGGTGCACCGTGACCGCCACCCATACTTGAGACGCGCCTAGCATCTTCGCAATCTCCCGATTGCTGTGCCCTTCCAGGAAGCGCAACACGAATACCTCCGCCGCTTCCGGACTAAGGCGGGCCAAAGCGCGCCGCAGACATTCCTGAAGCTCGCTCCGGACGTTTTGCGCGGGGTCCTGCTGAGGCAGATCGCCAGCCGTCGCCGCATCCTCCGCGCGGCGTGAGCGCACAACGTCCAAGGCAGCGTTGACAGCGGCCCGGCGCAGATAGTGCTCTGGCTTTTCGAGCGGTGGCGCTGAGCGATCCCGCCCGGCCAGGCGCAGGAACACCGTCTGCAGCACATCCTCGGCATCGCCGGCGTTGCCCGTTACGCGATAGGCGGTGCGGAACACGAGTCCGTGATGGTCGCGAAAGAGTTGCTCGAGGTCTCCGGGTTCACCGGCCGAGGTGGGAATCGCCCCCTCCACAGGGATTTCAATAGTCGCCATCGCCGCGTGCAAGGCTCGCCTCCCGTTCGCTGCTCTTCGCCGTCACACTAAGGACGAGAGGCTGGCACGATTATTACAGCGGTCGCGGATTTTTTGGAGGAAAGGTTTTGCGAGGTGAGGAAGCGGATTGGCGAAAAAATCTTGAAAGGCGGCCTGTTTTGCCGTAACTAACTGTTGCAAATAGACTTACTAAATTGGGTTCGTACCCCTCGAAAGTTTCCATTTTGGGCCCATTTTTCGGGGTTAAGCGATTGTTGCCATTATACTTAGATGTAAAGAGTTCGTATCCATCCTTATAGCGTTCTCATTTGGCATTGCCCGAACATACTCAACGAACCCCAAAAGCACCACTGCCCATTGCTTTAATAGCGCGATATAACCGTTGTGTCAATAGATTTCTTCAATGCCGGCCCAAATTTTCCATGCCTTCTGTAGGGAGGATATGAACGCTCGCAGGGAGTGTCTTAGATTAGCCAGGCTGCGGAAGAAACCGTCAACCTGTCATTCCGAGAAGCCGAAGGCGACGAGGAATCTCGTAGTGCCTTTAGTTTCAGAGCGAGATTTCTCGCTGTGCTCGAAATGACATGGTTCCGAGCTGGTTTTCCGCTAGCCTGTTAGGATCGCGCGCTCCCCGAACTCATCGATGCGTGCAGCCTGTCGAGTTGGACATGAGACGAGACCGAAGGCACTCAGAACCATTTGATCTTGACTGGCGCGTGGGAATCGCGGCGTTCGAGCTTTCCGGAGAAGCGCTGCAATTAAGAACTGGTGCTCTGTACCATGCTGTTATATACTATGTAGAGATTAAACTCTGGATTAGTATTTTGAGCAGAGTAGCAGCAGGCGTTCATGCGCTTTGCAGTGAACCGGCAACTCGTTGCGCCCCCTGGAGCGGCACCAGCGTGGACTCGCGAATCCCTCTTTAGAGAGATCGGTGTTCAACTCACTTTCTTACTGGTCTACCTGCTGCTCGACCGGGCCTCGACCGTTTTCAGAACCTGGGCCGGCAACCCGGCTTGGTACCTTCCGGCCGGGCTCAGCACGGCGGCCTTGCTGTGGGGAGGCCTGCGATATTCACCGGTCTTCATCGTGGCCGCGGTCGGCTCCTGGGTCTTCGATAATTACCGGCCACTCTTCTCTTGGGCCGGCCTTCCCGGCGCAACCGCTACTTCAGTGGTGGGCATTTTGGGGGCCGTGTGGCTTCGCGACCGATGGCGTCTCGACCTGAGGCTGCGGAGTTTGCGCGATGTCGGCGGGCTCGCGCTCTTTCTTGTTCTTTTCGCGGTTCCCCTTGCCTTGGTGGGTGTTCTGGCCAAATTAGGCGACGGCCTGGTTTCCCGGGCAGATTTCCCCAAGGCAGTACTCAATTGGTGGGTGGGCGATTCGATTTCAGTCTTGTCCCTCACGCCCTTTCTGCTTCTGTACGTGGCCCCGAGGGTGGGGAATTTTCTTCAGGGCGGCGGCGTGCGACAAGAGGACCGTGAAAGTATCCTGCGACCGCTGGCACCGGCCGAAGTGCTGGAGCTTGTCGCCGAGCTCGGAAGCATCGTGGCCGCTCTGTGGCTGGTTCTGGTTTTCAAGCCAGCGGCGGCCTATCAGCCTCTTTACCTGCTTCTTCTTCCCGTCGTTTGGATGGCCGTCCGTCACGGCTTCGCCCGGGCAAGCCTCGGCGTGCTGGCGATCAACGTGGGCGTGATTGCGGCCGCTCACCTCACGCGTCCGGATCCTGAAGGTTTGTCGCGTCGGCAACTGGTGATGCTGGCCCTGGCCTTAACGGGGCTTTGTCTGGGCGCGGTGGTGGGCGAACGGCGTCAGGCCGAAGATGCGCTGAGTCTGTCTGAGGAGAAATTCGCCCGGGCGTTTCATTCCAGCCCGGCGGCGCTGTCCATCTCGACCTTGTCGGATGGCCGCTTGCTCGAAGTGAACGATACCTTCCTTCGCCTGTTTGAGTATGAACGGCACGAAGTGATCGGCAAAACCTCTCTCGAACTGAACTTCTGGGTAGATCCGGAAGAACGCTCACGGATACTCGACGACTTGCTGGAACACGGAAAAGTGCTGAACCACGAACGCCGCCACCGCAGCTCTTCCGGCCGAATATTCACCGTCTTGTCGTCCATGGAAATCATCGAGGTACACGGAGTACAACGTTTGCTCGCGACTTTCGTGGACATCACGCAGACCAAACAGGCGCAGCAAGCCTTGCAGGAGAGCGAACAGCGGTATCGGGACTTCGTTACCCACAGTCACGAAGGCGTATGGCGATTGGAGCTGGAGCGTCCTTTACCGACCGACCTGCCGGAGCAGGCCGTCGTGGACTGGCTATTGAATTACGGCTACATCGCCGAGTGCAACCTGGCTTTCGCACGGATCAGCGGGTTTTCGTCTTCGGAAGAGGTTGTGGGGAAGCGCCTTCGCGATGTCTTTCCTTCTCCGGATTCGGATGTGGAAAGAATAGAGTCGATTCGGTCTGCCGCTCGTGCTGGATTCCGGAATCGTACTGTCGAGTTTCGCGCTCAGTATCAGGGGACTGAGGTCAGGAATCTGGTGAGGACTGAGATTCCCATTGTCGAAAACGGATTCCTGGTGCGGATATGGGGCATCACGCGCGACATCACCGAGCGCAGGCGCGCGGAGGAGGCGCGGCGCGAGAGCGAGGAGCGTCTGCGCATCTTAAGTGACAACCTGCCCCGTGGGATGGTCTACCAACTGGATTTTGGGGACGGCGGAAGAAACAAATTCACCTATGTCAGCGCCGGCGTGGAAGAACTGCACGAGGTGACCGCTGAAGCGGTTTTGCAGGACGCCCAAGTGCTCTATGGACAACTTGTGGAGGAAGACCGGCGGGTGGTGGCGGCCCGCGAAGCCGAAATGGTGGCTCACATGACTCCCTTCTTGGCCGAAGTGCGCTGTCAGTTGCCTTCAGGCCGCGTGCAGTGGAGCATGATCGCCTCCGCCCCCCGCCGGACGCCAGACGGACGAATCATTTGTGACGGCATCGAGTTGGACGTCACCGAACGCAAGCGGGCGGAGGAGGCGCGGCGCGAGAGCGAGGAGCGTTTTCGTACCACCTTCGAGAATGCGGGCATCGGCATGGCGGTTGTGGATTTACAGGGACGTCTTCTCCAATGTAACGGTGCGCTCCAGACGATGCTCGGCTACACCGACGATGAGTTGCGCCGCATGGCATTCACCGAGTTTACGCATCCCGACGATCGGGATCTGGATATGACTCTCTATCAGGAGCTGATCGCGGGAAAGCGAGACAAGTATGAAATCGAGAAGCGCTACGTCAGGAAGAATGGCCAAGTGATTTGGGGGCACCTGACCGGCTCTTTGGTGAAAGACCCCGAAGGTGTGGCGAGGTACGGTGTCGGTATGGTGGAGGACATCACGGAACGGAAGCGAGCCGAGGATGCGCTTCGGAAGCTGAATGCCGAGCTGGAAGAGCGGGTGATGGAGCGGACCCAGCAGCTCAACCTGACGAACCGGGAGTTGGAAGTTCGCAACACGGAACTGAGCGCCAGCAACCAGGAGCTGGAGGCTTTCAGCTACTCCGTGGCCCATGACCTGCGCGCTCCCTTGCGGCAGATCCAGGGATTTTCGCATTTGCTGCTGGAGAGTCACGGCACTGACCTGGTTTCGGAGGCGCACAAGTACATTCGAAATATCATCGACGGTTCCCAGCACATGGGGCGGCTAATCGACGATCTGCTGGATCTGTCGCGCTTAGGCCGCCGGGCGCTGAGGTTGGAAGTAAGCAGTTTGGCTGCGCTGGTGGAGGACGCACGCAGGGATCTGGCGCGCGAAGTCGACGGCCGCGACGTCTATTGGCAGATCGAGGACCTGCCGCTGGTGGAATGCGACGCGGCGCTGATGAGGCAGGTCTTCGTGAATCTGATTTCCAACGCCCTCAAGTATACGCAGGGGCGCCAGCCCGCGCTGATCCAGATCGGGCAGACGAAGCTGGAAGGCGCACCGGTGGTCTTCGTAAAGGACAACGGGGTGGGCTTCAACATGAAATACGCGGACAAGCTGTTTGGCGTGTTTCAACGGCTGCACCGACGGGAGGAGTTCGAGGGAACGGGCATCGGGTTGGCTACGGTGAAGAGAATCATTGAGAAGCACGGGGGCCGAGTCTGGGCGGAAGCCGAGCTGGAGAAAGGCGCCACCTTCTTTTTCACGCTGGCGGGCCGCTGGGAGGGTGAGCCGCAGGAAGAAAGTGGTCTAACGCCAAGACTGATGAACGCCGCAGCGAATTCTTCCTGATGCGCAGGGACGCTTGTGGAACAGGACTCCAAATCGCCTCAGGTGACGTCGCCCGGTTTGCGCGACGCCAGCCAAACTGTTGCATCCGGTTCCCATCCGACAAGATTGCCGTTGTACGCTACCACGGTCCTCCTCCTTACGATTGTTGTCGTTGGCCTCATTTGGCTCCATCTGCGCGCGACCTACCGTGACACGTTCGCCTATTGGGATTCGAACTTGTCCAATTCCGACGACGAGCAGGTGAGTGTCGGGAATCTCTGGCTGATCGAGCGGCGGACGGACACCGAGGCGCTTGCCGCGAATCCCTTTGTGCCTCGCCTGCTTCTTACCGGAACCAACAGTGCCAACATCACAGAGACGCGGCAACGGGTCGTACGGGATATCCAACACTTGGCGAGCGTCAACGGGTTTATAGGGGGAGCAGTGGCGGACGCCGACTGCGGCATGGTGGCGCAAACCGGCGTACCCGCGGAGGCACTGGCAGGAGTCGAAGAGGCCTGCCACCAGGCCCAAACCTCGGGAGGCTTCAGCGTGGCGGCCGACCCCGTCCAATCGTCTCGCCTGTGCCTCATCCTGGCTTTCCCAGTGTTTGTTGCGGAAGGAACTTCCCGCCCGGATCAAGAATCCCGTCGCGAGGTGGGCGCAGCGATTATGCTTGCCGAACCCTGGGAAACAGTATTCCGATTCTTCTGGAAAGGGGAATCCACGCAACCCGCCACTACTCTGATCGTCTGGAAGGACAGCGCGGACGCGCTGGGCTTCTCCCCCCACTTCGGCAACGAAGCAGTGAAATCCATCATCCGTCTGCCCCTTACCGGGTCTGCCCTGGAATCTCGCGTAGCCCGTGGGGGCAAGGTGGAGTTCGGCGAGTTCAGCGACTATCGAGGTGTACAGGTGTTCGGCGTTGCCCGGCCCTTCGCGCTGGCAGGTGCCAGCGTGGTTCGGAAGGTTGATAAAGATCGGGCATTAGCGGACTTTCGCAAACGGGCTCTGTTGGAGTGGCTGGTTGGGGCTCTGTCCATACTGCTGTTTGGGTCCGTGATGGCGACCCAGCACCGGCGCGAGGCAACGCGCGACCTCCAGGAAAAGATCGCCGAAAGAAAGCGGGCCGAGGAAGTTCTGCGCAAGCTGAATGCCGAACTGGAACAGCGGGTGATGGAGCGGACCCAGCAGCTCAACGTCACCAACCGGGAGCTGGAAGTTCGCAACAATGAATTGAGCGCTAGCAACCAGGAACTGGAGGCCTTCAGTTATTCAGTCGCCCATGACCTGCGTGCCCCCTTGCGGCAAATCCAGGGATTCTCACATTTGCTGCGGGAGGGCCACAGCCCCGACCTAGCCCCCGAGGCCCACAAGTACGTGAGAAATATCATCGAAGGCGCGCAGCACATGGGGCGACTGATCGACGATCTGTTGGATCTGTCGCGCGTGGGGCGTCAGGCGCTGAGACTGGAGGTGCGTGACTTGGCGGGGCTGGTGGAGGACGCGCGCAGGGATCTGGTGCGCGAAGTCGACGGCCGCGACGTCTGTTGGCAGATTGAGAACCTGCCGCTGGTGGAATGCGATGCGGCCCTGATAAGGCAGGTCTTCGTAAATCTGATTTCCAACGCGCTCAAGTATACGCAAGGGCGCCAGCCCGCAGTCATCCAGATCGGGCAGGCGAAGCTCGAAGGCGCACTGGTGGTCTTCGTAAGAGACAACGGAGTGGGCTTTAGCATGAAACACGTGGAAAAGCTGTTTGGCGTCTTTCAACGGCTGCACCGGCGGGAGGAGTTCGAGGGAACCGGCATCGGGCTGGCCACCGTGAAAAGAATCATTGAGAAACACGGGGGCCGAGTCTGGGCGGAAGCCGAGCTGGATAAGGGCGCCACGTTTTATTTCACGCTGGCGGCCCGTGGGGAAAGCGAGTCTCAGGGAGAGACTCTCGTGACGGCAAGACAAGCGCTACGCTGAGCGCCCGTCAGGCCGCGCGCAAGGGGGGTGCTTTATGAAACGGGCTTACGAAAGGCTTCATCCGAGGGTGCCGCCCCGCTCGCGCAAAGCCAACCCTGACGATCTTCCTGGTCCCCGCCCGACAAGATTGCCATTGGTTGCCACTACGGTCCTTCTTCTGGCTATGGTCGTCGTCGGCCTCATCTGGCTGCACCTGCGCGCGACTTACCAGGACACGCTTGACTACTGGGCTTCGAATTTGTCTAGTTCCGCCGATGAACAGATTAACGTCGGGAACCTCTGGTTGATCGAGCGTCGAACAGATACTGAGGGGCTCGCCGGTAGATCCGAGGTGGTTCACCTGCTTCTTACCAAGGCAACCGGTGGCAACATAGCAGAGATCCGGCAACAGGCCCTAAGATATGTCCAACATTTGGCTGCCATTAACGGTTTTCGAGGCGGGGCCATTGCCGACACCGGGTGTGGAATCGTCGCAGAAACCGGCGTCCCGGAGGATGCCATGGCCGGTGTGCAAAGCGTCTGCCGCGAAGCCCAAGCATTCAGAGAGTTCAGCGTCGGCGTCTACTCCCTACAAACGCCTCACGTCTGGTTAAACCTAGCCTTCCCAGTGCCTGCTGTCGGGACATCCCCCCTCCAAAATCAGGAATCCCGCCGCGGACTGGGCGTAGTTATCATGATTGCAGAGCCCTGGGAGAGCGTATTCCGCTTCCTATGGGTGGGGAATGGACCTAGCCAACCTGCCAGCACCGTGATCGTTTGGAAGGGCGAGGGCGGCACAGTGGCGCTTGGTTTTTCACCACACCTCAGCAATGAGCACCGGAGAAGGGTGGTTCGTCTGCCGCTCAGCGGACCTGCCTTCGAGTCTCGCGTGGCCCGTGAGGGCAACGTAGGGTTTGGTGAGTTCACGGACCAACAAGGGGTGCGCGTGTTCGGCGTTGCCAAGCCCATCCCCCTGGCGGACGCCAGCCTGATTCGCAAGGTCGACAGGGATAAGGCACTGGCAGAATTTCACAAACGAGCGCTTTTGGAGGGGCTGGTCGGGGCTTTGTGTATTCTGCTGTTTGGGTGCGTGATCGTAGCGCAACACCGGGTTGAGGCCACGCAAAATCTCAAGGACAAACTCAGGCAGCAGCAGGCCTTATTGGATCTGAAGCGGCACGTTGAGGTTTCCGAAGAGCGCTTCCGGGAGTTGGTGGAAAGCGTTGACGCGATCGTGTGGGAGGAGGACGCGGCAACTTCGCGGGTCACATTTGTGAGCCAGGGAGCAGAAAGAATTCTGGGGCTTTCGCCGCGTGAATGGCTTGAGACGCCGAACTTCTGGGCGGACCATCTCCATCCCGAGGACCGAGATCGGGCCCGGCGCTGCGAGCACGAGACTCTGGAAAGCGCTGAGGCCCTTTGGGTGGAATATCGCATGGGAACCAGCGATGGAGGATTCCGGTGGTTTCGGGATTTCATGCACGTCGTTAAGGGACGCGACGGCAAAGCCAGACTGTTACGCGGGATCATGGTGGACATCACGGAAAACAAGGAGGCCGAAGAGGCGCTACGCCAAAGCGACAAGCGGTATAAAGACTTCATCTCGCACAGCATGGAGGGCGTATGGCGCATTGAGGCGGAGCCACCCATCCCGATCGACTTGCCGGAGGACCAGGTGCTGGAGAGGCTTCTGCACAACTGCTACTTGGCCGAATGCAATTTAGCCTACGTTCGTACCCTGGGTTTACCTTCCCTGGGCGACGCCTTGGGAAGATCAGTTCGCGAAGTGCTTCCGCTTCTGGATTCCGACCGGGAAAGGTTAGGGTCACTGCGTTCGGCAATTCGGGGCGGATTCCAGACGCGTAACACTGAGTTCCGTGGCCTGGACAGGGCAGGGAGCTTCAGAGACTTAGTCAGCACAGAGATTCCGATTGTCAAGAACGGATTGCTGGTGCGGATATGGGGTATCACGCGCGACGTCACCGAGCGGAAGCAGGCGGAAAAGGCGCTGCGCGAGAGCGAGGAGCGTTTTCGCACCACATTTGAAACTGCCGGAATTGGCATGGCGGTAGTGGATATACAGGGACATCCCCTCCAGTGCAATCCTGCGCTTGAGAGAATGCTTGGCTACACCGAGGAAGAATTGCTTCGCATGTCATTCACCGAGTTCACGTATCCAGAAGATCAGGAGATGAACCTGCAGCTCTACCGCGAGCTTATCGCAGGAACGCGCGACAGCTACCAGATCGAAAAGCGATACATCAGGAAGGATGGCCAAGTGGTCTGGGGTTTTCTGACGGTTTCGCTGGTTAAAGACGCCCAGGGCCGGCCACAGTACGCCGTCGGTATGGCGGAAGACATCACCGAGCGGAAGCGGGCCGAAGAAGCGCTTCGCAACCTAAATGCCGAACTGGAAGAGCGGGTGATAGAGCGCACCCAGCAGCTCAACCTAACCAACAGGGAGCTGGAAGTTCGGAACAACGAGCTGAGCGCCAGCAACCAGGAGCTGGAAGCTTTCAGCTATTCAGTGGCCCATGACCTGCGCGCTCCCTTGCGGCAGATCCAAGGGTTTTCGCATTTGCTACAAGAGGGCCACAGCCCTGACCTGGCCCCCGAGGCCCACAAGTACATTGGGACTATCATCGAGGGTGCCCAGCATATGGGGCGGCTGATCGATCACCTGTTGGACCTGTCGCGGTTAGGGCGTCGCGCGCTCAGGCTGGAAGCCAGGAGTTTGGCCATTCTGGTGGAAGACGCGCGGCGCGATCTGGCGGGCGAAATCGACGGCCGCGACGTATGTTGGCAGGTTGGCGATCTGCCACAAGTGGAGTGCGATGCGGCCTTGATGAGGCAGGTTTTCGTGAATCTGATTTCCAACGCCCTCAAGTACACTCAACAACGCCAGCCCGCTGTCATCGAGATCGGACAGGCGAAGGTGGGAGATGTACTAGCGGTATTTGTGAAGGACAACGGCGCAGGGTTCAACATGAAATACGCAGACAAGCTATTCGGCGTCTTCCATCGCCTGCACCGCCGGGAGGATTTCGAGGGTACCGGCATCGGGTTGGCCACCGTGAAGAGGATCATCGAGAAACACGGGGGACGCATCTGGGCCGAAGCCGAGGTGGGTAAGGGCGCGACGTTTTATTTCACCCTGGCAGGCCGCCCGGAGAGCGCACCTCAGGACGAAAGCCCTTTGACGGCAACCCAAAAGCCAGGCTAAGGTTGAGTTCGAAACTTAAGGCCGGCACAGGCGCCGTAGCAGACGCTGATCGAAGCTCCTGACATGCCGGGCCCGGTACCCCAGGAGTTCTCAGATGTGCAGGAGCATCAAGACCCTCTTCAACTTTAATCCGCCAGCTACACCCGAAGAGATTCATGCAGCTTCACTGCAGTTCGTCAGAAAAGTTAGCGGCTTCAACAAACCTTCGAAGGCAAACGAAGCCTCTTTCCTGGCCGCAGTTGATGCCATTGCAGCCGTTGCATCCGGTCTTCTCGGTTCGCTCGAAACGAACGCCCCACCCAAGAGCCGGGAACAGATGGCGGCGAAAGCAAGGCTTCGGGCCGCAGAGAGATTCAGCCCACCTCAAGCCGCACGCGACGATAGGGTGTGAGCGCTGACCGCAGACAGGATCGAGCAAAGGGTTCCGGCGGACGAATCACGTTTGCGGTTCAGTTCCACGCCTGGGCACGACTGCGTCTCCTACTCTATCGAACGGAATCAACTTTTGGCTCCCACCTTCGAGGTTCCGATTTACCTGGCGGAGCTGGGTCAGGCTGATAGCAGATTGCGGAGCACGAAGAATACGTTGGCGGGCCGCTCCGCGAGTCGCCGCATGTACCAGGGAAACCAGAAGCTTCCGTAGGCTATCAGTACAATAGATTTCCAGCCTTCCCGCGCCAGCCTTAGTTGTTCTTCGCGCTGAATGCCGTAGAGCATCTGAAATTCGAAGCTCGACTTGCCGAGCCTTTCCGATTCCGCATACCCGATGATGCGCCGGATCAGCTTCACATCATGAGTAGCAAAAGCTGCGCGAACGCCGTGCGACCGCGCCTCTTCGCTGAGCAACTGTTGCACGAGTTTGAAGTAATTCTCATCCACATCGGGCTTGCGCGGAAAGGCCACATCGGGAGATTCCTGATAGGCTCCCTTCACTAGCCGGACTGCGGAGCCCATGGGGATCAAGCCCTCGAGGTCCTTCGCGGTGCGGTATAAGTAAGCCTGTACACAGATACCCGTGTTGATGTATTGACTTCGCGCACGCCGGAAAAGGTCGAGCGTGACGTCAACGTAGTTGCTGGCCTCCATGTCAATCCAAACGACGCTGGCGGCCCCGGCGTGTTGGATAATGCGGGCCATATTCTCGAAGGCCAGCCCGGGACTGAGGTCGAGACCGAGCTGCGTTAGCTTGACAGACACCTCGCCCGCCAGGCCCAACTCGCGGATGTGGTCCAGCACTCCGAGGTAGTGCTCAGTGACTTCATTCGCTTCCGCGCGGTCCGTAATGTTCTCACCGAGGCGGGTAAAGACACACCCGATTGACACCCGCTGCAGTTGCTGCGCCGCAGACAGAGCGTCCTGCGCCGTCTCCCCCGGCATGAACCGCGACACCGCACGGCGCACAAAGCCGTAACGAGTGGCGCGCTCGCGCATCCACGCGCTTTGCGAGCACGCCAGGAAGACGTTCCGCATGATTGCCATCAATCGCCTCTGTGGCCGGGCTGGCCTTGCTCCGAGCGAACCCCGGTGAAAACCTGGCCGCTCGCCAATTCCGAGGTTGCCCTGTCCGAGAGCCGCGGGATCAGAATGAATTGCTGGTGTCCGCGGCGACGAATCCAGACCGCTCCGGCGGCCGGCGCCAGAACGCTCCCCAGCGGAGGCCCTGCGGCAAGGTATTCTAGATAGTATCCAAATCCGGCTTAACCGTACAGTAGCGTGGCAGGGCGGTACCGTGTCATTTGCCGGGCGGACCCTCCAGGACGCAGTCATTCCCGCGAAGGCGGGAATCCACACTTTCTTGATGCCTTTTCTTCAAAGGACTTCCGCAATGGATTCCCGCCTTCGCGGGAATGACTGCGTTTCGGTGCGTTCAAATGACACCAACAAGGGCCGGGCCAGCCCAAGAACTGCGATCACAGCCGGACGAGACCGGGTGACGCAGTGACCCAGGGAAATAAGAGAACGCCCTCGGCTCGGAAGCTGGGACCGATAGCGAGCCGTGGAGCAGAGCAGCAGTTGTAATGCCACACTCCCGACACCGTTCGATGCAGAATTTCTCAAAAATCCCAATTGTCTCTCCCGTTGTCCCCCACATATCCCGCCAAGCTCATCATTCTTTGGCACATTCCGGGGTGCTACGGGCGTTTCTCACTTTTCCCGGCCCTCTCGCCGCGATCGCTTGCGTTTACGTAAACTCGCTGCCTGTAACCCCCCACATAACTCCGTACACCACTGATTCTTTTGCACATTCCGGCCTGCCACCTGATTTTGGTCCTTCCGCCGGTGTAACCGGTACTTCTCCGGTTGTAACCGTTCCTGGGACGTGAACGCAGGATCTGATGGGAATTGGCTCCAACGATCCATCTGTTTAGTTCCCTGGCTCGGAGATAAATCCGAATCACCTTGCGTATCAATTACATTCCGGCTTCGTTCGTCACCATTGCCTTCTGGAGGCGTAATGCGTTTACGTAAACACGGGCCCGCGCAGGGCCAATTGGAGCGCCCTGGTGTCATTTTGCTCCCAAAGACCGCTCTTGAAGCGCAGTCATTCCGGCGAAGTGGGACTCCATTCCTCGATGCAGTATTTCCGGAAGCTCGCACCATGGATTTCCCTTCTCGCGGGAATGGGTTCACCGACTTCAAAGGGATCAAGACCTTATTCTCGGGACCTCACCTCCCTATAGCACGCTCACCATCGTCCGTCAAGTCATTTATGCGGGGGCTTTTAGGTTTCATCGTAGCATGTACAAGTAGGCTACATTGGGGGTCGATGATTCGAGACCTGAGTTGTGAGTTAGGTAGCATCAGGGCTGGCTGCCGCTTAGCTGTCCCGTCACCTCAGCTTCGCGTGTTCGGCTTTCGCTTGCTTCAGGATGGGGATATCGGGGTCGGCGTCTTTCCAGAGGGCGAAAAAGTCCCGATAAGCGGCGCGAGCTTTGGCGAGGTTTTCGCCTGGGAGCGCGGGCATCTTGCCCGCCGTTTGCTGCTGGCCACGAGCGGGCGGGACGCCCGCGCTCCCAGGAGTGCCGGCCTCGATTGCGTAGGCGCGGGCGAGGCCCAAATGCGCCAGCGGCCCGATGGGCTCGTTCAGGACGATGCCGGGTTGGTCGATAATCCTCTGAAATTCGGCGGCTGCCGCAGCACCCTGGTGCGCCGCCAACAACGCCTGGCCACGCAGGTAAGCGGGGTAGAGGGCGAAGTCCAAGGTCGGGCTGGGATCTCCCCGCTCGTAGGGCGCTGCGGCGTCCAGCGTTTGGACGGCCGTGCCGGCATCTTGAGCGGAGTTGCCGCCGCCGAGACAACTGGCCGCACGGATCATGGGCAGGTATTCGTACCGGACAAGGGTGCCCTTCGGGAATCGTTTATCCAGATCGTCGGCGAGAAGCAGGGCTTCGGCGGAATCACCGGCCAGCCCCAGCGCAATGGCCGAGATCGCCTCTGCATCCCTACCGCCTGAAAGCGTGACCGCAAGGCGCGCTTGGCGCCTTGCCAGGCCCAGATTGCCCACCAACGCCTCGCGCACCGCGGCTTCGGCCTCGTAGCTTACGGCCTCTTCCTTCTCATCGACACGTTCAGCCGATTCCACTGCATGCCGCGTCAGTTCCCGCGCCTTGGTAAACTGCCCGTAGTAGGCGGCGGTGTCCGACTCGTAGCAGAGCGCCAGGTCCTCCCATCCGGGCTTTCCCGCGAGGCCAGCGGCCTCGCGCTCCATCCCCACCGCGTCACGCTGCAAGAAATCGGCAAGGTAGAGGTTGAGGTGGATCAATGGCGAATCCACCTTACAGGTCCGCGCCTCCTGGGCGGCCGCTCGAGCTTGGCCAACGTGGTCGAGAGCCAGGCTCGCGATCACCAGAGCAGCGTAAGTTAACCCCCTGCTCCGGTCCAGCCTCAAGCTTTCTTTCTCGGCAGCCACCGCCTGGTCGCACTCTCCACGAAGGGCGTCGATGGCGGCGAGGTCGAGAAGAGGGAGGGGATCGAGCGGATAAGTATGTGCCCACAGTTCCTCGGTTTTGCGGACGGCGTCCAGGTCCTCGGTCACGTACCACTCGTACTGCGAGGTGATGAAGAACCTCTCTCGCTCGCTCACGCGCGCTCGCCGCTCGTACGCTTTGCCAGCGTTTTCGGCGGCGTGCGCGGTCTCACCCATTTGGTAGTAAAACTGGGCCAGCGCTGCATAGGCCATGGCAAAGTTCGTGTCCAGGCGGACGGCCTCCAGGAGCAAGGGGAGGGCGGCAACCTCACCGCCGTTCACGTTCCACGCCCGCCAGCCGAGGCTGTAGGCTTGCAAGGCTTCCAATGACGGCGTGGTGACGTTCTCAGGCGGCACGTCATACTTTTCCACCGAGGCCAGTGACTCACCCAGTTTCCCGCGCAGCTTCGTCGCCTCCTCGCCCAGCGCCTTGAGCACCTGTTCTTTGCTGTCGGCCGTCGCCTGCTCCACAGCCAGCAGGTCGCCGTTGTGGCAGTTCACCGCCTTGAGGCCCAGCACGTATTGGCTGCCGAGGCTGGCGATGGAGCCCTCGAGGGTAGCCGCACTGGCCGTGCGCAGACAGACCTCGCGCGCCAAGGCGGGGGCGAGGCGCGCGTCCCGGGGTTGCGCCATCAAGACGAGCGTCTGCGCGATGCGGGTGTCGGAGAGCAGGTTCAGAAACGGCGTCTGTTCGAGTTGCGCCGCGAGCCCTTGGCGCAGGGTGCCGTCGAAGACGGGGTCGCCCGTGGTGTTGGTGAAGTCGGCGAGCACGAGCGTGTCCCGGTCGGTGAGTTTTGGAGCAGAGCGTGAGCGGACGTAGAGATAGGCGCCGGTACCGGCTGCAATCGCGATTGCCACCAACAACCAAGCCAACCCTGCGGATTTTCGTCGAGACGATCGCTCGACCGTCACCACGGCAGTTGACGAACCATGGGTCCCACCGGGTGCTTCGTCCACGGTGCGCGAAGGCATCTCGATAACGCTGGAGCGTGCGGAGCCGCGGGTCGCCTGCCCAAAGTGCAGAGCGAGGCTTGACTCCGAGGCGCCAGGCACTGCGATGGGTCTGGATTCTGGAGGCGGCGCTGCGCTCGCCTGCCGCTCGAGCCGGTAAACCTCACTGATTCCCACTTGTCGTTCGGTCTGAGATGGTACCTTGGGGGATTCCTCGCGAATTTCCCTGACCTGGCCCGTAAACCGGTAGCCGCGCTTGGGGAAGGTCTCGATGTATTCACGCCCGTCATCTTTCCGGCCCAGCAGCTTCCGCAAAGTGTAAATATTCTTTGAAAGGTTGCCTTCCTCCACGAAGGCGTCGGGCCAGACCCGCCGCATCAGATCGCCTTTCTCCACCAAGTGCCCTGCGCTCTCCACCAGCATGATCAGGGTTCCAGCGACCTTGGGGGTGAGGGGCACCACCTCGCCGTCGCGCAGCAGCACCCGCTCGCCGGAGTCCAGGCGGAAGGGACGGAAGGCGTAGAAACGGTTTGGACTCATAGGAGCGAAAACGAGTCTCCCATAGATTTTCCAGAAATTTCCCAGATTTTCGGAAGGATTTCCGACCTGTTACCCCGGTTACGATGCGTACGGGCACGGAGGGTGCCGGTCAGGAAGCCTCCCCAGTCGAGAAAATCATACTCCGGACCGGCGCCCGAAGCAAAGGCTGAGGTGTGGCCGCTCCCTCAAGTCTGGAAATGGATCGAATCGGGGGGCCTTGGCGGGCGAATGGGCGCATCCTCTCGTGCGAAAGAACGTCAATTTCCAAACTCCGGCGTGTACCGGATCAGGAGGTGTTTTGTGAAAATCTTCAGTCACCGTTTTCTGCAGGTTGGGGCGTTGATCATTATGACGGCAGCGCTTGCGCTCTCCGCGCGGGCAGCGGGCTTCGGCAACGGGAGCCTCAAGGGTAGTTACAGCTTTTTGATCGACAGATGGACCGCCGATGTGAGTACAGACCAGTTTGCCATGGTGGGAGTGATGAGCTTCGACGGCGCGGGCAATGTAACCGGGTCGTACACATCGATGTCCGCAAACGTGGCTCAAAGCGGGGCCTTGGGCGGGACTTACAGCGTGAGTTCGAACGGCAGCGGGTCCATCGACCTGACCACAGGCTCGACCGCCCAGTTCGCAATCGCTCTCAACTCGACCGTCGGCGGCGTGGCTCACGGCGTGCAGTTGATCGAGACCAACGACACCAGCAACGAGGTCATCAGCGGCACCGCTGTGTTGCAGTCGACGTCCCCAATGACCTACAGCGCGGCCAGTCTGAAAGGAACGTTCGCCTTTCTGGGCAACACCTGGACGGACGACGCAAGCCAGGCCGAGGACGGCGATATCGCGATATTCACTTTCGACGGCAAGGGGCACCTCCAGGCCACGGTCAGCTCCATGTACGCCGGTACCCTTTATACGAACACGGTAAACGGCGCCTATACTGTCAGCCCGAAGGGCACCGGCACGTTGTCGATCATTTCCAACAACAACCTGAAGTTTGCGTTCGCTTTGAATTCGGTGGCGTCAGGGCTGGCCGGAGGGTTGCAGGTTCTGGCGACCAATCCCGGCAACGGCAGTGGCAACTACGTCATCGCCGGAGCCGCGGTAAAGCAGTGAGGTCCGCCAGCCAGGCTGTACCGCAACGGGAGGCCGTGGTGTGCACTGGCCCGGACTGATTTCCTGGCACTGGATTATCGGCAGAAATCCCGGCGGGAAGGCGTTCTTTTCGGACGTCAAAGTCGCGAGAGCGACAGCGACAAGGAGGGGGCATGTGCAAGGTCGGCTTATGGAAAGTGATCATTCTGTTGTGTCTGTTCCGCGTGACGATGATCGGCGCGGAGGCGCAGACCTTCACCACGCTGCACAGCTTTTCAGGCACGGATGGAGCCTATCCCCTTGGGGTCGCTTCCCAGACTACCAACGGAAACCTGTATGGCTCAACCTTTTTGGGCGGGGCAAACGGCAATGGAACCATCTTCGAAATCACCCCAGGTGGCACGTTCACTAAGCTTTACAGTTTTTGCTCCCAAAGCGGTTGCGCGGACGGCGAATTGCCTTATGGACTGGTCCAGGCCACCGATGGGAACCTGTACGGGGGAGCCTCCTACGGCGGGGCCAACGGCTATGGCACGATCTTTAAGGTGAACCTAAGTGGTAAGTTGACGACGCTGCACAGCTTCGATAGCACGGATGGCGCTTACCCGGTCGCGCCGCTGGATCAGGTCACAAGTGGGAACCTCTACGGGACAACAGCCAATGGGGGCGCGAACGGTAGTGACGCTGGCACGGTCTTCAAGATCACGCCGGGTGGGACGCTGACATCGCTCTACAGCTTTTGCTCCCAAAGCGGTTGCCCCGACGGCACGCACCCCAACGCGGCGCTGATCCAGGCCATCAATGGGGACCTCTACGGGACGACTTGCGGCGCCGGACTAGAATTCGCCTGCAACGGAAGCGGCCCTGGAACAGTTTTTAAGATCACCCCAGGTGGCACCCTGACAACAGTTCACAGCTTCTGCTCCCAAAGTGATTGCGCCGACGGCGAATACCCCACCGCGGCGCTGGTTCAGGCTACCAATGAGGACCTCTACGGGACAACGTCGCAGGGCGGGGCAGACGGCTATGGCACGGTTTACAAGATAACACCCAGTGGCACTCTGACCACGCTTCATAGCTTCAGTGGCACGGACGGCGCCTACCCCGCGGCGGGGCTGGCCTACGCCACCGATGGGAACTTCTACGCGGAAACTTACGGGGGCGGGGCAAACGGCTATGGCACGGTTTTCAAGATCACGCCGGGTGGGACGCTGACATCGCTCTACAGTTTTTGCTCCCAAAGCGGTTGCGCCGACGGTGCCAACCCCGAGCTAGGAGGGCTGACCCAGGACACTAACGGGACGTTCTACGGCACAACGAGCGGGGGCGGGGCCAACGGTTATGGCACGGTCTTCAGCCTCTCTGTCGGCCTACACGCGTTCATAGAAACGGTACCCACCTCTGGCAAGGTCGGAAGCGCGGTCACCATCCTCGGAAACAACCTGAAGGGGGCCACCAGCGTTACCTTCAACGGCACACCGTCTACGATCAGCTTTGACTCGAGCTCAGAAATCAAAACCACCGTACCGATCGGCGCCACTACCGGCAAGGTTGAAGTGACGGTGTCTGGTCACACGCTTTCGAGCAACGTGAAATTCCGGGTACCGTAAAGCATATGGCGGGAGCGGAGAGTCAGTCACTTTTGGCTGTTGGTAACACATTAGGACTGTATCGGCAGTGCTCTGACGGCACAGACTGGGAGTGGGCCAAGAGTTTGACCGGACGATTGCCGCTACGGCGTGTTCAGGAACTTTTACCACAAGAAATACAAGAAATCAGGATTAGGTTGAGCGGGTTTGCGGAAGCGGCCGTCCACCTGGACGTACAACGCCCAAACCGCCAAAGTGCCCAGCGCCGACGCGCGCTGCCCGAACTGTATTCCGCCAATCTGGGCCCGCAGCGCGCCGGTTCTCTCGCCTCGATCGCATAACTGATCAATCGCCATTCTTGGGCAGTGAGCATGCAGTGCATATGAGAATAGCTAAGCACCCATCGGGCCCGAAGGTTCGCGATTGTCTTCAGCCCTCCGGTCGTGATAAGACTTGGCGCTGGCCAGGCAGCCAGATCACACCAGGGCGGAGGCGTATTAATGTCGAAAACCTCATCATCAACAGGCGCGCGGTTCGTAACCGGTCTAGCCGACTGCGGAAAACCGGTTGGGAATCTGTCATTCCGAGCGTCAGCGAGGAATCTCGCTCTGAACCCGGAGGCAATACGAGATTCCTCGTCGCCTTCAGCTCCTCGGAATGACAGGTTGGACGGTTTTTTCCGCCCCGACGGTTTTTTCCGCAACCTGCTGGTGCTTTTTGTTGGATGCTGCTTGGCATTTCTCTCAGGCTTATCGATGGCGGCGGATACACCCGGCCGGGACCCGAAGCAGCCGGCGGACGAGGAGTACACGAAAAAGATCCGCGATTACACCACTCAGCCTTATTTCACTTCGCCACTGGTTGACTACCTGCCTGCTTCCCAAACCGTCCCCACGCCGAAAGTGGTGCTGGGCGATGTCGCCGGCGCGCCCGGCATCCTGCCTTACGCCGAGCAGGTCTACGACTACATGCGGATGCTGGAAAAGGCCAGCCCGCGCGTGAGGGTATTCTCCATCGGCCACACCGAAGAGGGCCGCGAGATGATCGCCGTGGCCGTCTCATCGGAGGCCAACCTCGCGCACCTCGATGAGAACCGGGAACGCCTGGCCAAGCTGGCCGATCCCCGCCTTATCAAGATGGATGATGCGGAGGCCGGCCGTCTGGTTGAGGCCTCGGTTCCCGTCTACTACATCACCGGCACCATCCATTCCACCGAGACCGGGGCTCCGACGGCGCTGATGGAACTGGCCTATCGGCTGGCGGTGGATGAAAGTCCATACGTCGAGGACGTCCGCAATCACCTGATCACCCTCATCACACCCGTCGTGGAGGTGGACGGACGCGACCGCATGGTGGACCTCTACCGCTGGCACCTGGCCCACCCGAAGGAGTTTTACCCGCGCCTTATCTATTGGGGCCATTACGTGGCGCACGACAACAATCGCGACGCTATGGCTGTCACGCTGAAACTCACCGAAAACGTGCTGAACACCTTCGTGGGGTGGAAGGCTCAGGTGCTGCATGACCTGCACGAGTCCGTGCCCTATTTGTATGACAACACGGAGGGCGACGGCCCGTTCAACGCCTGGGTGGATCCCATCCTCACCAACGAGTGGGAGATGATCGGCTGGCGGAACGTGGCCGACATGACCGAGTTCGGCATGCCAGGCGTTTTCACCCACGGCGATTTTGACACCTGGTCTCCCGGCTACCTGATGTTCATCGCCGCCATGCACAACGGCATAAGCCGGCTCTACGAGACCTTCGGCAACGGCGGCGCCGACACCGAGGAACGTACGCTGCAGCCTGATGAGTACGCCCGCACCTGGTACAAGCAGAATCCGCCGCTGCCCAAGGTGCTCTGGTCGCAGCGCGACAACAACAACTACGAAGAAACCGGCCTGCTGACGTCACTGCACTACTTCACCGAGAATCGCGAGCTGTTCCTCAAAAACTTCTACCTGAAGTCCAAGCGGTCGATCACGAAACCGCAGAACGAGGGGCCGGCAGCCTATGTGTTCTCGGCCGATGACCCGCGCCCAGGGGCTCAGCGCGACCTGCTGAAGATTCTGCAAAAACAAGGCTGCGAAATTTCCCGCGCGACCGCGTCTTTTACAGTGACCCTGCCCGCCAAGAAGCCGTCGAAGGGCCCGAGAGGGGAGGAATCGGCTAAGAGCGGCTCAGACTCCGGATCGGACCAGACGAAGGGGGACGAAACGACGTCTAGCCAGACGGCTTCGGACCAAAAGGCCGCGACCGGGGGAAAGGAAAAGGGCGGAAAGCAGGCCGCCCCAACATCACGCCAATTTCCCGTGGGCAGCTACGTCGTCCGAATGGATCAGCCGTATTCGCGCATCGCGGATTCGCTGCTCGACTACCAGTACTGGAGCCCCGAGGATCCGCAAAAGACTCCCTACGACGATACGGGCTGGACGTTCGGTGAGCTTTTCAACGTGCAGGTGGTGCGCGTGACCGACGTCAAAGTGCTGGAAGCGCCCATGGAGCGCGTCACTGAGATCAAAGTCGCGGGCGGAGCGCCGGCTGAGACGTCAAGTCAGGCAACAGCGCCGGCATCGGTCTTCGCCATCGACAATCATGCTGAGACCGCTCTCGCCGTGCTCCGTTATCGGATGAAAGACGCCACCATCGACGCCTCCGAGGAGGGCTTTGAGACCGGCGGGCACAAGTTCAGCCGGGGATCATTCATTATTCGGAACGCAAGCGCATCCGACCTTAACCGCGTGACCACGGAGCTCGGCGTCAGGGCTTATGCGCTCCCCGCAGCGCCGACGGTGAAAACTCATCCGGTGCGGGCTGCGCGTGTGGCATTGATGCACACCTGGCTCAGCACCCAGTCGGAGGGCTGGTGGCGGCAGACGCTCGACTCGCTCGGCATCCCTTACGATTACATCAGTACCCAGACGGCGGCCAAAAGTGAAAATCTGAATGCAAAGTATGACGTGATACTATTTGCGCCTCTCGGCTTCGGCGGCGACCCACTGACCATCGTCAGGGGCATGCCTATGGATTGGGGTAATCCGCTGCCGTGGAAAAACACCCCGCTAACGCCCAACCTCGGCAAGATCGATTCCACCGACGATATGCGCCCCGGCCTGGGCTTCGACGGCGTTACTCACCTGCAGGACTTCGTGAAGCGCGGCGGCGTGCTGGTGACGGCCGAGGATACGTCCCGCTTCGCCACCTCGCTCGGCCTCGGCGAAGGCGTGTCGGTCGCTTCCAGCCGGGAACTCAAGATTGTGGGAAGCGTGCTGCGAACCCAAATTGTGGATGCTGCGAGCCCCATTGCCTACGGTTACGGTGAGAAGCTCTCCGTCTACTGTTCGAGCGGCCTCATCTTTGACCTTAGCAATTTTTCCGGAGGCCGGGGCGGAAGGCGCCGGCTCGGTCCCGAAGCGCGCGAGCGGCCCACAGGCCGTGGAACGGCGAACGATCCCGACTTCACGCCCGGGCGCGTGGCGGCCGAAGCGCCTGAAGAACCGGAACCCGAAGAATGGCAGGCAGCGCCCGTCACCGAGGAACAGCGCCGCAACGGCATCACCGTAATCCCGCCGGCTCTCCGGCCACGGGTGATCTTCCGTTTCGCGGACAGCAAGGAGCTGCTGGTTTCCGGTCTGCTCGAGGACGGAAATGAGATTGCCGAGCACGCGGCGGTGATCGACGTGCCGATGGAACGCGGCCACGTGGTGCTGTTCTCGTTGAACCCGATTTATCGCGGCGAGACGGAGGGCAGCTACGGCCTCGTGCTCAACACGATTCTGAACTTCGACAGCCTCAACGCCGGCAGGACGCTGGCGAAGAATAAGTAGGTGCTAGGTGCTAGGTGTTAGGTGCCAGGTGTCAGGCGTTAAGTGCCAGGCATCCTCACGAGTTGAACTGTGCAGCGCTAAGGAATTCAGGGAGGAAAATCATGCAGCCACGTTGGCGACTTATCACGGCGATGTTGGTGGTGGCGAGTACGTGCGGGACATTCCATCTCTCCCATGCGAGGGCGGACGAATCGCCGGCGCCGCCCAAGCTGCGTCTGCCTGCCGACGTCGTCGGCCCGGTCCGATACCGTGTGGAACTGACGGCGATCCCTGACCAGGATACATTTGCGGGTGCCATTGACATCGACCTGCAATTCGCCAAAGCCACCTCAGTTCTTTGGTTGAATGCCGAGGCGCTGACGATCAAGGATGCAACCCTCACCGTAGGAAGTGAGCGGTCCGCGGCCAAGGTCATCACGGAACCCAAGGAATTTGTGGGCTTCTCCTTGGATCACCCCGTTGGCCCGGGCCCGGCAACGCTCCACGTTGACTACCAGGGTGAGATCAGCCGCAAGGATTTTAGGGGCATTTTTCAGATGAAGGACGGCGACCAATGGTACATCTACTCACAGTTTGAAAACATCGATGCCCGCCGGGCCTTTCCCTGCTTCGATGAGCCCGGCTACAAGGTTCCCTGGCAGTTGACCCTACACGTGAAGAGGGACCAGGTGGCGCTGTCGAATACTCCGATTGTCTCTGAGACCGATGCCGGTGATGGCATGAAGACGGTGAAATTTGCCGAGACGCCGCCGCTACCGAGTTATCTGGTAGCGATGACAGTCGGCAACCTGGAACTGGTGGACGCAGGGACGGCAGGGAAAAAGAATACCCGAATTCGCATTGTGGTCCCGCACGGCCGCACCGCTGCGGCCAAATATGCCGCGCAGACGACTCCCACAATGATCAACTTGCTCGAGGGCTATTTTGGCATCCCCTACCCTTACGACAAGCTGGATGAGGTAGCGATTCCGCTCGCTGGCTATGCTATGGAGCACCCCGGACTGGTCACTTATGGAGCATCGATCATTATCAAAAAGCCGGACGAGGACACACCGGGCCGCCAGCGCGAATGGGTGAGTGTTGCCTCTCACGAACTCGCCCATCAGTGGTTCGGCGACCTCGTCACCACGGCCTGGTGGGACGATACCTGGCTTAACGAAGGGTTTGCTTCCTGGATGGCCAACAAGATTGTGAATCAGTATCATCCCGAGTGGGCGATGAATATCTCGGAGCTGAACGGCTACCAGGGAGCGATGGATAACGACGCCTTGATGAGCGCGCGCCAGGTGCGGCAGCCCATCGAGTCGGACGACGATATTGCCAACGCCTTCGACTCGATCACCTACCAGAAGGGCTCGGCGCTGCTCAACATGTTTGAGTCCTATATGGGCCCGGAGAAGTTCCGCGAGGGTGTACACCGATACCTGCTGAAATACGAGTGGAAGAACGCCACTTCCGCCGACTTCCTGCCAGCTCTTGCGGGCGGCGACAACAGCATCGCTCAAGCATTTTCCAGCTTCCTTGACCAGCCGGGCGTGCCCCTGGTCAGCGCTCAGCTCGAATGCAACGGTAGTGCCGCACAGCTTGGCCTGTCTCAACAGCGTTTCCTTCCGCTCGGTTCCACGGGGACGGCAAACCAGCTCTGGAAGCTGCCGGTGTGCGTGCGCTATGCGGCAGGGGGCGGCGAAGCCCGCGAGTGTACGCTGCTCGATCAGAAGTCGGCAGAAATTCGCCTCTCGAAGGCGACGAGTTGCCCGGGGTGGGTGGAAGCAAACGCTGACGCCGACGGGTACTATCGCGTTCTTTACCCGGCGGACCTACTTGGCAGTCTCCTGAAGAACGACGCCGAAGCGCTCTCCCTGGCTGAGAAAGTGTCACTGATCGGTGACATCTCAGCCCTAACAGGGAACGGCAAGATCCCGCTAGGCAAGGCGTTGGCGCTTGCTCCCGCGCTCGCCGGTGACCCGCACCGCCAGGTGGTCACGAAGACGATGGAGATCACCACCGGTCTTCAGCAGAGATACCTGGTAGCTGACGACCTGGCGCCCCGCTATCACCAGTACTTGATGGACGTTTACGGCGAGCGGGCGCGGTCTCTGGGCTGGAAGGCGAGTGCGGACGAAAGCGACGACGCGCGGTTCCTGCGCCCGCAAGTTCTCAGCATAATTGCCAATGGGGCTGAGGATCCCGAGGCCATCGCGGAGGCGAAGAAGCTAACCGCTGCTTGGCTCGACGATCACAAGGCGGTGGCCCCCGATATGGTGGGAGTTGTGCTCATCACGGCCGCGCGCCACGGCGACCGCCAATTGTTCGATCGAATGCGCGCGGCGGCCAAGCAGGAAAAAGATGAGAGCTTCCGCAGGACCTTGCTATTCAGCCTGGGCCTCTTCCCTGACCCGGAGATGGCGAAAGTTGCCATGCCGATTGTGCTGACGGGCGAATTCGACAATCGGCAGTCGCTCGACATTCTTTTCGGCGTGTCGCAGCTCACCAGGACGCGCGATCTCGCCTATGATTTCGTCAAGCAGAACTGGGACGCTCTGGTTGCTAAACTGCCCACGGACACGGGAGCCTTCCTGCCTTACATCGCCGGAGGCTATTGCGACGCTGGGCACCGTCAGGATGTGGAGGATTTCTTCAAAGGCCGCTCCACCAAGTACGCCGGAGGACCTCGCAACCTGGATCAAGTGCTCGAGGGCATCGACCTCTGTATCGCTTACAAGCAGGCTCAGGAACCGAGCCTCGCGGAGTTCCTCAAGCAATACGGAAGCTCACACTAGCCTGCAGCCTGCGGCCAACATGAATCGAACGCCAAGTCACCGTAAGTCCGGAGGGGACTGTGGTGGGTGCTCGCTGCGCCATTCCGGGGGCGCCACTGTAACCTCGACGGGCGACCACGGCGTTTGAGGGTGGAGCCGCTTCATTTCCAGCACCAGTTTGACGTCCATGCCCTTTGCGGCTTTGAGCTGGCGAAAGGCGCTGGAAGCACGCATTATGAGCCCCCCGGGGCGGTCGGGAGGATAGAGCGCCCCATTACCCAGCAGGACTCTTACGGGCCCGGCGACGCCTTCCTCCGCAGGTCTGTAGGACAGAAAGACGAAGATCTGAAACGGAGTTTCAGATGGGTTGGTCACCTGCGTAAAGTGCAGCGCCAGGACGGGGGGTGAACTGGCGAGCGTGGCCGCCGGAACCGGGAAGGATGCTTCCGGACGCGTGTTCGTCAGCTTCACACCGTTCGCTTGCATCCCCTCTTGTCCGGCGTCGGAGCTCTGCTCCCCGGTACGCGTGCCGCCGAAAAACAATACCCCAATCAGCAACCCGTGGATGGCCGCTGTCATACCCTGCCCTCCTGTGTCAGTTGGATGCCAACCGGACACACGAAGATCACATGGCTGCGCCGGACTTAGAACCGCGCCACTGCGAGCTCCAGCCGACCTAAGACGAGCTGCTCCCCGGCGGCCTCTCGCCGCGCGTAAGGTACGGTGACCAAGGTCACCTGAGCTTGGTTCGACGAAAGCGAGCCGGCTTGGTTCAGCTTCTGCAAGGTCGAAGTGACATCAACCAGAAAGCCCGTGAGAGGCGCGGCCGGCATGGTACCCCCGGCTTCTTGACCCTTCATGCCTGACTCATCGAAGAAGAATCCGAAACTGCCGGCGAAATGCGGGTCGTCAATGGGAGTATCTCCCGCAGCATCCGGCTTGTTGAGGAAGATGCGGACGAAGAAGTCCCGCTTGGGAGGCATCTGCGTGTCCCCGACGGTCAGCACCAGCCGGGTGTGGGGATCGCCCTGGAGGGCGCTCGTAAGCGCTCCAGGCTCGACATTGAGGGCCGTGGTCGATGGTTTCCCCACTTCCGTGGTAACGGTTTGCCGCAGCTCGAAACGCGGGCCGAACGTAAGCTTTGACGGGGCGCCGGCCTTCAGGAACGCTTGAAGCTGTTTTCCGGTGAGCTTCGGCGCTGCGCCTGCCTGCGCCTGTGCCAGCGAGCAGGGCTCGTACTGGTAGGTGAGAAGCGGATACAACACCGTGATCCCTGCCTCCACAGATACCGGGTTGCCGTTTTCGTCGACGAAATCGTTAATGGCGAAATTGGTCCAGGCAGTGTCATTGGTGTTGGCGTTGTTGAGATCGTCGTTCCAGTGAGCCCACATGCAGTCGCACATACAGTGGTGAGTGTAAAACACGGGATCAAGGGGCGAACTGAAGGTACCCATATCGCCGCCCACAAATCCGTGGATGTTGTTGTGAGGCGTTCCCTCCAGCATTCCCGTTGCGTCGGGGCCGTTATGCAGGTTCGAAGTTGGAGGCGGGCCGCTTGCAAACAGATCGAAATTCGTCTCGTTGAGGATGTTCTGCAGCACTGAGGTGCCGATATACGACGAGTCCGCCTGGTCCGACTGCGTGATAGCACGATTGGAATCGTAGAGCGGGCTCGAGGTATCCCAAAACGGATCGGGAACTGCGGGATGAGTATTCCAGTTCCAATAGGGCAACGCAAAGTTGCTATCTCCCGTCAGCTTCCGGCAGATGCGCTCGAAGTAGAGCAGGTAAACTCGATGCCAGGGCAGCCACAGCCAGTTGCGGTGAATGCATTTGTTTAAGTGGATCTGCATCTGGCCCTGCCAGCTTCGCGGGTCGCTGGACGGCAGCGCCTTCATGGCGGTTACCGCATTCTTGTAAGTGACGATGACGGGGTCTGAGGGGTTGGCGTCCCAAAGCTCCTGAATGTTCTTGCGTGTTGGCCGGTTTTGGATTTGCTGCACGCAGGATTCGCACCCTCCCGCCCACAGCGCGAGGTTAGCGGCTCCGAACGCCGCGACCTCCTTGAGAAAGTCACGTCGCGAGAACAAACCGAGATCGAGTTCCATGGCAGGTCTCCTTTTCTGGCTTGTCGAAAGCTCTCCTATCAGCGCGCAATGGTGTCCGGCTATCGCGGTTGGGGAATCGCTCCTTGAAAAAGACGCACTCTGACGGGAACGGACGCTCGCCTGCCTCGGCGCATCCGCGGCAGGAGTCGAACGCTGGGCAAGAGATAGGCCATACGCGCCCTCCGACTGAGAACAAGCGCTGAAGCCAGTGTACGCTTCGAAATTTGTTTGTCAACGGGCTATTGTTTTCGAACCCCTACACCTTCTGCCGCCTTCTGCCGGGGATATACCATCACGTCTGCAAAACCTCCTGTACAATGAGTTGAGCCGGAGCGTAAGGTGGGCGCGTAGCTGATGTTATAGATCGCTTATTGATCATCATGTAACGTCGGTGCGACGTCCAAACTATTATAGAGTCTCAGATCGAGCACTTACCTCATCAAAGGAGTCCCTATGCCAAAGAAAATCGATCCGCTCAACAAGAAGATGTACGGTTCGGTAACGTCGATGCTCATCGTGACCGATGTCAAGGCAGCGGCAGCCTTTTACCAAAAGGCATTCGGCTTTGCCAAACGGGGAATCATGAACGGCCCGGACGGCAAAGCGATGCATGCTGAGCTCACGCTTCGAGGTACCACGCTCATGTTGGGGCCGGAAGTTCCGCAGATGGGTTTTCGCAGCGCAAAAACGCTGGGCGCGTCGCCGGCGAGTTTGTACCTGCTGACTGAGAACGCAGACAAGGTGGTTGCAAAAGCGGTGAAACTCGGTGCAACGGCCAAGGGGCCCGTGATGGACATGTTTTGGGGCGACCGCTGCGGCACGGTGGTGGATCCCGACGGTTACACCTGGATGATTGCCACTCATAGGGCAGAGCCCACGCCGCAGGAAATGAAAAAAAAGATGATGGAGCAAATGCCCGGCCCACCGTCAGGCAGTGAGACGGGCTCCTAAATGGGCCGGGTTTCAAGGCCGAAAAGCGCGGACCTTGGACAGAAGCTCTAAGCCTGCACAGCACCCATCTGCGCAGCGTGTGCCGACACGGCCGGCACTTCGGCGCCGCTGAGAACGGTGAAGTCGTCATGGTAGCCGGCAACATCGGCGCCCGTGCCGCCGGTCATCCACAAAAGATCGCCGGCGCCCCCGGCTTGCGCCACAGATTGCAGCCAACTCGCGTACCACTGATTGCGTTGGTTCAGGGTAACGGTGCTGCTCAGCTCCAGGCCATACTCTTCCATGATCGTGGGCTTGTTTGCGCGCTCAGCAGACGCAACGTGATCTTTAATCCAGGTGTCGCCGAAGGCGGGAGGGTGGGCCATCGCGGTGGGATACCAATGGTAGGTGGCAAAATCGATGTCGCCGATGCCCAGGATGGCTTCTCCATCCACCCCGTGGCTGCCGTTGTAAAGAGGGTCGTTGGTATCAGCGTGTAGCAGAAAGCCTTCGTCGCCGACAGCCAGCAGATGGTTGGAATCCAGTGCCTTGACGAAGCTGCTCATGTCGCTTACCCAGTTCAGAAACAAGTCGCGGCCACCAGCGGTCTCGCAGCGCGCCTCATTCGCCAGCTCCCACGCCATCACGGCCGGTTCTTCCGAGTACAGACGCCCCGTGCGCGTATTGCGCCGTGTGAGGACCGCCTGCACCCAGTTCTGATACGCCATGCGCGCGGCGGCTGCTACGTAGAACTGCTCCGGTCCCCCCGCGATTCCAAGCCACTGCAAGTAGAGTGGCATTCCACCGAAGTCGTTCCAGTAGTTGACCAGCGGCAGGATCAAGCGGAGGCCCTGCTGCTCGGCCGCCGCGATGAGGGCGTCCAGGCGCTCCAGTCCGTCAGGGCCGCCGTCCACTGTGATCGCGCCATTATTCAAGTACTGAAAGGCCACGGCTCCTGGAGAGCGGTTGTCAACGTTTAGAAAGGCCCAGGCCCGGATCACGTTAGCGTTCATCTGTTTCACCGCTGCCATCACGTCAAGGCGGCTCGAATCCGAGCAATAGCCTAGGAAATAGCAGTTCGCGCCTACGACCGGAAAAGGCTGGCCGCCGACCAGGAACCGAGTGCCTTGATATTGGACGAAACCGGGTTGGAGTGCCATGTTTCCCCCTCAAGCTGGCTGCGACTGAACCAGATTACAGGCTTGCAGAATGATGGGCTTTCAGAGCGTGGGTGAAACGCATGGATTCCCGCCTTCCTGGGAATGACGTTGTTTGACGCTGAACATTCATATCCAACGATGGCACCGCTCCGCGTAAGACGGCGAAAGCGTGGGTCCACGCTGACTGCTGTCAACAGTATCAGGAGAGCCCTACGGCTTGAACCCCACGCTGCGCCAGAGTTCGGCGCACTGATACATTCTGCCGTTGGTAATCACGGACTCCACTTTGCGAATGTTGTGAATGTCATCCAGCGGATTGGCGCCAAGCACGATCAGGTCAGCTCGCTTGCCGACTTCCACCGTGCCCAGTTCCTTATCCAGCCCCATCACCCGCGCGGGAACGATAGTAGCGGCTTGGATGGCTTCCAGGGGCGTGAGTCCTCCCTGAACGTAAAGCTCCATTTCGCGAAAGAGGCTGAAGCCGGGCACAGCTTGATCGGTGCCCGCAACTATGGTGATGCCGGCGCGGCGCAGCACGCCGACGGCGGCTACCATTTTCTCGAACGCCTCTTCTCGCACGTCGGCGTCAGCCAGCGGCGGGCCTACGTCGGTCAGTTGCGCGGCGAGCTCGGGGGCCACGCGGTTCACCTCGGGCTCGAAGCTGGCCGTGGGCTTGGCCGTAGAAGCCGTTTCTAATTCGAATATCGCCAGCGTGGGATCGATCACTGTGTTGTGAGCCTTGAGGAAGGCGATAGCCTTTTGGGCCTCCGGCGAGTTGAAATCGACGGCCGCGTTCGCCCTCGGCGTGGCTCCTCTCGGCGACGGCTCCGGGAGCGGCGGGTGCAGGATGTCCATGATGTACTGGATGTGATTGATCTGGTCCTGGCCCGCCTCAATCACCTGGTAGGCGTTCAGCCCGTTGGGCACGTGGCCGGTGACCGTCATGCCGAGGCGATGGGCCTCTTCGGCCACCGCCTTCACCCCGTCGAGCTTCACTGAGCTGTAGATCTTCATCTGCTGGAAGCCGGCCTGATGGTAGCGATCCACCCACTGGCGGGCCTGGTCCGGCGTATCCACGCGCGCCACACCGATCGCCATGGGTCCGGAGCCGTCCACGATGCCAGCCGCGAGTATGCGCGGTCCGAGGCCGCGGCCAGCGGCAATCGCGTCGCGCACAGCGGTGATGAATTCAAACTCGTTGCCGCAGTCGCGGACGGTGGTGGCGCCGGCAGCGAGGTAGATGGGCCCCCACTCGACTTGTTCGAAGTGCGCGTGCATGTCCCAGAGACCTGGCAGGATGGTCTTGCCGTGTGCGTCCACCACCTCGGCGTGCTTCGGGATTTTGATCTGCGGCTCGGGACCTACGGCCACGATGCGTCCTTTGCGGATCACAACAGCGGCGTCCGGCAGTGCCGGGCTTCCGGTGCCGTCAACGAGGGTTGCGCCCACCAAGGCCAGAGCGCCGGAGCCAGCGCCCGCCCGGCTGCCTGCGATTCCTTGAGAGAGGTCCGCCAACGCCGACATGCCATCCGTGGCGGCACGGCTGACGAAGGTGCCGAGATGGCTTTCGTACGAGTCGAGCACAGCCTCGAAGTGATCGAATTCGGCGTCGGTGGTGATGGCGGCCACCAGGTCCCGATGCTCGTTGAACCACAACGTCTCGCGGCCCCAGATAAGCCCCTCGACCGTGTAGCGTTGGAGCGCTTCGCCTTTGCCGTTCACCGAGATCATGTCCTTGCCGCGCGCCGTGATCTTGACGTGAGCGCTGGGCAGCGTGGCCAAGTCTGTCGGCATCTGGTGGGTGGCCCAATAGCGCACCATCAGCATTTGCATGGTGACCGGTGCGTACCCGGCGATGGTGAAGAACTGCTGCGGTGGAGCAAGTTCGGTCGATTGGTTGCGATCGCGCACTCTGATCTGGTTCGGAAAGGCCTCGACGTCCTCATTAATCGAACTCTGCCGCGACGTCTTGCCCTTGATGACGAATGACTTGGGGGTAAGATCGGGACCCGCGTGGAATGTTACCAAGAGCGGAACTGGTGTACCTCGGTCCGTGAATTTGAAGTCGATCTTGGCGGCAAGGTTGTCGCCGTCGGCAGTGATCTGGTAGGTCTCCTCGCCAATAGGCTGCTCGAATTTGTGCAGCACGAACTTGCCCTGCTCGAGTACATCGGCGGCCTGCGCCGCAGGCTCCTGATCCGCAGGGCCAGGCAAACAGAGCGCGTGCGGCACCCATGCGACACCGCAGGCAATTACTAGCAGCGTCGCCAGCAGGACTTGCACTTGTTTGCGCACGCGTTTTCCCTCCGACTACTTGCGAGTGAGATGAGGAGCGAACTCTCAAGGCCGGGAAGCTTCTGGAACAGCCCCCAACACAAGTGTGCGCACTTTCGAAGCCAATTCGAGGGCAGTCTGTGCACTCACTCTGTCGGGCCAAAAGTCAAAATCGTAGCGCGCCGCGATAGCATAAGAGCTCAGCTCTGCGAGGTCCAATCCGGCCAGCGGCCAGGCAGGCAGCGCTTCTCCCAGACGCTACAACTCTTCCAAATTGTGGGTGCGGTGAAAGGGCTGCCCCCATAAATGTCAACAAGCCTTTCAGGTATTTCTCGACAGCCTGCTGCGCGTGAAAGCAAGCTGTGTCATAGGGCCCGTCGCCCTCTATCATCCGCTCTGCGGTGCGGAGATCGCTCTCGGCCTTCAGGAACCAGCCCCGCGCCAATGCCAGTTCATCGGGCATAGACAGTTGTCCCCTCGCGAATCGCGGTGGTGATAAAGGCGCCAGGTACCCGCGACCAAGCCTCCACCTCCTGCGGTGTCCAAACCACCACGTCCTTTGCCGGGAATACGCCTACCAGCGCTCGCAGGTAGCGCGCAGCCCTTTTGTAGCGCGGCAGGTTCGACTCCTCAATAATCAGCAGGTCCAAATCGCTCGTCGGTCCGGCTTCTCCCCTTGCGTGCGATCCAAATAGAACGATCCTGAGCGGCGCGCCCGTCGCCAGAATCCGGCGGACCGCCTCTTCAAGAGTGGAGGCCGTCACGGGAGGGTTGTCTAAAGTGAGATTCATATCTTAAGCTTGCAGGGTTCGCGCCCTCGGTAGCATAACATCGTTAACGCCCGTCCCGATTGCAAATACCGACTCTAATCACCAATCACCAATCCCGTTATCCAAACCTGCCTTACCTCCGTCTGCTACCGGCGCCGCATTGACCCGCAAGCCCACGGAATGGTATAAATCGCTATTTAACCAAGCTCTAATCCAGGATATCGCAGTGCGTTCCAGCCATCCTAGTGCGCTTCTGGAGAGTTTCAAGGGGAGGATTACCAATGCAAGCGGAACAAACCCGGAGAAACACCCTTCCGGGTGGGGAGAGAACTGTCATACCCGTTCTCCTGGCGCTCTCTTATGCTTTTTTGCTACCGGCACTCCGTGCGCAGCAGCGCAGTGAATCGGCAATTCTGACGCAAACCTCGGCAGTCCAACCGTCCAAGCAAGACAATCAGAATGCTCCGGCGATGAAGCCCTCGCGGGCCAAGTTGGTGGGCGCTTATACCCACCTTCCTTTGAGCTTTGAGGCCAATCGTGGGCAGGCTCCCGGCGAGGTTCGGTTTCTCGCCCGCGGTCAAGGTTTTACTCTGTTTCTGGGGGGAGACGAAGCGGTGCTGGCGCTGAAGAAGTCAGAAGTCAGAAGCCAGAAGTCAGAAGAAAGTTGCCAGTTGTCAGTTGTCAGTTGTCAGTCGCCAGCCACAGCCCAGGGACAAGTTGCAAAGGACAAAGAACAAAGGACAAAGGACGCCTTCGTCCGCATGAAGCTTGTGGGCGCGGATCCGGCCGCTGCAGCGGCAGGGGCAGAGCCGTTGCCGGGCCAGGTGAACTACTTCATTGGCAATGATGCGGCCAAGTGGCGCACTCATATTCCCACCTACGGCCAGGTTGCTTACCGGAATGTCTACCCCGGCGTGGATCTCGTTTACTACGGGCACGCCGGCCAACTGGAATACGATTTTCAGGTGAATCCCGGGGCTTCTCCTGATGCGATTCGTATGGCCTTGGGCGGCGTGAGGCAAGCACGGCTCAACGCGAAGGGAGATCTCGCGCTTTCGGCGCCTGGCGGCGAGGTGTGGTTGCAAAAGCCGGTTGCCTATCAGGTGGATGCGGCGGGCGAAAAGAGCTTTGTGGACGCGGGGTTCGCGCTCCAGGGCAACCCATCCAAAGTCGAACACCGAACACCGGCAATCGGCTTCCGTCTGGGCTCCTACGATCGCAGCCGCGCGCTGGTGATTGACCCTACGCTCTCCTACTCTACCTACCTGGGCGGGGCAGGCGCTGACAGCGCCTTTGGCATCGCGCTCGACGCGAACGGCAACACATACGTCACCGGCCAAGCTAACTCGACGAACTTCCCGGTCTCTTCGGGAGCCTTGCAGTCAACCAACGGCGCCGCTCCAGATGCCTTTGTGACTGAGTTCAATCCGGACGGCACCGCGGTGATCTATTCCACCTATCTGGGCGGCAGCAGCAGCGATGCCGGCTCTGCCATCGCCGTCGACTCCGCGGGCGCGGCTTACGTAACCGGCGACACCAATTCCGTTAACTTCCCGGTTACATCGGGTGTGAAGCAGCCCGTGATCGGTGGCTCAGTAGACGCCTTCGTGACTAAGATCGCTCCGGGCGGTACCTCACTGGTTTACTCCACCTATCTCGGGGGCAAGCAGGACGATTACGGCTATGCAATCGCAGTCGACGCCAATGGGAATGCGTTCGTTGCAGGATCCACTGCTTCCGGGAACGACTTTCCGCTTACCAAGAACGCCTTGCAACCCACCTTTGGGGGCGGGACAACGGACGCCTTCTTCACCGAATACAATCCCACGGCTACCGTGGGTGGGTTTTCGACCTATCTTGGCGGGTCCGGCGCCGACTCCGCCACTGCCATTGCGCTCGACGCGAACGGCAACATCTATTTGACAGGCCAAACCAGCTCGACCAACTTTCCCATGAGCAGCACTCCGTATCAGAAATCGCTGGCGGGTGGTACGGATGCCTTCGTAACGGAACTGGCCGCGGTAAGCACATCAGGCACGACGTCATTGCTCGGCTCAACTTACCTGGGCGGCTCCGCGGACGACACCGGCAACGGCATCGCCGTGGACCTAACGGACAGTATCTACGTAGCGGGAAGCACGAGCTCGAGCAACTTCCCAATCACGAACACCTCCTTGCAGGGTACGAGCGGCGGCGGTCAGGATGCGTTCGTCACCAAGCTAACTGCGGGCGCCGGAAGCCTTGTCTACTCGACTTACCTGGGAGGCGCGGGCGCCGACGCGGCCACAGCCGTTGCGGTCGATTCAACTGGCGACGCCTTGGTGACCGGCAACACCCAGTCCAGTAATTTCCCTGTCACGAGTGACGCTTTGCAGGCCGCGTGCGCCAGCGGAATCACATCGACCGGAACCCCGGCCGGCTGCGATGACGCTTTTGTTACCAGCCTCAACCCGGTGGGCGCTTCTCTGAACTATTCCACCTTTATAGGTGGCGGACAGCACGATCAGGGCAACGCTATCGCGGTGGATGCCGCGGGCGACGCCTACTCGGCGGGAGTTACCGAATCCACGGACTTTCCGGTCACTTCCGAGGTTTTTCAAGACGCGTGCACGACACAGAGTGCGACTCCGCCGTGCCAGAATGCTTTTGTCGTTGAGATCGGTGCTGCTGCCGCGGCCGTGCAAGTGGCTCCGATCGTGTTGCCGTTTGGTGTTCAACCTCTCAATCCAAATCCTGCTCCGTCGCAAACCGTCACAGTGACCAATAACAGCGGAGCCTCCCTCACGTTCAGCGGTATCACGGCCACTTCCGGCACGGGTTTCGCGGTAAGCTCGGCCGGCACCTGCTCCACCGGCACTCCACTGGCGACTGGCAGCAGTTGTACGGTCGTGGTGACCTTTGCGCCCACCGCGGCCGGCAGCCAGACAGGAACCTTAACCCTCTCTGACAGCGCCACTGGGAGTCCGCAGACGGTCAAGCTGTCGGGCGCGGGCGTAGCGTCCGTGTTAACTGTTTCGCCGACCAGTTTGGCGTTCTCTGGCCAGGTACCCGGAACCGAGAGTTCCCCGCAGAACGTCACGCTCGAGAACTTTGGATCAGCTCCTATAGCGATCACCAGCATTAGTTTCATTGGGGCGAACGCCTCGGACTTCAGCCAAACGAACACTTGCGGATCATCCCTAGGGGCAGACGGAAGCTGCGTGATCTCGGTGACCTTTACACCCGCCGCGGGCGGTGCAGCTACGGCCACACTTACCGTTCAGGAGGGGACCGGCAACACCGAGAGCGTGCCCGTGAGCGGAAACGGCGTCAGCGGGAATCTGAGCCTCTCAGCCCAGAATCTGAACTTCGGAAGCGTTGTTATCAACACCAAGACCACGAGCCAATCGGTGGTGGTCACCAACACCGGCGACACAGCGGTGAGCATCACGAGCGTCTCCATCTCGGGCACTAATGCTACGTCCTTCACCCTGAGCTCGAAGAGTCCCTGCGCGCCCAGTCTCGGTGTAGGCAGCACCTGCACGATCGCCATCAACTTCAAGCCGTTGACGGCTGGATCACTCTCGGCCTCCTTATCCATTGCCAGCAGTGTGTCCGGAAGTCCTCAAAGCGTCGCGCTGGCCGGCCTGGGAGCAGACTTTGGAGTAGCTTCCTCCCCCACGAGCGCCACCGTGAACCCCGGCCAAGCGGCCACGTTCACGGTTACGGTGGCGCCTATCGGTGGATTCAATAATGAGGTAACGCTCAGTTGCACCGGCCAGCCGACTTACGGCGCCTGCAGCGTCTCGCCCACCACCGTGACGCCGAACGGTAGTGGGTCCGTCACTGCCACAGTGACCGTGACTACGCTGGCTCCAGCGCGGCTGGCGCCGCCGCGCGGCCGCTTCTTACCGCCCACGGCCCCACTCGGGCTGGAGAAGACGGGATTGGTTTGGCTGCTGGTCGGGTTGTTAGGCGTTGCGGTTGCCGCAGCGGCTAAGAGGCGACGATCCTGGATGCTGCTGGCGGCCACGCTGGCGCTGGCCCTGTTCTGGATCGGCTGCAGTGCCTCCGGCAATCCAAACAATCCCGCGAACAACGGGACGCCGCCGGGTTCCTATCAGGTCACGATCACGGGCGCCTCAAACGGGCTCAGTCACGGGATTACTGTGACCGTGACGGTGAATACCTAGGGCCAGGCCGCTGCGGCTCTCGGAGGGTCCGACTTGTTATTTCGAGCGCCAGCCACCCTGGGTGCACAAGGGGTTTCGGCCGGTCGGTAAGCTTCGAAACCGGCAGCCCCCGGGGGGGTATGCCTAAATGCAAAAACGAACCCGAGAAGTTATTTAGAATCAACAAAAGTGCGAAAAAACGAACCTAAAACGAACCTAAACGAACCTAAGTTTCATCGACTGCCATCGGCACAAGTCTTTTAGAATCAGCGGGCGCCTTTCGGTAGTGACGAGAACGAACCCAAGGAATAATCTGCAACAACGGCGAAATGGTGTGGCAGTCAGGCTCGTTGTTTGGCAGATTCCGGGGTAGTGTCTCAGTTTGAAGTGGCATGGCCATCTTGGCCATGAAATAACACGGGCAGGATGCCCGTGCCATTTCAAACTGAGACAATACCGATTCCAGATACACTGACTCAGCTTTAACCGTGGCGGCCTGTCTGAATACTCGATGTCTTTGATTGCCTGGCATTCGCGCAACCATAAATAAGCCTTGTTCGTCAGAATTAGTGTAGAATAGAGGCAGTGGAGCGATCGCAATCGCTCGGAGGTGGCTTATGGGCGCCACGACCCGCCGGCTGTTGTTACCGTTGGCAATAGGCGTTTTGTTGGTTTCTGCGGTTCCGCTTGTGTCTCAGGACCAGGAATACTCTCACGTGCGAATTGTTCGCTTGAGCTTTGTGGAAGGCACCGTGACCTTGCTTCGTCCAGGCTCCACCAACTGGGCGAATGCAGCAGTGAATACGCCGATTGAGGAAGGCTTCCAGATTCTCACAGACAAGGCGAGTTTCGCCGAGGTTCAGTTTGAGAACGGCTCGAGCGTCCGCGTGGGCGAGCTCTCACTGCTTAAGTTCGATCAGCTCGGCCGCACGGAGTCCGGGGATTTGCTGAACAAGGTTACGCTCGATCACGGCTACGGCACCGTAACAGCGAGACCCGAGAACGCCGCTGTGTTCGAAGTCCGAGCGGGCGATGCCACCTTTACTCCGCAGGGCAAAGCCGAGTTCCGTGTGGACCTCGATCAGGGAAAGATCCGTGTTGAGGCCTTCAAGGGATCGGTGGACGTTGCGAGCCCTGAGAGTTCCACGACACTGGTGAGGAACGAGGTTCTGGAGATCACACCGGGAGGCAGTGAGGCCCCCGCGTTGAGCCAGAACATCAAGCGCGATGACTGGGACGCCTGGGTGACGGCGCGCGACCAACAGGAGCAGGAAAGCGCCGCCACACAGCCCCCTGGAGGTGCAATGCCCGGGGCTCCCGCCTACGGTTGGAGCGACCTGAACCAATACGGGACGTGGTCCTATGTCAATAGCTGCGGATACGGCTGGCTGCCGAATGCTGGGATCGGCTGGTCTCCTTTCACCTTCGGACAGTGGTCCACGTACCCCGGCTTCGGTTACACCTGGATTTCCTACGAGCCTTGGGGTTGGTTGCCGTACCATTACGGCGCCTGGCAGCTCGACCCCACGCTCGGCTGGGCGTGGTGTCCCACGGGCGGCTTGGCTGGTAGCGGGTTGGGTTGGTTTTGGAGTCCGGCGATCGTGACTTGGTATCAAGGTCCTGGTTGGGTGGGGTGGGCGCCACGGCCCATTCATCCGATCGGCGGCACCGGCTTGCATCCTCCGCGCCGCCCGGCAGGTCTTAGTGCCGTAAGCGCGCAAACGTTCGAGAGGGGTAGCCCTGTCACTTCACGACAATTGGTGGGCATCGACCCTGCAGGTGCAACGCCGGTTCACTCTCCTGCGCTAGCAACCGGTTTTACGGCCTCTTTGCCCAGCCGGCCCGTGCGGCTTTCCTCAGCGCAACAGGCCGTTATCAACGGAGCGCCGGTGAGGTCCGAGTCAGGCTTTATGGAGCATGTGTTCAGGGTGTCGCCATCGGGAGGGGCATGGCCGCACCGTGCACCGCAGTCCAGCTTGGCTGCTCCCCCGGCACAGGTTCGTAGCGCTGAGACAGACTACTGGAGCGGGCGTGCGCCTGGTTCCGCAGGCTTTTCGTCGGCGGGCGCGCGATCAGGCGGCGGGCTTAGTGCCGGCGCTGGCGGCGGTGGGTTTAATTCCGGCGCTCGCAGCGGCAGCTTCAGCCCCGGTGCGCGCAGCGGCAGCTTCAACTCGGGTAGTCATGCAGGCGGATTTAGCGCGGGCAGCCCGGCAGGCGGTGGCATGAGCAGTGGAATGTCTTCCGCCGGCGGCGGTGGGCACGCCGGTGGAGGCGCCCCGGCGGGAGGGGGCGGCGGCGGTCACCACTGATGATTCACGATTGCTGATTTTCGATTGCCGATTGATGAAGGATGCTTGCCCGTCATTGCCCCGAAAGCGGGAATGCAAGTTCTGCAATTCGTTAAATCGTCAATCGGCAGTTATGACGATTCCACCGTAGCCTACAACGCTGTCGACGGGGCCTCCGGCGTCGGCTGACGTAGCGTATTTGATCAACTCGGCGCCCTTCGCACCCAGATCGTTCGCGGCCACCAGCATAGCGACGGTGGGCCCCAATCCACACATCGAAATCCGCTCGCGAAAAACGGTTTCGTAAAGCCCTTCAGGATCAAGATCCAGAATCCGGTCGATTGCCTTTCGATCCTTCACACGCGTCACGCTGTCCGGCTCATAGTGGTTGAAGTCGCTCGAGGCCACGATCAAAATGGGGCTGTCGGAGCCCTTCACAGCTTCAGAAACAGCATGTCCTAGTGCTTCCAAAGTCCCATAATCACTGACCCCGATGGCGATCGGCAGCAGCGTGAAAGCTGGGCTGCAGCGCTGTAAGAACGGGAGCTGAACCTCGAGCGAATGCTCCCTGGCGTGGGCTTTGGCGTCCTCAACGAGTGCGGGGCAAGCTCGGCGAACTGCTTCCCCTAAAGCCGGATTGAGCGGCACCTCGCCAAGCGGCGTTAACCAGCTTCCGGTTTCCATTTCAGCCAGCGGCGCACCGCGTCCGAAATGGTTGGGTCCCAAGATGATGTAGGAAGTGCGCGCCGGAAGCCTGCGGTAGACGGCTCCTGCCACGTGCCCCGAATACATGTAACCGGCGTGCGGAACCACGCAGCCAATCGCCCGGGAGAACTCTGACTGCTCAGCAGCCTCAGGCGCCAAACAGCGGTCAAGGTCAAGCTGGAGCAGATCGGGTTGAGATGGGTAGAACTGCCCCGCGACGGCAGGATGACGAATGTTAGTGGGAAGCATGGGGGAACAACCGGGATGAAAAGAAGCCGTGATTTCTTACTTCGTGGGAGTTTCGTCGTCCACGCGAATTTGGAGAGCCTTCAGGAACTCGACGTCTTCGCTCGTAATCTGAACGCGGGTACGTTTGCCGACCTTGTGGCGGTGGATGACGTCGCCGTCGCCATGTTTATCAAAACCTATGGTGACTTCGAGAACCAGGAATAAGTTGTAGCCTGCAGCCCTGATCTTACCGAGCACCTCACTGATGCGCTCGGACTCCGAAAGCGATTCGTTAATCGCCTCGCCTAGTTCTTCCAGCAATCGCTTGAACTCGCTGTTTATCTCCAAATATCCACCTTGAGAGGCTCGGATTCCGGCCCCAAGTGTGATTCTAGGTGTCGGCTGGCGCGTTGTCAAGTTTGCATCACAGTTTGCATCACAGTTTGCATCACAGCGAGATTTCTCGCGACGCCGGAAATTCCTCGTGGGCTCAGACGCAGGTACCGGCACGCGGCGGCGCTCGAAACGACACGTGAACACGCTTGTGTATAGATTCTGCACACTTCTTGAGCGTGGCCGCCACTTTCACCCGTAATCCACAAGCTAACCTCCTCAAAACACGGCTCGAAATAAACATTCGAAATTGTCCCAATCGTACCCACCGTCCCATTTGGACGTGGTACCGTCGGTGGTTGGTAATCGGTTGTCGGTGGGGTCGGTGTCGGTGCTCGGCAGCTCCCGCAATCTGAACCGGGAACTAACCTAACTAGCCAAGGGCTTCGCCCTTGATATCCCTCGGTACTGGAGCCGTCGGTTGTCAGTCGTCGGTTGTTCAGTTGCCGGTTGGGACCGGCCGCCGATCGATGGGCGTTGAGGCGTCCATGGTTTATCCTTTCAGGTATCCCATGACCTTGGAGGAGACCATGAACGCCTTTTTCCAGCACC
>Ga0335085_10001256_pt1 | contig 56533 bp, 57 predicted proteins | sample Lox_Sample_45_FD_206712 | JGI IMG/M metagenome (GOLD analysis project Ga0335085, IMG submission 206712) | Soil microbial communities from Loxahatchee National Wildlife Refuge, Florida, United States - Lox_Sample_4.5 | ecosystem: Environmental > Terrestrial > Soil > Wetlands | place: USA...
CCGGGCGCGATCGTGGTCGAGCGCCGCCCGCCTCCCGACCGCGTCGAGGTGATCGGCGTCGCACCCGGACCCGGCTACCTCTGGATCGCCGGACACTGGGGCTGGTCCGCCGGCACCTTCGTCTGGGTGGCCGGCCGCTGGGAACGCCCGGAGCGCGGCTTCCATCGCTGGGAACCCGGCCGCTGGCGGCACCGCGACGGACACTGGTACTGGGTGGACGGGCACTGGCGGTGACCAGACTCCCCGCGCGCGCGGCGCGCCTCCTCATCGGCCTGGCCCTGGCCCTGGCCCTCGGCCCGGGCGGCGTCCTCGCCGCCCAGGCCACCGGCACCACGACCTTCAACGCCCCCTATCGGGCGTTCAACCAGACGGAGCTCGGACTGCTCGTCTCGTTCCCCGACGGCGGCGGCACGGCCTTCGAAGGCCGCTACGGCGTCTCGAGCGGCGCCTTCGACCTCGGTTTCCGCGGCGGCCTGTGGGCGCCCGGCAACGGCGCCAAGACCGCGCTCCTGCTCGGCGTCGAGGGGCGCGAACGGGTCATCACCCACAACCCGGATTTCCCGCTCGACGGAGCGCTCATCATCGGCGCCGGCGCGCGCCTCGTCTCGCAGGCGTCCGAGCTGATCGTGCCGGTGGGACTCTCCCTCGGCCGCCGGCTCGACGTGGAGGACTCGCCGGTGAGCATCGTGCCCTACGCCCAGCCCACGGCCTTCTTCGTGGCGGACGGCGGCGGTCACCTGGACTTCGCGCTCGGCCTGGGCGCCGATTTCCGGCTCTCCCGCCGCTTCGACGCCCGCCTGTCGGCCGGGATCGGGGACGTGGAAGGGATCTCCTTCGGGGCGGTCTGGGTACATTAGGGAACCGTTCCAGGATGCGATGCGCCCCCTCGCCGCCGTCATGCTCGCCCTTTGCGCTCCACCGGTCGGCGCGCAGCGCCTGCCCGACCTCTGGACGCGTTCCCCGGCGCTGGCCGCCCGGGCCCAGTCCGGCCCGCAGGCCGCGCTCCGGCCGAACGCCGGCGCCCGGCTCACGGGCGGCGTCCTTGGCGCCGCCGGAGGGTTCTTCCTCGGGGTGTACGCGGGCGCCGAGCTCGGCCGGGCGACCTCGCCGTCGTGCGACGACGACTGCGGGCTCCTCGGGGCGATCGTGGGTGGGCTCCTGGGGGAGTCCCTCGGGATGGTGGCGGGGATGGCGGCCGCCGACCCGAACGGCACGCGGTCCGGTGACTGGATCGTCGCGCCGGCCATCGCGCTCGCGGGTCTCGGGGGCGCCCTCGTGACCGGACAGGGAGCCGTCCTGATCGCCGTCCCCTTCGCCCAGCTCGCCGTTCTGATGGATCCCGGCGACCCGCGCTAGAAGACCCGCCCCAGATTGGTCGTGAGTCCCAGGAAAAGGGAGTTCGGGGAGCCGGTGGCGATCCGGCGCACGCCGCCCAGATCGAGCACCACCCAGGGCGCGAGCCGGGCGGTGACGGCGCCGAGCACGCCCTCGAACCGCGGTCCGGCGGCTCCGGGGGTGAAGGCGAAGCACTCGGCGGTCAAACCGATGCGGCCGGGCGACCACGACCAGCTGGAAGAGAGGAACCACTGCGGAGTGCCGGCGCCGACGCCGGCGGGTCCGGCGTTCAGATCCACGTGGAACGCGGCGGGGAGATCGGCGCTGAACACCGCGGTCGCCGCGCCGAGCGTGCGGCCGGCGCCGAGGCCGCGGGCGGCGCTGCCGGTGGGGACCGTGACCGCGGGAACCAGCGCGATCGCGACGTGCGGCGAGAGGTCGCCCCGCACCTTGAGCGCGAGCCCCAGGTCGCCCACCCCGCCCCCGCCGGGACCGCGGGCGTAGAACGGCCCGAACACCTCGGCCTGGAGGTTGGGGGTCATGCCGAACTTGAGCGCGACGTCCCAGCTCGTGCCCTGGGCGTAGGACGAAACGCCGCGCACGCTGAGCCCTTGTTCCGCCTCGAAGTACCCGGGCGCCACCGCATAGGCGTGCGTGGCGTAGGTGGGCCGCTCCGGATTGGCCTCGCGGGGCGACTGCGCGGCGAGGTGATTCAGGGCCAGCAGGGCCAGCGTGAGCGGCGTCACAGATCGGTTCCGCATCATGGCCCCACGCTAACGCCGATGGGCCCCTAGCGGGAGCGTGATCCGCGGAGCAGTTTGGGCCCTATGGAGACCAAACCACCCCCACAGGCCGAGCGTCGCCGTCGCCCCTTTGACCGCCGGGGACTCTTCCCGCGGCGGAAGGCCGCGGAGCGGCGGACCGGCGACCGGCGCGGGGACGCGGCGGCCACGGGCGGCGAGCGGCGGCGGGGAACGGACCGGCGGGACGACGAGCGGCGGGAAGCGGTGGAGCGGCGGAGCTGGTCGGAGCGCCGGCGTCCCCACTAGTCGCGGTCACTGCCTGGCCATGTCCCAGGTGATGGCCAGGGAGTAGTGGCGGGCGGTGCTCGAGTCGACGAAGTCGCAGACGCCGGTGCCGGCGGTCACGGCGTCGCGGGCCGGTGTGAGGAGGCCGGTGTAGGTGCAGAGGTCGGCCGCCGTGAACTGCACGCGAACGTCGGTGACCGTCCCGTCCGTGATCAGGCCGTGCCCGTCGTTGAAGGCCTGCGACCCGCCGCTGGTGCACTTCCCCGTCTGCACGAACATCCCGCCGACCTTCCCTCCATCCTGCGTGAACGTGTAGGTCCCGGTATCCACGCAGGTGACGTCGTAGAGGTTGTCGGCGAGAATTTCGTGATAGAGCCACGTCCCGGCGATGGCGGCGGGCGTGGGGGGATCGTCCACGTTCTTGCAGCCGGCCAGAACGGCGACGAGGATCGCACAACGACCGACGCGGCACATACGCTCCATACGCTACGCCCGGCGACACGACGGTCAAGACCGCGGGTCAGTCCGCCATCCGCGCCTTGTGCCCCCTCCGGCCCGCGGCTAAACTGCTCCGCTCGCCCGACGAAGTGGCAGGGAGGGGTGGCCGAGTGGCTGAAGGCGGCGGTTTGCTAATGGCGACCTCGAAATTGCTCCCCGTTGTATCTCGTTGCTATCACGTGTACATAGCCCGCTGACCAACCCCCATCGTTTGCTACGCTTTGCCCCGCGGTGATACCGTAGTGGTTCACGAAATGGTTCAACCCGCAGACGCAGTCGGATCGGGGTCTTCGTGCGTGAATCACGCGATTACGTCATCAAGGGCCGTAGATTCGACCGGAGTGGCCTGGAACGTCTCGCACGCATGCTAACCGACCAGCCCCTGGCACAAGACCGTGATAGCATACTCCAATTTCAGATTAGCTGCGACGATGGTACAACCTACGAGTCGAGTACTTCGGAAATCTTTTCAGAAGGGTCTGAAGCTCTATTGAAGAATCCAAAGGCGGTGAGCTGCACGCTTCACCACGTCGGAAATCGAAGTATGGTGACGCTCGAACTCCGCCAAGGGGACAGCGATTACAATCACTTCAGGATCAGTGGGAGCGACGCTCAATGGGTCAAGTCGCTCTTCACGAGAATGAAAGAGACTATTGATTCGTTCCCACCAACCGAAAGCTGGGTGACGCGACATCCAGGGTTGGTCGGGATGCTCGCTATCATTGGTCTGGGCTCCCTGGCGCATTTCTTGATAAGTGCCGCCGCCTTTGCGTCACTCAAGTTTGGGATCGTGCGAATCACAGTACCGGCGGCCAGTCCGGCGTTATTTGTTGTGCTTTCGTGGTTCACGCGACTCCTCTTGGGCCTGACAGCATGGGGGCTGGTCAAGGATTGGTGGTGGAAGGCATTTCCGAGCGTTGAGCTTGCTTTCGGTCCGGAGCATATGAGACTCGCCGAGAGGCGTCGCAAAACACTTGCGTTCCTGTTCACCGCGGTCATCATCCCCATTGTCTTGACGATCTTACTAGAGGCGCGCTGGCCCGGGTTCTAGACACTGACGAGCTCTATTTCTCGTGGGGAGTCCCTTGGCTGCATCGTCGGACGGGTCGTGCGACGGCGATACGTGAGTTAAGATGGTCCGTCCCTGAAGATGCTGGGCTACCTGCGCAGGCGCGGAGAGCATGCCTGACCTAACAATCCGGAATGTCCTCGAACTTGTCCCCAGTGGTCAGCTTCGCATTCCCGCATTTCAGCGGGGGTTCGTGTGGGACCCCGACCAAGTGGCCTACCTGATGGACAGCATCTACAAGCAGTACCCCTTTGGGTCCCTGCTATTGTGGCGAACGCGAGAGCAATTACGCTTCGAACGTAGCCTCGGACCATTCAGGCTGCCGGACCGCAACCCCGACTACCCCATAGACTACGTGCTCGACGGCCAGCAACGCCTCACGTCAATCTTCGGTGTGTTCCAGACGGACATAGAGCCAGACGCCAACGTCCAGTGGAATGGTGTGTACTTCGACCTCGGCGCTGACGCGCATGCGCAAGAGTCACAGTTTCTCCCGCTCGCGCCCGAGAGCGTTGATCCTCGTCGGCACTTTCCACTTAATACTTTGTTCTCATCCACCGCCTACCGGCGCGCCACAGAGAACCTAGCTGCGGGTGATATCGAACGCGTGGATAAGATGCAGGAGCGGTTCAAGGAGGCGCAGATTCCCTTCCAACTTCTAACCACTGAGGACCGGGCGCGGGTGGCCATCGTTTTCGCCCGGATCAATCAGACCGGCACTCCGCTCGATACACTGCAGCTTCTCACTGCCTGGACCTGGAGTGAGGATTTTGACCTGCAGCGCGAGTTTGACGACTTGCGCGATGAGCTCGCTCGCTTCGGCTTCGGAGGGGTTGGAGAGGACTCTGACTTGATGCTGCGGTGCTGCGCGGCAGTCCTGTGCGGTGATGCCTCGCCGTCGTCCTTGGTCGAGCTACGGGGCGATCAAGTCCGCCAACGCTTCCCAGAAGTAGTCAGCGGCATTCGGGGTGCCATCGATTTCCTGAAATCCAATCTTCACGTTCAAACACTCGCCAACCTGCCCTTCTCCACTCTTTTAGTGCCGTTGACCGTGTTCTTCGCCGCGCCTCCCGACCGACAGGTTCAGGTCTCGGATGCACAGCGCCGTCGGCTGGTGCGGTGGTTCTGGCGGTCGGCGTTCTCCCGACGCTTCAGTAGCGGCGTATTGCGGAACCTCAAAGACGACATTACGCAAATCCAACGCGTGCGCCAGGACGGCCCCAATACTCTAGGGGACTTTCAGCTGTTGGTCACGCGAGCCTTCTTCACTCAGAACGCATTCCGCATCAACACCGTCAACACTCGGACCTTCTTGTTAATGTTGGCGCAGAAGCGTCCCTTGAATTTTGTGTCCGGCCAGCCCGTACCCCTTGTGCAAGTACTGCGCGAGTACAATCGCAGTGAGTTTCACCACTTGTATCCACGCGCCTACCTCACTGCGCAGCGCGTAGCCCAAGCTAAGCAATCGGTCTTGGCCAACTTCGCTTTTCTGTCGAAGGCGGATAACACAACACTCGGCGGCGTCGCGCCAAGTGTGTATCGGGCGCGAATGCCTGCGAATGTCGACCCAATTGTAGAGGCGTCGTTGTGCACGAACGCTCTCTTCGCGGACAACTATGACCGCTTCTTGGACGAACGCAGTCGCCAGCTGGAGGCCTACGCGAACCAGCTCATCCAGTAGGGCGACGAGGGAGGGCACCCCCTTGGCCCCTCCTTCTCAATGACGATGCCTTCACCCCGCCCGCAGCTGCCGCTTGAGGTCCACCGTCCGCGTCCCTTCGGCCACCAGCGCCCCCAGATCATCATCAGTGAGGTGCACGTAGATCATCGTCGTGCGCATGCTCGCGTGGCCCGCCGCCTTTTGGACGAGTGCGAGGTTGTGCCCGGCTGACACCCACCGGGTGATGCGCGTGTGGCGCAGATCGTACGGCCACAGCCCCGCGGGAAGTCCGGCCTGCCGCGCCGCCGACTGGAACGCACGGCGCAGATCGTTGATGCGGTCTCCGGCCCGCGCGTGCCGATCCGCCGCCACGTGGTGGAATACCCACGGGCTCCCGCCATTCATGCGGTAGGCCGCGAAGTGGGCCCGCAGCGCGTCCAGCATCCGGGACGAGAGCGGGAGCACCCGACTCTTGCCCGTCTTGGTCCGGTGCCCATCCCGTCCGCTCACCACCTTCAAGCGCGCCTGCCGGAAGTCCACGTCCTCCCACCGGAGCCAGAGCGCTTCGCTATTCGGACGGAGGGCCAGCTCGCTACAGGTGAGGATGAACAGGTGCAGCATCGGGTGTTCAGCACAGGCGTCCAGCAGCTTCTCGACCTGCTCCGCGGACAGCACGATGGCTTCGCGTTCGTCGCCCCGAGGCGGCTTCTTCACGGCGCGCACCGGATTGTCCCCCCGGTACTCCCGCTCCACCGCGAACTCAAAGACGAGGTGCAGCACGGCATAGTCCCGGCGGAGGGTCCGTTGGGCCACGGTGGTCTTGTCGCCCCCGCCCCGCCGAGGCCGCCGCCAGTCGAAGTAGCGAGCGATCTGGCCCTTAGTCACGTCGCGGACCTTCGGGTCGCCCTCCTGCTCCACAAAGAAGCGCGTGAAGTAGGTGAGGCTGTCCTGGTTGGAACGACGCGTGCCGGGCGTGATGGCCTTCCGCGTGCCGTGATAGTCCGTGGCGAAGGTCGCCAACAGGTGCGACATGCGGGGCTCGACCCGCTGTCCGGCGGCCACGCGGGCATCCTCCTGCTCCACGTCCTCGAGCAGGGTGTTCCGAATGTACCGCTCGGCAGCGGGGCGATCCGGCGCGTCGAACGTGCGACTGTACCGCCGTCCGGCGATCTGATACCGCCACCACCAGTGACCGGGCCCCCGGCGCCGCAGCGTGCCGGGATACGTGTGACGAGCCATAGACACCTCTCCGGGTGTAAGTGTTGGGCCCCAGCTGGGGGCGGGGCGCCGCCGGGCCGGGGTGAGCTAGGGTGGCGGGGGGCCGGACGCGCTGACAAGCGCAGGCCCCTATGGTGAGCTCAGCGTGGGGTTGTTACAGGGACTCGAACCGTGCTCGAGGGCCTCGAGGGTGCATCATAAGGGCGAGGGGCTGGGTGGGGGCCACCCCGTCTTGATGGGGCGCTCTTGCGGCAAGGAGTGGACGAAAGCGCGGAACCCGGGTTCTAGGAGACTGTACGCTTCGCCGTTGCAGTACTCAAAGGTTGTTCGGGTCCCGGCACTTGGTCAGGTCAGCCGTGGCCACCACGCCTTGGATCTCCGCGCACATCTTCTTGGCCTCTCCGAGAGAGGTGGTGTCGAGAGCAACGTCGATATCGTAGTCCGCATCCTCTCGAAGGTCCTTCAGGTGCTTGAGAAGTCGTCCGGCCAGACGCAATTGCTTCTCATTCGGGTCGGCCCACTCGAATGCCCTTCGAACCTTTTCGTGGGCCTCCCGTTTCTTGAACACCCACCCGCGCGCGTCCTTGAGGCGGTCACGCGATTCTAAAAAGGCGGCGTAATAGTACCGCGAGATTGCCGTACGCTTACGCCCCTCCTCCAGTGCTTGCGGAAGACCGACTAGAAGGTCAGCAACGCCCGAGAACTCTTGGGGAATCACCGATGGAAAACGAACTCAAAGTCAACGGCATCGAACACGTCTGTGGGCAAGGAGTCCATCAGCTGCTGATAGAACGCTCGACGGCCTCCTTCTAGTCTCGACTTGGCGACAGTCTCACGGTCGGTGTCTCTGGCATCAAGGGTCACAGAGACCGGTCGCTCGAAATCGCCCTCATTGGGGCGCACGACAATCGCGGGAGTCGCACCGTGAAACGCCGCCCGGTAGGCAGCGCGAATATCATCGAGGTGCTGTTCAACGGCTTTGAACCAATCCCGTGCCGGGAATACTGCCATCCTCGGATGCAACCCCGCGTATTCATCGAAACGATGCTCCAAGACGGCGAGTCGGCGCTCAAATGGCGCCAGGAGCGCTCCTTGAGCGAACAAGGCAACCACCATCGTTAGACCAGCGGCAAGAGCGACTTGATCGACTGCGGGTGGCGCGACGGCATGGTGCCGCGTCGCTCCATGCAGCCGCGCGAACACGTTTTCGTATGCCTGAAACCGCAGCGCTTGACCGGAATGGCCAACCGTCCACGCAGTCTCCTCCTCGCCCCCCTGCACCTGAGCATCGAAGAAGGCGACCACATCGGAGTGAGTGAGGCGGTTGCCAACGACCATATCGGTACCGACGGTACGGTTAGGCACCGGCATTGTCTCCCCGTTTTTTGACCAAGATGGGCAGGTGAGCGGCGACCAGTGTTACGGAAGCTGGCAGCATCCCCTCGTCCCAGGGTTGGTCATAGGTCAATAGCACGCGCACTACCATCCGCTTGATCTCGTCATAGGTAGTGATGAACGCGCGGTGCAGGTGCTGCGTCTCGGTCTGCTGTTCGAATGAAAAGTCCACACCGGCAATCTTCGGCAACCCGGGCATTTGTGCGGTAATGCCGGCTGGTGTGAACGGTAGGTCGAACACCGGGCTCCAGTCATCAAGACTCAGCGCGAGGTTGGCACCCAAGAGGGTCGTTGTGTTCTTTTCGCCAGACCTCAGCCAGACGCCAGCACCCCCAAAGAAATCAGCAATACTCATGCCCTTCAGGCGTGGGCCATGAGGTCCGTTGAAGACCTCAACCTCGATCTGGAATCGCTTCTCCGCCTTGACGTAGTCAATGGTGACGTGGGCATGGCCTCCGGGCAACGCTCGACCACCCACTAGAACGCCGCGCACGCCCCGCACGGCGGCGCGAGCCTCGAAGTGATCAACACCCTTCACGAACTTCTCTAATGCGTCGAAGGATACCGCGTCCTCCGAGACACGGAGGGTCGCGGACAGGCTGGTCAGCCCGGCTGGGAGCTTGAGGGGTGAAGCCTTTGCCTTCTTCTGTCTGGGCGGTCGAGCCCTCGTCTCGGTCAACGGCGAAGCCTCCGGCGGCACAGGGGCGAGGTGGAAAGGCCCCCCAAAGTGGGGGTCCGGAGCCCGCAACAGCAAGAGGCCGTCCTGTCGCACGTTTGCATCATCGAACTGGCGATCTCGCGGGCATTTCTTAGACTGAAGAACGAGGCGGCAGGGCGCGCGGTTCCAGTCCGGAATACCCCGCAGGTACTGGTATGTACCATCTCATGCGTGCCGCCCGTTAGAAGGTCAACTCAGCCCCGCCGATGGTGCAGGCCGTATCGGCCGGCTCGACCGTGCCCAGCGCCATGCTCAGGGCGTCCGCGAGATCCGGGCTGCGCCCGAGCCGCGACCGCAATTCGCCCTTTGCTTCGATCAGCACGTTTCCGTGGGTGTCCCGCAGCCGGTGCATGGCCAGCAGCTCTTCGGCCAGTGATGGATCACGGGGGAGGGCCACCGTCCCCTCCTTCAGCATCCGGGCCAGCGTGCAGAAGCTCTGCGCCCGGCGATTCCCCCACGGCTCCACGTTCTGCCAGATGAAGGGGTCGAATTTCGCCGCCCGGCGCAGATCGTCGCTGATTTCGGGCGCGCTGTTCGACCAGTAGGCCGTCACCGGCCACCCGGCCTCGCGTAGCAGGTCGTAGATCACCTTGCCGCCGAAGGCGACGTCCACGGTAATGACGGCGTCCCGCCCGGGGCCAAACTCGCGCGGCTGGTGCTCCGCGTCCCGGCCCACGCGGTACCGGAGCAGCAGGTCCACCAGCCGACTGATGCTCTTGGTCGTATCGGGTTCGACCCAGCTGGTGAGTTCCTCGACGTGGCCGCCGCTCGCCACGCACACGGCGAACCGGTCGCTCCCGCCCATCGTGGGGTCCACGCCGATGCGCAGCGGCTCCGTGGGCGGCGCCACCAGCGCCCGGGTGCCGTGCTTCTGGTAGGCCACGTCCAGCCACGCGGGCAGCACCAGCGCTTCCGTCGTGTCGTCGCTGAATTGCCCGAGCACTTGGCGCTGATACTCGGCGGAATCGAGGCCGTACAGCCGCTCGATCTCCTGCACCCACTCGCGCGAAATCTTGGTGGGGATGACCTGTTTGCCCGCCACGACGTTCGGGTGTTCCAAGGCACTGAGGGCGACATGGCCCCAGCTGGGATCGGTGCAGCGCCCGAACCACGTGCCCCATTCCCCGGTCGGATTTCCGGCCGCGAGGAAGCGATCCTCCGGGCCGCCGCCGAGTGTCAACGCGGCGCCCCACACGTCGTCCCCGGTCGCGTCCAGGGCGTCGGCCTCGTCTACGATCACCAGCAAGGGGCGGCGGGAGTGGAGCCCCTTCAACTTCAGGCCCGTCGTCGTCGTCCGGCTGACCGCCCACACGGGCGGCGCGTCCGAGACGCGGAGCCCGGTTTCCAGTAGCTCACCGGGGAGCTTCACGGTGGACTCAAACCAGCTGGTGCGAATATCCCGCCACAGACTGCGCAGCTGCGCGTCAATCGGCGCGATGGTCACCACGCTGCCCTGCACCGCGTAGCACCAGAACAGGACGAGCGCCGCGAGCGAGAAGGACTTCCCGACATTGTGGGCGGCGACCACGGTGCTGTTCCGATGGGCCAAGGGCAGCCGGAGAATGTCCGCTTGGGCGTCCCAGAGCTGGAGGCCGAGCACCTCGGTCGCGAAGCCTGCGGGATTCGCGGCGTAGGTGCCGAGGTGCCGCAGCACTTCGGGATTGGCCGCGCGGGATTCGAGCAACTTACCCGCCGCCATCAACAGCCGGTCAACTTCCTTCATGGGTCAGCCTCGTTCCTGGGCGCGCAGCGCCCGGTCCTGCTCTTGGAGGGCGCGGACGACCTTTTCCAACTCCGCGATCTTCGCGGTGTCGTTGCCCCGGAATCCCTGGATCAATGCGCGGCACAGCTGGGCCACGCCGCGCGCCGTTATGGGGTCGATGCGACCGCAGGCGAGCGAGTAGCCCGCCCACCCGAGAAGGGTGTTCGCCTCGTCCAGCGTCCGGGGCGGCCCCGCAATCGGCAGATCGCTGGCCAGCACCGGCTTCAAGGCGTTCTTGCGGCGGGCAATGGCACTGCGCAGCTGGCCCCGCTTGCGACTGTCGGATGTCCCGAGCGTCATGGCGTGTCCGCCTGGAGCCCGGTGGCCACGATGGTGGCCAGATCGTCCGCGACGCGGTCGGGAATATCGGTGGGCTGAATGGGACGCGGCGGCTGGTGGCGCGTGCCGCGCTCGGTGAAGGTCGTGATCGGGTCCCAGGTCCCGACCGACAGCGACTTCCGGTCCGGGGAGAGCACCGCGTAGCCGAATACGCGGTCACTCGCGGTGCCGTACTTGGTCAGGCCGGTGGCGTTTTCTTGGGTCAACGAGGCCCACAACGTGCCCGAGAACTGATTGAGCATGTGCGGACCCCACCGCCGGATGGTAGCCGGCGACAGCGGCATCCACGGTCCGGTGCCCCCCGCCACGCCGGCGGAGTCGAAGACCTCGCCGAAGAACGCGCGGAGGCGATCGGCGAGCGGGCCGCTATACGGTTCGAGCCCGCGCGCCATCTTGGCGCTCAGGCGCCGCGCGGTGCCGAGCGCGCTGTTCTTGACAGTGAATTTCAGACGCATGGGGTCGGTCCCTTCCTAGCGGTCAGCAGCGAACGCGACGCCGGGGCGGCGTCCCAGGCCGTTACCCGCCCTGAGGCTTCTCAAGGGGCCCCGTACGAGCGACCCCGGGCGCGTTCATTGTCATGGTGTGAGTAGTCCGCGTGATCCGCGTCCAGGCGGGGAGCTCCCTTACGTGGCCCTTCGCCATGGCGGGCGAAGTCCAACCTGGACCGGATCAGCGGTTAGATCGTGGCACCCTGGGCGAGCAGGGCGCCTTCGAGGGGGCCCATGCTGGCGGCCTGCACCGCCGCGCGATTGATCGGCGGCTCGGGCGGTGGGGTCACACCCCACGCCGCATAGCTCATGCTGTCGGGCCGGGTCACCACTTCATTGAGCAGGTACTGGACTTCGGACACTTCGCGGAGCCGGGCTTCGGCGTAGAGGCTGTTCCGATCCACGGTCAGGCCGCCCGTGCGTTCCCCTTCCGGGGTCACGCCCTCCACGCAGGCAATGAGGTTCCAGAGGTCGGCATTCCCCTGCAGGGCCGCATCGGTCTCGAACCAGGATTTCAAAAACGGGAGCAACGCGCGGAACGTCCCGACGCCGACGCCCGTGGTGCTCGCCGCCTTCAGGCGTTCGGCCAACACGGGGAGCAGAAAGCGCGGGGCCAGCTCGCCCCGCTGCCGAATGATCTCCGTCAGTTCACGCCGGTCGGCCTCGGTCGGCGGATCGACCACTCCGAACGTCTGGGCGCGCACGGTGGCATCCCGGAGATGGGGCGCCAGTGCGGCCAGCGCGGCCTTCTGTTCCTCTTGGAGCGTGGCGCGTTGCCGTGCCCGCCCCACCGGCGACAAATCGGGATCGTCGTTCACGGCGATCAACTTCCGGCGGAAATCTTCGAGAATCTGTGGCACCGCCGCGCGCACCCGCTGCACGCTGGCGTCGCCGATGGCGAGGTGCTCGGTCGCGGCCTGTCGCTCCCGCGCTTGGTAGCTCGCCACCGCCGCCACCAGATCGGCCAGTGGCAGGGCGGGCGCGTCCGGCACGGGGAGCGCGGTGGCGCGGGACGTCGCGTCGACTTGATGCATGGTCACGGGCGATTCTCCAGGGTGCCGTCAGGGTTGGGCGCGGGCACTTGCCGCGCGGGCATGGGATCGCCCGCCTGCCACGGCTTCGGTGGCATGGCTTGCGAGCCGTCGGCGGTGCAGCTGCGGAACTCCGGCAGCGGGGTCAGCGCCTCGTGGACCGCGGCGAGGTCACGCGAATTGCCGGTCGGTGTGTTCTTCGCGGTGGCACGGGCCACGGCGGCGGCTTGGGCGGCGGCCCCGGCGGAGGCGGCGCGGTCCTTCTGCCCTTCAGTGGCCAGCGGATTGATGGTCATGGTTGTTTTCCTTCAGCGGTGGAAGTGAGCGCGGCGGCGCGCACCAGATCGTGCAGATACCGTCGCGGCGTGACGTTCGCGCGGGCCGCCTGCACGCGGATGATCGCGTAGACGGTCCGGTCGAGGGTCAGGTTGTAGCCGACGTGCTGGCGTTCGCGCCGGGCGTGGGCACGCTTGGTCATGCGGAGACTCCTTCGCGTAGGGTGGAATCGGGTTTCGGCGGACTATCGACTGCCGTGTGACCTTGGTGCCAACGAAGCGCCCGACGCTATAGGTGCCCCGGTGGACTCGCGCGTGCGGCGCCAACACACCGACGACGGATCATCGTCGCGACGGACGAAGGTCCCCGTCTGACGGTCCGGCCCAGCTGGTGAGCGGTCCGCTGACCTCGGGGAATGGTTCACGTCGTGGTACATGGGAGGCTAAGTGCTGATGGTCGAGCACGCGGGACACAAGTACCGCAAACCTGTGCCTTGACGTCGGCGCCTCGGGGACCGTGGCCCTTCCAGCGGCGCCCGGTTTTTCGGAGTTTGGTGGCGGCCTCTCGGTCACGGGTTGGTGTGTAGGGGTGCAGGTAGTGTGTACGTAGTGTGCCGCACCCTGCCCCCTTAAGGGGTGCGGGGGGTGCAAACACGTAGTGTTGCACCCTTGCACCCTAGGGCCACTAGGCGGCTTGGCTGAGGGCGAACTGGTTGGGACTCCAGGTCCCTCGCTGCTCATCCTGCGTGACGAGCCCCTTCAACCGCAGCCGCCGCACGGCGGACTTAAACGTGTTGTCCTTGCCGCCGTAGGCCTTCAGCCACTCGGACCACGCCATCCCGGCTATGAGCGCCGCCAGCATCTTCTTCTCCTCCCTGGTCAGACGGATATCGGGCGGCGCGTCGCCCCCATCGGCGGTCACCAGCTCATGGCGTCCGTTGTGGAGTCGCACCGTGAAATCCGGCTGCACCCAGCGCCCGCGTACCTGAATGTGTTGCTGGCCGCCGTCCTGCTTCGGGGTCTTGGTCTGCTCCAGGATCACGTCGGCCTGCGCGGTGATGTGCCCTGAGTCCCGTGACAATCCGTCCGACTTCCGGGCGTGATGGAGCAGCACCACGGCGACGTTGCACTCACGGGCCAAGGTCCGCAGTTCCCGCATCACGGGCACCCACTGCGCGGCCTGTCCGCCCTCGGTCACGCGGTCCCCGGCCCACTCGACCAGCGTGTCGATCACGACCACCGCCGCGTGGTGCGCGGCCACTTCGCGGCGCAGATCGGTGAGCCCCGGCTGCAACTCAAACACCATCACGCGGTCGCCGGGGGTGCCCAGCTGCTTCGCTCGAGGGGCGAAGTCGCCCACGTGCTCCTCCAACAAGCACCAGACCGCCCTACCGGGCGCGACCTGCTCGCCCAGGAACGGTTGCCCCGCCGTGAGCGCGGCGACCCCCGCCGCGACGAGCGTAGACTTGCCGCCCTTGTCGGGCGCGCTGTACACCGTCAGGCGCCCGCGCCACGCCAACCGGGGGATCACCGTTTCGCGGGGCTTCAGTGCGTCGGGATCGGCCCAGATGGCGTCCAAGCTCCGCGCTTGCACGACGGCGGCTGCGTCCGCCTCGGCGTCGGGACGCACCGTCGCCAGCGCGAGGGCAATGGTCCGGGTCAGGTAATCGGCCCGGTCCCACTTGGGGCGCGTCAGCGCGCTGCGACGCATCACCTGCTCGATGCGGGGCACGTCCCCACCGACCACGTCCGCCGCGTACCCGGCCAGTTCGCGGTCCAGGTCGGAGTCATCATCCCGGTCCACGGGCCCAGCGATAAACAGCTTGTGATACCGCTTGGGATGCCGCAGCGCGATCAGGCCGCATAGCTCGGGCACCGACAACTCCGGATGCCGAGGCGGCACGGCGGCCAGCGCCGGACGTGCCGAGGGCGGCGGCGCCGAGGCCAGCAGCGCCGCCAACTCCGACGGGCGCAGCGGTGGTTCCGTCGTTAAGCCCTCAACCGGAATGGTGCAGTAGCCGCCCGTGAGGAACACTTCCACTTGTGGCGTCTTAGGGCAGCCCGGCGGCGCCGTCCAGGCCGACTGCTTCCACACGCGCTTGCGGGGCCCGGCAGGGTCCTTCGGCGCGCGCACCCACACGCGTACGCCCCAGCCGCTCGGCGTGGGCACCGCCGGAGTGCGTAGCCCGTCCACGATCTGTTGGGCCCACGGCGTCAACTCGCCGGTATCGCGGTCGCGGCACCCGTCCAGGTCGATGCCGACCCAATCATGCGCCGCCGACACCACCAGCCCGATGCCTGCCATGCGCTGACTGAGGGCGACAGCGTCGGCGAACGGGAGGAACGGACCCGCGCCCCACACATCTGCCTTCTGGTCAGGCGCCGTGTACGGCACCTTCGTCGGCCTGCCCTCGCGGTCCTCGTACTTCCAGGCGACGTACCACGGTCCGGTGAGCGCGGTCATACGGCGGCGCTCTGGTCAGCCCGCACGGTCTGCGCATGCGAGGGTCCAGCGGTGACGCCCTGCCGGTACCGGTGAATCAGCTCCTGCGCTTCTTCGGCGCCGAACCACGGCTTCGTCAGCAAGTGGCCGATCCAGTCCAAGAGGTCGAGATCGCGACAGCGTTCGACCGGGACCCACACAGCCTGTTCGTCGGGCAGCTGATCGCACCGCCGGTGATACGCGGCGATCCGACAGCGAGCCGGGCGCTGCGGGAGCTTGGCCAGTTCGGCCAGACTGATCGCTTTGCCGTTATGGGCTGTGAGCGCCGATTCGGCGGCGCGAAATTGCGCGTTGAATTCGCGTTCGTCGCGGTCGGACCAGTCCGGAAGGCCACCGGAATGCGTGTTCCGAAACGCGAGGAATCCGTGGCCGTCCTCAATGGGGCGACCACACGTGTCGCAGCGCCACGAGTTCGCAAACTTCGGGGCGCCTTCACGCTGATAGGGTTGAGATGTAGGCATTGGACTGCACTCCTTCGGTGATGCGGTGTGTCGGGCTAGTGAGGTCAGTGAGACGGGCGAACGATTATGTCCTCCCGTTGTTGCACCCAGCTGCGCAGGTCGCCGGCCTTGAACACCAGGACGCCGTCCAGCTTGCGGTGCGGAATGTCCTTGGTCCGCGTGAGCCGGTAGACGAATCCCTTCGACCGACCCAACGCCTCGCAGACCTCGCGGAGACCGAGTCGGGTATCCGGCGGACACGACCACAGGCGTTCTTTCCAGCTGGGCGGCGGCGGGCTGCGCGTCGCATCGGGGGATTGAGGGACCGCGAGTTCGGCGAGGAGATCGCGCAACGCCCCCGCGAAGCGATCAACGGCGGTGGCCATCAGACTCCTTCCTGGTCCGGAGACGCAAAAAGCCCCGCCTCCGAAACCGAGAACGAGCACACGATGTGCACTCGTTTGGTTTCGGGGGCGGGGCTCGCGTTCCCACCTACAGCGTTGGCTCCGGATTGCCACCCAGCGTTGCTTAGCTGGGCACGCCTCTCGGAAGCGCGCTTCCCTCATGTTGGCCCTGTGCGGAGAACCGACCTCCACCGATCCGGTCTATGATGAGCCGGGCCACCTGCTAAACGCGCCCTTCGCATTGCACGAAATCGCCGGCTTGCGGCTCTCAACCGCTCCGGGGACGCGCGTTATCGTTCGATTGGTCTCCACTCGCTGGCCATGCCGACCGTACACTCGCTTGGTTCTGGTACCGTTCCCTTCAGCCACTCGTCACTGCGGACGGAGGCGAACCCCCGGCCCTCACTGCTGAAGTCGACGTACCGCCACCTTACGAGACCGCAAGTTCCGGCGCGTTTTCTTCCCAGCGCCGGTGGAGATTTTTTCTCTATGGTTCGGGGGATTTTTCTGCGACTCAGGGACCGATCGAGGACTAGCTTAGGATTCCAAGCCTAACTTACCGCCGCGTTGCTGAGTACCCACCTAGTTAGCACTAATGCAGTGCTACCACGTGTACTATACCTAGCTCCGCAAGGGGTTTTGGTAGTTATGACGTCACAAAATAAGTACCTGCGCCCACGCATCTTGGGTGGCAGGCCGTCCGCTATGTCTCGCTGAGCCGCGTACATTGTCCACAATGACCGACCTGCCAGAGCCCGAGGAATCCGTCGCCCGCCTCGAAGCCGAGCTCGCCCTGCCCCGGGGCTTCTTTCGCCGGCTGCTGGAAACCGAAGACGACTGGTCCTTCGTCATCAAGCTTCAGGCTCTGGTTGAGGCTGCATTGTCACATCACCTACGAGCGACCGCCCCCGGCGCGACGTGGCTCGCGGCTTTCCCGAAGGCGAGAGTGACCGACAAAGTGAAGTTCGCCTCGGCACTCGAGCTGTTCAATGAGGGTGAAGCGTACTTCATTCGGATTCTCTCAGAGATTCGGAATGACTTCGTGCACGACGTGCGGAAGGCAGGCATGTCCCTGGTCGACTATGTCGCGGCGATGGATGACAAGAGAGTCGAGGATCTTCGACGGGCGATCGGCCCAGGGGGAGCAGTCACCTCAAAGTCGGGGGTGGCGATCAGTGAGGTTGAGTTTGTGCGCCAGCAGCCGAGGTTGGCCGCGTGGATGCGAGCCCTATTCTACTTGGCTCTTGTGTACGAAGGCCGCACCGTGATCCTCATAGCGAAGGAGCGGGACGCGGCGTACTTCCGACTAGCTGAGACAACCATCCGGCTGAGCCGACTGCAAGATGAGATACAGGCGCGCCTTGTGCCTCCCCCTGAGGGTAGCTAAACTGCGGCCTCGCCGTGGAATGGCCGGGGGGCGTGGTTCAGAAAATGGTTCAGACCCCCACCCCAAGCGGCGTAAGTTGTTGCAGGGAGGGGTGGCCGAGTGGCTGAAGGCGGCGGTTTGCTAAACCGTTATAGGGCCTAATAGCCCTATCGGGGGTTCGAATCCCCCCTCCTCCGTGATGACCCGCGTTCGCTTCGCGCCCTCCCCCACCGGCTACCTCCACGTGGGCGGGGCCCGCACCGCGCTCTTCAACTGGCTCTTCGCCCGCCACACCGGCGGGACCTTCCTCCTGCGCGTCGAAGACACCGACAAAGAACGCTCCACCGACGCCCACACCCAGGTCATCCTCGACGGCCTCACCTGGCTCGGCCTCGACTGGGACGAGGACGTGGTCTTCCAGGGCGCCCGCATCGCGCGCCACCAGGAAATCGCCGACCGCCTCCTCGCCGAGGGCCACGCGTACCACGAAGACGGCGCCATCCGGCTCAAGGTCCCGGACGGCGAAATCGCCTGGGACGACGCGGTGCACGGCCGCATCTCCTTCCAGGGCGCCGACGTCAAGGACTTCGTGATCCTCCGCGCCGACCGCACCCCGCTCTACAACTTCGCGGTGGTGGTGGACGACGTGGATATGGCGATCACCCACGTGCTGCGCGGCGACGACCACATCTCGAACACGCCCAAGCAGATCGCCCTCTACCGGGCGATGGGCGCCCCCCTGCCCGTGTTCGGCCACGTGCCGATGATCAACGGACCCGACGGCAAGAAGCTCTCCAAGCGCCACGGCGCGACCGCCGTGGGCGACTACCAGCACCTCGGCATCCTCCCCGCCGCCATGCGCAACTTCCTCGCCCTCCTCGGCTGGAGCCCCGGCGGGGACCGCGAGATCATGACCCTCGAGGAGATGGTCTACCTCTTCTCCTTCGAGGGCGTGCAGTCCAAGGCTGCCGTGTTCGACACCACCAAGCTCGAGTGGATGAACGGCCAATACCTCTCGGCGCTGGCCGCCGAGGAGTTGCTCCCTCTCATCGCGCCCCAGCTGGCGGCGCTGGGAGTGACCGGCGCGCCGGACGCCATCCTGCGCGCCGTCCGCGCCGTGAAGACCCGCTCCCGCACCACCCTCGACGTCGCCCGCCAAACCGCCGCCCGGCTGGACGCCAAGTTCGTGGAGCTGGACGAGAAGGCGAAGAAGGACATCGCGAAGGACCCGGTGGCGTACCGGGATGCCCTGCTCGCGGCCATCGAGGCGCTCAAGACGTCCGACTGGACCCCCGAGGCGCTGGAGTTCACGCTGCGGGCCCTGGCCGAGAAACGGGGCGTTGCGGCGGGCAAGATCTTTCAGCCGATCCGGATCGCCCTCACGGGCGGGACCGTATCGGAACCCGTCAATGAGCTGTTGTATGTAATCGGAAAGGAGAACGCACTGACCCGGCTGGCTGCTGCGGTGACCTGACCCCTGACCCCTGACCCCCGACTACTGCGTCACGCTCGTCGTGTCCTTCTTCTCGCCCTTCTGCCGCTCCTCGAAATCGTGCTCCGCCTGCTTCCGCTCCCGGAGCTCGTGCACGTACCGCCGGAAATCCGCGAGCGTCTGGGTCCGCATCGCCGAATAGAGCAGGTCCTGCCGCATCATCTCGAGCTGGCGGGACCGGCGGTATTCGTCGTAGTTCCCCTCGGGCAGGCGGATCGGGAGCAGCGCCAGCGCCGCCGTGGGGATCTCGATCCCCGCCACGTGGATGTACTGCGAGTCGATCCCGAAGGTCTTCCCCGCGATCTGCGTGGTCCACGTGGGCTTGCGTCCCTGCGCCCGCTCCTGGTCGAGGATGTCGTTCAGCGAGTCCACCATCGCCTTGAGCCGAGCCACCACGGGGCGGTCGTGGATCAGGGTGTCGTTGTAGACGATCTCGGCCACGTCGGCAGGGAGCGCGGGACGGGGCGGAAGCCACATCAATCCGCCGCCCAGCCGCGGCACCGGAAGACCGAACTCCGGGCGTGCCGGAGCGGGGCTCGTGTCCCCGCTGACCGCGAGCGCCACGGGAGCCGGCGCCGGCGGCGTGGCCGGAGCCGCCGCCGGAGCCGGAGGCGCCGGGCGGGTCGCGCCGTAGCCGCCCGGGGGCGCGCGCCGCCGCTCGCTCCCCGCGTACGCCGGCATCTCGCGCGCGAGCGGGATGAGCGTCACCACCTCACGCGGCGTGGCGTGCGCGAACGGCATCACCACGAGCACGACGATCGCCGCCGCGTGGAGGACGATCGCCGCCATCCACCAGGCGGACCGGGAGCGCGATCCCTTCCCGGCGCTAAACAGCGGCCAGCACCTTTCCGAGCCGCTCCGCGCCTTCCAGAAGCCGCGGCGTCGCCGTCGTCAGCGCGATCCGGAAGAAGCCCTCGCCGCCGGCGCCGAATCCCGATCCGGGCAACGTCACGACCCCGACCTCTTCGAGCGCGCGACGCTGGAACGCGGCCGACGGCACGCCCTCAGGCAGGGGCAGCCACAGATACATCGTGGCGCGCGGCGTCTCGCACTCGAAGCCCTGCGCCGCGAGGGCCGGCACCATCGCGTCACGCCGCTCCTGGAACTGCCGCACGTACGGCGCCGACAGCTCCTCGGCGCGGTCCAGCACCGCGGCCCCGGCCGCCTGCACCGCCAGGAAGATCCCCGTGTCCACGTAGTTCTTGACCTTCGCCAGCGCCGCGATCAGCTCCTTCCGCCCCGCCGCCCACCCCAGGCGCCACCCGGTCATGCAGAAACTCTTGGACACCGAATGGAACTCGACCGCCACCTCGCGCGCCCCCTCCGCCTCGAAGATGCTGGGGGCCACGTAGCCGTCGAAGGTCACGTCCACGTAGGGGTTGTCGTAGGCGATGACGATCCCGTGCTCACGGCAGAAGCGCACCGTGCGCGCCAGGTAGTCGAGCGGCGCCACGGCGGCCGTGGGGTTGTTGGGATAGTTGAGATAGACGAGCTTGGCGCGCTTCACGACCTCCGCCGGGAGCTCCTCCATCTCGAGGAGAAAGTCGGTGCGCGGCGTCAACGGAACGAGATGCGGCGTGCCGAGCGCCAGGACCGTGCCGCCGTGGTAGACGGCGTACCCGGGCTCGGGCACCACCGCCACGTCGCCCGGATCGAGCAGGGCCATCGCCAGATGCGCGATCCCCTCCTTCGACCCCATCAAGGGATGCAGCTCGGCGTAGGGATCGAAGGTCTGCCGGAAGCGCCGGCGCATATAGCCCGCCGCGGCCTCCCGGAACGCCGGCAGGCCGAGCTGGAAGGCGTAGCGGCTCATCTTCGGATCCTGCGCCGCGCGCGCCAGGGTCTCGACCGCGATCGCGGGGGGAGCGAAGTCCGCATCCCCCGCCCCGAGATCGATGACGTCCACCCCCCGCTCCACCAGGCGCTTCTTGATGGCGGGCAGCTCCGCCATCGGGTAGGACGGCAGCGCCGCGATCCGCCTGCTCGGACTCGTCATGACCGTGGAATCTACCCCCCGGACCGCTGGTTCACACCGGTTCGCCGATCCCGTGGCGGGCGAAGAACTCTTCACAGGCGTCGCGCACGTCGTGCCAATTCCCCACCGCCCGTGCGGCCCCCGGCAGGCCTTCCAGGAGCATCGGCCCGTAGCGCTTGGTCACCACGCGCCGGTCCAGGAGAAGTACGGCTCCGACGTCCGACCTGCTGCGTATGAGACGCCCGAACCCCTGCTTGAGCTTCAGGGCCGCGTGGGGAATGAGGTAATGGGTGAACCCGTCCACCCCCTTCTCCGCCAGCCGCTCGAGCCGGGCCGCGGTGAGCGGCTCGCTGGGCACCTTGAAGGGCAGTTTGGCGAGGATGAGCGCCCGCAAAGCCCGCCCCGGCACGTCCACCCCCTCCCAGAACGAGTCGGTGCCGAGCAAGACCGCCGACCCCGCTTCCCGGAACCGGCGCAGGAGCTGGTCCCGGGGCGCCTCCCCCTGCACCAGGAGGGGCCAGCGCGCCCCGATGTCTCCTCGCACGGCGTCGGCGGTCCGGCGCAGGGCCCCGTGACTGGTGAAGAGACAGAAGACGCCACCGTCCGAGGCACGCGCCACTTCGAGCAGGACCCGCGCCACGGCCCGGTCGTGCCCCGCCTCGTCGTCGCGCGGCTCCGGCAGGTCGGTCGGAATGCCGAGGACGCACTGCGACGGAAAATCGAACGGGGAGTCGAGCACCTCGCGCACCACCACCCGGGACGGCGGGAGATCGAGCCCCAGCCGCTCCTCCAGGAAGGTGAACTCGCCTCCCGCGGCGAGCGTCGCGCTGGTGAGCACCACGGTCTCGACCCGGTCGAACAGCGCGTCTTTCAGGATGGGCGCCAGGTCGAGCGGGACCGCGGAGAGCCCCAGGTTGGTGGCGCGCCGGCCGCGGCGCTCGATCCACCGGACCGCCGGCGCCCCGCCGGCCGCCGGCCGGAGCGCGGCCGTCAGTCCGGCCGCCGCGGTCCCGAGCCGCCGCACCACCGCCCGCATCTCGGCGATCAGCTGGCCCCCGCGCTCGCTCCGGTCGTCCAGCGACAGGCGGTCGGCGATGGACTCGACCCCGTCGGAGAGCTGGCTGAACGCGAGGAGCACATTGTCGAGCGCGACCTCGAGCCCCTCGGACCAGACCGCATCCTTCGCGAAGTCGTCGGTGAGGCGCAGGACCGGCTCCGTCAGGCGGCGGTCGAGGAGCACGAACAGCCCCTCCGAACCCCGCCGGGCCGCCCGCAGGGCGTCCCCGAGCCGGCGCTGAATCAGGTCGCGCCCCTTCGCGTCGAGCGGCGAGTCGTCCCGGTGCGTGAGCTCCCGCGCCAGCGTGGGCAGGAGCCCGCGGCCGTTGCGCTCGAACCGCCCCAGCAGACGCGTGATCCCGACCTGCGAAACCTGGGCGCCGAGGTGCGCCGCGGAGACGTCCTCCAGATGGTGCGCTTCGTCGATGATGAGCCGCCGGTACGGCGGCAGGACCGCGGCGTCCACCCAGTTGTCCGACGCCATCCGCACCGCCAGGTCCGACGCGAGCAGGTGGTGGTTCACCACCACGATGTCGGCCTCGGCGGCCTGGCGCCGGGCGCGGAACACGAAGCAGCGGTCGAAGAACGGGCACTTGAGCCGGGTGCAGAGATCGGACTCCGCCGCCACCGCGTCCCACACCTCGTCGGAGGGCTCGTCCGCCAGGTCCGACAGTGAGCCGTCCGACGAGTGCGCGGCCCACTCGGCCAGCCCCTCGAGCTCGGACGCCCGCTCGTCCTCGAACAGCGAGTCGGGCACGGCCCGCGCCTGGTCGAGCCGCGCCAGGCACAGATAGTTCCGCCAGCCCTTGAGCAGCGCGAACGTGGGCGTGTGATCCGGCGTCCCGAGCGCACGCGCCAGGATGGGCAGATCCTTGCCGACCAGCTGCTCCTGCAGGTTGATCGTGTTCGTCGAGACGACCGTCCGCTCGGCGTTTTCCCGGGCCCAGACCAGCGCCGGGACGAGGTACGCGAACGATTTCCCGACCCCGGTCCCCGCCTCCAGGAGCGCGATGCCGCCCTCGTTGTAGGTGTCGGCGATATGGGCGGCCATGTCCCGCTGGCTGGGCCGGTCCTCGAAACCCCCCAGCGCCTGGCCCACCGGGCCGTCCTGATCGAGCAACCCCGCGATCTCGGGCGGGTCGAGGAGCGAGAGCGGCCGGGCGCGCGGGCATTCGACCACGACGTAGAGCTCGGTCACGTCGTTGTCCACGATGCCGAAGCCCACACCCCCGTCGTGCAGCTGCGCCGCGACCGTGAGGTCCGCGGTGGACGGGTCGAGCCGGCCGCTGGGGTGGTTGTGCAGGAGCATCTCCCCGCGGCCGGCCGCGCCCGGGAGCGCCAGCACCGCGTCCACGGTTCCGCGGGCCACCACCCGCACGTCGACCAGGTCGCCGTCCCCGTCGAGGCGGGCGACGAACGAGACTTCCCGGCCCCCGGCGCGCGCGATCTCCTCGCGCATCAGGGCGCGGACCTCGGGCGCCAGGCGCTCGCTCACGTCTTGATCTCGCGCTTCTTGGCCGCGGGGAACAGCACGTTGTTGAGGATGAGCCGGTACCCCGGGGAGTGGGGGTGCAGGGACAGGTCCGTGGGCGGGTCCCCGACCTGGTGCTGGGGGTCCTCCGGGTCGTGTCCGCCGAAGAAGGTCCAGGTCCCCTTGCCGAGGTCGCCGTGGATGTACTTCACCCACGGGGCTCCGTGCTCGTCGGCCAGCACGACGTCCGCGGGCTTGAGCCGCTCCCGCATGAACGACGTGGTGAGACCGTAGAAGTCGGGAATCACCTGCCGGTGATTCTGGACCAGCATCGTGGGCACCGGGTCGATCTTGGCGCTGAAGCCGAAGATCTGGAACGCTCCCAGGGGCTGGCGGTGGCCGGGGTTGTTGACCTGATGGCCGTCGATGTCCGAGAAGGCGGCGATCGTGGCCGCCTGCTCCACGTGCGCCCCGGTGAACGCGAACGCCTGGGTCCAGTCGAGCTTGGCGTCGGCGTCCGGATCCAGGGGCGTGCCGTCGGCGAACGACGCGGCGATGTCCACGTCGTGCGCCGCGAGCGCCAGGTCGATGGTCTCGGTGGCGGTGCACATCGCGAAGAGGAACCCGCCGCCCGAGACGTAGTCCCGGATGCCGCGCGCCACCGCCTTCTTGAGCGCGGGCACGTTGGGGAATCCGAAGTCGCGCGCGACGTCGGAGTTGCGGTGCACCATGTCCGCGAGCCAGGGGGCGCCCTGGTACAGCAGATAGAACTTCGAGTACTGGCCCGTGAAGTCCTCGTGATGGAGGTGCAGCCAGTCGTAGGACCGCAGCCGCCCGTTCAAGACCTCGGGGTCCCACACCTTGTCGAAGGGGATGCCCGCGTACTGGAGCGCCATCGTCACCGCGTCGTCCCAGGGCGCCTCGAAGGGCGGCACGTACACCGCCACGCGGGGCGCCCGCTCCAGCTGGACCGAATCCATGTTGCCGGCGGCGATCTCGCCCCGCGCCGCGGCCACCGCGTCGGCGTCCACCGGCGTCACCGTCACTCCCGCCAGGCCCGCGTCACGCCGGATGGCGTCCACGTCGGGGAGCAGGAAGGAGCCCCCGCGATAGTTGAGGAGCCATTCCACCTTCCCCCCGGCCTGGATGGCGCGGAAGGTCACGCCGTAGGCCTTGAGGTGATCCCCCTGCGCGTCGTCCATCGGCACGAGGAGAGACCCCTCGAGCGCGGGGGTCCGGAGCCGGAACGGGTCCGGGAGCGCGAAGAGGGCGAGGCGGGCTCCGGTCATCCACCGCCCGACCGCGCCTACGAATCGGCGGCGGTTCACGAGCGGGGTACCGCGCCCTTCAGACGGTCGAGCATCCGCCGCGCCTCCGGCACGACGGCGCTCTCCGGGTAGGTGAGGATCAGGTGCTCGAGGTGCGCGAGGGCCTGGTCGGGCCGGCCCTGCCGATCGAGGAGCCGGGCCCATTCGAGCTCGGCGGCGGCGGGCGCGGCGCCGGCGCCGGCGCCGGGACCGCTGTCGGCCACGACCCGCCGGAAGAGGTCGGCCGCGAGCGCGCGGTGCGCCGAATCGAGGGTCGCCGCCACCCGGCCCGCGAGGACGAAGATCCCTCCCCGCGCCGCCCGGGCCGTCACCTGCTCCGCCGCCCGGCGGAGCCCGTCCACCGCGCCCGCCGAATCCCCGCGTGCGAGCGCCAGCAAGGCCTGTCCCAGCCGGGGGCCCGCCGCCGAGTCGACGTCGGCGATCAGCGCCAGCATCTCGGTCCGGCGCGTGGCGTCGGTGCGGTCTCCGGTGTAGGGCCCCGCGGTCCGGAAGCCGTCGCGGGCGCCGCCCAGGTCGCCCCGGTAGAGAGCGATCCAGCCCCGTTCGGCCACCGCCTCGATGCTCGAATCGGCCCCCAGGGCGCTGTCCGCCCGGCTCAGGTCGCCCCGGGTGACCCAGCCCCGGGCCAGTCCGAGGCGCAGGCGGGCCGCGTCGTCGGCCGAAATCCGGTCGCCGGCTTCCGCGAGCCGCCGCGACGCCTGGTCCAGGTCGCCGTCGGCGACGAGGACCTCGATCAGGGCTTCGGACGCCGCCGCGTCGCCGCCGCCGTCCGCCGCGATACGGTCCACCACGGCGTGGGCCGCGGCGCGGTCCCCGGCGGCCAGCAGCGCGCGCGCCGCGTCGGTGCGCGCCTGGAGCGCCAGGGCGCCGGTGGTGAGGTCCGCGAACCGGGCCAGGGCGTGCCCCCGGGCCCCGAGCGCGGCGGGCGTCCCGATCTGCGCCCCGCGCTCGGCGAACGACCAGAGGGCCATCGCCGTCTCCCGGGTCGAGTCGGTGACCGTGCCGGCGAAGGCGGTCCAGGCGTCGTCGCCCTGGCCCCAGTCGAGCAGGAGATTGGCGCCGAGCCGGCGGGCCGCGGCGGACTGCCGGGGTTCGACCAGCTCGCCGGTCACGGCGCGGTGGGCGGTCTCGGGCGCGGACTCGAGCTGCACCACGGCGTTCGGAATCTGGCCGGCGTCCACGGTCACCGCGTCGGCCCAGTTCCGGGCCGCGGAAGGCCAGTCCCCGGTGCTGGCCGCGATCTCGGCCAGCTCGATGGCGAAGGCCCGCGGGTTTCCCACCGCCTTCCGCCCCTCCAGAAGGATGCGGCGCGCGGCGGCCACGTCCTGGCGGTCGAGCGTGGCGACGGCCCACTCGCGCCAGGGCGTTTCGTCGCCCGGTACACGCGCGGTCCAGCGCCGCGCGAGCGCCGTGACGCTGTCGTCCATCGTGAGCGCCACGAAGGTGCGGAGCTCGAGCGCCAGAATCTGCTGATCCCGCTCGCCGGTGGCGGCCGCGGCGCGGGTCACGAAGGGCACGAGCTCGCCCAGCCGGCCGAGCTGCGGCAGGACGCGCTCGAGGCCGAGCAGGGCCGCGAGATTGGTCGAGTCCGATCGCAGCACCGTCCGGTAGACCTCCACGGCCTGGGGCAGCCGGCCGACGCGCTCGAGCTCGTACCCCTGCCCGATCCCCTGCGCCCGGGCAGGTCCGCCGAGCGCGCCCGACACGAGCGCGAGCGCGCCCAGCGCGTTACGGACCCGCGGGCGCATTGAGGCGGCGGAAGTATTCCAGCACCTGCTGGCGCTGGTCGGGCGTGAGTCCCCGCAGGGCATCCCAGTCGGGATACGGGAACCGGGGGCCGGCGCCCGTCGCTCCGGGACGGAGCGCCGGCGGGATCAGGGGGTCCATCGCGCCCGCGACCGGCGCGACCCGTTCGTGCTGGTCGTCCGGCTCGTCCCCGGTGAGACTGCGCCCCGCGTCCAGGAGCCGGTGATAGAGCTGCTGCTGCCGCGCGATGGTCGTCGGGTCGAGCTGTCCGGACTCCATCCGGCGCGCCAGCTCCTTGGCCTCGTCCGCCAGCGCCCCCGCCCCCGGCGTGTTCCCCGATGCCTGCAGGCGCTCGAGCCGGTCGGCGAGGGCGCGCTGGCGCGCCGCCAGCGCCCGGAGCTGCTCCGTCACCGACGCGCCCGGCACCATCATCGGCAGGAGGCCCTGCGCGTCCGAGTTCAGGCCCTGCTGGTCCCCCGCGAGCTTGGCGAGCTGGGCCAGCGCCTCGGCGAGTCCCGTTCCCGACTGCGAGCCGCTCACGTCCGCGCGGGCCTGCGCCAGCCCGAGCGCCGTGGCGTTCAGGGCGTCCACGGCTTGGGCCGCGAACGCCGCCGCGTTTTGCGTGTTGGGCCTCGGCTGTTCGAGCTCCTGCCGGGCCGCGCCCATCTGCCGCCGCGCGAGCGCCAGCGCGGCGTCGAGCCGCGGGGACACGAGCGCGTTCTGGCCCGACGCCTGCTGAACCTGACGGCCCACCGCCTCCGTCCCCTCCTCCACCGAGGCCTGCGCGGAGCGCATGCCGGCGCCGCTCGTACCCTGGGCGAGCTGGTCGGCCACCTGCTGCTGCCGCCGGGCGAGATCGGCGGTCTCGCTCATCGCGCGGTCCAGGTTGTCGAGGGTTTGCTGCCGCCAGGCTCCGGTGAGGGAGTCCCGGCGGGTTTTCAGCGCGTCGGGGAGGGAGGCGAGCGCCCGTTCCGCGTCCTGGCCGTGGTGCCGGGCTCCCGAGGCGTCCCCCCTCGCGGCGGCGTCTCCCGCGTCGCCCATCGCCTGGCGCGCTTCCCCCGCCGTCTGGAGCGGGCGGTCCAGCACGTCGCCGGCACGGAGATCCTGTCCCGCCTGTCTGATCCCCTGCATCAGGGAGTCGGCGCCGGCCGCCAGCTCCCGCTCCCGGGCGGTGGCTTCCGAGTCGGCCCGCGGCGCCTGCGTGGAATCCCACTGGCTCTGGCGCTGCCGGAGGCCCTCCGCGTCGGCCGTGAGCGTGGCCAGCTCGCCTTCCACCGCCGCGCGGTGGAAAAGCTGGTCGGTGCGCTGCAGGGCGTCCTTCAATTCTTCCTGCGCCTGCGCGAGCCGCTGGAGCGCCTGGCGCGTCGCTTCCGGGTCGAGGCGCTGCAAGGCATCCTGGAGCTCCCGCAGCCGCTGTTCGAGCTCCGGCGTGACGGCGCGCTGGAGCAGGCGCTGGACGTCCGCGAGCCGGGCCTGGAACGCGGAATCATCCACACCGGCCGCGTGCGCCGCCTGCGACAGATCGTTCACGGCGCGGGACAGGTCCTGGACCCGCCGGCCCAGCTCCTCCTGCCGGCGCGCCAGCTCCGCGGCCCGTTGGGACTGCTCGAACGGCATCGCCCCGCCGGGAGGAGCCTGGGAGGGGTCCGGGCTCTCCGGGCGCGAGGCGGTCTCGGCCCGGGTGCGCTCGGCCGCGAGGTCCCGGGTTTCGGCTCCCAGGTTCCGGGCCGCGTCGAGCACCGAGTCCGAGGCGGACCCCAGGTCCTGCGCCGCGGCGCGCGTGAGCGCGCGGAGCTCGGCCAGCGTGGGCAGACGCAACCCGACCGACGCACTGCGGCCCGCGTGGGGCGTCGGCGCGCGGTCCCAGGCGACGACCTCGAGGCGCAGGGTGTCTCCCGGCAACAGCCCTCGCGCCGTGGCATCGAGCTCCGACTGGAGGATGGCGCGGTCCGTGGCACCGCCGAGCGGAAGCTCCTGCCGGAGGGTGTCCCCCACCTTACCGGTCTGGCTCCGCCGCCAGCTCAGGAGCGTCACGCGGGCGAGGGCGTGATCGTCGCGCGCGTCCACCACGATGGGCTGATGGAGAGTCGGGGACATGGTGGTGTCCCCGGACGGCAGAGCGAGCGCGACCACGGGGGCCGAGTCGGGCACCACGCGGACCTGGAGCAGGGGCGGCTCGCCCTCCACCGGCCCCGAATCCGCCGGAGCGATCTCGAGCGCGTACGGCCCGTTCACCCGGGGGCGGAACGACCCCTGAAAGTCGGTCCCGTGGACCGCGAGCGGGACCGAGAGTCCTCCCCGTGTCCATCGCGCGCCCGCGAGCGGCACGCTCGATTCCCCGGCGGTGAGGAGCGTCGTGCCTTCGGGCACGAGCACGGTGTCTCCGCCCACCGGCAGGGTTTCGTCGGAGCGGCCGAGGTACGCGGGGTAACGCGCGGTCACCGTCACCGCGCCCACGAACGCGAGCGGCGGAATCCGCACCGTCAGGGTGGGTGAGGCCCGGCCGCCGCTCGTCGCCCGCACGAAGAGGTCGGCGGTCAGGGGGCCGAGGGGCCGCCGGGCCGTGCCCGCGGAATCGAGGGCCACGGTGGCCGAGGCCCAGGGCTCTCCCGGAGCGCGGGTCCAGAGCGTGGCCCGCGCCGCGCCCGGCACCGTGAGCGTGGCGGTGACGACCTCGCCGCGCCGGGCGGTGCGGTGGTCGAGCGTGAGGCGCACGGGTGCGTGCGCGCGCGCGATGGTGCGGAGCGGATGCCAGAACGCGGCGGCGCGTCCCGAGGCCGGCGCCGCCGCGAGGAACAGCACCGCCCCGAGGGCGGCGGCGGCAAGGCCCGCGACGAACCCGGTGCGGGTGCCGCGCCACAGGACCCGGCCGACGCGGGGAGCCGCGCGGTCCAGGTGCAGCGCGGCGCGGGCGTCGGCCTCGGCCCAGAGCGCCTCACTGCCGGCGGCGGGCGTGACGAGGCCCACGATGCTTCCGGCCCTGCTCCCGGCCTCGCGTTCGACCAGGGGGCCGACCGCGCCGGGATGGAGCGCGCGCCGGGCGCGGCGGGCCAGCGCCCACCCCAGGACCGCTGCGCCCCCCACCAGGAGCCACGCGGTCACCACGCCCCATACGCGGGGCGCCAGCGCCAGGCCCGCCGCGGCCGCCGTCAGCGCGCCCCCCGCGCCGGCCAGGAGCGCGGCGATCGTCCGTCCCCGGGCGTGCGGCGCCGCGAGGCGCGCCACCCGCCGGGCCGTCTCGGTCATTTGATTCCGCTGATGGCGTACGAGAAGAGGTTCACACCCATTTCCAGCGCCTGTTCGTGCTTGTCGGGAGGCACGTGGTGCACGTCGTAGTCCTCCCAGCCGTCGTTGAGATCGGTCTGATAGGAATAGTACACGACCAGGCGGCCGTCCAAGAAGATGCCCAGGCCCTCCGCCGGCAGGCCGTCGTGCAGCATGATCTTGGGAATTCCCTTGGGCAGGTCGTACACGATGTGGTACACGGGGTGGGTCAACGGGACGTCAACCAGCGGATGATCCGGAAAGACCCGGGCGATCTCCCGCCGGAACGACACGTTCATTCCGTAGTCGTCGTCCGCGTGCAGAAACCCGCCCTGCTCGAGGTAGCGCCGGAGGATCTTCACCTCGTCGTCCGTGAAATGGATGTTGCCGTGACCGGTGACGAAGAGGTACGGGATGTCCCAGAGATCGGGGCTCTCGAGGGTGACGACGCGCTCCCGGTCGGTGACCTTGAGGCCGGTGCGCTGGCGGATGGCGGCGAGAAGGTTGGGGAGCGCCGAGGGACCGGAGTACCAGTCACCCCCTCCTTCATATTGAAGGCGGCCGATGGTGAGCACCGGCACCGGCTGGGGGGAGGGTGCCGCGCCCGTCGAGAGGAGCGCGGCGCACAGGGCCGCCGCGACCCTTCTCACAGGTCGTTGACCAGGCGGTACGCGGCCTTGCGGGTGATGCCGGTCTCCTCCGCCAGCCGGTCGGCCACGTCTCGGCGGGAGAGCCCTTCGGCCAGGAGCGCCCGGGCCCGGTCCCCGGCGTCCGGCGGAGGTGTTTCGTTTCGGGAGGCGTCCCGCCCGGTTCCCGCGATCACCACCGTCACCTCCCCGCGCGCCGGCGCATCGGCGTAGTAACCCGCCAGCTCCGCGAGGGTCCCGGTCCGCGTCTCTTCGAACACCTTGGTGAGCTCCCGGGCCACCGCCGCCCGGCGGTCGGGTCCGCACGCCTCGGCCAGGTCGGCCAGCAGGGTGTCCACGCGGAGCGGCGATTCGAAGACCACCACGGTCCAGGGGCTTTCGGCGACGGCGGCGAGCAGTCGCTTGCGGTCTCCTCCCTTCCGGGGCAGGAAGCCGAGGAAGAGGTACCGGTCGGCCGGCAGGCCCGCCACGGCCAGGGCCGCGACCACGGCGTTGGGGCCCGGGATGGTCACGACGGGAACCCCCCGCCCCCGGGCCGCGGCCACGAGGATCACGCCGGGGTCGGACACGAGCGGGGTTCCGGCGTCGGTGATGAGCGCGACGTCCTGGCCGCCCGCCAGACGGTCGAGGAGCCGCCGGAGGTCCGACTCGTCCGAATGCGCGTGGAACGACACGAGCTCGGCGGCGGAGCCGACGTGGGTCAGGAGCGGACGGCTGTGGCGGGTGTCTTCGGCCGCGACGATCGCGACCGTCTTCAGGGTCTGCGCGGCCCGGGGCGAGAGGTCGCCGAGGTTGCCCAGCGGCGTCGCGACGACGTAGAGCGTGCCGGCCACGTCACCAGGTCACCGGCCACGGGAGCGCGTCGTAGAACCCGGCGGACTGGAGCACGAACCGGTGCTCCCGGGTGGCGCCGCGCAGGACCTTCACGGCCGCTCCCGGCATCATGATCTCCACGGCGTCGAGCAGCTCTTTGCCCCACGAGGCGAGCGCCTGCGCCAGCTCGTCGGGACGGACCACGGCGTCGGGGATCTCGGTGCCGCGCGGCACGTCGATGCAGCGGAGCGCGTGGTGCCGCTGCTCGTGCGCCCCCGAGAGCCGCTGGGCGCGCTTTTTTCCTTCCCCCGGGAACTCCTGCTCCACGGCGTCGACGATCCGCCAGTACAGCTCGCGATAGGTGTTGACCAGCGCGTGGGGGGCCTGCGCGGGCAGGTCGGCCACCCAGGGGAAGATGGCGGCCACGAGCGCGGGATCGGAGCCGTCGGGGCCCGGCTTGAAGAGTGACTCGAAGTAGCGGGGCACCGGCAGGTCCTCGGGCTTCTCGCAGAAATAGCCGCCGACGAACTTCCCCTCGTCGAGCCGGACGTACGACACGCGGCCGTTGGAGATGAACTCGAGCACGCCGGTGACCTTCTCTTCCTTCAGGACGGGAAAGAGCGCGCCCGGCTGGCCGGGGTCCACCAGCCGGGGCTGGAGCGGCGCGGCGCAGGACTGGTACATCCACGCCAGCTGCTCCATCGGCGCGGCGCAATAGGTCAGGTCTCCGCGCTCGGTCTCCGCGCGCATCCGGCGGAGGGCCTCGGTGATGGTGACGACCTCGCGGCCGGCAGGGTGCAGCGCCGCCGCGTTGACCGCCTCTCCCTTCCGGAAAAAAAGGAGCAGGCAGCCGTCGGGCAGGTGGGCGCAGAGGTAACCGTCCACGCGCCCGTCGCGGTCGCGCTTGGCGAACGCGAGCAGATTGTCGAGATGAATGAAGGCCAGGCGGGTACGGTGGATCAGCTGGTCCGTCTGCGGAAAGCGGAGGTCCGCGAGGCGCACCGGCGAATTGGGCAATCGGGCGGTGCTGGCTCGCATCGACCTCCGCCTTCAGTGGTCAGCCGATATGCTGCCGAATCTTGTCCTCGAACGCGGGCTTCGGATAGGCGCCCACCAGGGTGTCCACGTGCGCCCCGTCCTTGAAGAATAGAATACTCGGAATCGACCGAACGTTAAAGCGCATCGCCGTCTTCTGGTTGGCGTCCACGTCCAGCTTGGTCACTTTGACCTTGCCCGCGTACTGCCCGGCGATCTGTTCCATGATCGGGGCCACCATCCGGCAGGGGCCGCACCAGGTGGCCCAGAAGTCCACGAGCACCAGGCCCTTCTGCTGCTCCACCTCGGCGCCGAAGTTGTTGTCGGTGACCTGCGTCAGCTCCGCCATCGCTCTCCACTCTCCTCGAATCCACCGTTAAGTTCCGGGCGTGACGGACGACACGCCCCCCGCTCGAATCGCCCACGTCGGCATCGCCGTCGCCGACCTGGCCGACGCCGCCCGGTTCTACCGGGAGGTCCTGGGCCTCACGCCCTCCGGCCCGGAGACCGCCGACGGCGCCGAGATCGTGCATCTCCACTTCGGCGGCGTGGACGTCGAGCTGCTCGCGCCGCGGGACCCCGCCGGCCCGATCGCCGCGTTCCTCGCCAAGCGGGGGCCCGGGATCCACCACATCTGCTACCGGGTGCCCGACCTGGATGCCGCGCTGGCCCGCTGCCGCTCCGCCGGCTATCGCCTGGTCGACGAAGCGCCGCGGCGGGGAGCCGGAGGCCGGCGCATCGCCTTCGTCCACCCCAAATCCACCGCGGGCATCCTGCTCGAGCTCACCGAATAACGCGCCCCGCCCGGGAGAGGTTCCCTACGGCTTCGGACAGTGCGGGACGACGTTGCTTTCGGCCTCGAGATGGACGTTGATGAGCAGCCATCCTCCGGCCTTCGTCTTCACGGCGTCGAAAGGCTGCGTGCGGACGCACCCCGGCGCCTGGAGCTCGACGTGAAAGGTCACCAGGTTCGGGTTGTCGCCGATCATGGTCGGACCGTCGACGATCCGGTAGGAGTCGTGGCGCAGGAAGACCTGAAACGCCATCATCACGCTGTCCCGGTACGTCGCGCGAATGTCGTGCCAGGGACCGTTCGCGTTGCCCCAGTAATCGCCCATCGCGTGCGCGTCCTTCGCGCGCACCGCGGCCAGAAAGCGATCGAGGGCGACGGCGGGTGAGCTGGGCTCGGGCAGGTCGCCCGCCCGGTAGTGCGAGCACGCGGCGAGCACCAACGCGCCGGCGACGAAAGCGATCCTGTTCATTGAGTCAGCCCGATCGGTCGGAATTGCACCGAAGGTAAGAACTCATGCGCCTCTACGTCAACATCGATCACGTCGCGACCCTTCGTGAAGCCCGGCACACCGACGAGCCCGACCCGGTGCGCGCGGCGGCCGACGCCCTCGCGGGCGGCGCCGACGGCATCACCGTGCACCTCCGGGAAGACCGCCGGCACATCCAGGACGCCGACGTGAAGGCCCTCGCGGGCCGTCCCGGCCTCATCCTCAATCTCGAGCTCGCCGCCACCCCCGACATCCTCCGGACCGCCGCCCGGCTCCGTCCCCATCAGGCGACCCTGGTGCCCGAGCGGCGCCAGGAGGTCACCACGGAGGGGGGGCTCGCGATCACGGCGCGCGACCGGCGTCTGGCGGACGCCGTCGCCCGGCTCGCCGGCGCGGGAATCCGCGTTTCCCTCTTCATCGATCCCGACCTCCGGACCATCGACCGCGCGGCCCGGCTGGGCGTGCCCGCGGTCGAGCTCCACACCGGCCGCTATGCCCGCACCTGGCGCCAGAACGACCGCGCCCTGACCCTGCTCCGCCGGGCGTCCCGCCACGCGCGCGCGGCGGGGCTCGCGGTCCACGCCGGACACGGCCTGACCTACCTGAACGTGCGCCGCGTCGCGGCCATCCCGGAAATCGAGGAGCTCAACATCGGGCATTCGATCGTCGCGAACGCCGTGTTCTGGGGGCTGGAGGGCGCGGTCCGGCGGATGCGGGAGCTGGTGGACGGGGCCGTGATTTGACCCTCCCCGGGCCCTTCCCTACCTTCCATCTCCGATGAGCGACCCGACCCCGCCGTCCGTCCCGCACCGGATGACCGACTTCTTCGCCCTCGAGGCGGGGGAGTATCTGGAGCGGCTCGACGGCGCCCTCCAGGGCGCCGGGGACGCGAGCCCGCCGGTGGACGAGCTGGTGCGCCTCGCCCGCGCCCTGCGGGGCAGCGCGCTGATGGCGAACAAGGCGTCCATCGCCCGCGCCGCGTCGGGGCTCGAGCAACTGGTGCGGGCGGTCCGCGAGGGACGGCGCAGCTGGGACGCGACCATCCAGCAGGTGTCGGTCCGCGCCGTGGACGATCTCAAGATCCTCATCCGCAACGTGCTCACCTGGTCCGACGCCGATACGCTCAAGGCCGACGCGCTGAGCGGGGAGCTGGAGCGCCTGGCGGGCACCCCGCGGACCTCCGGCGCCGTGCCGCGCGCCGACACGCCCTCCCTGGACGCCGGCGCGCGCGCCTTCGTGGCCCGCGAGGGCGCGGCGATCGCGAGCGCCCTCGACCGCGCGTCGCAGGCGCTCCGCGCCAATCCGATGGCGCACGATCCCCTCCAGCAGGTGATGCGCGCGCTCCAGCCCCTCCGCGGCCTCGCGGCGCTGAGCGATCTCCCGCCGCTGCCCGACGTGCTCGAAGGCATCGAGCGCGCCATCGGCGAGATGGAGCGGACGGTGGACGGGCCTCCTGCCGCCGGCGTGGACCAGCTCTTCCAGGCGGCCGCGAGCGCCATCGCGGGGGCGGCGCGGGAGGTAGCCGAGCAGGGCCGGCCCGACCCCGAGGGCGCGAACTTCAAGACCTTCGCCACCAAGCTGGTCGCCTTCCTGGGGACGGCCGAGAGCGAGCCGGGCGTGGTGCCGATCGCGTCCCTGTACTTCGACGACGCGGGCCCGCACGTGGTGACCCGCGGCACCCCCGCGCCCCGCCCCGCCACGCTCGGCCGGCTCGAGCTGGTGAGCCACGGCGAGCACCTCCGCCAGGCCGCTGACTCGCTCGAGCGCGCCCCCTCCGCCACCCAGCGCGAGCTGCGCGCGCACACTCTGGCGGGCACCTTCCGGGCCCTGATGAACGCGGGTGGAGGACCCCTCGCGGGCGGGGTGGCGGAGTTCGCCGCGGCCGCGCGGGACGCGGTGCGGGACGGGCTCGCGGTCCGCCACGCTCCGGCGTTCGCCGCGGAACTGCGGCGGGCCGGGGACATTCTGACGCGGTCGTCCGCCGAGGACGAGTCCGCGCTCGCCGCCGAGCTGGTCGCCGTCACCGCGGCGGTCCGGGAGCTCGGCGGCCCGGTCGTGCCCATCGCATCTCTCGCGCCCGCGCCCGCGCCCGTGGCCCCGACCGAGCCGACACTCGAGCCGGACGCGGAGGAGACCCCGGACTTGATCGGGTCGTGGCTCGCCTATGAGCGGATGGCGGCGGGCGGGATCGAGGTCGCCTCGATCGAAGCCCTCCTCGTGGCGGTGGCGCCCGCCCCGCCCGCCCCGGTCCCTGCCCCAGTCAGCGCCCCCGCCGAGCTGGAGATCGTGGACATCAATACTCTGCTCTATCGGGGCGAGGCCGCGCGCCGGCGGGCCGCCGAGCTCAGGGCGGCGGCGCGGAGCGCGTCGGGCGAAAATCTGCGCGCGCTCGTCGACGAAGTCTGCGACCTTGTCGACCTCGCCCTCGACTCCGCCGTCTAAGCGTCACACCTCCTGGGCGTGGCTTCTCGGGCTCGCGATCACGGTCGCGTGCCTCTGGTGGTCCGTGCGGGGCGTGCACTGGGACGAGTTCGCGGCGGCGCTCACCACCGTCGACGTCCCCCTGCTCCTCCTCGTCGTGGTGGTCGCCACCCTCCCGTTTCCCCTTCGCGTCATCCGCTGGCGCCTGCTGCTCCGGAGTGAGGGCGACCGACCCGTCCCCTGGCCGGCCCTCTGGAACGCCGTGGCGATCGGGTTCATGGCCAACAACCTTCTCCCGGCCCGCGCCGGTGAGTTCGCCCGGGCGTACGTGGTCAAGCGCCAGGCGCCCGTGCGGTTCATCACCGCCCTCGCCACCATCGGCGTGGAGCGGCTCTTCGACGGCCTCCTGATGCTGGGCCTGATGGCCGTGGCGATCGCGGCCCCGTCCTTCCCCGGCCACGGCACGCCCCAGGGCGCGTTGATCGCCCGGGTGGCCGACGCCGCCGCGCTCGCGTTCCTCGGACTCCTGGTGGTGGCGTTCGTCGTGGCGGTGCATCCGGCGCCCTGGCTCCGGCTCCTCGACCGCCTGACCCAGGCCCTGCTTCCGGCGCGGATCGCCGCACCCGTCAACCACCTGGCGCACGGGCTGGTGGAAGGCCTGGGCGTGTTGAAGCGCCCCTCGCGGTTCGCGGCGGTGGCCGCCTGGTCGCTGGTGCAATGGCTCGTCAACGCGGCGTCGTTCGCCCTCTGCTTCCGCGCCTTCGGCCTCGCGGTGCCCCCGGAGGGCTCGCTCCTGCTCCAGGGGATCCTGGGATTCGGGGTGGCCATCCCGTCGTCCCCCGGGTTCGCCGGAGTCTTCGAGAAAGCGACCCAGTTCACCCTTCTTCTATATCATGTGGACGCGAGCCGGGCCCTCGCCTACGCCCTGGCGTACCACGTCACCACCTTCGTGCCGATCACCCTGCTGGGCCTGCACGCCCTCTCGCGGACCCACCTGCACCTGACCGACCTGCGCGATGCGTCGGCGGAGGCCGCGTGACCCCGGCCCCCGACCGGGTCCGGACCCTCGCCCACGCCAAGATCAACCTGTTCCTGAGGATCCTGGCCCGCGAGCATTCGGGATACCACCAGATCGAGACCGCCTTTCTCCTGCTCGAGCTGGCGGATCAGATCGAGGTCGAGCGGAGCGCCGCGGGCGTCGCGCTCGATGTGGAGGGGCCGGACCTGGGACCCGAGGCCCAGAACCTGGCGGTGCGCGCCGCCCGCGCCGTGCTCGAGGCCACCGGATCGAGGTTCGGGGTCCGGATCAGGCTCACCAAGAGGATTCCGGTGCGGGCGGGCTTGGGTGGCGGATCGAGCGACGCGGCCGCCACCCTGCACGCGGTCAACGCGCTCGCCGGACACGCGGTCCCCCGCCACGAACTCAACCACCTCGCGGCGCGCCTCGGCGCGGATGTCGCCTTTTTCGCGGCGGGCGTCCCGGCGGCACTCGGCTGGGGGCGGGGCGAGCGGCTGCTCGCGCTGACGCCGCCCCCGGCCGCACCCGCGCTCCTCGTCGTGCCCCCCGTGACCGTCGCGACTCCCGACGCATACCAGTGGTGGGACCAGAGGGGCCCGCACGAAGGGAGCCGCGGGCCGGTGGTGCTCGAACCGGGTTCGCTCTCGACGTGGGGGAGCGTCGGGCGGCTCGGAGCCAACGACTTCGAGCTCCCGGTGTTCGGCAAGCACCCCGGGATTCGGACGGTCTTCGAGCGGCTGGCCGGCACTCGGCCCTATTGGGTGCGGCTCTCGGGCTCGGGGAGCGCCGTCGCGGCCGTGTATCGGAACGCGCGGGACCGCGACGACGCGGCGCAGACGCTGGGCACGAGGGACCTGGCGCTGATTTCTACGGACACGCGGGGGGCTCCGCCGGGAGCGCCCGAGGCCGACTGATCCCGCGCTAGGGATTCACCGCCGCCGGCGCGTGGCTCGCGGGGCGCGCGCGCAGGTCGTTCAGGTGGTCCAGGGTGAACACGGCCGGCGCCGGCGACCCGTCCGCGTTCCAGAGGTCCCACTCCGGGGCCCAGTACATCACGCCGATTCCGCCCGCCTTCTTCACGGTGTTGACGAGATCCACCATGAACTGCAGGCGTCCTTCCGGGGTCACCGGCCACAGCATGTCGGGATTGTCGGGCCCGTGGGACGGCTCGTAGCCGGTTTCGGCCACGAGGAAGCCCTTGTGGTACCGCTGGGCGCACTCGGTCATGTTCTTCCAGAGGTCCTCGAGGGTGCCGTGGCGCCAGGGCGGATAGAAGCTCTCGGCGATGATGTCGTAGTCCACGTGCGCGGCTTCGAGGTGATCGAAGAACCATTCGGTGGTGGCCCAGTCGCCGCCCCGGTCGATGTGGATCGCGATCTTGGGAGGCGTATCCCCCGCCCCTTCACGGATCCCGCGAATGCCCGCCTTGAGGATGCCGGTCAGGTGCTCCCACTGGACGGTGCTGTCGGATCCGTCGGGCGGGTTGTACTGCGTCGCGCCGGGCACGTGCACCTGGGCCAGGGGCCAGAGGGTGCCGCGGGTGATTTCGTTCCCGACCTGCACCCAGTCGGGCATCGCGCCCGAGTCCTTCAGGGTCTTGATCACGTCCCGGCTGTAGGACTCGACCCGGGCCTCGAGGGAGTCGAAGGAGAGGCCGCGCCAGGCGACGGGGATTTCCTGGTGCTGGGGGTCGGCCCACGTATCGGAGTAATGGATGTCGAGCAGGAAGGTGGCCCCGGCGGCCTTGATGCGCCGCGCCAGCGGGATGGTGTTGGCGAGGCTGTTGTCCGGCGCCTCCCGGACCGGGGAGACGAACACCCGAAGGCGGAAGGAGGTCCAGCCGTGCTTCATCAGGAGCGTGAGCTCGTCCGACGCCACCCCGTTCTCCTGGTAGGTCCGGTGCGCGCGCTCCCGGGTGGGGGGCGAGTCGAGGAACGAGATGTCGGCGCCCAAGGTGAAGGGCGCGGGGGTCTGGGCGGCGAGGGGGGCGGCGGCAAGCAGGAGTCCGCCCGCGAGGGCGGAACGAATCCACGGGGTCATGATCGGGCTCCCGAATGGGGGTGCGGGTATGTCCGGAAGCTAACCTCCGGCCGGTCCTGACGTTTGGCCCGCGACGCCGTATGATGGGGGTCGATGCGCGCCCCCCTTGCCTTCCTCCTCGCTCTCGCGTGGGCCTGTTCGGGCTCGGCGGACCGGACCGCGGGCGGGTCGGTGACCGCGCGCGTGCCGCCGCCCCCGGACCCCGCCGTCGCGGCCATCATGCACGACTACCGCGTCCAGCAGATCGGCGCCGACTCGGCGGCGAAGCTCCTCATCGGGTACTCGATGTCTACGGGACGGCCGGTGAGCGTGGACATGGATCCGCCCCTGCGGGACGCGATCATCACGGAAGGCCGGCGGCGGAGCGCATCCAGGCAGGGCGCGAGATGACCGTCCCCTTTTCCTCTTCCCCCAGTCACAGGAGCCGCATATGAGTCCATCGCGCCAGCAGCGCGTCGCCGGGTTCGCGGGGCCCATGCTGATCGGTATCATCTCCGCCCAACGGGCCGCCGATCACGTCCGCACCGTCGACTTCGTCCTCTTGTTCTTCGGAGGCGTGGCCTTCGGGGCGGGTGTCGGGCAGCTGATCGCGTTCTACCGGGCCCGCCGGTCGCCCTCCTGAGTGAACGCGGCCAGGCCAATGGTTAATCGGAGGCACCTGTGCGTCGAATGACCGTCCTGGTGGTCGGGCTCTCCTGTGTCACCGGCGGCCTCGCCGCCCAGTCGCTCTCACCGGACTCCGTGCTCGAGCACCTCGCGGGCCGTTGGGTGCTCCGCGGCACGGTCGGCCGCCAGCAGACGGTCCATGACGTCACCTTCGACTGGCTGCTCGGACGCGAGTATCTCCAAATGCACGAGGTCTCGCGGGAGCGCACGCCGGCCGGGCAGCCGATCTACGAGGCGGTCGGGCTGTTCACCCGCGATCCGCTCACCGGCGACTACGCCAGCCTGTGGATGGACAACACGGGCGTGAGCCCCTTCGACCCGCAGGGCGTGGGCCGAGGCGCGGTCGCCGGCGACTCGGTGCCGTTTCTGTGGCGCTACAGTTCCACCACCGGCTTTCACAACACCTTCGTCTACGACGGGGCGCACGATTCGTGGCAGTGGCACATGGACAACGACAGCCTCGGCGTGCGACGGCCCTTTGCCCGTCTCGTACTCACGCGTCATTGAGGGCCCTGCGGCCCCGCGACCGTCGAGAACGCACGCGCCACCCGAAAGGGGCGTACTGCCGACCTTCGAGGCCATGACCCGCCCCACGCGGTGGATGGGGTTCACCCTGGGGGCGATCGCCTTGGGGTGTCACGCCTCGCCAAGCGCACCAGCCTCCGACATCGACCACGTGCGGATCGTCGTGCACCTGAACAGTCCCATTCTCCCGCCCGGGGACAGCGCGTCCTCCCGTCTCTACGCGATCACCAAGACCGGCGACTCGACGAGTGCCGTGGGCGCCTGGTTTTCATCGAATCCGTCTGTGGCGACCGTGAACGGAGCCGGCACCATCCGCGCACTCTCCCGAGGCTTCACCACGATCACCGCGCGGCTGAATGGGGAAGAGGACAAGTGGGACTCGGTCACCGTGCGCATCCGAGGCTCATTGCACGGGGGCTACTTCGGGCAGTTCGTGACCCTGGCCACCGCCGATCAACCCCATCTCATCGTGGGGCCTTGGGGTGCGGACTCGATGATCGTGGAGCCGGGAGATACGATCTACTTCGAAGCGGGGAGCCTGCTGGACGTCGGCTATCTCGTGATACCGCCTGGAAACGATTCCGTGCTGTTTACGGGAGCTCAGCCGGTGAAGGGCCTCTGGGCGGGAATCCGCCTCGGCGCACATCGCTCGGAGCTCCGGCGCGCGAGGATCGAGTACTGCGGCGGGACCCTCATCGGGCAGCCGGAACCGTGCCTCGCGTCGAACACCGGGCCGGATTCTCAACCGAACCTCCTGCTGGATGGCGTAACCATCACCAAGTCCGCCGGTGATGGCCTGGCGATCGGCTCCACGACGCGCCTTGACCCCGCCTCGAGAAATCTGACGGTGTCTCTCTCGGACGGACGCCCGGTGATTCTGCCGGGGCAAATGGAGACGATCCTCCCCCCGGGCCTCCAGATCACCGGGAATCGGATCGACGGGATTTGGCTCGACGAGGCGGTCATCGCGGATACGACAACCTGGGTGGACTACGGGCTTCCGCTGTATTCGGATGGCGTGGGCGTGGGCGGGCCCAACGCGCCCGTGCTCACCATCCCCGCCGGCATGACCATCTTCGTCCAGCACGACGGCGGCATCGGCGCCGGGTTCAGTGGCCCGGGACAGCTGGTGATCGGGAGCGCCGGTGGTCCACCGGTCAGCATTCAAGCGGGGGTGAACGGCTGGACCGGCGTCGCGCTCGGGGGAACCATGGGGAGCGTCCTTCGTCATGTCACCCTGGACGGCTGCGGCGATTTCGCCCCCTGCCTCCTGGTGAACGGCGGCGGGCCAGGTCCCCTGCTTCAGGACGTCACCATCACGGGATCGCGTTCCATCGGACTGCAACTCGGGCCCGGGGGGTCGCTCGACCCCCGCTCGTCGAACCTGACGATCACGGGATCGGCCGATGTCGCCGTCGAGCTGTCGGCGGACCAGGTGCCCACCCTGCCCGCCGGCGTGTACGCCCCCAACGACACCGAGGGCATTCGCGTGCGGATCGGGAGCGTGACGCGTTCCGCGACCTGGCGGAACCTCGGCGTTCCCTATCTGCTCACGGATTACCTGAGCGTTGGGTCCCCGGACAGCCTCATCACCCTGACGCTGGACTCCGGTGTGACGGTGGTCATGGGAGTCCAGATGGCCGTGTTCCTCAACGGCGCGATCCGCGCCCTTGGCACGGCCACGGCCCCCGTGGTGTTCGCATCCGCGACGCCGGGAGTGCCCGGCTCCTGGATCGGGATTGACGTCGGGCTGTCCGCCGATACCTCGACGCGATTTGATCACGTCGAGATCCGGGACGCCGGGGCGGGCGATCCGAACCTCGCGGGCGCCCTGCGCCTAGACTACGACCCCGGTGGCATCCTCCTGCACTCCACCATCGTGCGGTCGGCGACCTGCGGCATCGTCATCTTCTACGGGAATACGTTCAAGCAGGACTACACCGCGCCAGCCTACGGGAACTCGTTCGTGAGCAATGCCGACTCCGCCGTCTGCTCAGTTCCGTGAGCCCAGTGCGGCGATGGGGAGGATATCCTTGGCTCACCACGACGAGGCTGGCGGCCGGAGCCGTGCTGCGAGGGACCACATGGGTAGCCGGCAGCAGCTGACAGGGCGCTTCGTGGGACGTTGCAATGGCGCGGCAGTCGGTAGGGGCTCGCTGTCGGCCGAACCGCCGCGGCTAGTGTGAGCTTGGCGAGGCGCGATACGTACACGGGGATATCCGGAGCTGGAACCCCATGACTACATCCCCCCTGCTCCGACCGAGGCGCATTCGCTAAGTTAGGGCGGCGACCCCGCTGCCCCCTCGTCCAACGGCAGGACATCGGACTTTGGATCCGAGAATGGTGGTTCGAATCCACCGGGGGCAATGCGCTACGCCCGCCGCCCCACCACCACACCCGGGCGTAAGCTCCCCCAGGTCAGAATGCCCAGCAGAACCGCCGGCCAGCGCGCGTCCACGCGCCGCGCGTCGGGCACTCCCCGACTCCGCAGCTGCCGCACGTATGCGCTGGTGTGGCGGATGTCGTCGATCACCACGTGGCCCCCCGGCTTGAGCACGCGCGCGAGCTCCGCCAGTACCTCCGCCCGGCCCATCGGATCATAGATGTTGTGGATCGCGGCCTTGGAGACGATCACATCGAACGAGGCGTCCGGAAACGGCAGCTCCCGCATGTCCCCCGTCTCCACCGTCACCCGGTCCCCCACACCCTCACGCCGGGCGTTCTCCAGCGTCGCCTCGGGCCGGTTGCCGCTCAGGTCCTCGGCCTGCCAGAGATCGATCCCGACCGCCCCGCCCCGCGGCACCCGCCGCGCCGCCCCCACCAGCATCAGGCCCCGGCCGCACCCCAGGTCCAGTACCCGTTCGGCGCCCGTCCACGGCACCTGGTCGAGCAATCGCTCCCGTTCGGCGAGCTTGCCCACCTTGGACGACCACGTCATCCAGGCCGCCAGGGAGACGCAGGTGAGTCCGATCGCGAGCCCCATCGCCGCCGGATGGAAGAGGAGGGTCAGCCCTCTCACCGTCAGAGCTCCGGACCAGATCCCCGTGAGCTGCACGACCACAAGGCCGAGTGACAGCCCCGTCGCGATGAGCAGGTTCCGCACCACGCCGGGCGCGTCAAGCCCGTAGTCGGGCGGAGCGGATGGGGAGGGCACGGGCCCATCCTACGCCTCACCCCACGCCGCCGCCAGCGCTCCGGCCACGGACCCTGTAACTTTCCGGACGCGCGCCTCGTACCGGGGGCGTTCGTCGGCTGAGCCGTCAGCCCCGCAACGCTGGAGCACCGTTCGATGCTTCCCGTCTTGTGCGTGCTGGCGCTCTGCCGCCCTCCCGTCGGTCCGTTCTCCGGCCTCGCCGGGAGGACGTCCGTCCTCACGCCGCGCATCGAGGCCGCCGCGACCGTGGACGGCCGGCTGGACGAAGCGCCCTGGCGCAATGCCGCGCTGCTCACGGGCTTTTCCGAGTACTACCCGGTGGACGGCCGGCCCGCCGAGGACTCGACCCAGGTGCTGGTCTGGTATTCCCCCACCGCCATTTACTTCGGCATCCGCGCCTTCGAGTCCCACGGCCCCGTGCACGCCACCCTCGCCACCCGGGACCACATCACGGCCGACGACTGGGTCGAGATCCTGCTCGACACCTTCGACGACCACCGCCAGGCCATCGCCATCGGCGTCAACCCGCTCGGCGTCCAGTCGGACGGGACCTTGAACGAAACCCACGCCGGGACGAGCGACACCGTGGACCTCTCCACGGACTTCGTCTTCCAGTCCAAGGGCCGCGTCACCGACTATGGCTACGAGGTGGAGATCCGGATCCCCTTCAAGAGCATCCGCTATCAGCCCACGGCGACGCAGGCGTGGGGCCTGCAGATCGTGCGGACGGTCCAGCACTCCGGCCACCTGCAGACCTGGACGCCGGCCCGGCGCCGGGCCACGTCGTTCCTGGGGCAGTCCGGAACCCTCGAGGGCCTCACCGATCTTCACCGCGACCTGGTGCTCGACCTGAATCCCGAGGTGACCGGCAAGGTGAACGGCGCACCATCGGGTCCGGGCTGGTCCTATCACCATCTCGATCCCGAACTCGGCGGCAACGTGCGCTGGGGCGTCACCAACAACCTGACCCTCACGGGCACGGCGAATCCCGACTTTTCCCAGATCGAAGCCGACGCGAGCCAGCTGGTGTTCGACCCCCGGGACGCCCTCTACTTCCCCGAAAAGCGCCCCTTCTTTCTCGAAGGGCTGGAGCAGTTCCAGACGCCGAACAACCTCATCTACACCCGGAGCCTCATCCAGCCGGTGGGTGCCGTCAAGCTCACGGGAAAAGTGGGAGACGTCGGGATCGGCTTCCTCTCCGGGCTCGACGCCCAGGCCTACTCCGCGTCGGAAGGGGACCACCCGCTCTACGACATTCTGCGCGCGCGGGCCGACCTCGGCGGGCAGTCGACGGCGGGGATCGTCTATACCGACAAGCGGGACGGGTCCGACTGGAACCGCGTAGCCGGCGCGGACGCGCGGATCACCTTCGGCGGGATCTACACGCTCGGGCTCCAGGCCGCGGAGAGCTTCACCCGCTCGGGAGCCGCCACCGTGCAGGGGCCGCTGTGGCAGGCGGCGCTCACCCGGTCGGGCCGGCAGTTCGGATTCACGTATTCGCTCGCGGGGATCCACCCCGACTTTTTCGATCAGTCGGGGTTCATCGCCCGGAACGGCATCGCGGTGGGGCAGGCCGATCACAGCATCACGTTTTACGGAGCGCCCGGCGCCGCCCTCGAGAGCTGGAGCGGGGACATCCTGCTCTTCGGTCGCTGGCTCTACCCGCATTTTCAGGCGGGTGACGCGCCCGACGACCGGGAGCTCCATTTCAATACCAACACCGTCATCCGGGGCTGGACCGTGACCACCGGTCTCTTTTTCGAGCGGTTCGGCTACGACCCGTCCCTCTACGCGAGCTACGCCGTGCAGCGGACCGTCGGCGGCGTGACCGATACCGTCCCCTTCACGGGTACGCCGTCGATCCGGAACCTCGACATCCTGGTCCAGTTCACGACGCCGCAGTTCCGGCGCTTCGACGCCAACCTGCTGTTCCTGCCGGCGATCCAGGACGAGAACTTCTACGAGTGGTCCCCGGCCCGCATTCTCATTCTCCAGGCCGGCGTCGACTGGCGCCCGACCGACCGGATCCGCGTCGGCGGCACCTACCTGCATCAGGAGTACTGGCGCCGCTCCGACGGCTCCCTCGTCGCGCGCCAGATGATCCCGCGGGTCAAGGTCGAGTACCAGGTGTCGCGCCCGCTCTTCCTGCGAGTGGTGGGGCAGTACGTCTCGACCTTCCAGGACTCGCTCCGGGACGACTCGCGGACGAACGACCCGATCCTGATCCGGAATCCGGCCACCGGCGTGTACGAGCGCGCACTCCCGGTGACGAGCGACGGGCTGCGGATGGACTGGCTGGTCGCCTTCACCCCGTCCCCGGGCACCGTGTTGTATGCCGGCTACGGCTCGAGCCTGACCGACGACGCCACCTTCGCGTTCCGCGGCCTTACGCGCACGACGGACGGGTTCTTCACGAAGTTCACCTACCTCTTCCGCCTCTAGAAACGAACGAGCCCTCCGAACGGGAGGGCTCGCGCGCATTCACCGGTCTGGTCAGCGGCCCCGGCCGCCGCCCATCCCGCCGGGTCGCTGGCGCAGCACCCGCGGAGGGGGCGCCTGGTCGAGCTTCGCGGCGTGATCGGCCGAGAGCTTCCCCTGAATCTCCTTGACGAGGGCGTCTTCCTGGTCCTGGAGCGGCTGCAGGAGCTGCCGCGCAGCCGCGAACGCCGACCGCATGTCACCCCCGGGCTGCATGTTGGAGCGCAGCGAGTCCCGGATGGCGGCGGCCCGCATCAGGACCGCGTTGATGCTGTCGTACTGCGGCTGGATGGCCGTACGCTCGGCGTCGGTCAGGGAGAGCGCCTGCGTCACGGAGTCCAGGGTCAGCCAGTGATTCGGCGGGGGGCCCATCCGCATCCCGCCCATTCCCCCGCCCTGCGCGGCCAGTGCCGCGGTTCCGCCCAGCATCAGGGCGACGGCCAAAAACGTCTTGCGCATCGGTCACTCCTCCCGGGGCGCCGTCGTGGCGCCTGTCCCATTGTGGATGCCTCTCATACGTGGTGGCCCCGCCAACGGCTGAGCCCCCGGCAGGTGTCATCCGGACACAGGCGGAGCCGTGCGACCTCCGGCGGCGCGCCGCGGGCGATGGGGATCAGGAGCGCCTCCACCACCAGCGCCAGCGCCCCCCCCGGCCCGTCAAGGCCGCCGCGAAGGCCCCTACCGTCGCGAACCGGTCCTCCGGCGCCTTCGCCAGGGCCCGCTCGACGGCAGCCGCGACCGCGGCAGGCACCTCGGGGGCCACCAACGCCTCGAACAGCACACAACCGAGGGAATACTGGTCGCTGCGCCCGTCTACCGCGGAATCCCCGGACGCCTGCTCGGGACTCATGTACTCCGGCGTGCCCAGCGCGAACCCCGCCGTGGTGATCCGGCTCCCCGCCACGCTGATGGCGCGCGCGATCCCGAAGTCGGTCACCACGGCGTGCCCGGCTTCGAGCAGGATGTTCTCGGGCTTGATGTCCCGATGGACCACGCCCTGCCGGTGCGCATAGTCCAGCGCATCGGCCACCTCCCGCGCCATCCCCAGGGCGTCCGCGACCGGAAGCCGGCGTTCGCGCTCGAGTCGGGCCCGCAGGGTCTCTCCCTCCCCGTACGGCATGACGTAGTAGAGGAGCCCCGCCGCTTCTCCCGAATCGTGGAGCGGTACGATGTGGGGGTGGGCCAACCGGGCCGCGAGGGTGATCTCCCGGAGAAACCGCCCCGGCCCGAGCGTGGTCGACACCTCGGGACGCAAGACCTTGACCGCCACCAGCCGGTCGTGCTTGAGGTCCCGGGCGAGGAAGACGACGGCCATCCCGCCGCGACCCAACTCCCGCTCCACGCCGTAACGCCCCGCGAGTGCGGAGCGCACGCGACCCGCCAGGCTGGCGCTCACGGCGCCAACGATAGACCCGGGGTCGCCGGTCAGCCAGCCGGCGGCGGAGCGTCATACAAGCCCTTGGCTTTGCGGTGGTTGCCGGCTATCTTGCTCGGCTCGAAATGGCGGACCTGACCTTCTCCCGAAGCCAGCTCTTGCTGCTCGCGGGCACGGCCAACCGGCCGCTCGCCGAGGAGATGGCTCAGCATTTGGGTCAACCGCTCTGCGCCGTGACCATCCGGCGCTTCGCCGACGGCGAAATTTTCGTGAAGATCGACGAGAACGTGCGGGGGCGGGACGTCTTCATCATCCAGCCCACCAACCCGCCGGCCGAGAACTATCTGGAGCTCCTGCTCCTGATCGACGCGGCCCGGCGGGCCAGCGCGGCGCGGGTGACGGCGGTCCTGCCCTACTTCGGCTACGCACGGCAGGACCGGAAGGATCAGCCCCGGGTGGCCATCTCGGCCAAGCTGATGGCGAACCTGATCACCCACGCCGGCGCGGACCGGGTGCTGGGAATGGACTTCCATTCCCACCAGGTGCAGGGCTTCTTCGATCTGCCGGTGGACCATCTGTACTCGGCCCCGGTGTTCGTGGCCCACTTCCGCACCAAGGACCTCCGCGACCCGGTGGTGGTGGCGCCGGACGTGGGGTCGGCCAAGATGGCGCGCGGCTATGCCAAGCGGCTGAACGCGTCGCTCGCCATCATCGACAAGCGGCGGCCGTCGGCGAACGTGGCGGAAGTGGTCAACGTGGTGGGAGACGTCGAGGGCAAGGACTGCCTCATTCCCGACGACATGATCGACACCGCGGGCACCATCACCGAGGCCGCGGCGGCGCTCCGGCGGCTCGGGGCCAAGCGGGTCTTCGCCTTCGCCACCCACGCGCTCCTGTCGGGGCCGGCGGTGGAGCGGCTGCGGGCTTCGCCGATCGAAGAAGTCACGGTGACGAACACCATCCGGCTTCCGCCGGAACGGATGTTCGAGAAACTCAAGGTGCTGTCCGTCGGGCCGATCCTGGCCAAGGCGATCAGCTACGAACACTCGAACCAGTCGGTCAGTTCTCTTTTCGACTAAGGCAGGAGTCCGATGGCACAGATCGTCAGTCTCGAGGCCCAGACCCGCCAGCGCACCGGCAAAGGCGCGGCCCGGCAGAGCCGGTTCGCGCGGAAGGTGCCGGCGGTGATCTACGGGCACGGCCGTCCCGCCCAGGCGCTGACGGTGGACGCCCCCGCCCTCGAGAAAGCCCTCACCGGCGTCGACCCCGAGAGCACGCTCATCGAGCTCACGGTGGACGGCAAGAAGGCCCGCGCGCTGATCCGCGAGATCCAGCGCCACCCGGTCCGTCCCGACATCATCCACGTGGACTTCTACGAGATCCGCGCCGACGAGAAGGTCAGACTCAAGGTGCCGGTGCACCTGGTGGGCACTCCCGACGGCGTGCGCAACGCCGGCGGCGTGCTGGATCAGGTGACCCGCGAGGTCGAGATCGAGGTGCTGCCCGCGCACATCCCCGACCGGGTGGAGCTGGACGTCACCACCCTCACCATCGGGCATTCGGTGCACGTGAGCGACCTCAACATCCCGAACGCCGTGATCCACACGCACGCCGACCTGACCATCGCCACGGTCGTGCCGCCCCGCGCCGAGGAAGTGGTGGCGCCCGTCGCGGAAGGCGCGACGGCCGAGGTGGCCGAGCCCGAGCTCATCCGCAAGGTGCGCGAGGAGGAGGGCGAGGAAGGCGAAGAGGGCAAGCCGGCCGCCGAGGCGAAGGGCGAGGCCAAGCCCAAGGGCGAAGCCAAGCCCAAGGGTTAAGTCCTGCGCGCCGTCGTCGGCCTGGGCAATCCGGGCGAGGAATATCAGGCGACGCGCCACAACGCAGGGTTCTGGCTGGCCGACGCGCTCACCGCGCGGTGGGGGTTCCCCCCGTTCCGCCGCGGTGAGCGCGCCCGCGTTTCGGAGGGCGAAGTGGAGGGGACCCCGGTCCGGGTTCTCAAGCCCACGACCTACATGAACCGCTCGGGCGCCGCCCTCGCCTCCCTGCGTGCCGATCCGGCGTTCGACCCCGCCGCCGACCTCCTGGTCCTCGTGGACGACTTCCAGATCCCGGCCGGCACCTTCCGCCTCCGGCGCGAAGGCTCGGCCGGCGGCCACAACGGACTGAAGAGCATCGAGGGAGCCCTCCAGTCGCAGGCCTACGCGCGGCTCCGCATCGGCGTCGGCCCCCTGCCCCCGGGGATCGGCGACTGGGCCGACTACGTGCTCGCCCCCGCGGACCCGGAGCAGCTGGAGCAGATCGACGCCCTCATCCCGAAGCTGGCCGAGGCGGTCGAGCGCTGGCTCAGGGGAGAGGAAACACCGGCGTGAACCTCGTGCCCTGGTTCCCCGAGCTCGCGGTGGCCACGGGGCTCCTGGCCCTCGTCCCGGCGCTCTGGACCCTCCGGCGCCTGCCCGCCCGCCCGTCCGCCGTCCTCTTCGGTCCGCCGGTCGCCCTGGTCCTCGCCGCCACCATCGCGCTCGACCTCCTGATCAGCGCCCGGACCGGCGGCGCCCTCGCGCTCGGCGGCGCCGCCGCGCTCCTGGGCGCCGCACTGGCGTCGGCGGGGCTCGCCAGCCCCGTGGCCGCACTCGGCTCCTGGGGCGCCGCGCTCCTCGGCCTCGGCGCACTCTTCGAGGTCTTCGGCGGCGCGGCCGGGATGGACGACGGCGGCTGGAAGCTCCTCGGCCAGCTGGCGGCGACCTTCGCGCTCGGCTCGGCGCTCGTCGCGGGCGAGGCGGACGCCGGCGTCTTCGCCGCCGCCGGTGCGGTCGTGGTCGCCGCCGCCACGCCGCTCGTGGCGAACCGCGTGGACGGCGTCGCCCTCCCGGTCCTGATCGCGGTGATCGCCGCGGTGCCGGCGGCCGCCGGCGTCCTGGCCCGGATGCCGCCGCGGCCGCGTCTCATCGCGGGCGCGGTCGCCGCCGCCCTGCTCGCGGGGGGCGTGGCCGCAGGCCTCGATCCGGTCGCCCTGGACCGGCACGGCGATACCCTCCCGGCGTCGCTGCCGTTCGTCGGGTCGCTGCTGGGAATCGCCCTCGCCGTCGTCGTCACGACGGTGCGCGACCGACGCTGGGCCGCGGCGGCGGTCGTGGTCTCCGTCTTCGCCGTCCACCTCATCGGGCCGTACGCGCTGGCCGTGGGCGGCATCGCGGTGATCGCGGGTGCGGGCACGTCGGCCCGCACCGCCGTGGCCGCCACGACGCTGGCGGCGGTCGCGCTGCTCGCGGCGTCCCACTCGGGCGGGCCGCTCGTGATCCCGCATCACCTCCGCGGATGGATCGTGACGGCGGGCGCGGCGGCGGTGGTGGCCGGCCTCGGGATCTTCGGGAAGGGCGGTCGCCTGGCGCTGGTCCGCGTCGTCCTGCTCGAGTGGATCATTCTGGCCCCGCTGATGAGCTCCTGAGAGGATCCGCATGCTTCGTCTGGGTATCGTCGGGCTGCCGAACGTCGGGAAGTCGACGCTCTTCAACGCGCTGACCTCCTCCAAGTCCGCCGCGGCCGAGAACTATCCCTTCTGCACGGTGGATCCGAACGTGGGCGTGGTCGAAGTGCCCGATCCCCGGCTCGACGAGCTGGTCCGGATCGTCCAGCCCCGGAAGCAGGTGCCGGCGGTGGTCGAGTTCGTGGACATCGCGGGGCTCGTGAAGGGAGCGTCGCGGGGCGAGGGCCTCGGCAACCAGTTCCTCTCGCACATCCGCGAGGTGGACGCCATCGTCCACGTGATCCGCTGCTTCGAGGATCCGGACGTGGTGCACGTGATGGGCCCGGTGGATCCGGTCCGCGACCACGACGTGATTTCGGCCGAGCTGGCGCTGGCCGACGTGGCGGCGATCGACCGCCGGCTGGAGAAGACCCGCAAGGCCGCGAAGTCGGGCGACAAGGACGCGCAGGCGGAGCAGATCCTGCTGGAGCGCGCCACGGCCGAGCTCGACGCCGGCCGGGGCGCGCGCGCCGCGGCGTCGGGCCCGAGGGAGCTCCTCGCGCTCCGCGGGATGGGCCTCCTGACCGCCAAGCCCATCCTGTACGCGGCCAACGTGAGCGAGGACGACCTGGCGCGGGGGGGTGGCCCCTTCGTCGAGACCCTGCGCGGCGCGGTCGCCGCGCATCACGAGGAGGCCCTGCTCGTGCCCTTCTCCGCCAAGCTCGAGGCCGAGCTGTCGGAGCTGCCGGCCGGGGAGCGGAAGGAGTTCCTCGCGTCCGCGGGGGCGACCGAGCCGGGGCTCGACCGGCTGATCCACGCCGGCTACGCGCTGCTCGGGCTCCGCACGTATTTCACGGCGGGCGAGCAGGAGGTCCGCGCCTGGACCATCCACGTGAACGACACGGCGTTCGACGCGGCGGGCGTGATCCACTCGGATTTCCAGAAGGGCTTCATCCGGGCCGAGACGGTGAGCTACGCGGATTTCACGAAGTCCGGATCGTGGAAGGCGGCCCGGGAACAGGGGCTGGTCCGGAGCGAAGGCCGGGAGTACGTCGTGCAGGACGGCGACATCCTGCTCTTCCGGTTCAACGTCTGACACGCTAGCTTTCGCGCTCACAATTCCCCTACTCGGCGACCGCACCTGGAGCCGGGTCGTTCCAGACCAAAGGGAGGTGGCATGACTCGTCGGTACGAGACGGTCTACATTTTTGACAGCGCCCTCGAAGAACCCGCGGTCACCGAAAAGCTCGAACGGTTTCACGCGCTGCTGACCAAGGACGGTCAGGGCACGGTGACGAACGTGAGCCATTGGGGCAAGCGGACCCTCGCCTATCCCATCAAGAAGAAGGACACCGGCTACTACGTCGTGGCCCAGTTCGAGACCGCCGGCGCGCTGCTGCCCGAGTACGAGCGCGCGGTGAAGCTCGACGAGGGCGTGCTCCGCTTCCTGGTGGTGGTCTCCGAGGTCGAGGCCAAGCCGGTCCCCGCCCCGGCTCTGACCGGCGAGGTTGACGCCGAGGAGGACGACGCGTGAGACGCCCATCGAAGACCTGCCCCGTCTGCGAGTCGGGGGTGCGGGTGCTGGACTACAAGGACGATCGCACGGTGAGCAGGTTCCTCACCGAACGGGGCAAGATCCTGCCGTCGCGCCTCTCGGGGATGTGCGCGCGGCATCAGCGGCAGCTCGCGGTGGCCATCAAGCGCGCCCGCCAGCTGGCGCTGATTCCGTACATCAAAGGCTTCACCGGCTGAGCATGGCCCCGGTGAGGAGCACCTGGTGGCTGGTGAGCGGCACCCTCCTGGTCGCCGCCTTCGCTCCCACCAGCCTGCCTCTCGCGGGACTGGTGTTCGCGGGTCTCCAGCTGGCCGGGGGAGCCCGTTCCGGAATGGCGGGCGCGGCGGCGCTCCTGATCGGCGCGCTGTCGCTGCGGCTCCTCGTGCTCCCGCAGGGGAGCGCGGTGGACGGCGTGACGGCGGTCTTCCAGCTGCTCACCGCCGTGGCGTTCGTGGCGGAGGCCTGGGTGACGCCGGGGGCGTTCCTGCGGCGCGCCACGCGGGCCCTCACCTGGGGCGGCGGCGCCGCGCTGGCCCTGGCCTGGGTGGCCAGCCGGGGGATGAGCTGGGGGCTCCTGGCCTGGGAGACCCGGCGTCAGGTGAGCTTCGCCGAGCGCTCGCTCGTGGAGGCGATGGCGCCGGAAACGATGGCCGCCTTCTACCGGATCTACGAGCCGATGGTGCGCTTCCTCAGCACCGCGCGCCCCGGTCTCGAGATCCTGGGCGCCTACGCGGCGCTCGCGGCCGCGTGGCAGTGGCACGTCCGGACCGCGCGGGCTCCGCTCGGTCCGCCGCTCGCCCCCTTCCGTCAGTTCCGGCTGGCGGACGGCGCGGTGTGGGGCGTAGTGGCCGCCACGGCGGGATGGGTTGTTTCGGCGCACCTCCCGGGGCTCCGCATCGCGGCGGAGAACGCCGGCCTGGTGCTCGGCACGCTGTATCTGCTCCGGGGCGCGGCGGTCCTGGGGGCGGCCGCCGCCGCGCTGGCGGTGCCGGGCTGGATGCAGGGGGCGGTGGTGCTGTCGGGGCTGCTCTTCGCCGCGGTGACGGCCCCCGGCCTGTGCGTGCTGGGAGTGAGTGATACCTGGTTGGAGTTCCGGCGCCGGCTCGAGGGCCGGCCGAACTGAGTCACGAGGACGGCATGGAAATCATTCTGCGGGAAGACGTGCAGCACGTCGGCAAGGCCGGCGAAGTCGTGAAGGTGAAGGACGGCTTCGCGCGCAACTTCCTCCTGCCCAAGGGTCTGGCCTACGCGGCCACCGAGGGGAACCGGAAGAAGATCACGTTCGAGGCGGCGCGGCTCGCCCGGCAGCGCACGGCGGAGAAGGACGCGGCGCAGGGCGTGGCCGACCGGCTGGCCCAGGTGAGCCTCCGTTTCGCCGTGAAGGTGGGGGAGGAGGACAAGCTCTACGGGTCCGTCACCGCCGCCGACATCCAGCGCCGCCTCGCGGAGCTGGGCCACGACGTGGACAAGCGGCAGGTGGATCTGGCCGAGCCGATCCGCTCGCTCGGCGAGTTCAAGGTGGGCGTGAAGCTGCACGCCGAAATCCGGCCCGAGATCACGATCACGGTGGTCAAGGAGTAAAGGCGCCGCCGTGCCGGCCGGCATCACCTACGTCGACGGCCCCCGCTTGTCGCGGTCCCTCCTGGCCGCGGCGGACTGGGTCGCCGCCGGCCGGGACGAGCTGAACCGGATGAACGTCTTCCCGGTCCCCGACGGGGACACCGGGACCAACATGTGGCTCACCCTGCGCGAGGTGGCCCAGGCGCTCCGCACCCTGGGACCCGCGCCCCTGCCCCGGGTCACCGAGGCGATGGCCCAGGCCTCGATCCGGGGGGCCCGCGGGAACTCGGGGATGATGCTCTCCCAGTTCCTGATCGGGCTGCGCGACGGCCTGGGCGACCGTCTCACCGCCACCGCGCGCGATCTCGCGCGCGCCATCCGGATGGGCTTCGAGCGCCTCAAGGGCTCGCTCGACGACCCGGTCGAGGGCACCATCCTCACCGTGGCGCGCGACGCCGCCGACGAAGCCGCCTCGGCCGCCGACGAGCGCGATCTCAAGGTCTTCATGCGCCGCCTCGTGGTCCGGGCGGAGCGCTCCCTCCAGCGCACCCCGGAGCTCCTGGCTGCCCTCAAGTCGGCCGGCGTGGTGGACGCCGGAGCCAAGGGGTTCGTCCGGCTCCTCGACGGGGTGAAGCGCCTCATAGAGGAAGGGGGACAGGCCCAAGGCGCCGTCGACCGCGAGCTCGTGAACGCGGCCGCGGTGACCGAAGTCGTGTCGGACCGGGATTACCGGTTCTGCACCGAAGTGATGGTGCGGGGCGCCTCCCTGCCCGCGCCGGAGCTGGTCCGGGCCGCTCTGCGCGAGCTGGGCGGCTCGATCGTAGTCCTCGAGGCCGGGGACCTGCTCAAGGCGCACGTGCACACGGACGCCCCCGATGCCGTGTTCGCGCTCGGCGCCCGCTGGGGCACCGTCGAGTACACGAAGGCCGAGGACATGCGGGCCCAGCACGCCGCCCTGGCCGTCAGACGGCCGGTGGCCTTCGTCGCCGATACCGCCTGTGACCTCCCCGACTCCGCCGTTTTCGAGCAGCAGATCGGCCTGGTGCCGATGCAGGTGGTGGTCGGGGACCGGGTGTACCGCGACCGGCTCGAGCTCTCGGCGCACGAGTTCTTCGCCCGGCTCCGCACCGGCCAGGACGCCACCACCTCGCAACCCACCCGGCAGGCCTTCACCGAGGTCTACCGGGACGCCCTCCGGGTGGCCGAACAGGTGGTGGTGCTGACGGTCTCCAAGCCGCTCTCCGGCACGTACGCCAACGCCGAGGCGGCGGCCCGGGAGCTGGCGCCGGACCGGATCCACCTGGTGGACTCGCGCAGCGCCTCCCTGGGTGAGGGTCTCTTGGTCCTGCGGGGGCTCGAGCTGGCGGCCGGGGGCCTGGGCGCGGCGGAGATCGCCCGGGAGCTGACCCGCGTGCGCGGTCAATCCTCCGGCTTCTTCATCGTAGATAATCTCGAGCGCCTCATCCGGTCCGGCCGGATCGGGCGGGTGGCGGGGTGGCTGGGAACCCGGCTCAAGGTCAAACCGATCATGACCCTGACCCCGGACGGCGTGGTGGATCCCGTGGGGCGGGCCCGGGGCCGGGACGCGGCGCGGACCAAGGTGCTGGCGCTCCTCGACCGGGCGCTCGCCGCCGGACCCCGGGAGCTGCGGCTCGGCGTGGTGCACGCGGACATCCCGCGGTTCGCGGAGACGCTTCGGGAGGACCTGGTCCGGCGCTACCGGCCGAAGGAGGCGTTGCTCAGCCCGATCACTCCGGTGCTGGCGGCCCACACCGGCATCGGGGCCTGGGGCGTGTTCTATCAGATCGAGGACGGAACAAACGCGGGGACGGCAGGCTATGAGTAGCGGATCGCGCCGCCCCCGGGGGCGGCCGGCGCCCGGTCTCGAGAGCCTCAAGCCGGTCCTGGACGGGCTGTCGGATCGGAAGGCCGTGGAGGTGGTGGTGCTGGACCTGCGGGGCTTGTCGGAGGCCACGGACTACTTCGTGATCGCGTCGGGAACGTCGGACGCGCACGTGCGGGGCATGGCGGATCACCTGCTGTCGCTTTCGGCGGTCGCGGCGCCGCATCACGTGGAGGGTTTGCCGCAGGGGCGCTGGGTGCTCCTGGACTACGTGGATTTCGTGGTGCACCTCTTCCACCCCGAGCTGCGCGCGTTCTACCAGCTGGAGCGGCTCTGGGGGGAAGCGCCGGTGGTGGCGGTGGCGGACTAGGGTTCACGGACGGGGGTGGTATGACGGTGACGAAGCGGGTCCGGAATGCGGCGCGGGCGCTCCCGTTGCTGGGCGCCCTGGCGGCGTTGGGAGCGCCGGCGGGCCGGGCGGCCGCGCAGGAATTCGGCCAGAACAAGGTGCAGTACCGCACCTTCGACTGGCAGATCATCCAGACCGAGCACTTCGACGTCTACTTCTATCCAGTGGAGCGGGAAGCGGCCCTGGACGTCGCCCGCATCGCCGAGCGGTCCTACGCCCGCCTGTCCCGGATCCTGCACCACAATTTCAGCGAGCGGAAGCCGATCCTCCTCTACGCCTCGTACAGCGAGTTCCAGGAGACCAACGCGCTGGGCGCAGAGAGCCCCGGCGAGGGCACCGAGGGTGTCACCGAGTTTTACAAGCACCGCATGGTCATCCCCTTCACCGGGT
>Ga0335085_10001257_pt1 | contig 56440 bp, 43 predicted proteins | sample Lox_Sample_45_FD_206712 | JGI IMG/M metagenome (GOLD analysis project Ga0335085, IMG submission 206712) | Soil microbial communities from Loxahatchee National Wildlife Refuge, Florida, United States - Lox_Sample_4.5 | ecosystem: Environmental > Terrestrial > Soil > Wetlands | place: USA...
GGCACTTGCGGCGTCCATCAGATAGTCTGCGGGCACAACCAAGAGCTTGTAGTCGAGCTGGCTGTGGCCGATGTTGATGACCGCGACATCAATGTTGTCTTCAAAGAAAGGCTGCAGGGCGCTTTCCACCTGCTCGGTGTAGCCCACGCTGAAATAGCTGCGGGCCGTGTTGCTTGAGGGAGGATGCGATGCCATGTTGCTTTCAAACGAGTAGGCGATGGCGACATCCGGCTTGTGATAGCGCGGGAAGCCGAAATGCTGCAGCTTCGCGAATTCATTCGCGATTCGCTGGTATTCGTAATATTTCCACGATGGCGTGCCATCGTGGTCCAGCAACCCGAAAAGAGCCTGCTCTTCGCCCCCACGGTGCGTGTTAAAGGTCCAGGCAAGAAAAGTCTGGCCGTAATCGAGTAAGGCCAGATAGGCCCACATTCGAATGATGCCTTTTGGTCCGCCGTAAGTGCCTCCGCCTCCGCTTGTGAATTCGTTGAACCACAGTGGAGTAGCGAGGTCTCCTTTTTCGAGCAACGCACCAAATGAAGCATCCAGAGGATTCGCCGGGTAGAATCCCTCGGCGCCGTACGTCACGTAGCTTTTGTATGAGCTTAGATAATCGAAGCCTCTGCGCCGGGCCCAGTCCCACAAATTGGAAACCGCGGGCAGATTCGGGACGTTGCGCTCGCGCACTTTTTCGAGGTCCTCAAGAACCGAAATGGTCACTTCGGACCAGAAACGCCGAAGATCAAGATAGCGTTCCGGAGGAGAGGGACCGTCGGCATAGGGCAGTTGCACTTCATCGAACGAATTCAAGTGCCGCGACCAACGCTGTGTTGCCCATGCCTTGTTCAGGTTTGCGATGGTTCCGTACTTCGTCTTCAGCCACGCGATGAACCGCTGACGGTCGGCTTCGGAGTACGACATGACCCCATTTCCGATCTCGTTGTTGTAGCCGATAGCGGCGAGTGCCGGATCGTGCGCATAGTGGCGGGTCAGTTCTTCAGCAAAGCGGATCAGGTGACCACGATAAGCGGGATCGCTGATGTCGTCCATGTAGCGCTCCGCAGGCTGCACGGTTGCGCCATGCTCGTCGACCATGTTCACTGAAGAGTATTTGTAGTGAAGCCAGATCGGTGCTGGCGACCCGCCGATGTCGAGAATCACTTTAATTCCCGCATCGTTCATCTGTTTCAAGATGTCGTCGAACCAGGCAAATTCAAATTTCCCTTCGGACGGCTCGAAAGCATCCCAGGACAAGTCCCCCATGCGGACCATGGTGAACCCCGCCTCCTTCATGAGGACAATGTCTTGGCGTATCTGTTCAGGTGAACGATCGACCGGCTGGTAACAGGCTCCGACAAATAATTGGCCTTTCCCGGGCCACTCCGGGTGTTCAGTTGCACTCTGTCCAACAAAGACTGTGGTGCATAGGCACAGCGCTATCCCAATTAAAATGGGTCTGAAACTCCTGTCCGTTGCTGAAATATCAGTGACTGTCACACACTCCCTCCGAGATTCTCCTCAACGTTATCAGATGGGCATCGACAGTGCGCCTGGGCGGCGAGAAGTCATTGGGGGCCCAAAACCAAGCCGTATCATAATGATCTGTCTTCAGAGATCCAGCCGTAGACAGTCCAGTATGCAACTGGACCCACACTCGCTACCTTGAATGCGTGGACCTCAGAGCGGAAGTCTAATAGGATTGCGCTGCCTGTCCAGGATGCAAAGAAGAGGGTCCTCTTTCCCAGGAAAATAGCGGTGCTGACTAGGTGGAAGAAATAGAGATCCTGATGGTTTGGTGGAGAGGCTATGGTCGTGGGCCAAGGTTTGATTGTTTCCATCGGAAGCCGCCTGCGCGCGGACTAGGCTGCGATATTCCATAAGGAGCTACGAATGCGGTCGGAAATTTTGTCCATCGCACTCTTTCTCGTATTTACGCTCTGTCCGTCCACCTTCGCTCAATCCCGGGACTCATGCCCGGCTCTGATGGATGTCAAGTTTCCCGGGGTCGAGATTACCAAGGCGGCTCATGTGGGAGCGGGAACGACCGAGACGATTCCCTGGAACCAAACTCGCACCGCTCCTCTGCCTGCTTATTGCCGGGTCGAAGGTGTGTTGAACCGACACACTGGAGTCGACGGAGAAGAATTTGGCATCACCTTCGCGCTGGCTATGCCCGACAAATGGAATGGCGACTTTCTGATGCAAGGTGGAGGTGGCAGCAACGGTGTCGTGATGCCACCACTTGGCCTGAATGCCGCTGGAGACACGCCCGCTCTCATGCGCGGATTCGCCGTTGTCACTACGGACACCGGTCATAAGAGCCATCATCCAGGATTTGATTTCACCTTCATGAAGGATCAGCAGGCGTATCTGGATTTTGCGTATCTCGCCAATGCTGAGGTCGCGACACTCGCGAAACAACTCATCGCCCGACACTATGGAAAGCCAGTGGCCTTTTCGTATTTCTCAGGCTGTTCGACGGGCGGCCGTGAAGGAATGATTCTTTCGCAGCGCTATCCCACGGTTTTCGATGGCATCATCTCCGGAGATCCTGCCATGCGCACCGGGCTTTCCAATCTCGCGATTGGGAGATGGATACCCATTGCCTTCAATCAAATTGCTCCGAAAGATGCGAATGGGAAGCCAGTCATCGTGCAAGCCATTACTGACAATGACCGAAAGCTGATCAAAGATGCCCTCATAAAGAAGTGCGACGCCAAAGATGGTCTTGCCGACGGCTTGATCTCCGATCCTCTCGGGTGCGACTTCGATCCTGAGATGTTGGCCTGCAAGGGCGAAGAGAAGGACAACTGCTTAGCTCCAGAAAAAGCCGCCGCCATCAAGAAGGCCATGGGAGGGCCGACGACCTCGAGTGGAACCCAAGTCTATGCTGGCTTCCTATACGACACCGGCATCACGAACGTCCCACCGTTCCGCGGATTGCTCTCACCCGGACCCGGTGTTTTCGGGCCTGCGACGACCGACATGACAATGGATGTCGATCAGGAAGCTCTGGCTGACATCCAGCCACTGGTGGACTCTATGTCCACGAACCTGACGACCTTCTCAACGCACGGGGGCAAGCTGATCTTCTATCACGGCGACAGCGATCCCTGGTTCTCGCCGCTTGATACGTTCGGCTATTACAAGAATATGGCAGGTGCGAACGGTGGACTCGAAGCCGTGTCCAGGTGGAGTCAGTTCTATTTCGTCCCAGGGATGAGCCATTGTGGCGGAGGCCAGGCTCTGGATCAGTTTGATTTGTTGGGCGCAATCGTCAACTGGGTCGAGAAGGGTACGGCGCCAATGTCAGTGATCGCGACTGGCAAAGCCTTCCCTGGCCGCAGTCGGCCGCTTTGCGCTTATCCGAAGCACGCACAATATAAAGGAGACGGGAATCCCGAAGACGCGAATTCTTTCGAGTGCCGTTGAGCGGGACGGATTCAGCCAATGGCTGAGTGAGAGATCAAGTAGGAGAGCAGAGATGAAATACGTCGCAATCGCAATCATCCTTTTCGCAAGTCTTTGCTGTGCACAAGAGGCCGGAGAGTTTCAGCCCTCTTCAACCAACGTCTGGGGGGGCAGAGTATCCGCGGGTTGACAGCGCCGGGAGAGTACAGATTCGCGTGAAGGCTCCGGATGCCACCAAGGTCCGGGTGAATTTCTGGAGCGGGCCGAAGGTGGACATGGAGAAACAGCCGGATGGATACTGGACCATCACCACTCAGCCACTTGTTCCCGGCTTTCACTATTACACCTTGATGATTGATGGAGCCGAAGTCAGCGATCCCAACACTCATGCTTTCTTCGGGGGAGGCAGGCCGGCAAGTGGCGTAGAAGTTCCGGAACCAGGCTCTACCTATTATTTAGTGCAAGATGTTCCACACGGCGCGGTCCGCGAGGTCTGGTACAACTCAAAGGTGATGGGGACGTGGCGGCACGCGTTGGTTTATCTGCCACCGAACTACGACGCGCAGACCAAAACACGCTATCCGGTTCTCTACCTCCAACATGGCGCCGGTGAAGATGAGACCGGCTGGATTCGCCAAGGCAAAGCTAATTTCATTCTCGACAATCTCATCGCGGCGAAGAGTTGCAAACCGATGATTGTCGTGATGGCTTATGGCTATGCGCACCGTGCGGGCCAGGCTCCTGTCGATTTGTTCGCCAAGCCCTTTGGGTCTCCGGAAATGCTGAAGGCAATGCAAGACATGGCGGCTGCCTTTGAAGACGATGTGACACAAGCACTCATCCCGTTCATCGATGCCAACTTCCGCACGCTTTCGGACCGGGACCACCGCGCCATGGCAGGCCTCTCGATGGGTGGCATGCAGACGTTCCAGATCACGCTCAATCACCTCGATCTCTTCTCGTACATCGGTGGCTTCAGCGGGGCCGGCGGCATGCTGGTGCTGGGCGATCGCAAACTCGATCCTAAAACCGACTACAACGGCGTGTTGGCTGATCCAGCCGCATTCGCTAAGAAGGTGCATTTGCTCTGGCTAGGGGTCGGAACCAAGGAGCCGGAGAGAATGCGCGCCGGACTCCAGCGCCTGCACAATTCGCTGCTCGAAGCAAACATTCAGCACGTTTTCTACGAATCACCGGGCACCGACCATGAGTGGCAGACCTGGCGCCGCGATCTGAAGGATTTTGCGCCGAGACTGTTCTGACCTTGGCCAGCAGTCAGCGTAATCAATGCTGGGCCAGTGAATGGGTCCGGCTTGTTGCGGAAACGGAAGATCGCCAGCGCGGACTCCCTCGCTGAGCCACCCGAGAAATTGCTCGCGGTTTCCCTTAACCAATCCTGGCCGGCAGCCAATCCCGAGCAATGGGACGAGTCTGTTGCGGCAAACGAGTTGGCGATGAAACCAATCGGCCCATTCAGGGATTCCCGGCAATCCGTGGATGTGGGCGAGAGAGGACCAAACAAAACTCGGTTCGGAATGGGCGAGTAGAGTTCTCTCGGTGTTCCCGACTCCGTGGCGAATTCTTCTGATACTCCGATGAGGTGCCGCGCCGCTCGCTTGCGGTCCGTGAGCTGAATCGAGCCTCGATAGCATTGGGCATTCCGTCCTAGTTGTGCCCGGATTGGAGTCACATGCGGTGCTTCTACCGTGAACGCTTCCTCCATCTTGATGGCGGCAACGATGGCACTGATCTGAGTCTCACCGCCGACGACTGAAAAAAGATGCGCTTTGGCCCCGCGCGGTGGATCCGGAGCGACCTCGCCAATGAAGCGGTCCAGATGTAGTTGGAAATGAGTGGTCGTTTTTTCTGTTCTTCTGTAGTAAGTGAGCGAGCCGAAACGCAGGTGTGCGTTCAACATGGCGGGTTCTGCTTTTCGTGTGTGAGGATCTGAGTTCTGCCGTCTGCAAAAATCAGCGTCAGTTCGTGGGAAAACCGCTCGCGATCGTGAACTACGATTGCACCGTCTTCCTCTTGTTCTTCCCAATGGTCGGTAAACTTCACCGATTTCCAGTGTGCAATATGCAGAAGCTTATCTCTTCCGAACACTCCGTTCAGCATTCCGGCCGTACAGAGCAGGCCGACGTGCCCTCCATGCAACGGAGTCAGCGGCCTTCCGCCCACATCTCGCTGCTCCCGGATCAGCACTCGTGTGGCTTGTCGATAAGCGGCCGATTGAAGTAGCAGATCTTCTATTTGATCGAGAGGCAGTCCGGTATTTGTCGGCTGAATCGGTCCCGAGCGTGGAACTTCATAAACGGCTTCGGGTGCGTCCCCGAGTTCAGCAATCTGGTTTTGAATAGTGAGTCTTTCCAGATAACACGTCGTCTCATTCAATGCTGCATCGCGCTGCCGATCATGACGCTTGCGTCGGAGGGCCAGGATCGCAACCTGTTTGAACCGTACTGATTCGGGGGCAGTCAGCCGAAAAACTCGTATGTCGCGAAAATGTTCAGCCAGCAACCGTGCGCACGGCTGTATCCGGGGCTGAGGAATCACGAACAGAAGCACGCCTTCGCACTTGAGCCATCGATAGGTGTGCTGCAGAAAGATCAATTCCAGTCTTTCGTTCTTCTCCTCACCGTACTCCCAATCGTAGGGCGGGTTGAGATATATCAATGACACGGACTCGGCGGTGCAGCGAACATCGAGTGTATTGGCATGCAAAACATTGATCCCCAGATTTCTGGCCTGCTCCGATCGATGTGCGTCGATCTCAATGCCATATCGCAACGCTGAGCTGGATTCGAGCAGTGTGTTGAATGCGGCTCCATCCCCAGCGCAGGGATCGAGCGCGGAGAATTGTTCCGGGAAAGTGAGTAATCTGCTGAGACGAACTGCCTCGGTCGACGGCAAGGGGAAGAAACCGAGTTTGGCTTGTCCGTGAAAGCGCATTCTGCACCTCCCAGCATCTCGTTTGATCCCCTTTTGAAAGCCGGTTTGCCAGTGCCGACCTTGTGAGCCACAAGAGAGTCGGCCCGATCGGTACGAAGCGAAACGGTTGGTACAATACTCACAAGTTGTGCGGATACAGGGAACCGATGTCTGCGAATCCTTCTGAGCCCGTGATTAAGACGGTCTCCGGTTTTGACCCTTTAGGGGGAGCCGGTGTCATTGCCGATCTAAAAACCTTTGGAGCAAATGGCTGCTATGGTGTGGCTGCCATCACCGCAATCGACGTGCGAGAGCGTACCGGCTCAGTCGATCAGAATTATCCCGTTGACGTGAACATTCTGCGAGCCTGCCTTAAGTCGATACTCGTGGAGAGTTAGGTCAAAGCCATCAAGATCGGCATGCTCGCGACGCGCGCACGCAGAGGTCGTGTTGCAGGTGCTCGAGAAGCATTCTTCACTGCCAGTGGTGCTTGATCCCCTGGTGCGGGCGAGCGGAGGCATCGATATAAAGGATACGAGCTGTGTGGAATTTGTACGTGATCGCTTCGTGCCTCGGGCTACAGTAATCATGCCAAATTTGCGGGAGGCAGCCGCCCTTACCGAACTCAAGGTTGAGGACGTAGAGGACATGAAGTTGGCTGCTCGCTGAGCCCGTGACTATAACGGTCTCCGGTTTTGGGTTGGCTCGATTGGTGATCATGCGACCACAGCCCGAACCACCACTTCCCAAAAGCCGACTTAGCTCCCATAGCTCTGCTCATTGTACGTCCGAGTCGCGGGGCATTCGGAAACGGTAATTGGCAATCCTCCCTGGTTTTTCATTAGGCATTGGCAATGAAACCACGAGAGCTGACACAGCTAGAACCGAGAATGGGTGAAGTTGCAACGTGCCGTTGCTTCTTCAATCCTGGCAGACATCTCGTGACCAGGATGACGATCACCATGCGTATACAGCAACATCGCGAACAACTACCATCTCTACCTCAAACGAAAGGTCAGCCGTTCCATGCGGCAAGATCAGGCCGGCAACGCCGACGTCCGATTCTGAGGTAGGCAGAAGAGCAACGGCTGTGGAAAGACCCGAAGTGCTTTTCAATCGGGCTACCACAACGTGACCGGAAGTGTTCGAGTAGTGGACGCGGGCAAAGGTTGGACCACCGGTCGCGCGAATTCCAGTTATGACCGACTGGCTCGCAGTATATTTGTCCGGCTTCTTATCTTCGCCGTCGACAAGCAGCAGTAAGAGATCCTGAGCAGGTACCGAGAATAAAGTCTCGGCAGCGGCAATGTTCCGTCCGCTCCACACGTCGCGCAATGACCGGGGGGCAGCATCCAGGCCAAGCTTGCTCCAGTTGATCTGCACCTTAGCCGAGTTGTTGGTGCGGTTCAGTATAGCCACTGCACGTCTGCCCGCAACCGCCATCGGCTTTGCCCAGACCTGTACACCGGGAGTCGGTTCGTCGACTTTGACAGGTTGCAGACCATATGGGTCATCATGAATTGCGAGCGCTTCACTGTTGGTGAGCACCGCCAAGTTCGCCGGAGAGAGCCGGGTCAGATCGGAGCCGACTATTAGGGGCGCACTCGAAATCGTCCACAGTCCCATGTGGATTCGATCCATAGCTTCGGTCATGCCGCGCATGCCGATAACCATCATGTCCAGATCGTTGTAGTAACCCGTGTGTTGCGCCTCGGGGTGCGTGCCCGCGTCGAACGAATCGAGCACGTTGTTTAGGGCGATGATTCTTTTCTGGTGGTCGACATCATGCAAACTCTCCACCACGGGAGCAATGATGTCGCCGCCCGTGCGCCAGATGTCACTGTCGATGCCACCAACACCGGGGGCCCAAAACCAGGGATTCTGGCTGCCCCACTCGCAGATGGAAAATGACGCCGGATGGCCCGTGATGCTTTCCGCGCGTTTGATGGCGTGCGCTATCTCCGCATAGTGCACCGCACCGGAGAGCTTCTCGTTAGCCCCACCACACCAGTCCACCTTCACGTAATCAAAGCCCCACTTGGAGAACTGCAAGAAATCCTGTTCGTAATGACCCTCGCTGCCTGTGTTTCGATAAGTCGGGCCTGAGTCAGGGTACATGCTGCAACCATCACGGCCTGCGTCAGTGTAAATGCCGGCCTTCAGGCCCAGGCGGTGAATGTAGTCAACGATGTTGGCCATGTCGCCATCTTTCTGGCCGGGTTTAATGGCAGGCCACTGCTTCGGATCGACCAGAATCTTGCCATTGGAGTCGCGTTGGCCTTGCCACCAGCCTTCGTCGATCACGACATATTCGTAACCTGCCCGCTTCATGCCGTTCGCGGCTAATGCCTCAGCCTCCCGCTGAATGATTTGGGAATTTACGAGATTGGCAAAGCTGTTCCATGAGTTCCATCCCTTCGGCGCCGCACAGAAGCACTCGGCTGTGGACACTGCAAATAGCAGCCCGAAACGCACCAGCTTGGATTGAGGCATGAAGTGAACCATAAAGCTCCGTGAGCGAATCATCTACAGGTTAGCTCGCTACCGTTTGATTGCAATCGATGACATCGAACTCCGACCATGGACCATAATGCCGAAACTATAGCGTGCGAAATAGAACGGGATTTGCGAGCCTCACATCCATCCCAAGCGAGTTCGTGGGATCCGATGTGATGGTGTCGCCTACTGATGATCCAGGCGCTTGGGGCATAGGGAATATTCGCATATGGCCGATTCCGATAGCCCGCGCCCCGCACCGGCACGATCACATCGGCGCGCATCTCAAATGCTGGATCATCTTGTAAAACACCAAAGCTCGATGGCGTCAAATGCGAACTGCTGAATCTCAGGTGACAGTACATCGGGCGATTCATCATGGAATCGACAATCGCAATGTAACTATGTCTCATTCCGCACTCTCGACCTTTGGAAGTATGACTGATTCGATCCAGCTTTCGGCTTCACCAGGCGGAATGTTCTTGAAGAGCCACCAATGCTCCGTGTGTTGTGCGGTGACTCCCGGTCTCAAAGTCCGAAGTGGCCCCAAGGTTTCGAGTTCGAGCGAGTGCGTGTCCGTGAATACCTCGAAGTTACATCCGGAGTCAGGGTATTGGGCATTTTTCTCAACCTGGATTTTCTTGATGAACAGGTGACCTTTACGGAAATAAGCACCCCACCCCGCTGGATTAAAAATCCCTATCATCTGCTCGTTGAACTTGCCCGCACAATCGCTGGCCTGGCGCAACTGAATGTAGCTTGTACTGATTTTCAGTCGTGGATCTGCCAAATCCGTGTAGCACCAAAGAGCCAAAACTCCTTCGGGTAATAGTCTGTCAGTCGACATTGGGGCCCGCGGTGGAAGGGGGAGAATGGCAGTCCCACCAGCAGCCATCATCGACAGTGCCCACGGAGCCATCTCGGTGGGAACTCCTCCAACATTGCGGATGCGGTGTGTGATCGTAACCCGCGGTCCGGTTTCCGAAAGATTGATCTCAATTTCTTTTTGCAGGACTGCGCCACTGGTTGAGCATTCCGGAGGAGCTGTAAAAACGAAAGCTCCGCGTTGTCTCCGCATTTCAACAGGGACATTGTCGGGATAGTACGTGCGCGGGATTTCAGGTGCTACCCAGAGACGATGTCCCCCGTATACTCTAAAGGTCTCACCGCCACATTTGCCGGCGTGTTCAGGGACCTCGTGGAACTCGTTTTCTTCCTCATGAAAACCAAAAAAGAGAATTCGTGGTCCGACTTCAGTCAAAACGACCAATTGCACTGAGTCGTTGTAGATTCTGAAAGCCTTCTTCCATTTGTTGTATTCTGCTTCTTCGGCATTTACTACGCTGACTCCGGCACGCTCCTGCATGTCTTTGAGCCTCCACGCTCAATCCGTCGGACCTCTCGATTTCAACCGCTCAGGGCGCTTGTACCGAAATTGCCTTTCCCGTGTATTCCACCGTCTTGTCAGGATTGCTCGCTGGTCCAGTCCCGGAACCATGGCCGGTCGACACCCAAATAATGTTGAACCGGATTGTTGCTGGCATTTCGGGATAGCTCCCTTGGCGGTCGCTAATCGTCAGAGTCCGCGTTTGTTGCGACCAATGCAGGTGAATGAGGGAGCGATTTCCCCTTTCGTAGTCATAGCTATCGCCTGTGTCCTGATAGAGCTCGAAGTTGCCGTCGTCGCCGGCGTAGATCCGCAGTTCGATCGGTCCCGCAGGCTTTTCCCCGGCATACTCAATTTCCGGCCCAAGGGGAAGAATCGAACCAGCGCGCACGAACAATGGAATGCGATCCAGAGGGGCGTCTGATTCAGTCTCACGGCCACCTTTCTGCAGCGCTCCAGTCCAAAAGTCATACCAGGCCGGGGCATCAGGCAGATACAGACTTCTCCGACTGATATTTGCCTGAAGCACAGGACTAACGAGAAGCGATGGTCCAAACATGAACTGGTCGCTGATGTCACGGACTTTTGGATCCGCGCGCCAATCCATAACGAGCGGGCGCTGGATGCTGTAGTCCTCACTCGTGACCCGCCAAGCCAGGGAATAGATATAGGGCATCAGCCGGTAGCGCAGCTTGTCAAAGTCGATCAGGATGGGCTCGACTTTGTCGAAGGACCAAATTTCGTTTTCCGGCCTGTGTCCATGCGTGCGGAATATCGGGCAGAAAACTCCATATTCGAACCAGCGCGCGTAGAGTTCCTGATATCCCGGATCGTCAAGAGGTTTTTCATGAGGTGGCCAGTACCCACCGATATCAGTCGTCCAGTAGGGATATCCGGAAAGCGCAAAATTCAGTCCAGCCGCGACTTGATGCCTCAAGCCCCAATATGAGCCATACACGTCGCCAGACCACACGGTCGCTCCCACTCGCTGCTGTCCCAGGAAAGCCGATCGCGTCAGAAGGAAGACTCGTTTCCGATCTGTGGTCGTCCTCCAATGCTGCTGAATCCCTGTGGTGTGCATGAACGGAAATACATTCGTGTACTCTGCGCCGTTGCCGAGAGCGATTTGCTTGTTCTGCAGGATCGCGTCTCCCATGTGAGGCCAATACTCTTCCGGTTCCGCGCTATCGAGCCAAAATGCATCCCAGCCCTGTGAGAAAAGCGTGCTGACCAGGTTATCCCAATAAAAAGCGCGGGCCTTAGGGTTTGTGGCGTCGTACACATGGGCATTCGGTACCAGGAAATTCTGTGCTTCAAGTAGTTTGAAATTTTCTGCCTTTGTGTCAAAGAGCCCCCAGACGGAGAGCATGGCGTGAACATGCTCATCGTGCAGGCGATTCAATTCGCCGGGAACATCTGGAAAATTCGAATTGAAGGTTGGGTCTCCTTCCGTCTTCCACCAATACCAGTCCTGCACAATGGCATCGAGGGGGATGTGCTCCTTGCGATAGCGCTCTGCAATTCCCAACACCTCGACCTGAGAGACGTACCGGTCCTTTGATTGGAAAAATCCATAGGCCCACTTGGGAAGCAGTGGCGTGTGCCCGGTGAGGCTTCGGTAGTCATGGATGACCTTGTCCAGTTCGGGACCGTAAATGAAGTAGTAATCGATGGAATGGCCTGCGAGCGAGTCCAAGTTCAATTCAAGCGGGAACCTGTTGTCGACGTACGTCAGCGAGGCTGTGTTCCACATCAACCCATAACCCTTGCTGGACACAAGCAAGGGAATCGCGACGTCGGTGTTGTTCTGCGCGAGTTCTACGGTTGCGCCCCGGTAGTTGAACAATCCGTTTTGGTGCTGACCTAGTCCGTAGAAGCCCTCGTCAAAGTCTGGCGAAAATCGGTCCTTAATGTGAAAGGTCTTTTCGCCATTCAAATCTGTTTGGTCATAGGTACGTGGGATTGAGGTTCGCTCTCGTAGCAAGCTATCGTCGGCAATAGTGCTGTATTGAACGTTTCCCCACTTTAACGAGAACTCCACCTTCAGTTCGTCGCTGCTGAGCAGCACCGAATCGGTTCTCTGGGTCAGCTCGAACTTCGCCCCCGGACACGAATCCTTAGCATCCAGCATCCATGGCTGGTTCGGTTTGAGACTGTCGGGCGGATCAGGTGTAGCAACGAAGTGAACCACCCCAGCGCGGCAAACTGAAATGTGCAGACTTTCATTGCCCACCGTAGCGGTGATACCGTCCTGAGCTTGCGCATACCTGACAGGAGGCAGAGGCGGAACCTCCCACAGCTGAGCACCTGCCAGTGCGCGAAAAAGTAAGAAGCACATCGCGAGGAAGGAAAGCCGGATATTCCAGGGTTGGACGGAAACCGCTCGCGCGAGATGGCGCAGGAGAATTGGCTGAACCCTGACACCATCGCCACCTCTGTTCGCCGGTCCTTGAAGCAAGGGGGCCGGTACCCGAAACGACGCGGTTCTGACCATTGCTATCCTTTCTTAATGCGCTTCCCTGTCCCAGCCATGTCGAATCTCGCCATACGACGGTTGGGCCGTTGGTATGCGTTATCCTGAGCTGAGATCAGCATTTGAATTCCTCAGTTCAATCAGCCACAACCGCCTGGGTCTCGGCCTCGTCTCCCGGAATTGTGAAGGTCATGAGTTCACGCCTGAACCATTGCGTGTTGTACGCGCCGTAGGCTAAACCTGTAACCATCCAGACGATTCCCAACAATTTGGCGCGCCAGCGCTGCGGCGTTAACACCCATAAACGCAAGCAAGGCGCCGAAATTCAGCAGCTCCACGCCGCGCTCAAAACTCAGGATCAGCGCGCCAATCAGAGCAATGACGCCGACAAACAACACGTTATTTCGTGGAATCCGTTTCTTGGGCTCAATCGCCCCAAAAAAACTGCGTGGCAGAGCTTGGCTCCGTCCCATCCCGTAAAGCAGTCGTGCAGCACCTAGCTGTGCGCCGAGTGCAGAACCGACTGTCGCCACCAAAAGCGTCACGTTGATGAGCTCAAAGAGCCAAGGCCCTCCTGCTCTTCCAGCTACAAAGACAAACGCCGTATCCACATCAGGAAAGTTCTGCGCGCCGGGCCAGACGAGCTGGGCTGCGTAGACCTCGATAGACGCCAACAGACCCGTAAGCAAACAGACCAAAACCGTAGCAAGCAAAATGTTGCGCCGGGGGTTCTTGGCTTCTTTCGACAGCGTTGAAATGCCGTCGAAACCGATGTATGTCAGCACAGCCAGAGAGGTGCCGCCCATGATGGCTCGGACGGAGAAGGTCTGCGGATCGAAAAAGGCGTGGGTAAAGAAGCCAATTCCAGCATGAGGTACCGAATGTACGAATCGGGCGGCTTCTGCCAAGAAAACAAGAATCACGACACCCATTCCGGCAACAAGCGTCGAGTTGATACGCGCTGAAGTCTGAATACCCTGCAAGTTCAGCAACGTGAACAAAGTGACGAATAAAACCACCCACAACATATACGGGATTTCCGGAATGAAGTTCATCGCAAACTTGCTACACAGGATCGTGCAGATCAGTGGATTGAGCACGTAGTCCATGGCCATGCTCCATCCGGTTATGTATCCGAGGACCGGGTGAATCTCGCGACCTACATAGGTGAACGCGGAGCCTGCGCAGGGGTACGCGGAAACCATTCTGCCGTAGCTGATGCCGGTAAACAGCATCGCGACCATAGCTAGCAGCACCGTGATGACCGCGTAGCCATGAGAACGTGCGCTCATCACTCCGTACACCGGCATGGGGGCGGTCGGTTGAATCACAATGAGCCCATAGAGAATCAGATCCCACAAACCCAGTGCACGGCGAAGTTGCGGAGTAGCTGTTTCGTCTATCGACGTGGACATGACCCGGGACTCGAATTCGGCCTATGTAGCATTCAGAACACCCTTACGAGATCTCGTTTCGCATTCATAACACGCAGACTGAATTGATTCGGAAATAGAGGCACCGTGCGATTTCGCGAAGGCGAACAGGTTCTCCAGTACCGCGTCTGGATGGATCGTATGTGGCGAAGTAACGTTGAAGCTCCCGTTCACAACTCCTAAATCCAGTGCCGTTCGCAGTGTTCGGCCGGAGAACGAACTACCACATTCCTTCGGCGCTATGAACGGGATCCCCGCTGCGAGTCCACAGAGAACTCCTGCCAGGAGTGCATCCCCGGCCCCCGCCGTAGACAGGGGCTTGAGTACCGGCGCAGGGCAGAACTGCGAACTTCCGCCCTCGAAGCCGTAGGCTCCTTTTTCCCCGGCGCTAATGATCAAGCGCAACTGCGGTCGAGTTGCTGTTAGTTCTGCAGAGCGTTCGAACAAGATCGCGTCATCGAAGTCATGACCAGGGCTGTGTCCGACCGAGGCCCAGGCTTCCTCCTCATTCAACGCCAGGAGATCCACGAGAGTAACTAACCCCATCGCACGTGCTTGTTCAATCTCTGCGAGCACGAAGGAGCACACGCGGTAATTGCCGCAGTCCGATGCGAGCTTCAGGAAGTCCCGTCGCAGTTCCAATGGAACCTCAGGAAGGCACACCGCCAGCCCGCGTGGTCCTGCTGACCTCATGTAAGGCAAGGCAGCCTTTAGATCACCAACGGCCAACGCGCCAGCAGCCGAGTTACTGCTGGTAATGTTTCCTCCCGAACCGTCGGGATACATAAAGCAAACGCTAAAAGGAGTTCTCAGAGCTGGGTGGGTCCGCACAAACCGCGTGTCCATTCCCGCAGAGCTCATCTCGGTGAGGAGTTGACTACCGGCTGTATCGTTACCGACGACCCCGATGGGCCATACGCGAAACGGATCTGGTTCCCTCCGGGAGCGACTCATAAGCCGTGCCATGTAGTGAAGGGTGATGTGCAACTTGCAGTAATCCCGCGAGTCCAGCAATTCCCCCAATCTACTTTCGTTCCTGCCCAGGTCATGATCGCCTTGGAGTGCGTAGACGATCCCCGCTCCAATACCTCCAATACCGATGCCGCAGGTAAATCCGCGTTCCGTATTTGCGCGTAGTGCCAGCATAGATTTAGAACAATTCCCACCCAGGGTTTTCGCTGATCGGGTGGCGAGCTGTTTCCAGCGTGGACGTTATGATTGCGTCGGGATGCGTTTGCAACAAAGTCATTGGATACTCCGGCGTTGGCGCGCTGAACAAGGCGACCCGCAGTGCAGTTTGCTTCCAGGCACCCGTGTCGCTGTATACCCGGACCGTTCTTGCCGAAAGACATTCGCGGATCCCTAACGTAATCGACATGGGGGGAACGAACTGGTAAGCAGCGCCGAATGTCCACTGCGCCAGGGCAATGATTGTGTCGATGTTGTTTTCCTGGAGCCGGATCGTCGAATTTGCGATGTCGTCCAAGGTCGCATGATGAAATGGATGGCGGCGAGCCTGGTTGGAGGCAACGTGTCCGTCCTGTCCCCACCCGCCCACCGTAATGTCCACGGGAGCCTCGTTGATCGCGCCTCGCACCTCTTCCATCGTCGCGGGCAGTAGCCAGTGACGTTGATCGTCCGGGACAGCAAACTCTGGGCGAATTCCTCCATAGAAGTGCCGCTCCATGAAGGTCTTGAAGTTGTAAGGATGACCGGCCGGAAGTGGTCTGCCCTGCCAGTCCAGGCATTCGTCCATATGAAAAACGTGCAAGCGTTTCAGCGATATGCCATGGCGGTTGACCAGCGAGCGGAACGGTTCATACCAGCAGGTAGGTCCGCAAGGAATAATGGCGCGGGTGGCCCGCTCGTGACCGTTGTTTCCCTCGATGACTTCGATTAACTCCTTCGCCATCAGGACGCCCAACTCGGTCGAATCAGCCACCTGCCGGTAGCGAACACCCAATTCCGGATGCCCCGGCAGGCTGGCTGCAGGGACCGCGCACCAGCGTCGCAAGTCTTTCGGACTAACGTGAGACGACGAAGTCCAACCTGATTGCCTTTCGTTCATAAGAGATCAACGTTCTTGCAGCCAGACTGCTATTCAATCTGAGCCGAAGACGGGGTTGTGTTGTAGCCTTCGAGTTTGATCCAACGGGCATCCGCCGCCCTCGAGACGGTTGCATGAATCTCGGCAGTTTCGCCCGGATAGATGGTGATGTAATTGTCGTCATACTCGATGGGGAGCAGTTCGTCCCCACTCTGGGATGAAGACACGGAAGCCCGTTCAAAAAAGGCGATGTGTTGGGAGGGGTTGCGCAGCCGGATGGCGACCTGGGTTCCGTTGTCGGTCGCGGTCTGGTGAGCACTGAGTTCCAACTGCACCGGAGGCATCGTATTCAGCGCCGTCATGTCTGCCCAACTGGCTTGCTTTAGGTCGAACGCGGAATCATTTTTCCGATCTCCCATGTCGTCGTCTTTCTGTGACTGCCAATAGGTGTTTTCGACCAGCAGCTTTCCAGCGCTGTCCAACAATTGGCAGCGCACAAAGAACACCGGAGTACTCTGGGGATAGCGAGCGAGGGCCATGACCTGAGTTGTACCGTTGAACGGAACCTGGATAGTCTCGGCGGAGCGGTTGTCGAGAACCTTCCCGTTTAGGTCGTAAACACGCACGCGTACTTTAAGCCCCTTTACGTCCGCAGGAGTCTGATTGAATACCATGACTTTGGCCTGGCTGTGATCGCCCATTGCGTAAGCGTCGAAAACTACAGACAACGGACGCAGCCCCTTCTTTGCGCCGTAGTATGCGCCGCCGGGACTGAGGTAGTAATCAATGATGTGGCCGTAGAACGAGGGCCAGTGGCTGTTTAGCATCCAGTAGAGGGTCATCTTGTGGTTGGCCCAGTCGCTGGCCGCAAAATTTTCGAATTGCGCTCGCGTGTTTTCGTAATGCGAAACTTGCGCCTTGCGGACGAACTCCTCCACATTGATGGAAGGCCCGTAGCGGCGATTTACCGCCCGCTGTACATTCATCAGCACGTTGCTGTTCTCGATCGCCCCGGCATGGAAAAACCAGGTGTCGTTGATCGGCCACAGTTTGTCAGGGGGGATGAACTTCTTCAGGCTCTCCAGCGTGGGGATGCTTTCGTTGTCACCCTGCTCGGCAGAAGACCCGCGGGACGGCGGGTATTTCCCGCTAAACCAGTAAGCCGGAGAACGCCAACTGTACGGGCCCTCCATGATGATGCCGTCCCAAATGTGTTCGCCTTTGGCATCCTTGGCGAAGGATGAAACGGTATCCACAATGGCGTTATGCCAATGCACCTCTGAGAGGATCTTGTGGTATTGGTTGCGAACAGGCTCCGGCGGCAGCCCATCGCTTCCGTTGGCCCAGATGAACACCGAAGCGTGAGGCCGCAGCATGAGGGCTTGTGAACGAAGACTCTCTGAGGCAACGCGATGGTCCTCGTCGCTCCACTGGTCCCATTTCTCCCACTGGTTGCAGCACATCCAGCCGAACATCAGAGGGATGCCCTCTTCGTCCGCGAGTTCGACGATATGCTCGCTGGAAATCTTCGACTCCCAGCGCAGCATGTTCAATCCCAGGTCTTTCACATAGCGGAGGATTTCGGCTTCGCGCTCAGGGTCGTAGCGATACAACAGGTCCGGCGTGTAATCGGCGCCGCGCATTAGGAAGTCTCGACCGTTGACCTGGAGATAGAAGTTCCCCCCCTTTCCCTTGTCCGGGAATTCTTCATCCTGGTCGCGGTGTTGGGTGATGCTGCGTATGCCGAAGCGAATATGAGAGCGGTCCGAGACCTTTTGATCCTGCACAAATTCCAGAGTCAGGTCGTAGAGGGAGGGCTCACCCATCGTGTACGGCCACCACAGATCGGGATTGTTTACGACCAGGCTTGGGTATTTGTCCGGATCAAGCGTTACTTCGCGAGTCTCGCCGGGTGCGAGCGTGAGGTTTTGTTCGAGATCGACATGTGGCTTGCCTTGCCGAGAAATCGTTCCCTTCAGGGTGCCCGTCACAGCCTGCTCGGCAAAGTTATGCAATGTCGCATACACCGTGAGCCGTGCGACGGGATGCGGCAGGGAGAGTTCAGAGTTGACGGCGGGATTTTGGAGCGCGACAGCGCCTGTACTTCTTAAGTAAACTGGCTTCCAGATACCTGCATTTCTATCGGGAACGAAGGAAGCCGCGAACATATGCTTCTTCGTGTACTCGCCTTTGTATCCCAGATATTTCCAGTTGATCCAATCGAACCAACTGTCTGCCAGCTCCACACCATCGACGTCTTGAACCAATTGCTCGGGCGTGACTTTTACGGCAAGCGCATTCGCCGCGCCGGGTTTGACCCATTGAGTAACATTAATCTGGTGAGCGGCATACATCCCGACAATTTGCTCGGCGTCCGCGACCTTCTGTCTGTTGATCCAGATTTCAGCGCGGTAGTTGATTCCTGGGAAATCCAGCGTGTACGCGGAGAAGCCTGCCGGGGCAGTGAACACCGTGCGATACCACCAGTCCTGTTTGTACAAATCCTGCGGCACTTTCTCCAGCAGGTTCTTGCCGAAATATAGGTTGGGGTAGATACCATCTTCCTGCAGGACCTCAAGAACAGTGGCGGGCATGCGGCGGATTGGATGCCATGCTTGGTCCTGGTAATCAGGGTTCGAGATCGCTGCACCCTCTGCTCCGGCATCTTTCGCAGACGATAATTTCCAATTGTTCGACAACTCCAATCGGCCAGAAGCGTCTGCGCAAAGAAGAGGTGAGGCGAATACGGACAGCAACAAAAAGGAGGCCCAAATCACTCGAAACATGTTTTTCTTCCTCTCCGAGCGCGCGGACTGACCTGCATCGGGCCGAAGTTGGCCTCCACCTTGGATTCTGATGTACTGCTCCAGGAGATTACGCGCGGCAGTTGGATATGCGTTCAAAGTATTGCAAGACTTTGCTGCAGCGAGTTTCATTTTTATGAACTCTCAATGCATACGCGGGAATCTACTCAGAAATAGAGTTTCAGAGCGAATTGAATCTCGCGCTGATCGTTTTGGCCATCGCGGGTCGAAGTGATCTTCCCGAAGTTCGTAGGGTTGTTGTAATTCAATGCTCCAGGTGCGGCTGGCACTCCGTTCAGCGCAAATCCCGGATTCGAGAAGTTCGGATGATTCGTCAGGTTGAAGAACTCGGAGCGAAACTCCATCCGGAAGCGTTCGGTCAACGGGAATTGCTTGAACAAGGAGAAGTCCATGCGATGGAAACCTGGCCCACGGAACTGGGCCGGGCCGCCGCCCAGAGGGCTGTAGTCGGTTTGACCAATGGTCGTGGCGACTGGGGGTGTCTGAAACGCTGCCGGGTTCATCCACTGATCCACGTTGTGTTTCCCGGCGTACAAATCCACACCAGGAACCGTCCATGCATAACAACCAAAGCCCGATGTCGTTGAGATAGCGCAAGGAACGGTCCCGGGTTGACCGTCCTGCAGGGTCAGGATCCAGTTGGTATCCCAGCCGCCGACGATCGCATTCATAACTCGGCTGCTGCCGGCCAAGAAATGCCGGCCATGTCCGAATGGGAGTTCATAGTTTCCGCTTAGGTGAAACACTTTGTTGATGTCGAAGTCGCAACGTGAGAAGTCACCATGTATACCAAAGTGCGGCAGAAATGGGGCGCGGTAGCTTGGGCCCAAGGCCGTGGGATTCAGCACATCCACGGCGTCGTTCATACAACTGGCCCAAGTGAAATTTCCTAGAACGCTTAAGCCATGGCCCAATCGGCGTTCGTAATTGGCTTGGAGAGAGTTGTAGTGGCTGTTCCCCGAAAAAGTGGAATAGACCATGTATGAAGAAAACTCGGGGTACGGGGAATACGACAGTGCATCCAATCCGGGCGGCAGAATCTGTTGGGGCGTATTCGGGTTGACGTACGTGCCCATATGGTGGACGTTATTCCCGACGTAGCCCAACTGCACTGTATCGTTGGGGCTCAAGGCGTACTGCAGTGTCAGGTTGTACCCTTGGGTGTAAGGTGTTGGCATGTGGTAGTCCTCACCGGTAAAGGACACACCTGCCGGTTCCACAGCCGCCGGAGTCAGGGGAATGCCAGTGAGTCCCGTCGTAAGCGTGCCGATAGAGCCGTTGCCGAAAGTAATCGGGGCATTCGGCACTTGATAGCTGTAACCGAGATTGTATTGAAAAGGAAAATTCACGTATGTTTCGACGACAGAGTTCTCGAACCCGCCATAGAAAATGCCGTATCCACCGCGCACGACGAACTTGGGAGTGAGTTGATACGCGAATCCCAATCGTGGTGAGAAGTCTGTCTTCTGCGATACGCCCAGACCCGACTGGCTGGAACAGGCGATGTCGATTTCTTCTGCCGCTGCTGCTGAATGGAAATCTGTTGAGAACGGAGTATTGCAGCGTTTCTGCGTGAGCAAGAACGTTGAATGACCATTTATCCCGGGACGGATGAAGTTCGGGATGAAATTCGATTGGTTGCCGTAGTTCTCTTTGATCTGACCGAAATATTCGTATCGAAGGCCCAGATTCAGCGTCAGCTTTGAAGTGACTCTGAAATCATCCTGGAAGTACCCCGCATAGTAGCGGTGCTGCATGGACGTGTTGGCGATGTTTGATGCGCTGATCGAATCGGCTCCTCCCACGTAATCAGCGGCACCGGGCACCGTTCCCGCAATCGGCGTCAAAAGCATCTGGGCAAGGCCTGTGTTGCCTCCGCTGGTCGTCGGCACTTCCGTGTACAAACCACTGAAGGCCCAAGTTCCCCTCGCAGCGATGGGCTGCAGAATGGAGAAGCCCAGGCGCTGCCATTGGAACCCCGCTTTAAGGCTGTGGCGCCCAAGCGTCTTGGTCAGGTTGTCAGTAATCTGCGACGTGGTGCTCAGTTCGATGGAAGGCAGGTATTGACTGCTACCGAGCGAGTTAAGACCTGTGAAATAGATCGAACCTAACCCGCCATTCGAATTGCCTTGCGGGATACCTTGAATACCGAACTGCTCAGGAATGCCTGGTGTGTCGGCGTAAGGTTGAACACGGTTCGCGCGCAAATGGTTGTATCCCAATCGGAACTCGTTGAAAAGCGTGGTTGAAAACTGGTGCGTTTCACTGAGGGCCGAGTTCCAGGATTTTGTGAACTGATCGCCGGCATAGAATGCGCCGCCATCTGCGATACCCGGAAAGGGCCCGGGGATAATTTGCGGGTTCCTCACATAGCTGAGTCGCCCAAAAATGTTGTCTCTGGAGCTGATGCTGTGATCAATCCGTACGTCAAACTGATCCGTATCATTATTGATGGCGGGATTGGAGGAGTAATTATTGAACAAGCCTGGATTGTTGGGAGCTGGAAAGAGATCCAGGAGTTTGATCGCATTCGCGTCCAGCCGTCCGGAGGGCAGCATATTTCCAGCGAACGGCTCTCTAGCAAAACCGATCTGGCTGGCCGCTGCGGTCCCGCTCGGGCAGGGAGCAGTAATAGATGAAACGGGATCTGCCACCCCGCAATAAATGTTACGCGTCGTGGAAGGATCAAAGATTTGTCCAAGCGTAAAGCCCCGCCCTAGCACATCGCCGACGCAACCGGATTGGCCTGGATCCTGCATACAACCAGTCGGATCAGGTCCTTGGGTCAGCAATTCGGAAAGGTTTGTATATCCGCTGCTGCGCTCCAATGCAGTTGGTACCGTGCTCGTGTAAGGATTGGCTTGTCGAATGCGCGCGCCCTCGTAATCCACGAAAAAAAATGTCTTGTTGCGGATAATCGGGCCACCAAACGTCGCCCCGAACTGATTCTGGCGGAATTCGCCTTTCTTGAGACCATATTCAAAATAGTTGGCGGCATCGAATTTATCGTTTCGCAAGAACTCCCAGACCGCGCCGTGGAATGCATTCGTGCCCGACTTCAGGGTGGCGTTTAGTACCGCACCCGCCGACCGGCCAGACTCCGCGCTGTAGTTATTCGTCTCGACTTTGAACTCTTGAATTGCATCCACCGGTGGCTTTACGGAATAGGCAGTACCGTTGAGAAAATCTACGAGATTTGTATTGTTGTCGATTCCGTCGAGCAGGTAGTTGTTCTGTGCGGGGCGCAATCCGTTTGCGGCAAAGCTTCCGCTGCCGCCCAAGCCACGCGTGTCCTGCTGCCCCTGAGTGACACCGGCGGAGAGCTGTGCGAGAAAAGTAAAGTTCCGGCCATTCAGCGGCAGGTCGTTGATGGCCTTCTCCTCAACCACTTGCCCCACGGACGCATCCAGGGTCTGCAGCAGAGGCGGCGCTGCGTCAACCACGACCGTTTCAGTCGCCTGTCCGATCGTGAGCGAGATGTCGACTTGCAGCTTTTGCTGCACATCTAGGGTCACGTTGCTCTGCTTGACGGTCCGAAACCCAGTCGCAGACGCTGACAAGGAATAGCGCCCGATCTTTACCGGTGAGAAGGTATATTGCCCCTCAGATCCAGTCGTGGTGGATAACGAGATGTTGGTGCCATCATTCGTCAGGACTACCTTCCCATTGGGTATTCCTGCGCCGCTCGGATCTCGGACAACGCCTGATATCGATCCCATATCGACCTGAGCTGCGAGCTTTGTAGTAAAAAGAAAACCCAACAACAGCAACAATACGAATTCTGTCGACTTCCGCCACCCGAAATCGTGAATGAACATGATCTGCTCCTTCGCCATAGAGCTGGGCTCTTGGAACGCGATTGAATTGTGGGAACCTGGGAATCTCAGCACGCGACGGCCAGACTTGCTGCGAGTCTCCGCTTTTTGCGTGCACGTGCACGATCTAAACGTGCACGTGCACGATGCGCTCTCCAGAACCCCGTTGTCAAGCATTTTTTCTGGCCTTTCGACCCTGCGCTGGACACAACAAATGCAGGAGTCATGTAGCGCGGCGGGAAATGGTTGCAAGGCCGATGCAGGGTTGAACGTGCCTATGCCCGCGTGGAAGCGCAAAAATTAAGTAGGATGAATGGTGAATCGCGAGCGAGACCGGGGGACGTTGCCAACCGCTCTATGTTCGGTCAAGCCTGAGTTCGAAGTCTCGCGCTGTTTGGATCGAGGGAGGCTGTGTTCGGCCCGTCGGGTAGTGTCGATTGGGTGAGGCGCATCTCCCTGAAGAGGTGAAGATTAGACAACATCACGACCGCCGGACTCAGACAGACTCGGGGAGGAAATTTGACTTTTGAGATCAGATTATCCGTCATCATGCGAACAGCGATTTGTCCCTGTCGGTGCGGTTGGTGGTAAATGGATGCAGCAATAGTTCCTTTCTTGAAGTAGGGAGACATCTCCACGAAAAGGTCAGTCGTAATTAGCTTTACTTTGCCCTCAAGCTTCCGTGCCTCCAGAGCGCGGCACACCGGCAGACAGTTCACCGTGTTGACATAAATTCCCGCGAGTTCCGGAATACGCCGCAACAGGCCGAGAGTCTTTTGGAAGCTCTCTTCTTCGTCTTCGTGACCTTCGATAACGGCCGCAATCTCCCCGCCAAGGCAGTGTTTCGGAAAAGTTTCCGAAAAACCTTGCGCTTTTTTGCGATGGTCTTCCGCCATCAACATGCCGGCAACGACCGCCACTTTCGAACCCGGCGGAACAACTTTTCCGAGCAACTCGCCCGCCACGCATCCGCTAAGATAAGGCTCCACGTAAACAACACTGGAACGCCGACTCTCTGAAGCATCCGTATCCACGCAAACAACGTGGATTCCCTTGCTCTCGGCCTTATCGATCAACGGTCTCAAACCTCTGGGATTACCAGCAGTGATGATGATTCCATCAACCCCGCTGGTCATAAGCTCTCGGAAAACCTTGGCATCTCCCTCGCCGAGGTTCTGGATGGGCCGATGTGTGAATTCAACGCCAAACTGCGAAACACGATCTGCTTCTTCCAAAATCCCGCTCCACAACTGGTCGTAGAAGAAGTGAATCTCACGAGGAATACATACTCCGATTTTGGCTGCGGTCCTGTTGGACGAAAGCGCTCGAGCCGCGAGATTCGGCTTATACCCGATTTGCCGGGCGATTTCCAAAATCCGTTGTCGGGTTTCTTCGTTGATGCCGCCCCGTCCGTGTAAGGCCCGATCAACTGTACCTCTGGAAACGTGAGCAATGTCCGCGATCAGATGGGTGCCACGACGCTGTTTTGCCATGCTTGTTCTCTATCCTATGTCCATCTTGGGTCTGCAGCAAAGGAGGATTGCATCGGTCGTGCCTTTTTTTGAATCTTCACTGTAGAAATCCGAGCGCCCCAGACGATATTCGGGAAGCGCACATACTAAACCATCGAACAAGCATCCTGGCGCAATACCGAGTTGCAAGAACACTTCGAGCAAACTGGAGCCCAAGTCTTGGGGGCACGACGAATGTGACCGGAATCACTGCGCGTACGGGAGAGGATTGGAAAATACGGGAATGCTGCCGCGATATCTCTCTCTTCCGGTTTGGGGCAACTCGGAACTCGTTGAAGAGATGTCTCGCCGCAATTTTCTGTTTGCTGCTGCAGCCCTGCTCGCAGGTCTGGGTTTGCCAAACAGTGGCGTAGCTGGGGGAGGACAACACGGGGCCGGAGGTTCCGGCCAACGGGTAGTTGTCGTCATTTTCGGTGGGGTGCGTCGGGAGGAAACTTTTTCCCCCGAGGGCATCGATCACATTCCTAATTTATCTGGCGACATGTTGCGGCATGCACTGCTCTTCGCCCAGATCCGCAATGAAGGAGTAACTGCGCACTTCAACGCAATCTCCAGCATTTTGACCGGCAATTGGCAACGTGTGGATGATTGGGGCAAGTTCGCTCCCACAACTCCAACCATATTCGAATTTTTTCGCAAACAATTGCGCGTGGCGCAAAGCGACGCATGGGTCATAGCCAGCAACAAGGCACTTACCAGCCAGATCGGGGCCAGTTCCGCTTCGCTGTACGGACCATCCTATGGGGCCAATGTCGTTTTTCCGAAACAACTCATGATAGCGGCTGTCATCAACGCCCTGCGTGCAGGTCGCACAGGCAATCTCGCGGATCGGGCAAGAATAGAGACGGAATTGCAGGCCATGCTGGAGGCAGGCAACTACGAAGGTCTTGGCTGGAACGTGTTCGACGCAGTGAGCAACCTTGACGCACGCGTGCGTCCGACGATTGAAGACGCCATCTCGAGTTTCGTTCGTAGCGGCGGTCCCACATCCGGCGACGAGCTTACTTATCTGGTCAGCAGAGAAGTAATGCGTCGGTTCTCGCCACGTTTGCTAGTGATCATATTTTCCGACGTTGAGGTAGCACATTTCGGTTCGTATGCACTCCATGTGGCGGGAATTCGCACCGGCGACCGACTTGCTTATCAGGTCTGGCAGGATATCGAAGCAAATCCCGAATACAAAGGCAAAACGACCATGTTCGTACTGCCCGAGTTCGGGCGTGACCCGGACGGGTCGTCTACGAATGGCTTCTTCAATCACCGCAGCGAGACCGAGTCAACACGGTCTACTTGGATGATGGTATTGGGAGCTTCAGTCGAGAAACCGGGACTCATCGAGCATCCAGTCCGACACATAGACCTGTGCCCGACGGTTGCTGGCCTGCTCGGGTGTCCCCGAATCGAGCTTCAGGGACTGCCTATTTCTGAATTACGAGTTTGAGCCGTCTTGGTTGTGAGCCGAATGTGGTGCGGGGCCGTCTCCGCTAAGACAACCTTGAACGCAGAGAGAAAAAAGTGAGCAGCGACGCCTACGACAAATTTCCTGAACAACTTCAGAAAGCCTTGGATCAAGGGCTACTGAAACGATTGCCACGAACTTTTCTGCCGTTTACGCGCCAGCAATTGCGTGATTGGGACTATCTCTTCCCCTACGAACGGCAGTCGGTCACGCACCTCCTTCTGTTCCTCGCCAGTTTGAGCCCCAAAGAATCAGCCGCTCTTTTCCGGGAAGTTCTCGAACTGGAAGAGAAGATGGGGGTCCGTAGTTGGCAGTTTTCCACCGAGGAACAAACGATTCTGAACGCTTCCCTGCTAGCACGTTCGCCCTACTACCAGGACTGGCGAAAAGCTGTGCAGAAGGTCTTTGATGCTGCGGAAGAGCACGCTGCGGGCACCAACCCCGCAACGGCTACGCGACATAGATTCGTCCTGTGTGTAATTCCGCAGAACTTACCACTGGACAGCAAAACTGTCTGGCATCGCTGGCAATCGGTTGGTCGTGTTGTGAAAGTGGAAAAAACGGAGGCGGATGGACGCGAGAGTTCGGCGCAAATACTGCTGTCCACGCCCAAGGGTGGGCCTCGCGCAGGATTGCTCGACATTGTTACACGTCGCTCCGGAAAAACTGGCGCGGATTTCTGGATTCTTGATGCCGGCCGTGAGCTAGTTGAGTCTTTGCTGGCAAACGAGCTGATCGAATCCGCTCGCTGTCTCGCCACTTTGCTGAGTTATGAGCGGATGTCTAGTTTTCGAGAACAGTTCTTGCATGAAATAAATGCGATGCAAAAAGATCTTTCGGCTGCCGACGCTGTGTACGACCGACTCCGAAAAGTGAACGTCACGCCCTGGTGCCCTCCGGAGGTCGCCGGCGCTCCGGTCATTCGTGAATACTTGCGTTCACTGTACCTCAGTGGCAATGGTGCATTGATCTTCGGAAATTCGTTTGTCGAGTGGGGGGCATCGGAGGCTTTGCGTCGGGCCCGCCCGGATTTCCTGGTGGCACACTTTGGCACGCGCAGCAAGCCGAAGCCGTTCACGAGCGTAGCGGTCTTCGAGAATCCGGATCAGATCAATCCACAGCCCGCGGTCGATGATTTGCAGGGAAGTGCGCTCGACGCACAGGAATTGGCCTTTTATGTGTGGCTCGCCGCAAGTCGCTACAACGAATATCGCACCGATGCCGCGTGCGTGTGCCTGGCGGAAAGCTTATCCGAAGCTTATGTCATCGCTCCGCCAGAGTTCGCCCTGTTCCGCGAAACGCAGCCTGTTCCGGTCGATCGACTTCGTGCCGTCGTCGCGGAATGGATGTCTTAAAGCTGGCTCCAGCGGGTTTGCAAGTTTTTCGCGAGAGCGTTCTCGACCGATGACCGTTCTCAAGCACCCACAAGTTCCTGTGCATGGATAGGGACACGCGTGAGACAGTTCACACTGCGTCCCTCTTTCCCCAATGTGTTTTCCACTACACAGTAATCGAACCCGGGCAGGATCACATCATTCCAATGATCGCCAATTCCGCGCAAAGCAACATCCAGCATGGTTACAATCCGGTGGCCGAGGGGTTCATGGCTATCCAATGTGATGGCCCCGAAGAACTCCTGACACTCCGTATAGCCTGAGTTGTGCGTACCCGTGTATGGCTTCAGCGAGGCCAAATCGACGCGTTTCCCCACTCGAGCCGAGACCTCGTCAGCCCGCCCCTTGAAGTAATCGACCAGGGCCTGCTCCTGCAGTCGCGCTGGGGATTCCTCAGTGGCTATCTTGCGATAAGCCTCCTCTCCTACCCGATAACCCTCTTCCACAAGTTGCATCCAGAACTGTTGTTCCTCGGTTACTCGGGAAGGATTTTCAACGGCAACGACGGAGCGGCGGATGCACGCCGTGAGGCCGTCGCGCTGCGGGGCGACGCCGAGGTGCACCCAGTCGCCTTCGCGGATCGGGCGGTTCAACGCGGGACCGATCAAAGTTCGATTCGCTTCGTTCGCACCGACCATGATCTTGAATCCATCGGCCTCGGAGCCCAACATTCGGCCAACCCATGCCCCCCAGGCGGCGACTTCGGTTTCGAGCTTCCCGGGCCGCAGTACGGCAAGCATGGCTCGCATCATGCAATCGGCAATGGCGGCGGCGTCTGAAATCAACCGCATCTCGACTTCACTTTTCTCGTATTTGACTCTGTAATAAAGGTCCTGTGCGTCGACAACTCCGTCTGGACCGAACAGGTTTACCAAATACTGAACGATTCCGGCCGGGATCACCTGACGGGGAGTGAGCAGAGCGATATGGTCGATGGGACCGCCTGCGGCGGCCTCGATGACGTCTTCCAGTCGCTCGGCCCTGATCGGATATTTCTCATCTGCCAGTTGCAGAATCTCCACCTTGTGGACGATGGCTCCAGCTCTTCCGGCCAACTGTTCGGCCACATATCCGCCTTCGAGACCCGCCGCGATATGAAAACCATTTCTCCCGATCACACCAGCGACCTGCTCGATCGAGAGATTTGTATTACCACCCAGGTAGGGAACATCGCCGCGGTAGTGTTCGTCGGAAAAGATGAATCCAGCGGGATGCCCCGCCTCCCGGAGAGCTACATTTACCCGGTGCGCCCGCTGTTCAAACTCCACACGTGGCGCAAGGTACTCACGGTCAATTGGCACAACATCTTCAAGAATCCTGATAACAGAGTTGAAATCGCGGGTGTGATCGAACAATGCGACCGCAGACTCTTTTCTCACGTCAGTACTATGTGGTGCAGACAAGGTCCTATACCTCCTGGGACAGAAAATTCACTGCTGTAACCCTTTTGCCGACGCCGCACGGGGGCACGTCACACGGCTTCGGGCATGGTTTGCAGGACCGGATTGCACATCCGCTGGATTAGTTCCGGAGCTTCGAGCATGTTCCGAAATGCCAGTGAAGCTGCCCCCTTCAACCGAATGTCAAGTCCTAAGCCGCTAACCGCAATCTTGACGACCTCCAGAGACCTCGGCCGTGTTTGTAGCCGTATCTGATCCCAAATGATGGGCAGCATCACGTCCTCGGCAGTGATAAGGTCGCCCCCTAAGATCACGATCTCCGGGTCCAGCAAGCTGATTGCTGTAGAAAGCGCAGAACCAATTGCCCGTCCCGCTCGCTCAAAGACGGAAAGCGCGATCGAATCTCCACGCCGCGCCTTTTCCAGTACATCGACAAAACTAAGCTTGTGTAATTCTGTCCCCGTACGCTCCGAATACTGCCGCACGATATTGACCCCAGATGCGATGGCCTCCAGGCAGCCTCTCTGGCCGCAGTTGCAGAGATCTTCCGCTCCCGGGACGAATTTGCAGTGCCCGATCTCGCCAGAAAAGCCCCGCGCTCCCACGACGTGATCGTTACCTGCCAAAATCCCCATACCGATGCCACCCTCTGCTATCAAGAAAAGTGCGTTATGGCAGTTTTGGGCGGCTCCGAGCCAACTCTCGGCGTGTACGCAGGTCTCCTTATCCCTTTCCATGAAAACAGGCCAATGGAATGCTTCTTTAAGTACTGTCAAAAGCGGGACTCTTGTCCAACCGAGATTTACGGCGCTCAGACGTCCTTCGGCATCGAGCAGGCCGGGATAGCTCACACCTACGGCCAAAACACGGCTAAGCTGGGACTGGTCCAAATCTCTTGTGACCCTCCCGATTCCCTCAACTACTTTTTCAGGCAGGAGCGGTTCACGGAATTCAAGGCGTTGCTCCCAACGGCATCGGACATCTCCGAGAAAGTTTGTCAGTGCAAATCGGAACCGGTCTCCTTCCAGGTCGAGCGCAACGAAGTAGCCCGCCTCGGCGTTCAGGCCGAACACCTCACGTCGGCGGCCGCTGCCCACATCGCTCTGGCCTGATTTGTGAAGAACGCCTCGCGTTAGAAGGTAACGGAGTGCATGACTCACACTCGCCGCGTTCAACCTGGTTGTCTCGGTGATCTCGATGCGGCTCAGATTTCGGCGTTGGTAAAGCAGACTTAGGATTTGGCGGAGCCACTCGTCGGCGATCTTAATCCGGGCCTTGCGCCCGGATGCTACCCGATCAGCACTCGGCATTGCGCGATCAAAGTAGCGCGCACGGAGATATTTGTCAAGATTTGCTTGAAATAATTTGCTTAACAAAATTTATTTATAGCTGGAGCTAGCTTCGACCTCAGCGGCCTGATAGCGATCAGCAAAGTCCATATATAATGTTGTAAACAATAATATTAATGCTTGTAAAGATATTTACTGAAATCTTCAATTGCTAGCATTTTTATATTTGTTAGGCAATTTTTATATTAAATTTTGCTTGACAAATTTAATGAAGATCATCTAGTTTTCTCTCCGCCATGAACCTGCACCGCAGCCGCGTCCTACGGCCGGTTGTTTTCCCGCAGTGGATTGGGGAGCGGCGACAAAGTCCGGTCCTCCCCCAGAGAGACCCGCGACGTGGCCCGGAGAATCAACCCCGTCGCCCGCATCAGGGCTCCGACACCTCATCGTGCTTCCGCATTAGGGTTTCGCGGACGGCTGGTCACACCACTCAACCGGACGAAATGAGGAAACCAGCAAGACGAGCATCGATGCGAGCGCGCCGAGATTCCCTTCTGATCTTTCTCGCGGGCAACTTGCTTTTGATTTTGCGGGCGGTTCTGCCTGCGACAGCTGGCCCTTCCCAGGTTGTATTGCATGAAGGTTGGGCCATACGCTCCTCGGTCGACGTGCGCGAGAACGGCGCGGCCATTTCGACCGTGGGTTTCAAAACCGACGACTGGTATCCGGCCAAGGTTCCGTCGACCGTGTTGGGGACACTCACCGAAGATCGCGTCTATGCCGATCCGTACTTCGGCACCAATCTGCGCTCGATTCCCGGGACAGCTTATCCGATCTTTGACAATTTTGCGTTCTACCAGATGCCTCCGGAAAGTCCATTCCGGCACTCTTGGTGGTACCACACGGAATTCAAGCTGCCGGCCGAGTTCATGGGCAAAACCCTCTGGCTGAACTTTGATGGCATTAACTTTCGTGCTAATGCCTGGATGAACGGCCACCTGGTGGCCTCTTCGGAAAAAATGGCCGGGACCTGGCGATTGTTCGAATTGGATGTGTCCGCGGTGGCCAAGCCGGGCGAGACGAACGCGCTGGCGGTCGAGGTGTTTCCGCCGGAGCCTCAGGATCTGGCCATCACTCTGGTGGACTGGGCACCTATGCCGCCCGACAAGGAGATGGGCATCTGGCGTCCGGCGTATATCTCGACCACCGGACCCGTTTCTTTGCGCTTCCCGGCGGTGCTCACCAAGCTGAATCTACCTTCCACCGATCAGGCGGAGTTGACCGTGCGCGCCGAGTTGACAAACGCCACGGACCATCCTGTCGAAAGCCTGTTCAAGGGCAAGATACAGGCGATTGAGTTTTCAAGGAAGGTCAGTCTAGCGCCTCACGAGACACAGGTCGTGCGCTTGACGCCGGGGGATTTTCCGCAATTAAAAATGGCCAATCCGCGTCTCTGGTGGCCGGTGCATCTCGGAGAACAGAACCTTTACCCGTTGGATTTGGAAGTATTGGTTGACGGGAATGTTTCTGACGCGAGTCATCTCCGGTTTGGTGTCCGCCAAGTCACGGCGGTGATTGATGCCGCCAAACATCGCCTCTTCCAGATCAACGGCAAAAACATTTTGATACGCGGAGCGGCTCACAGCTTCGACATGCTGCTTCGCTCCTCACCCGAGCAGCAGGAGGCAGAACTCAAGTATGTGCGGGACATGAACCTGAACGCCATCCGCTTCGAGGGCAAACTGGAGGACGACCATTTCTTCGATTTGATGGACGAAATGGGAATTCTCGGAATGCCAGGTTGGTGCTGTTGTGACCACTGGGAGAGATGGTCTTCCTGGAATAAAGAGGACGAACCAATAGCGGCCGCGTCGATGCGCGATCAGATCCGCCGCTTGGAAAGGCACCCCTCGGTCTTCACGTTCCTATACGGAAGTGACTATGCGGCGCCGCCCAACGTCGAGAAATTGTACCTGCAAATTCTGAAGGAGAGCGATTGGCCGAACCCCGCCGTTGCCTCCGCAGGAGACTACACCACGACGGTCGGTCCAACCGGGGTCAAGATGCTGGGGCCCTACGAGTGGGTCGCGCCCGTCTATTGGGCAACCGACACCAAACGTGGCGGCGCGTGGGGGTTCGCTACGGAGATCAGCCCGGGACCGGCAATTCCACCCATCGAGAGCCTCTGGCGCATGTTGCCGGAGGACCATCTGTGGCCGATCGACTCGGTTTGGGAGTACCACGCCGGCGGCATGTCTCGCACGCTGAAGATTTTCAGCGAAGCGCTCGATAAGCGGTATGGGCCCTCGCACTCGGTCGAGGAGTACGCACAGAAGGCGCAGATGCAGGAGTTCGAAGGTCACCGGGCAATGATGGAGACTTACGGGCGAAACAAATACACCTCGACCGGAGTCATCCAGTGGATGCTGAACAACGCTTGGCCGAGCATGATCTGGCATATGTACGACTGGTACATGCGTCCGAGCGGCTCCTATTACGGCGTAAAACACGCGTGTGAGCCTCTGCACGTGCAGTACTCCTATGATGACCGCTCCATCGTGGTGGTGAATTCCTATTACCAAGCATTTCAGAAGCTCAAGGTTTCAGCCACGGTCTACAACTTGGATATGACCGAGAGGTACTCGAAGGAGAGCACGGTAGATGTAGGCTCCGACAGCAGCACGCGAGTCTTTGCGCTGCCCGACTTCAGCGGCCAGAACGGGATGTATTTCATCGACCTTCGTCTGGAGAACGATGGACGCATGGCAAGCCGGAATTTCTATTGGCTGCCCGAGCATCCCGAGACTGTGGATTTCGAGAACCAGCCGGCCGGAGGTGTTTGGACGCCTACCAAAGTTTTTGCCGATTACACCGCGCTGGACAGCCTTCCATCCGTGGATCTGGACGTGAAGACGGCGCAGACCACAAGGGGCGAGCAGCGTGAAATGACGGTCACGCTGCATAATCCCGGCCGCACTCTTGCTTTCGGTGTCCGGCTGCAGGTCAAAAGGATCATGCCGTCGGGATCCGGCGCCGGAGCCTGGTGGTATGAGAACCATATCGATACCGAGGTTCTACCGATCTTGTGGGAGGACAACTATTTTGAGTTGCTCCCCGGCGAGACTCGGGAGGTCACCGCGACTTACAACGCGAAGGATGGCGGAGACTCCCCAACGAAAGTTGTGGTGAGCGGTTGGAACGTGAAGGCAAAAGAGGCCCGGCCCTAATTTGATCGGCCAATTGCAGTTCGATGTTTTGATCCAAGCCTTCGCGGGTGGATCTGCAGTGTCACTTCCACGAGCGAAGCACTACGAAAGTAGAAACCAAGCGCTAAAGAGGGGAAATTCTCTCTTTCGTCGATCCCTGACCCGTTCCGTGAGCTGGAACGTTTTGTTCCGAGACACGTTCCATCTGTCGCGTCCGGGGTCGTTAACGTTTCCGGGCAGACGCCTCCACGCCTGGAACCTCACTGTCGTTGACACCCGAGTCTCTAGCCGCTCTTTGGCGAATTACGGCGAGTGACTACGTGTGTCTTCTAACCCGGCGCTAGGGTCATGTTTCTGACCATCGCCCGGCTAGGTTTGCCAGCACCAGTGCGTGCGGGGTGAGACCGCTTCTTGGCGGCATCCTCGCACGCACGGTCAAGATCTTGAATAACGCGCCGCGGATCTACGGTCCGCAACGAGCATCCGTTTCGATTTTCAGTTTGAGCCATGAATTCTGGAAGTGGGCAAAGTCGATTACTTAGACGGCGGCAGCGCAACGTTACAAAGGGGGAAGGACTCTCATGCGAAATTTTCGTGTGTTGTGCGGAATAGTACTGGTATTCATGTTGGGTGTGGCCGCGTGGTCCCAGACCGGGTCCATCACCGGCACGGTGAAAGATTCCTCCGGCGCTGCAATCGCAGGAGCGAGAGTGGTCGTCGCCAGTCCAGAACGCGGCATTACTCGCGAGATGCAGACGAATGAGACCGGAGACTACAACCAGTCGGGTCTGCCTCAGGGAGCCTACGACGTAACGGTGACTGCATCAGGCTTTAAGAAGTTCCAGGCCAGAAGTGTGGTTCTCGACGTAGCTCAGAAAGCACGTGTTGACGTGACGCTACAAGTCGGCACCGCCAGCACTGAAGTCGTCGTCGAGGGCACCGCCGTCGCTCAAGTAGAGACACAGTCCTCCGAATTGGCCGGCACGGTGACCGGAAAAGAGATTACGCAGATCCAATTGAATGGTCGTAACTTTGGTTCGCTGGTAACTCTCGTTCCCGGTGTAAGCAACCAGACCGGACTCGATGAGGGGCAAGTTGGACTGGGCAGCAACGTGCTATTCAGCATGAATGGAGGCCGCACGGAGTATAACAACTGGGAAATTGACGGTGGCGACACCATTGATAACGGAAGCAACAGCTTGCTTAACGTTAATCCCAGCATCGATTCGATTGCCGAGTTTAAGGTGCTCACCTCAAACTACGGTGCCCAATTCGGCCGCAATGGCTCCGGCACCGTGGAAGTGGAGACAAAGTCAGGCACAAAGCGGTTCCACGGAAACGCCTACGAATTCGTTCGGAACGACGCTTTCAACGCCAACAATTACTTCAATAGTCTCTACCGCGGAGGCACGGGTGAAGTGCCCGCGTACAAGAAGAATGACTGGGGCTACACAATCGGCGGCCCAGTGTATATCCCGGGAGTTTACAACCAAAAAAAAGAGCGGACATTCTTTTTCTGGTCCCAGGAGTTTCGTCGCGAACGTGTTCCTCACACCTTCAATCAGCGCGTACCCTCGAATGCCGAACGCGCGGGAGACTTCAGTGACGTCTGCCCGAATCCACAATCCGGATCTTGGCAGGACTGTCCGACCGATCCCAGGACCGGCGCCCTTTACGATGGCAGTCAAGGCCCCCTGCCGGTTGATCCCGCTGCAGCCGGGTTACTCCCATTGATTCCCAATCCCACGACAGACACACCTGGAGCGGCAGTCTTCAACCTCACGACAACGCAGCCAACATCCTGGCGTGAGGAACTCCTGCGCGTGGACCACAATCTGAATGAACACAACCGAGTGACCTTCCGCTACATCCACGATTCGTGGAACACGGTCGATCAGACCACCCTCTGGACGTCTTCCGTTTTCCCCACGGCTAAAACCTACTTTGACGGTCCGGGCGTCGCCATGGTCGCGCGTGTGACGAGCACGTTATCTCCGAGTCTGCTCAACGAATTTGTTGCCAGCTACACTACCGACCACATCAATTTCAAGTCGCAGGGATATTGGCAACGTCCCTCGGACTTCTCCAGCGTGATGGGCGGCTTCCCCTCAGCTGGCAACTACGGGGGGAAAGTACCAGCGATCTGCGTTGACAATGGGGCCGCTTATGGTGGCGGCTTTTGCGAAGATCCTAACGGGACGTTTCCCGAAGGGCCTTACAACACCAACCCCACATACACGTATCGCGACAATCTGACCAAGATCGTTGGCCGCCACAATCTGCAGTTTGGGGGCTATTTTGTTGCCGCCCAGAAGAATGAGTTAAGCACTCTGCAAGTCAATGGTATGGTCCATTTCAGCAACGGTTCGACCGTGACTTCAGGGAACGCCTTCGCTGATATGCTTTTAGGCAATGTTTCAAGCTATTCGCAAGGCAGCAACCAGCTGAAGTTTTACCAACGCTACAAAATCTTCGAACCTTATTTCCAGGATGACTGGCGCGTCACCGATCGACTCACGTTGAACCTGGGTGTGCGAGTCAGCCTCGAGGGTACGTACCGCGAGCGGTATAACAATGCCTACAACTGGGATCCGGCCGCCTACGACTCAGCCAATGCACCATTCATCTATGACGCCAATGGCGTGGCTCCGGCAAATGCCCCGGCGAATGCCTTACAGACTGGAGGCACTCCGTACGCGCTAGTCACCGACACTGCGGGGAATGTCATCGGCGATCCGTACGATGGACTCGTACACTGCGGCGCAAACGGCGTTCCCGTCAGCTGCATGGAGGGACACCTGTTCAATCCTGCGCCGCGAATCGGATTTGCCTGGGACCCGCAAGGAAACGGTAAAACCGCCATCCGCGGTGGTTATGGCATCTTTTTTGAGCACGCCAATGGAAACGAAGCCAACACCGAAGGTCTGATGGAAGGCGGTCAATCATCGCCGCTCTTGAGCACTCGAGCGCAGAACAACGTTGTCGGGTATTTGAACATTGGTACCGGAGCAATCGCTCCCCAATTCCCTATTCGGTTCATGTCGATTCCCACTAAAGCGCAGTGGCCATACGTGCAACAATGGCATTTAGACATCCAGCGCGAGTTGCCTGCTCACGCTGTAGCAACGGTTTCTTACGTCGGCAGCAAGGGCACGCACCTCGGCCGCCAGCGCGATCTGAATCAGTTACACTCAATCTCGGCAGCAGAAAACCCCTATCAGCCCGGTCAGGTCATCAGCGATGCCGACTGCAGCACTCTTGCAAACATCGGTGATCCGAATGTGGAAGGTGTTGTCAATGGCCAAACCGTGACCGGACAGGCGGCCATTAATCTGCAAACCGCCTGCAACAACGACGCTGACCCTTACCGCCCCTACTACGGTCTGACCACCATCCAGAGGCTGGAGAATAAAGCATCCTCAACGTATCATGCACTGCAGGTCTCAGCCCGCAAAAGCGTCGGTGCATTGAACCTGACGGCAGCCTACACCTACAGCCACTCTATCGACGATTCTTCCGATCGTTATGATGGCGGTTTTGTCGATTCTTACAACTTACACAACACACGAGCCAGTTCCAATTTCGACCAACGGCATTTGTTGAATATCGCCTGGGTCTACGATCTCCCCTTCTTCAAGAAATCTGGCGTCGTGCACACTCTTCTGGGTGGTTGGCAATACTCTGGCATCGAGACGTTCAGCACGGGTACGCCCGTCACTGTTTATAACGGTACCAGCTATGGTGACAACGCAGGTGTTGGAAACGGAGTTGGCAGCCATTCGTATGCCGATCTGATCGCCAGTCCCTCCACCGGCATACCAGGAACGACTCAACTGGCGGGAACCAATTACTCGAAGTTTGTTTATAATCCTGGCGCTTACGTGTTGCCAAGAGGGTTGACCTTTGGAGATTCCAGCAGAAACTCTTTGCGTAACGTACATCGCATCAACTTCGATATGGCGCTTTTCAAGCGCTTTGCCATAAAAGAGCAAACGGCCTTTGAATTCCGAGCTGAGGCCTTCAATGTGTTCAACCACACCGAGTGGAATAGTTTTTCCAGCACGATGAGTTGTACCGGCGGCACTAACAATTCCGCCGGTGATCCGAGCTGCGTAACATCGGGCGGATCCAACATGTTCCAGATCGGCTCCGCTCACCTGGCGCGAGTCTTGCAACTCGGCGCCAAGTTCATTTTCTGAACCGACAACCCGAAACTGTTAACCCGGGCGCGCAACCGCCCGGGTTAATCCAGTCAAGCACGGTTCGAAAGCTCAAAGGGGATGGACGATGATGGCTAGGGTCTCGATATCTTGCACAAAGACTTGGTGCGCAATAATGGCCTCTTTGTTAGTTCCGGTCTTCTTCACTGCGGGCGAAGCGCAAACACGGAACCGAGCGGACCTTCGCGAGAATTGGTCTGTGCAGAGTTCATGCAAAGCAACGACACCACCTGAAGTTTTGTCCAGCTCGCAATTCTCCCCAGAAGGCTGGTACAAGACTGCGGTTCCATCAACCGTGTTGGCCGCTCAAGTGGCGAATGGCGAGTTCAAGGATATCTACTTTGCTGACAACCTGCGCAGGCTGCCCGGCATGGACTATCCCGTCGGTGAGCTGTATTCCAATATGGATGTTCCCAGCAGGAGCCCTTATGCATGTTCCTGGTGGTATCGCACCGAGTTCCAATTACCTCAGGATTTCCACCGCCGCAAAGTGTGGGTGCATTTCAACGGGATCAACTACAAAGCGAATGTCTGGCTGAATGGAAGAAAACTCGCCGATGTGAAGGAGGTTGCTGGCGCCTACCGGATCTATGAATTTGATGCAACTCCCCTAATCGATCAAGATGGCATGAACGTCCTGGCAGTTGAAGTATTCGCTCCCGGATCCAAGGACTTGGGGATTAACTTCGTCGATTGGAATCCGACCCCGCCGGACAAGGACATGGGCCTCTGGCGTGACGTCTATCTCTTGGCAAGCGGGCCGGTGCGGGTTCGCTATCCGCAAGTGGTCACACATCTCCCCAGTGATTCTCTACAACGGGCAGACCTGACCGTGCGCGCCGAACTGCACAACGATTCAGATGCATCAGTTGAGGGAGTGCTCCAGGGGGAATTTGGGACGGTTGCATTTGAGAAGAAAGTGACACTATCGCCAGGAGAGAGTCGATCCGTAACATTTACTCCCGACGAGTTCCCACAACTAAAGATCGATCATCCAGAACTCTGGTGGCCCATCGGATTAGGCGCTCAGACGCTTCACCTTCTGTCCATGAAGTTCGAATCGGCCGGATCCGTTTCTGACTCTCAGACCGTGAGCTTCGGAATACGCGAGATCACAGGAGAACTCTATGGTGCATCGCCCCAACCGGGCGAAGTCTATGACAACAACGGCGACTTCACCAGACTTAAGACTGACAAGCGGCCGTTTTTGATTCGCGTGAATCACCAACCCGTATTGATACGTGGGGCAGGCTGGACTCCGGAAATGCTCTTGCGTACTTCGGGGGACCGACTTCGTGCTGAATTGGGATACGTTCGGGACATGCATTTGAACGCTGTTCGATTGGAAGGAAAACTGGAAACAGACGAGTTCTTCGATCTTACCGACAAGATGGGAATTCTGGTCCTGGCAGGTTGGTGTTGCTGCGACCATTGGGAGCATTGGAAATCGTGGACACCGAACGATCTCGCTATTGCTGGCGAATCTCTGCGAACCCAAATGCTTCGCCTGCGCAGCCACCCGAGCCTGGCTTTGTGGATGAACGGCAGTGATAATCCACCTCCGGCCCACGTCGAACAGGCCTATCGAAAGATCCTGGCTGAAAACGGATGGCCTAATCCCTTCGTTTCTTCCGCGAGCTCCATGCCCACATCTGTGAGCGGTCCCTCTGGGGTAAAGATGACAGGGCCATATGACTATGTTCCTCCCGGATACTGGCTGATCGATGATGACAATTTCGGCGGAGCATTCGGTTTCAATACCGAGACCAGTCCGGGCGCGGCCATCCCGGTAACTGGCAGCCTCAAAAAGTTTCTTCCCCCAGAGAGTCTCTGGCCGATCGACAGGCTTTGGAATTTTCATTCGGGAGCTGGGATCTTTAACGGAAACCTCGAGCACTTCAACTCTTCGATGAACGCCATTTATGGGCCGCCCAAAGGGTTCGATGACTACATCGTGAAATCACAGGCCATGGCTTACGATGGCGAAAGAGCGATGTTTGAAGCCTACGGACGGAACAAATACAAATCGACTGGAGTCATTCAGTGGATGCTCAACAATGGCTGGCCTTCGGTCATATGGCACCTGTACGACTATTACCTGCAGCCCGCAGCCGGCTACTTCGGTACTAAGAAGGCGTGCGAACCACTGCACATTCAGTATTCCTACGACGATCGCAGCGTTGTCGTCGTGAACAGTGTGAACCAGAGTTTCAATGAATTGACCGCCGAGGCGTCACTTTACAACTTCAACCTGAGGCGGTTGTTCTATCGAAAGATCAACCTGGCATCTGCGGCAGATAGTGTACAGAGACTTTTTATAATTCCAGAGGACAATATTGATACCGCTGTACATTTCGTGCGGCTGACGCTGCTGGATAAAGCAAAAAGAGTGGTGAGCACGAACTTTTATTGGCTACCGAAAAAGTTATCCACGTACAACTGGTCGACCGAGGAAGAGAAGAAGCATCCTTATTATACGTCGGTGACGAGCTACGAGGACCTTTCTCTGTTGAATCAACTCCAAAAGGTTCATCTGGATGTGACCGCATCCGCGAGTCACCTGTCAGAAGGTGAAGACGTCCGCGTTCAAATACGCAACCCCGCGAAGAATCTGGCCTTCCAGGTTCACCTCTCTGTCGTCGACGAAAAGAGCGGAGAAGAAATTCTTCCGGTGTTTTGGGACGACAACTATTTTTCGCTCATGCCCGGGGAGTCACGGGCCGTGGTCGCTCACTATCGTGCGGCGACCAAGGCCGGTCATCTGAGAGTAGAAATCGACGGTTGGAATATCAACCAGGGGAAAATGCTCGTTTACTAGACTGAGTCGGAAGCGATAAAAAATACTCACACAAGCAGTTCTGCTCTCCAAAGGAACGCTCACTATGTCTCACACTTCTTATTCGGGTCTTCGATATCGACGCGCTTTCGGCACCTTCGTTCTTGCCTACATCACAATCACCATTGTTGCGGCAGCCTTGTCGATCTGGCTGGAGTCGCTGATGCATGTCCCCGCCGGCAGTACGGATCCGGTCCACACCCCTTCCTACATACTTGCTGAGAAATTCTATCCGCTCCTTAATCTGATCGTTTGGGGCGGATTCAGCTGGGTCTACTTCCGAAAAGACGACAAGAGTTCGGTGAAAAGAGCACTGGCGCTGGGCACATTCTGGCTGATGATGGCCTTGCCCGTAGACTACGTCGGATTTGTTCTGATCCGACACCCCTGGTCGCTTAGCGCGCATGACTTCTACATCGGACAGTATCCATGGATATACCTGATCTACATAACAATAGCGATCAGTCCCTTATTGTGGACCACGATTCACTCTATGCTTTCCGATCGAGGCCAAACCGCTGCCATCGTTAAAGAGGACCGTTAATCGCGCACGAATATATCTCAATATGGCCAGTGAGAAGCACGCCTTCGCACTTGAGCCATCGATAGGTGTGCTGCAGAAAGATCAATTCCAGTCTTTCGTTCTTCTCCTCACCGTACTCCCAATCGTAGGGTGGGTTGAGGTATATCAATGACACGGACTGGGCGTTGCAGCGGACGTCTAACGTGTTCGCATGCAGAACATTGATCCCAAGATTTCTGGCCTGCTCCGATCGATGTGCGTCGATCTCAATGCCATATCGCAACGCTGAGCTGGATTCGAGCAGTGTGTTGAATGCGGCTCCATCCCCAGCGCAGGGATCGAGCGCGGAGAATTGTTCTGGGAAAGTGAACAATCTCCTTCGACGGACTGCCTCGGTCGACGGCAGAGGGAAGAAGCCGAGTTTGGCTTGTCCTTGAAAACGCATACCGAGCCTCGTGCGGCATCTCTCTTAATCTTTAGTTTGGAAGCGATCGCCGGATAAAGCCCATTGGCCGATGGGGATGCGCCACGGCAAAGCAAGTCGTGAACTTGTACCAAGCGAAACGGCTGGGCGAGATTGTTTCGTCGACTGCTCGGCGCAGATGTGACGAGCGTCACGGCGCGCAAAAGCTGCCTCTGAGAGGCTACCATCACAAGGCAGAGGCAGCCCGTGTCAACGATTGAGCAAGTCAGAACTGCGGAGAGAAAAGTGCAAGAACTTGTGCAAGCGCTAAGAACCAGTGGTGCAGATGATCCAAACGATCTGAGTGCTCAGTTGAAGGACGCAACGGACGAGTTCGCGAAGGCAGTTCGTGAATTAGAGTTAAGACGCTCTCCCGCCGCGTAACCCCATCCTGAGCAACTGATCGAATGTGTCGCGCTGTTAAGCGCAACGTGGAACTCGCGAGACATCAGGATCAAGTTTCTTCTCGATCTCAGATACTCTCGTGCTGTCTCTTTCCTTCAAAACTATTGACGGTTCATCATAACAAGCAGAGGTATGGGCGTTCAGTTGTGAGCCAAAGTCGGGAATGCTGGTTGTGTCCGCTCTAAACTGGCACCGCTTGCACGAAATGATGTATCGCACCATTCCTTCCTTACGACGCTGCTGATTTTGGATACTCGCAGCGACACAATGTGAACTCTTTTAGCCTTGTCCAAAATCACGGTCATGCGGCGGCAACAAGAGTTGCAGAGCCAAAAATACTGAGGGTGAGGCCCGTTTGTGCTGCCCTGCCCTTCAGCTTTAACCTCTATTACGAATACCGAGATGTCTCGGAGCACGCTGGGTTGGCGCGTTTGCCTACCATGCTCTCCTCCTAGCGTCACGGCACTCCCATTTGGTGGGTCGCTGCTTCGGCGAGCCGTAAATCTTTTCAAGCCGCATAAGAGAAGTTTTGTGCAGTTCTGAGCACCTTTAGAGCATACAGAACATCCTCCATCCCTTCGCGCTCTGCATCGGCCCACGGCTCTGAGCTTTGGACGAGTTCGTTGTTGCGGATCGCGATTGCTGCCTCAGCTTCAGCAATTAGCCGCTCGGCGATGATAAGTTTTGTCCGAAGATTGCTTCTCGATACAGGGCTTGCCATCGGCTACCCACTGCGGACAGTGGTACGGCATAATGAACCTCATGTTTCATGCCGATACAGGCGACAGGAGCTGTGACCGTCCGACCTCAACAAATGGTTCAACCTACCTTATGAAATTGCTCCTGTCGCTCTCGTGGAAGATAGCCGGATTTTCGTTCTGAGACGGCACTGTGTCTGTGATTGCGGTCACACACGAGAAAGCACATTTTATGGTCAATCGCAAGTGTCAATTTATGCCGTCGCAAAAAGAGCGCATGCAGGGGTTCACTGACTGACCTGCGCGTTTGCCCTGCGTAATCCCCGTGTTGATGAGGTTGCGTTGCAGAAGCACAGCGCTGCAATGATCTACGGACAAAACGATAGGGGCGGCGTCCGGAAGACGAATTGCAGAGTTCCGAGTCTTCCGCAGCCGTAAGCGTCTGACCAACACACCTGTTGGGCAGGCGGGGTCTGTGTTGAAGCGTCCTGATGACGGCAAAAACAGAGTTGTCAGCGCCCAAGCGACGTGCCCGTGCGGAAGTTCGGCAGTTGGTGGCTGAGTTTGTGAGCAGCGGTATGAGGCGGAGCGAGTTTGCCAGAGTCGAGGTTTGAGCTTCAGCGCTCTGGATCGTCATCTAAAGAAACTGCGTTGGAAGAGAAGGTGTAAGCCAATTTCCTCGGCCGGTCGTTTGGTGCCGGTGGAGTTGGCGGCCAGGAAATCACCGAGGCAGCAGGAACCGAGTTGTGGGCTGGCCGTGGTGCTGCCCGGAGGGCGCCGGATCGAGGTGCATCCTGATTTTGATACGAGTACGTTCGAACGCTTGGTGGGCATCCTGGAGCGGGCGTAAGCCGTGTTTGGACTGGGCCCAGCTTCACGGATCTATCTGGCCGCCGGGGTCACCGACATGCACAAGGGGTTCGAGGGGCTGTACGGTCTGGTTCGGGATCGTTTGTCGTGTGAGCCTCTGAGCGGGCACCTGTTCTTGTTCTGCAACGGCCAGCGCAATCGTTTGAAGATACTCGTGTGGGATGGAAGCGGACTGTGGGTGTGTGCCAAGAGGCTAGAGAAAGGGCGTTTCACCTGGCCGCAATCCGGTGATGCGGAGGGCAAGGTCATCCTGAGTCACGAAGAGCTTTCGCTGTTGTTGGGTGGGATCGATCTCACCAAAACCAAGCACAAGCGGTGGTATCGGAAGGCTCCGCCAGAAGGACATGCTGACGCATAAGTTGCGTGGTTGCTTGAACGATTTGAGAGACTCTGGTAAATCAGTAACCCATTGTGAGCGTAGCTTCCATTCCTTCATCGCCAGCCGATCTGGAACTCATCGCGCAACTGAAGAGCAAGCTACAGTACGCGGAGTTGCGGATTCGTGTGCTGGAAGAGCGTCTGCGGCTGATGCGGATCGAGAACTATGGAGCGGGCGGAGAAAAACTTTCGCAGGCGCAAATGCAATTGTTCGAGCTTGAGCCTGTCGTCAGTGAAATCATCGAACAGGCGGAGAGCGAGCGCCCGTGCCTCGCTCGACCAAGAAATCCGTCAAGCATCCGGGGCGCCAGGAGTTGCCGGCGAACTTCCTCGCGTGGAGCGGATGCCCTGCGCGTTAGATCAGCGCGTATGCAAACGCTGCGGCAGAGAAACTGTGGTGATCGGTTACGAGGAGAGTTCCCAACTGGACGTGGAACCGGCGAAGTACTTCGTACTGGTCACGAAACGCGAAAAACGGGCTTGCCGGTCATGTGAGGATCTCGGAGTGTTTTCGGCGCCCCTGCCGCCACGGATCATCGAGAAGTGCCTGGCGAGTGACCGGATCGTCATTGAGACGGTCGTCGGCAAATATTGCAATCACACGCCCCTACATCGGCAGAGCATGATTCTGGAAAGGGACCTCGGCCTGGAAGTCAGCCGCGCAACGCTGGACGGCTGGGTCCTGCAAAGTCGGCGAATTGCTGATCCCGATGGTCGCAGCGATGAGGCGAGAGTTGATCATCGGAACTTACAATCAAGCGGATGAAACCCCAGTCGATGTGCACCATTCGACGCTTACAGATTTCGTGTCCGGTGTGAGGAAGCGTGGAAGCTGGGGCTATTACGGGCTCTTCGACCAGGTCCTTGTTCCATGGGGCACTCGCAGTAGCAACCGTGGACTGGGCGTCTTCGGCTCGGTAACCGTTGCAACGGATTCCCACGTTCAGCAGCTACCTTTGTATGTCACGGCAGGGATCTCAGCGCGGGGGTTGTTCGATGCGCGTCCGAGAGATGCCGTTTCGTTTGGCATCGCATCCGGTTCCTTCAGCAATGAATTGCAACGCGCCCAGGAAAATGGACGGTTGGTGCCTCCCGAGGGCGGTGTACAGCATCACGAAAGGGTGGTGGAACTGACCTATCGCTTCGACTTGCGCAGGGGTGCCTACTTCATTCAGCCCGATTTCCAATACATCGTCAGTCCCGGCGGCACAGGCCGCCTCCGTAACGCGGCGGTGCTCGGGGCTCAGTTCGGCATCATCTTCTGACGTCTGACGACGTGAACCGAGCGCAGACAACTAGGAAACGAGAAACATCTGTGAACAGGCCGTGGCGAGTGATCATCGTTGGAGGTGGCTTTGGCGGTCTCCGAGCCGCCCAGGCGCTGAAGTCAGACGTGTTTGATGTGACCTTGATCGATCGTCGCAACTATCACCTCTTTCAGCCTCTTCTTTACCAGGTTGCGACCGGTTCACTGTCGCCAGGACAGATTTCAGCTCCGCTTCGAAGCGTGCTAAGCAAGCAAAAGAATACCCGGGTCCTTCTGGGTTCAGTGGAAGATGTTGACCCTCACTCAAAGCCGGTGTTTCTAGCTGATGGCGCAGTTCTCGCCTACGACTCGCTGATTGTCGCAACCGGATCCCAAACTTCGTACTTCGGTCATGACGAGTGGCAGGATTGGGCGCCCGGTTTGAAGAGCGTCGAAGAGGCCACACTCGTCCGCCATAAGATTCTGTACGCATTCGAGGTCGCAGAGCGAATCTTGGATCCAGTTCAGCGGCGTGCCTGGCTGACCTTTGTAATTGTTGGCGCAGGGCCGACTGGTGTCGAGCTTGCTGGAGCCATTGCCGAGATCGCACGACAAACGCTCAAGAATGATTTTCGCTCCATTCGTCCGGAAGAGAGTCAAATCATTTTGCTGGACGGAGCGGCCAGAGTGCTCATGCCATTTCCAGAAGATCTGGCGGAGAAGGCCAAGCGATCTCTCGAGGAGCTCGGTGTGTCGGTAAGGTGCGGCACCATGGTCAAGGACGTAAACAAGGAAGGACTGAACGTCGAAAGCGATGAACACTCGGATCACATAGAAGCCAGGACAGTGATCTGGGCAGGTGGCATTACGGCTTCTCTGCTAGGACGACTTCTCGCCGGCCGCACGAAGGCTGAAACTGACAAAGGAGGAAGAGTCAAGGTAAAACCCGACCTGACGATTCCGAATTACCCTGATATCTACGTAATCGGTGACCTCGCCTCTGCTGTAGATGCGCAAGGAAAACCTTTGCCGGGATTGGCTCAGGTAGCCATGCAGGGAGGGAGTTATGCGGCCAAGGCGATTTTGCGGAAAGTGAAAGGCCAGCCGGAACTCCCTCCCTTTCATTACTTCGATAAAGGTTCTCTGGCGGTCATTGGACGCTGGGCAGGCGTGGCCAATGCCTTCGGGGTCCACCTCTCAGGCCTAGTTGCCTGGATCGTCTGGGCTTTCATACACCTCACGTACATCGTGACATTCCAGAATCGCCTTTTGGTTTTCATCCAGTGGGCGATTCAGGACTTGACGTTCAGTCGAGGGGCGCGGCTTATCACCGGTGCTGCCCCCACGGATTTTAGTTTCAATAAAGAGGTTGCTGTGAATCCCAGCGCGCCGGAAGTCAAAGCCGAGACAGTTGCCGTGCCGCATTGAGCAGCCGGAGAAAGCAGTGAACCGTATGGTGGCTCTGAGAGCCTCAAAACCGTTCACGCCTTTTAGCGCTCCTCGTGCACGGCTACACCCCTGAGTTCAATCTCGCTAGTTCTGGTAATGTGCTTTTGCGATGCCGAGGCGGCGAATCTTGTTTTGCAGCGTGGTACGCTTCAATCCGAGCCGCTCGGCGGCTCCTCCTCGCCCCGCGATTCGCCCCGCCGCAGCTCGCAATGCGTCGATGATCACGCTGGATTCCGCCTGTCTGAAACTAGAGGGCAAGCTGACAGCGACAACCGTCTCAGAAGCGGTGGGAAGCATTGCAGCCGGGACTTCTAGCTCCTCACCGCGTGTCACGATGACGGCGCGTTCGATAAAGTTCGCCAGCTCCCGAACATTCCCTCTCCACGAATGGTTCGTTAAAACGTCCATGGTCTGCCTTGACACAGACGTGATCTGCTTTCGCATGCGTTGCGACAGCTTCGAAACAAAGTAGTTCACCAGCAGGGGAATGTCCTCGCGCCGTTCCCGAAGCGGCGGGATCTCGATCGGGAATACATTGAAACGGTAGAACAGATCCTCGCGAAACTTCTCCTCCTCAATCATCTCTCCGAGATCACGATGAGTGGCAGCGATCATCCGCACATTCACCTTGATCGTCGACGCACTTCCCAACCGCTCAAATTCCTGCTCCTGAACTGCGCGCAACAATTTCGGCTGCAGCTCCAGGCTGATATCGCCGATCTCATCCAGAAAGAGCGTGCCTCTGTCTGCAAGCTCGAATCGCTCTTTTCTTTGCATCAGAGCCCCGGTGAAGGCTCCCCGCTCATGCCCGAACAGTTCGCTTTCCAGGAGTCCGGAGGGGATGGCGGCGCAGTTCATGCGCACATAGGGACGATCACGGCGGGAGCTCAAATTGTGAATGGCGCGTGCGACCAGCTCTTTCCCGGTTCCCGTCTCACCATGAAGCAGGACAGTGGAATCGGTCGGCGCAACAATGGCCACATTCTCCAGTACTTTTCGGAGGGCTTGGCTCTTGCCAACAATGCCTTCGAAGCAGTCCTCAGAGCTGACCTCTGGTTCGAAATAGAACTGATCGATTTCGAGCCTGCTCACGTCGGGAAAACTGGTCGCTCTGAAGTCTCCGAGATCTGCGAAAGCAACGGCCGCGCTCATACTCTCCTCCTGATGTTTTCAGTTTGTTTGCTGGCTGCAGATGTCAGGCAGTTCGCTTTTGCGCCACTGGAAATTCGAGCACCCGTCCGCGTTGCTGCTGAGGCACCCACTTCGCGGCCTTTCGGAAGCGAACTGGAATGTAGAACTCAATCACGTTTGCCATGTTGGTACTCCTTGTTCAACCTTCCTGGCTTGAACTCGTGAGCCATTGTGCAACCGGTTGGATTTCTGCGAAAGCCTATATCGGGGAAGCTGTAAACTCTTTGGAAGGCAAAGCAGATCCTACTTTTGAGCTAGAGAAACCTAGTCCTTTGGGCTGTTCTTATGGAGGTCAGAGTTCTTCTTGCGAGGTGCGGGTTCGAGGCGCTTCCAGCCATAAAGGCGAGCATCGATGGACCACAGGCCGGGTCCTAACATTGCCAGGGCGGCACCGGCGGTCGCCAACATCAGCCAAAGCGGCTTGTCGCCGGGTAGCATGAGCATCTTCCAGACTTCAATGAGGGCTACCGAGGCTCCGGCGATGGGTGTCCATAAGCCTGCGATTAACAGGATTCCCGCTCCCAGCAAGAGGATGACGGGAATGGTCACATTCATCGGTGGTGGATCGCTCCACAGCGTCACGCCTGCGCCCATGGCCAGAGCGGAACCCGAAACGACGCGCATCAGGAGCAACCCCGTGCCGGGCCAACCGCCGGCGAACGTTGAATAGAGGCGCCGCAAGGACGCACCTTTCCGCACTACATTGCTATTCTCTTTTGTTCTGAAATCGCATCGGAAGCCCAAAAAGAGTTAAACCGTCACTCTTTAGGGTTTGAAGATTTCGGCCAGGACGTTACGTCGGGCAAACTAGAGTTCAATAATGCCGCGCTTCAGCCCGATCATTGCTGCCTGGGTTCGGTCGCTGGCGCCCAATTTAGAAAGGATATTCTTGACTCGTCCCTTGACAGTCTCCTCAGTGATCGAGAGTTGATCGGCGATCTGCTTGTTGGCATTGCCCGCTGCGATCAAGCGGAGCACGTTGATTTCTGCCGGCGTCAGAGCGTCATCGGTCGCATGCTCGGCAATTTCGTACGACGCTTCGGGCGAAAGCGCTTTTTTCCCGGCATGAACCGCCCGGATCGTTTCTGTGAGTTCCTTGTGAATCGTATTTTTGAGTAGGTAACCTCGTGCTCCTGCTTTGAGGGCGCGAAGAATCTGTACATCACCCTTGTAGGTCGTCAATACGATAATTTTCGCATCGGGAAATTCTCCTCGTATCGCAGTGATGGCATCGAGGCCGTTCATCTCCGGCATTTGCAGGTCCATAATCGTGACATCCGGCCGATGCGCACGAAACTGTTGGATCGCCTCGCGCCCGTTCGATGCCTCGGCCACCAGAGTCATGTCGGGCTCCGTACCGAGAAGTACAGATATGCCCTGCCGTACGAGAACATGATCGTCAACTGCAAGAATCCGGATTTGAGCTGACCTCTCACTCACGCTCTATCGGTTCCTTCTCATCTGGTTCTGTCGCGGACCGCTTGCCAAAAAGCCAGAAGGTCCGCGTGGATTTTACGTACGCTCTCGCTCCTGGAATATTGAGCTCGATTTCCGTACCGCCATCCAGTTCAGTCCAGATCGCTAGCTTACCGCCTACGAGTTTCGCTCGTTCCCTGATACCCGGCAAGCCATAATGCCCTTCACGGCCGTCTCCGCTAAGCACGTCGGAGGGAATTCCTTTCCCGTCATCCCGAACGCGGATCCGAAAATACTTTTCGTCGTAACGGATTTCCACTTCGACGTTTTGCGCCGCCGCATGGCGGAAGGCATTGCGCAGCGCCTCTGTCGCAAGCCGGTAGACTTCGTCGCGCAGGATGGGATGCAGATTGCGAGATGCTCCTTCCACAACCACGTTGAAGCTGGGCGAGGGCTCGCCGCTCGCAGCAGAAACGAGTTCTTCCCCAATCGTCCGAATGGCTACCGCCAGATCATTCTTCTCGACCGTCGACATGCGCAAACCTTGCACCGCATCCCGCCCCTCGGCGATCGCTTGAGACGCATGATCCGCAGTATCTTCAAGCACTTTACGAGCGTCAGCCGGACGTGTCGCTAACATGTTGATGCCGGCCTGAAGACTTGGCAAGAGTGCCTGAAAGCTCTGCAAGAGCGTGTCGTGGAGGTCGCGAGCCACCCGTGTGCGTTCGGCTACCCGCTCCTCGAGACGCATATTGAATTCCTGCTGAAGTTGCTGGACACGGAATCGCCAGACCGCCCACAGCAGGAACACAAAAACAGCCGCGCAAACGCCGCGAAACCACGTTGTACCCCACCAGGGAGGAAGGATTCTGAGTTGCAGGGCAACTCCCTGCTCATTCCAAACGCCGCGATTGTTCGATCCCTGGATCCGCAGCGTGTAGTCGCCCGCTGGCAATGTGGTGAAAGTAGCGAGCCTGTGCTGGGCGTCCGCATGGTTCCAGGAATGGTCGAGTGGTTCGAGCATGTATCGGTACTGGTTACGTTGCGGATCCGCATAGCTCAGCGCTGCGAATTCAAAGGAGAACATGTTCTGCGCGTGTGACAGTGTCAGGGACGGCGTGAATGAAATCGAGGTTGCGAGTGTCGAGCCGGGACTGGGAGCCACCGGCAGGTTCCGTAACGAGAATCCGGTTAGGACCACCGGAGGAATGTACGGCTTCTCCACCATCTGCTCCGGCCAAAACGACGTGAGCCCGCTTTTGCTGCCGAAGAACATCTGACCACGCTGGGACCGGTAAGCCGCCGGAAAGCCCTCGAACGCGTTTCCGGCCAAGCCGTCCGCCTCGTAATAGTTGGTGAAGGCCTTCGTGCGTGGGTTGAACTGGGATAAGCCGCCGGCTGTACTAACCCACAGATTCCCAGTGCGATCTTCGAGGATGCCGTTCACCGCGCGGGCGGGCAATCCGTCGCGTTCGTCATACAGTGTGAACTGCTCGTGCTCGCGATCAAAGCGCACCAATCCATTGGCAGTAGCCACCCATAGCACGCCAGAGCTATCGATGGCCAGAAAGCTATCCTCAGCGATTCGCCTCCCCATCTTAACGAGAACAGGCGAGTCTATGCGCCCTGCCGTTCCAGTTGCGACCGCATCGAAGGTATAAGCGGTGAAGCGTTCTGTAGCCGGATCGAAGCGCTCAAGAACGCTGCTGACCAGCCACAGCACTCCGTCCGGATCCTCAACCATCGCCCGCACATCCGTCGGCGACGGATTGCTTTGGTTGCCCTTCCACGAACGGAATCGACCGGATGCCGGGTCCTCACACCGGTTGAGGCCGTTGTCGGTTCCGGCCCAGAGGATACCCTGATGGTCCACCATCAGGGTGTAGACGATATCGTCGCTCAGGCTGTCGGGATCGGCCGGATTATGCCGGAAAGCGGAGAATTTTCCCGTTCGAGGATCATAGCGCTTTAATCCGCCGCCATACGTGCCAAACCACAGGTAGCCGGAGCGATCTTCAACGATCGATGTCGTGTTTGAAAGGTTTGCCGGATCGGTCCCTGGCTTCCTGAAGAAGCTATACTCTCCGCTCTTGCCATCGATCCGCGTCACTCCGAGGGGACTGCCAACCCATATATTGTCCTGCCTATCCGCGTACACGGCCATCACGAACGTTTCTAAGAGGCTCTGCGGATTGTCGGCCTCATGCTTGTAACGCTTAAACGGCAGTGGTTTTCTCTGAAAGTGGTTCAGTCCAGTAGTCCCCATGCCGACCCAGATACTTCCCTCGCGGTCCTCGAATACTGTTTTCGAAAAATCCTCGCTGATGCTGTCCGGATCGAGCGACGAGTGGCGGTATCGGACCGCGCTCCCCCGGTTCCGATCAATTCTCACCAGTCCGCTAACTCTGGTCGCCAACCACAGGTTGCCATCGGTATCTTCGTGGATTGCTTCCGTACCGCTAAGCTGTGTAGCCGTTGCCTTCTGGCTTTCAAACGAATACCGCGTGAGTCTTTTCGTAACTCGATCATAGGAGGCCAGCCCGTTGCCATACGAGTAAACGATCCACAGGACGCCAGCATGGTCCTCAAAAGCCCTGATTGTGCGCGACTCCTCCAGATTCAGCCGAATACGCTCCGTTACTTTCTCCGTTCTTCGGTCGAAGGCTTCCAGACCCACCACGGTGCACACCCACAGCGTGCCTTCCCTGTCTTCGTACGTCGATCTCACCACCGAACTGCCGAGACTATCCGGATCGCTCGGATCGTGGCCATAATGTCGAAAGACACCAGTCGCGGGATCCAATTGATGCAGTCCGCTCGCAGTAGACAGCCACATCATCCCTGCGCGGTCCTGGCTCACGTGTGTAACCGGCCCAAGGACACTGTGCGTACTGTTGCGATCGATCGGGAAGTGGGTAGTAGTTTCCGTCCGCGGATCGAAGCGGTCGAGAGATTCATTGGAGCTGACCCAAATAAACCCTGAGCGGTCCTTAAAGATCGTGTGGATAAAGCCGCCTGCCGGGTAGTTCGGGTGGGCCGCATCACGGGTGAAGGATTTGAACTCGTAGCCGTCGTACCGGTTCAGCACGCCCGTGGTATTGAACCACAAGAACCCCTGGTCGTCCTGAAGGATGCCGCGGACTTGGCCGGGGAACAAGTCGTCCTTGCTGTTCAGGTGAGCAAAGCGGATGTCCTTGCCGTTCCTTACGACGAGTTTCACCAACACCGGTTCCGCTTCGCTTAGAGCACAGACGAACAGAATGAAGCAGAAAATGGCAGCGCCGCTTACGAGTTGGTACGCCGAGCGCGGCGCGAGGGTCACAAACTTGTCTCCTTGCTTAATGTCAAGTACGCGTACAAACCTGATCAGGACGCCTTCGAGAACAATGAAGATCTCGCCACGCCGCCGTTTCCTCTCCGCGGAATGAGAATAACCCCAAGTTCATCCAAACCAATTCGCCGGAGCGACGCTCTCTTCAGAACCGTATGCGAGCAGCGACCTGAACCTGCCGCGGCAAGTTCGCCTGACTGCTGACCACGCCAAAGGCGCTGGTTCCCACCATGCCCCCCGGAGGCGCGAAGGTCGGGTTGTTAAGGAGGTTGAAGCACTCGCCGCGCAGCTCGAAGGTTATCTGCTCCTTGAGCGGAAATTGTTTGAAGATCGAAAAATCAACGGCTCTTAGGCCGTCGCTGCGTACATTGGGCAGCGTGCGCGAACCGTTACCGAAGGTGAACGGCGCCGGTTGCGCAAACGCGGCGGTGTTGAACCACTCAGCGAGCTTGGCGGACGTCGTGCGATGTTCGTGCAGCACGGGATCGCCGACGACGTTGGCGCGCTCGGAGAGATTGTACGCGTTGGCGGTGTTCGCGGCGGTTATGATTAACGGATTCCCGCTGGCTAAAGTGATCAGTCCGTTGATCTGCCAGTTCCCGACGGCTTTCTCCAACCACGTTGGGAGGCGATTGCCGAAGCGACGCCCCACGCCGAACGGGAGGGGCCAAACTAGGCTGCTCACTAGGCGTCGGCTAACGTCCTCGTCGGCAAGGCTTTTTTCAGCCGCCAGGTTGTAGGTATTTTGCGGTGCCGGCGAGTAACCGAAGTTATCCAAGTTCTTCCCTCCGGTGAAAGAGACCGTCAGCAAAGCGCCGCTTCCGAACTGCCCCTGCAATTTGCCCGTGAAGGACTGGTAATTCGTCGACCCGGTTGCGGGTTTGAAATCGATGATGCTCTGGAACTGTGCATACGGACGCAGCAACTGCGAACGCACCACGGTAGGCTGAGAGAGGATACCCGTTTCGATCGCACCGTAAAAAGGATTCGGCACGAGTTGTTGCAGCGCCGTCCCGAGTTGCAACTGTGCTGCCGTTAGCTGATTCAGCTCATAGCCGGTTTCGAAGAGGATCTTGGTGCCCTTGCTCGCAGCATAACCGACTTCTACCTGCCACCTTCTTCCGACGCGGCGCTGGATGGTGGTGTTCCAGTGCTGGACATATCCGACGCGATTGCGCCGATCGATGGCCCCGTCGCGGGTGGCGGTAATGTCGAGTCCGACGCGCGTCAACAAGCCGAGGCTCGAACCGGTGGGCTGATCGAGGCCTTGCGGGAACGCATTCGAGAGATAGTTTAAGGGCGTGATTCCGTCGAGAGAATCAACCCATTTAGATTGGGTTTTCCACCCTAAGCTGCCTGCCGCGCTGCCGACCGCGGTGCCGACCCAGACCGCATAAATCAGGCCGTATCCGGCGCGAATGACCGTGTTCCGATCCAGTGAGTAAGCGGCGCCAAAGCGGGGGCCGAAGTTGTTCCAGTCCGGGTCGAATTGGGTGGAAGAGTCTTTACCGACAAACCTCAGGCCGCCGTGCAGATCGGGCATCGAGGGAACCTGCTGAGCGATCGGGGAGGCAACGTTGAAGTCCCAGTAACTCAGGCGGTTGGACCGTTCGCTCCGAGGCGTTTCATATTCCCAGCGAAGCCCCATTTCGACGCTGAAGCGCGGGGTAATCTTCCACTGGTCCTGAACGAAGAGCGCCGAATAGTGGCTCGAGGTGAAGATGTTTGGAAAGATCTGGACATTTCCCGTGCCGGTGCCGAGGAGGAGGCTCGCGATTCCATCGCCGGCATAGCTGCTGGCGGTGTTAGGGTCCGGACCCTGAGTGTAGGCAGGCCCGAAGCTGAAGGAGCCATTGGTTCCGAGACCGCTGTATTCGTAAGTCTGGATGATGCGGTACTCGCCCCCAGTTTTGAGGTTGTGGCTTTTCCAGACCTTGCTGATGCTTCCCTTCCAGTTGTAGGAGGTGGACGCCTGATTGATGAAGCCAACGCTCGAGCCCAGGGCCGAATAGCCCGAGACATTGATGTTCGGAAACGTGGTCGGCTGGCTCATCTGGGGTCCGAGAGACGGCGGGAAGCCGACGGATGCAGGATTGAACGGGCTGGGATAGGGCTTGGTGTTCAGGGTCCAGCGCACGACGCCAAAGCGAAGATTGCTCGTGAGGGTGGGGCCGTGAATGTGAGTGTAGTCAATGCGGCCGACTTTGGCCGGACCTCTGGAGCCGCCGATGAGGAGACCGTTCGGGTCGGCGATGGTGCCATACAGGTTGGGATTGATGGTCACCGGAGAAAAGGAACTGGCCGCGAAGAAGAGATGATGCTTCTCGTTAGGGGACCAATCCATTTTGCCGTCGAATTCGTCGGAGTCGTATGACTGGGTGCCGGTGGCAAAATAGTTGTTGATGCCGGTGCAGGCATCCCCAGCGCTCGTCGGGAGCGGGTATAGGTTGGCAAGGGTGCTGCCGGCTTTGTCGAAGCGGCTCTTCGGAATAATGGCGTTGTCGAAAGGAGAGCGAATGAAACCCGGACTGTTCGGGTTTGGCCGGGTCGTAGTGGGGTCGTAAAGCTGGACGGGAATACACTGGCCGCCAGCGATCCTGAAGGTATGGCTGAAGTCGCCATTGCGCTGCGCCTGGGTGGGAACAGTATCGGTCCGGGATTGCATGGCGCGCTGTCTTAGACCCTCATAGCTGAAGAAGAAGAAAAGACGGTTGGGCAAAACGGGCCCGCCGAGGGTTCCGCCGAACTGATTACGTTTGAAGCTGGCCAGGGGCACACCGTGAAGGTTAGCGAAGAAATCGTTCGCGTCCATTTTGCTGTTGCGGAGGAACTCGTAGACGGTGCCATGAAACTTGTTCGTACCCGACTTGATAACCGTGCTGATAACGCCACCGCCGGTGCGGCCGAACTCGGCGGAGAACGAGTTGGTTTGGACTTTTAGTTCTTCGACAGCATCGGGCGAGGGATAAACCGTGACGAACTGCTCGGGCAGGGCGCCAGGCATAGTGCTGGTGACACCGTCGATCGAGTAATCGTTGCTCATAGGGCGGCCACCGTTAATGAGGATACGGGCGGTGCCGACGTAGTTGTCGCCGTAGGCGCGCATCGGCACGGTGCCTGGAGAAAGAAAAACAAGCCGGAAGACGTCGCGGGTGTTCAGGGGAAGGTTCTCGAGGCTCCTGCGACCGACGCCGGTGCCGAGAGAACCCGTCTCCGTTTCGAGAGCCACAGCGTCAGCCACCACATCGATGGTTTCAGCCTCGGCACCGACAACAAGCGTCGCGTCAACGCGGTTAACCTGGTTGACGCGCACGTCGATGTCGGTGATCTTGGTGGCTTTGAAACCGGCTTTCTGCGTCAGGATCTCGTAAGTGCCCGGCGGCAATAACGTGGCAGTGTAGTATCCCTCATTGTTGGTTTCCGCAGTTCTAGTGACGCCGGTATTGGTCTGCTTGACGTTAACCTGTACGTTGGGTACAACCGCCCCCGAAGTGTCGGTGATTCTGCCGGTGAGCTGACCGGTAATGACTTGGGCGGGCAGCGCAGGAATGAGAAGCAGTGCAACAAAGGCCACCACCAGGCTAGCCGTTCGCATGCAGGAGCACCGCAGCCCGCACCTTCGCAGATCCCGACGCATGGATCACCTCAGCTGACCCATATATGTAGCTGCGCAGGAGCGAGTATAACTCCGGAATAGCCCCAAGAGCTGCAGAAGAAAATCCGCAAGTGGAGACAAGGCTGGATTCCATGGATGGAGACACATCGGGCACACTCCTCTCGTGTTGAAGCTGCTCCCGTGGCCGCAGGTGCAACGCCAGCGGTTGTCTTTGTGCGGCGACCGATCACAAATTGGGCATCGAATGTGAGGCCCTCGCGGTTCGTGGCTCTGCTCCGGTTCAAGCTGAGATCGTCGCGAGATAATGTCGGTGCTAAGGTGAGGCGGAAGTGAGACCCTGGATGGTCCCCGGCACTTCAAAAATCTGGGTTGAACCCGCCAGTAGAATTCCTGTTTGCGCTGGGACTAGCAACTCCCGGCGGGTGCGCGTTCTGGGAGACCATTGCTCGCAAGGCTGGTGGGCCGTGCACCCTGCACCCCATAGAAAACGTCACGATGTTGAATCTATCGGCCCTCAAAATTTATCCTCGTGTCAATCGTTGGGGAGCCACACTTGACCACCACCTATTCGGTCGATCCCGCTGCACGAATAGTGTTCACCAGTATCTCCGCGCCCCTCACTCTAGGCGACCTCATCGCCCTCAGTGAGGCGCTGCGCAAGGACCCGTCGTTCGATCCTACGTTTGACGAACTCCTGAAA
>Ga0335085_10001258_pt1 | contig 56408 bp, 50 predicted proteins | sample Lox_Sample_45_FD_206712 | JGI IMG/M metagenome (GOLD analysis project Ga0335085, IMG submission 206712) | Soil microbial communities from Loxahatchee National Wildlife Refuge, Florida, United States - Lox_Sample_4.5 | ecosystem: Environmental > Terrestrial > Soil > Wetlands | place: USA...
GCCTGCCTGTCTTCGTGGTCACTCGAGTCGCTGCTTTGTCCGGCAAGACCCACTGTTCATGCTGAGTGCCGTCCTCGTCAAGTGTCTGTCACTTGCTAGAGTTTGACATCACTCTGCCCCACGCAGTCGCCATTTTCAGAGGCTTGCGAGTGGCCCCAGGGTTGCATTTCACAAGGCGCTTTCGCCACCTCCGAGTAGCAGAGCCAACCACTGCGCGACGAAATGAAAACTCGTTACGACTCCACCGCGGGATACAAGGAGCTTAAGAAATGACGCCTGTAGCAGAAATCGAAGAGCCATCGACACTCTCGCTGAGCGCTTATGGAAACGCGAGGTCCACCATTCAAGGATCGCCGCTGAGTTCAGAGGAATTAAGAAAGACCGACGCCTACTGGCGAGCGTGCAAGTACCTCGCGCTCGGCATGATCTACCTGCAGGCCAATCCCTTACTCAAGGAACCTCTGAAGCCCGAGCACATCAAGAACCGGCTGCTGGGGCATTGGGGCTCAAGCCCGGGCCTGGCTTTCATCTACATTCACCTGAACCGTCTGATCAAGAAGTTCGATCTGGACATGATATTTATGGCGGGCCCTGGGCATGGCGCGCCGGGCGTTCTCGGTCCGGGGTATCTCGAGGGAACGTATTCCGAGATCTATTCTGAAAAGAGTGAAGATGAACGCGGCATGCATGAGTTCTTCAAGCAGTTTTCGTTTCCGGGCGGCATCGGCAGCCACTGCACACCGGAGACCCCCGGGTCGATCCACGAAGGCGGCGAGCTGGGATATGTCCTGTCTCACGCCTGCGGCGCGGCGTTCGACAATCCGGATCTGATCGTCTCGGCGGTGGTCGGAGACGGCGAGTCTGAGACTGGGCCGCTGGCCACTTCGTGGCACATCAGCAAGTTCCTGAACCCCATTCGGGACGGAGCAGTGCTCCCCATCCTTCATTTAAACGGTTACAAGATCAACAATCCGACCCTTCTCGCGCGTATCAGCCATGAAGAGCTGGAAGACCTCATGCGCGGCTATGGTTGGACGCCCCACTTTGTTGAGGGATCGGATCCCGAAAGCATGCATCAGGCCATGGCGGCTACGGTGGAACATTGCGTCGCGGAGATTCGCGCCCACCAGCAGGAGTGCCGGACCAGCGGTGTCGCGAAGCGGCCGCGCTGGCCGATGATCGTGCTGCGATCTCCGAAGGGATGGAGCGCGCCACGAGAAGTAGGCGGCCACTACCTGGAAGGGTTTTGGCGCGCCCACCAGGTTCCCCTGACCGACGTAAAGAAGAACCCGGAACAGTTGCGCATCCTCGAGCAGTGGATGCGCGGTCTGAAGCCGGAAGAGTTGTTTGATCGGAGTGGCAAGCTTATTCCCGAGCTCAAGGAACTCGCACCGAGCGGATCCCGCCGCATGAGCGCCAACCCCCATGCCAACGGCGGACAAGTGAAGAGGGCCCTCCGTTTGCCCGATTTCGCCGCCTACGCCGTGAAAGTCGATCAGCCGGGAACCGTGGAAGTCGAGAACGTCCCGCCCATGGGCAACTTCCTTCGCGACGTAATGAAGGAAAACCTGAACAACTTTCGCGTGTTCGGACCGGACGAAACCACTTCGAACAAGCTACAGGCTGTCTATGAGGCGTCAAAGAAGTTCTGGATCGCCGACTACTTCCCCGAAGATGCGGACGGCGGCGAACTGGCGACCGACGGTCGCGTCATCGAGATGCTGAGCGAGCACACCATGGAAGGCATGCTCGAAGGCTACCTCCTTACCGGACGAAATGGTTTCTTCTCCTCCTATGAAGCTTTCGTCCACGTGATCGACTCGATGTTCAACCAGCATGCGAAGTGGCTCTCGATCTGCAATCACCTCTCCTGGCGGCAGAAGATCGCTTCGCTTAACCTTCTCATCACGTCAACGGTCTGGCGGCAAGATCATAACGGCTTCACGCACCAGGATCCGGGATTCCTCGACGTTGTGCTAAACAAGAGCGCAGAGGTCACGCGCATTTATCTTCCGCCCGACGCCAACTGCCTGTTGTCGGTTGCCGACCATTGCCTCAGAAGCGAGAACTATATCAATGTGATCGTTTCCGACAAGCAGTTGCACCTGCAGTACCTGAATATGAACGCGGCCATCGAGCACTGTACGAAAGGCATCGGCATCTGGGACTGGGCGAGCAACGACCAGGGGGTTGAACCCGATGTCGTGATGGCCTCGGCCGGCGACATACCGACGCAGGAGGCCCTGGCCGCGACGGTGCTGCTCCGGGAAGAGTTCCCCGATATCAAGATCCGTTTCGTTAACGTGGTGGATCTTTTCAAACTCGAGCCCAGCAAGAACCATCCGCATGGGCTGACCGATCGGGACTTTGATTCCCTCTTCACGACTGACAAGCCGATCATTTTCAACTTCCACGGTTATCCCTACCTGATTCATCGACTGGCCTACGCTCGCACGAACCGGAACTTGCACGTGCGTGGCTACAAGGAAAAAGGCAACATCAACACCCCGATGGAACTGGCGATGAACAATGAAACAGATCGCTATACGCTCGCGATCGACGCCATCGACCGGATACCGAGGCTCCAGAAGATCGGGGGACACGCCAAGGAAAAGTTCCGGAACAAGCAAATCGAATGCCGGGCCTATGCCTACAAGAACGGCATCGATGCGCCCGAGATTACCGGATGGAGGTGGCCGCACCGCTCCGAGTGACTGGAGTGGGCGTGAGCGGGTGGCCGGCTCCCTCGAACCGGCCACCACAATTTCTTGTTTACAACAGCGGCCTGCTAGCGAACAGCAGCGCGAAAGGATATTGAATGGGCGTAGCAACCACACCTCCTCCCCTGACCCCGGTGGAGCAAAACATGGATCTGGTCAGCATCAACACCATCCGCACTTTGTCCATCGACGCAATCCAGGCCGCGAATTCAGGACATCCGGGAACTCCCATGGGTATGGCGCCTGTGGCTTATACCCTCTGGCAAGAGTTCCTTCGCTTCGACCCGCAGGATCCCGTGTGGCCCAACCGGGACCGTTTTGTGCTTTCGGCCGGGCACGCGTCCATGCTGCTCTATTCCCTGCTGCATTTGACCGAAGTCCGCGCTGTCAGCAAGGACTACGAAACTCTCGGTGAGCCGTCAGTGCCACTCGATGCGATCAAGTCGTTTCGCCAACTCGACAGCCGCTGCCCGGGGCATCCGGAATACCGCTGGACATCGGGCGTGGAAACCACGACGGGGCCGCTCGGTCAGGGTCTCGCCACCAGCGTCGGTATGGCCACCGCGAGAGAATGGCTGGCAGCGCGCTACAACAAGGCAGTTCCGGGTTTCGAGAACCTCTTTGACTTCAATGTCTACGCGCTCTGCGGAGATGGATGCATGATGGAAGGCATCTCGAGCGAGGCCGCTTCGCTCGCCGGACACCTGCGCCTTTCGAATCTCTGCTGGATTTACGACAACAACCACATCACGATCGAAGGCAACACTTCCCTTGCTTTTACCGAAGACGTGGCCACACGATTCTTCGGCTATGGCTGGAACGTAACGCGAGTCAGCGACGCCAATGACCTCGAGATGCTGAGGCGTGCGTTCCAGCATTTTCAGAACACGAAGGATCGCCCTACGCTCATCATCGTGGACAGCCATATCGGTTACGGCGCGCCTCACAAGCAAGACACCAGCGCCGCCCACGGCGAACCATTGGGCGAAGACGAAATCCGGCTCGCCAAACGGAACTACGGGTGGCCCGAAGACAAGAAGTTCTACGTGCCGGACGGCGTTTACGACCACTTCCGGCAAGGCATTGGGAGGCGCGGCAAAGAGCTGCGCAACACCTGGTTCGAGCGAATCGTCGAGTATCGCGAGCACTACCCAGACCTCGCCGAGGAACTCTTCCGCATGCAACACCGTCAACTTCCGGAAGGCTGGGACCGAGACTTGCCCTACTTCCCTGCGGACCCGAAAGGCCTTGCCACGCGCGAGTCTTCTGCCAAAGTGCTGAATGCGGCCGCCAAGAACATTCCCTGGTTCATTGGAGGATCGGCAGATCTCGCTCCATCCACTAAAACCCGCTTGATCTTTGAAGGGGCCGGCGACTTTTCCGCAGAGAGCTACGCCGGACGCAATTTTCACTTCGGGATCCGCGAACACGCGATGGGTGCCATTCTCAATGGAATGAGTCTCGTAAAATTGCGCCCGTACGGATCGGGATTCTTCATCTTCGTAGACTACATGCGGGAACCCATGCGCCTAGCTGCCTTAATGGAGCTCCCTGTCATCTACGTCTTCACTCACGACTCAATCGGAGTTGGCGAGGATGGCCCCACGCACCAACCCATTGAGCAACTCGCCCACATGCGCGCCATGCCCGGCCTAATCATGATCCGTCCCGCGGACGCCAATGAGGTGACCGAGGCTTGGAAGGTCATTCTGCAACTGCATCACGAGCCAGCGGTGCTGGTACTCACCCGCCAGGCCGTGCCCACCATCGATCGGACAAAATACGCCCCTGCGTCCGGCTTGACTCGCGGCGCCTACATTCTCGCCGACTCCCCCGGCGGAGACCCTGAGGTCATCCTCATCGGTACCGGCAGCGAAGTTGCGCTCTGCCTGGAAGCGTACGAGCAATTGACCAAGGAAGGCATCCGGGCGCGAGTCGTCAGCATGCCTTCGTGGGAGATATTTGACGATCAGGACAAGAACTACCGGGAAGCCGTTCTGCCACCAGGCGTGAAGGCGCGTGTGTCGGTGGAAGAGGCCTCCGATTTCGGCTGGAGCAAATACACGGGTTCCGAGGGGTACAACATTTGCATCGAATCCTTTGGTGCCTCGGCTCCTCTCAAACAGTTGTTGAAGAAGTTCGGCATTAGCGCACAGCACATTGTGGCCGCCGCTAAGAGCCAGATTGCGCAGCACGGGAGCACGAAATGAAAGTAGCTATTGGCTCCGATCACGGCGGATTCGAAATGAAGCAGCAGCTAGCGAAGTTGCTGGCTGCGGACGGCCACGAGGTCGTCGACTTTGGCAACGATGTTTACGACAACAACGACGATTACCCCGACTTCGCGATTCCGCTTGCCCGCGCTGTGGCACGGGGAGATGTGGAACGCGGCGTTCTGGTGTGCGGCAGCGGAGTCGGTGCTTCGGTGGCTGCCAACAAGATTGTCGGTGTTCGCGCCGCGCTGTGCCACGATGACTTTTCGGCGCGTCAGGGAGTAGAAGACGACAACATGAACATCATCTGCTTCGGAGGCCGCACGACCGGTATCGCAGTCGCCTGGGACTGCACGAAGAACTTCCTCGGCGCCAGGTTCAGCGGTGCAGACCGCCATCGCCGTCGGCTGGCCAAGGTTACGCAACTCGATGCCAACAGAAGTCCCCATGCGGACGATCGCAAGGAGTTCCAGGCCGTTGGTCCTGAATAGAATTAGGAGAACACAATGACGTTATTTGAGTCTTTGAAGAAATACACGACCGTTGTAGCGGACACGGGTGATATCGAAGCCATCGCCAAACACCGGCCGCAAGATGCCACCACCAATCCTTCCCTTCTATATCACGCCGCCCAGATGCCTGCTTACCGCCACCTGACGGAAGAGGCCACGGAACTGGCCCTGGAACGCGGCGGCCGCCACGAAGAAATGGCGGCAGAGTTCATCGATCAGCTTTTCGTCCTGTTTGGATGCGAGATCCTCAAAGTGGTTCCGGGCCGCGTGTCCACAGAGGTCGCCGCCAGCCTGAGCTTTGACACCACGGCGACGATCGCCAAGGGCCGCAAGCTCATTTCGCTCTATGAGAGGCAGGGCGTCCCGCGAGAACGCATCCTGATCAAGATCGCCAGCACCTGGGAGGGCATTCGGGCCGCCGAAATTCTGGAAAAAGAAGGCATCCATTGCAATCTGACTCTCCTGTTCAGCTTCGCCCAAGCCGTCGCGTGTGCCGAGGCTGGAGTCACCTTAATTTCGCCTTTCGTGGGCCGTATTTACGACTGGTATAAGAAGGAGAAGGGCGGCGCCGAGATTCCCGCAGACCAGGACCCGGGCGTTGCGTCTGTCACTCGAATCTACAACTACTACAAGAAATACGGCTATAAGACGCAGGTGATGGGCGCCAGTTTCCGGAATGTGAACCAGATTGTTCGGCTGGCCGGATGCGACTTGCTCACCATCAGTCCGGACCTGCTTGACAAGCTCGAGCAGACCGAGGGAACGCTGGATCGTAAGCTCGATCCGGCAATCGCGAAAGCCAGCAAGGAAGAACGCCTCCACCTGGATGAGAAGACATTCCGCTGGATGCACAATGAAGACGCAATGGCGACAGAGAAACTGGCAGAGGGGATCCGCAAGTTCAACAGCGATGCCCGCCACCTGGAAGAGTACGCACTCTCCCAGGTCGCCGAAAAAGTCGGGTGACTACTAGCCCCAGCGAAGCGTGCGGCTCAGCCAATTGAGCCGCACCGCATCGTGCCAAAGGATCGGTGTTCGTCCGCTTCACAACTGCAGCTGAGATATTTCACTACGGATATTCGCAAAGGAGAATTAGGTGAGTGCTAGTCGAGCAGTTCTCTGGGACATGGATGGAACATTAATTGATTCGGAGGAGTTCCACTGGATTTCCTGGCGGGACACGCTGGCCAATGAGGGCATCACCATCACACGTGAGCAGTTTCTCGCGTCATTCGGTCAGCGCAATGACTCCATCATCCCCCGGTGGCTGGGAGCGGCTGCGACTCCCGAGCGCATCGAAAGAATTTCCAGGGCCAAAGAGGAACAATACCGTGATCTGGTTCGCATAGAGGGAATGTCTCCTGAGCCCGGAGTCGCAACTTGGTTACACCGGCTTCACAAAGAGGGATGGCTACAGGCCATTGCCTCGGCGGCGCCGCGCGCGAATATCGATGCCGTTCTGGAGGCGCTGTCAGCGACTCATATCTTTCAAGGCATCGTCTCGGCTGACGACGTGCACCGGGGCAAACCGGATCCAGAAGTGTATCTGATGGCTGCCTCCCGCGTTGGGGTGCCGCCCGACAAGTGCATTGTGGTGGAGGACGCCGTTGCCGGTGTCCAGGGAGCGCGGAGCGCCGGCATGAAGAGCATCGGGGTTAGTCACAACGGCAAGCAACTGCCTGCTGACGTTGTCGTGCAGTCACTGGATCTCTTGAGCCCGGATACATTCGAAAGGTTGCTGGAGGATTAACGCCTCTCCGCGCCAATCGGGTAGCTCCTCTCTGCATCCGCCTGGAAGTGGGCCGCGACACATTTGCCATGGGAACTCCGGTAGAACCTGGTATTGACGAGTATCTGCGTAAGAGGCTGATGCCAGTAGAAGGCGCGATACCCCATCTGGCCAGAACCGACATTTATGGCAATTCCATTCCAGCGGGAAGTGTAGGCGGCGATCTCTTCGAGTACGTGAACTTCCAGCAACGCTACAACATCGACGCACGTATCGCGACCTCTCTCCGGTTGTCCAGGGAGTATCTGGAACTGCTTCCTGAGGGCCAGATTCCGCGAAACTCCGTGGACCAGCATGTGCAATGGCTCCGGTCGAAATCTAACGGTAGCGATGTGCGCGAGGCGGACTACAGGTGGGCGAAAAGCTCAGACCAACTCCAAGTCGCCGATAATTTGCACGAGCTCTACACGACTGCCGGAGTCCTCCTGGTGGATGCGCAGGGCCATGGCATCATCTCGGCGAAGATAGCCTCGACCGTGCACGACACCTTCCATGCTTGTATGCTCGCCGAACTCGATCGGTACGGAAAGACGACCGCGAGGTTGTTCGAAGAAATCAATCTCCGGCTGGCGCAGTCGGTCACGGCCCGAAATGCTTTGGGCCGGGACACGCATGAGGATGCACGCGAAATCGCGACCATGCTTTACGGCGAACTGCGCCCCGAGGGACATTTTCGCTTTGTAAATTTTGGCAGTCCGCCGCCGTTAGTGTATTCGGCGGAGCGTAAGCGCTTCGTACCGGTGCATACCAATCATCTCGTGCAATTCCCTGCGCTCGGACTGGAAATTCCCGAGGATCATCCTGATCGCAACAAGTATTTTGCAATGGCGACCAGGCCCCGGCAGATCAACTCCTCGGATGTGGCGGAGATCAAGTCGATGAACCCGGGCGACATCGTTTTTCTGTACTCTGACGGCGTGTATGACGGTAGCGATGAGGAGGATCGTCGGCGGCTCGAAGGCATTGTTCGTGATCATCAACAAAGCTCAGCAAAGGAGATTTGTAATTCGATCCTGGACTATGCCTTAAAGCGCGACGAATACTATCGAAAGATCGGCGAAGACGACCGCATTGACGATAAGACCGTGTTCATCATCAAGCACAGCTAGAACCTGACTTGCCGGGACGAAGGTCATCCGGCCGCGTCGCCTGTTTTCGCCACTGAGTTGGGCCGCCGCGAGTCTTCACAAGGAAGGGCGCGTCCTGCCCGATGCTCGAAGCTCTTGGCCGGTTTGCCTTATCACCGGACACGTCTCCATGAATCAGGGCTGCGCAGGATATGCGTGACAATCGACAGCCCAGCACCGATAGCACCAGCGGTGAAGATTACGCGTAGCGCAAATTCCATCGTAGTCACGGCGAGCTTGCCGGGATTGTCAGGGTGTGAAGCAGTCAACGCGAACAAACCGAAAATTGCCTGAGCGGCGAAGAAACCGGGAACCATTGGAATGCATCCAGCGACCGCCAGAGCATTGTTGGCGATCCCCAAACGGGCACGCAGTAATCGCCCACCGCAACCCACGGCCGCCGCAGCAGCAAACGTGGCAGCCTCAAGGCTCCAACCTGCGTCCTGTCCAAGCGTGCGGGTTGCTAGTGCCAGGGCCCCGCTGGCGGCGCACCACGGAAGGTCGCGCCAGCCGAAATTGAACAAAACGCCGAAGCCGCTCGCCGCCACAGCACCGAAAAGGGCCTGGTGAAGTACATGCAGCAGATCGACGGTCATGGCTGCACCCCCAGGAGCACTTGGGCAAGCAAGACCCCAATCGCGATGAACGTCAGCAGCATAATGACGCAGACACCTCGTGCAGTACCCAAAGTCGGGTGTCCCTCCATGATGTCGGACTGGGCGTTAAACGCGGGTACTCCGGGCACCAGCATCAGGACCGAGGCGACCATCGCCACATTGACCGTAGCGCTGCCCGCCCCACCGGCTCCCAATCCGGCCAAGCTCGATGATAGTAGGGCGACACCCGCAGCGATCACGAAAACATTCACGAGGCGGCGCAGCATGACCTGACGAACAGCTTGGCCGATGGCTCCGGCCGCAGCGACAGGAAGAAAAGCCGGCCAATCGAGACCCAGCAGCCGTCCGAACGCGGCGCACGCGATGCCAGATGCCAAAGCGACCAGCCACGGAGCAAAACGCGGTGTGTCGCCCTTCAAACCTGTGGCTTTCGCCAGCGCCTCGGATGGCGTCAGGTTACCCTGCTGAATGCGGCGGACCAAATCGCGGAGTGCGTGGTTGAGTCGGTGATCCACCCCATGGGGTCCCACCTCCATCGTTCGCGTGATCGTACTGGCGTCTCTACTCACCGTGATGTCGACGGAGGCATAGCCCGAGCGTAAGTCAACATGATCGGCGCCAAAACCATGCGCCACAATGGAACAGTCTTCATGGACAACCTCGGCACGGGCACCCGACTCCATCAATAGTCGCCCGATGAGCAGAGTCGTCTTCGCGATCTGCTCAAGTTCCGGATCGTTGAGCGGTACCGGAACGGTGACTTTTGTGCTATCGACAATGTTCACTGCTTGCCTCGTGCCGTAGTGCTGGAAATCGCGATCCTTCGATCGACACTCGCCTGCCGTTTCGTTAGCCTCGCTCGCAGCGTTATCATCTGTCTTCTGCCTCCGGCCATAGCACCGCCAATATCAGCGCAACACCAATTCCGATGGACACTTCGGCGAAACGATGAAGCGCGACTTGCCAGGCAGGAGCTGGCCGCGGCAATAACACCACGATTGCCAGTGCGATACCCCCAAATCGATATGCGCTTCGTTCTAAGTGTGCTGCGGCGCAAAGCAGCCCCAGGACGAACACACTCATGGCAAATACCAATAGCGTATGCCCGAGGTAGGTCGCCACAATCGCCCCAACTGCCGCTCCCAGAGCCGTTCCGAAGAAACGCTGCGAGGACACAGCGAATGCGGCGCCCAGCGAAGATTGCGTGATCACAATGGTTGTAATCGGCGCCCAATACGTTTCGGGCAGCGAGAAGAATCGCGCGACCATGAGGGAGGCAACAGTCGCCACGGCCGTCCGCATGGAATGCACTAACACCGGCAATATCCTCGACCTTGACACATCTCTCGCAAATGCCAACTCAAACATGTCTGTTTTCTCAACGCTCCCGTAGCCCATCCCGGGTCGCGGGTCTAATTCCTAAGTGACCATCATCAGCGCCAGCAGCAACGGAAGATAGAAGATGGACGCAACCAGGAGCCGTCGCGCCGTCGCGCCAGATCTGTGAAGAACGAATTGCATTCCACAATAGAGAAAGCTCACACTCAACAGGCAAGCCCCTAATAGATAGAGCAGACCGGAGTCACAGAAGACAGTTGGCAGCAGAGCGGCTGGAACCAAAAACAGCAGAGGCAGGATGGTCTGCAAAGTTACAAAGCGATCTCTCGACTGGCCGCGCGGCAGAACAAGATAGCCGGCTCGATCGTAGTCTTCCCGATACATCCAGGCGATCGCCATGAAGTGCGGGAACTGCCAGAGGAACAAAATGAGGTAAAGAACCCAAGCTGCCGAAGCCAGCCTGCCGCTTGCTGCGGCCGATCCAATCAGGGGAGGCACTGCGCCCGGAATGGCGCCCACCAGCGTGCTGAGGGGCGTGATTCGTTTTAGTGGAGTGTACACGAACAAGTAGCTAGCCAGCGTTGCGACGGCAAGCAGGCTGGCCAGGAAGTTCGTGGTCGCCGCTAAATAGCCAGCGCCCGCCAACAAGAGGGTAATACCGAACCACAGCGCGCTTGACGGCTCCATTCGTGCGGCCGCCAACGGGCGCCTTGCGGTCCGGTGCATCTGGGCATCAAAGCGCCGCTCTATGTATTGATTGAGAGTGCCGGTGCCGCTCGCCACGAGGAGCGTGCCTAACAACGTGTGGATCAGCGGCAAGAATGGAAATTCGTGAGGTCCGGATGGACGCCCGAGATAGAAACCGGCAAAGGTTGCGATGGCGATCAGGAAGTTGATTTCCGGCTTGGTGAGCGCCCAATAGTCAGGGAGAGGAGTGGATGCGGTAAAACGACGGCCTTCCATGGTTGGCGCATCAAGCACAATAACCAGAGGCTTGCCGGACATTTAGACAACCTCCAAACTCTGCCGAGTAGTCTGTGGCGCCGGGTTGAGGCGGGGTTCCGATTTCACGGGCCTGCATTGGCGCGAGCTCTGAGGCGAAAGCAACCGCGCCGCGACAATTGCTCCGGCGGTCAGATAGACGACGGTGACGCACGTCCACATCAAAGCGCCGGCACACTGTTGATCTTCGAGAGCGGAAAACCCAAGCGGGCGCGGGGACGAGAGATAAACCGGGTAGACCACACGGTCGCAAAAGACAAGAAATCCAGAAAGAATATCGCACGGCAAGGTGGCGAGAAAAAGATACAAAATGATTGACCACTCTGACCCATTCGAGCCGGTCGGCCATGGCCGGATAACTGGCCACCAGAAGAGAGTCCCAGACATCAGAAACGATGCCTGCTCAATTCCATGCCACACTTCCGATCGCAGCCCGAGCGCAAACAACGACGGAATGTGCCATCCCATGAGCGTGCCGGTGGCTGCAAGCCAGCAGACTGTGGGATTTGCCAGCGACTTCCCAAGCCACTTCATTAGCGACCAACCGGAAATTGAAGCGATGAAAGCTCCGACGAAGCGCTGCGGTAAACCATGCGCCAGTGGCTGCATTGGTGCCCCAAGCCAGATCAAGGGAGGAGCCAGCGTCATGAGCAGCAAATGCTGGACCATGTGGATGGTCAGGAGTTTGTGGTCGAGGACCGCCATCGGGGTAGCCACCGCAAGCCAGATGAAGAACAGGCCCAGGAAAAAACTGGCGGCGCGCCAGCCGCCAATGCTGTCGAGGTGAGCCCTGCGAATACGGACCGATCCCCGCACGTAGATCCACGCCGCCACAATCAGGGCCGCGGACACCAAAAATGATTCGGAAACGGCGTGATGAGTGTGTGGCATCGATTGATCCTATTGCTGCCTGCCGGGAGCTTTCTGGCTGCTATCGCGAAGTACAATCTCGCGTGACGCGTCGCGCGCAGGAGCTTGCCCTTGGGGATGCAACGTTTCCAGAAATGCCACGAGGGCCGTGGTCTCCGCAGGATTCAGGTTGTTTCCATAGGCGGGCATGTTGCCGCCTCCTTGAATCACCTGCCGGATGAGCTGGTCTTGTGTCAGTCGAACTGCGACACTGTCCAGAGCCGGGCCCCTCTGTCCTCCAGTATTGCCAAGGGAGTGGCAGTTGCGGCACTGCTTGACCTGAAACACCAGCGCCCCCTGTCGTTGCAGTGCAGTTGTGCCATGCACGAAGTGGTCCGGAACAGGATCACCGCTCCACGCATTCATGTGCGGACTCCACGGCGCGAACTGCGCGAGCCGGGTAAAGGTCCCCAGGGTGATGGCAATCAGCAGCACGGTGAGAACCGCGATCGGCCGGCGCTTCCAGCTTTTTTCTCCTTCTCCGGAAAGAAACGGCAAGAGGATCAGCCCGAGAATAACCAAGGCAGGACCGATGAGAAGAAAGGGCGTCTCCATCGAGGGAGGAAGCAGTGACAGCAAGGCGTAAAGCCATAGAAAAAAGTAGTCCGGCTTGGGAGCGGTCTGGATAATCGTCGGATCGGGCTGGCCGGTCGGCCCAAATGGACCGAAGTAAAAAGCGCACGCGGCGATAGCGAGGATGATAAACGCCGCGAAGAACAGATCTTTCCAAACTGCATACGGGACGAACGGCGCACCGTCTTGCTTCGTCAGCGCGTGATATTCACGTTCATAGGTGGCTCGCTTTACGACGCGTCCGGGCATTGGCCATTCGTTGATGCCCAGCTTTAGCACCATCAATAGGTGAAGGGCCACGAACCCAATCAGCAGTCCGGGAATGACGAACACGTGCAAAGCGAAAAATCGCGAGAGGGTTGCGCCAGCGATGATCGGCCCGCCCAACAACAACTTCACCACCGCGGGACCGACGATGGGAACGCGGCTCGAGATCGACGCCCCGATCCCGAGTCCCCAATAGGCATCCTGATCGAAACGCAGCACCTGCCCGGTAAACGCCATACCCAGAGTCATCAGTAAGAGGAAAACGCCGATGATCCAGGTGAGTTCCCGCGGGAACTTGTACGCCCCAAAGAGGAAAACCTGGACCATATGGATGAGAACGATCGCCACCATGAAGTTGGAGCCCCAGCCGTGCACCGCGCGGATGAACCAGCCGAGCGCCACCTGATGATTCAGCGCCTGCAGGCTGCTCCATGCCTCGCCGGCCGACGGCACGTAAATCAAAGCCAGCAGAATTCCGGTCACCAGCTGGAGGAGGAAAACGGTGAGCGCCGCGCTGCCAAACACGTAGAACCAGCTCGCCGTGTTCCGTGGCACGGGATGTTCTGCGGCTTCGCGAATCGGCGCTGCGAGCTGCAGGCGATGGTCAAACCAGTCGCCAATTTGGGTGATCAGGCGCATGGCGGCTTCCTTGTAGTGAGGGAGGCAATGGGACCCCCCGGCGTTGGCAACTCCCCAGCCTCAATGGTCAGCAGACCGTTTTGAACCTTGTATGGATACTCGAAGAGCCCGCGCTCCGGCGGCCCGGAGGCGCGCGAACCGTCGCGGTAGTAAGCTCCACCGTGACACGGACACATGAAAAGACCGGACTGCTGAAACCACCGGACCGGGCAGCCCAGATGCGCGCAATTGATCGCAAAGACCTGGAAGTGATCGCCTGCAACACGCCGCACCCAGCAGGCAGTGTCCACGGTCTTGCCATCCGTGGGCATCACGTTTGGATTCCGAAAAGTGGCCAGCCGTGTCTCGCCCTCGGGAAACTCGTCAATGCGACCGACTGGCACCCATGAGAGGTAGGCGTTCGCGCGCCCGCGCGTAACCGAAGAAAGAAGAAATCGCACAATCGGCACCGCCACGACCATGGCCGCGAATCCATTGAAAAGGATTCCCAGCTTCATGAAAAACCCACGGCGGGAAATCGTAACGTCACTCGTCGAGGCAACGACAGGTTCAGTCGACATAATCTGGACTCCTAGTGCTGCGCAAAGTTCGAAACGGAATAAGGTTGCCCTGGGTTCTGCGCGCGGAGTGACGCCAGCCAGGCAACGACATCCGTGATTTCCTGGTCTGTCATCGGCTTTCCCGGAACGTTTCCGCGCCAGTCGGGTGCGCCCAATTCAGGCCGACCAGCGATGACGATCGTCCGCAGTCCCTGATCGCTGACGAGAGCGAGGAATGAATCATTGGTGATGGCGCTGCCCTTTGGTCCACCCTGACCTCCTGCCCCGTGGCAGGATGCGCAATACCTTCCGTAAACTTCTTCACCATTCGCGGCGTTACCCGTAGTATTTGCCGCATAGGAAGGTGGATTGCTTCCGTCGAGAATGCCCTTGCGCCCCCAACGTGAAAATATTCCCCTCGTAATCACATCAATCTGTTGATCCGTCAGCATTCCACCCGCGCTTTGAGCGAAAGCTGGCATCGAGGTCCCATGTGCGCCTTTAGCGATGACTTTGCGCAGGGACGCTTCATCCACAATGGCGAGATAAACGCGATCCGCAAGGGCAATCGCAGCTCCTCCTCGCCCTTGCGCGCCGTGGCAGCCCGCGCAGTTTTGTGAGTAGAGAGTGGCAAATTCCAAAACCTGGCTCGGCGCAACAGGCTCCGCATCCTTTTGAGGTTGGCCAGGCGGACGAGAGCTACAACCCGAGAGCAGCAGGCTCAGCACCGCGGGACCACATAGACAGCGAAATCGGTTCACGGGCGCTTCTCTCCTTCTCGTGGCGGAGTAATTCCCGGAGCCTCGATCCCAGCTCGTATGGCGAATGACACATTCTCGCGAGTCAGCATTGGCAACTCGCGCACCACGACGAAACCTGCCACGATTCCAAAGGCCACCTGCGACGCAATAAACCAGGGCCAGTCAATATGGCTCGCTAGTAACGGATTGAGCAGGCCCAAAAATGTGTACAGCAGCCCCGACCACAGGACCGGGCCAATCAGCCCTCCCAGCACGATCGGGCGGTGCGCGAACATGGGGAGCATCGCACCATAGAGCAAACCAACCAGCGCAGACACGATGATGTGCAGGGCCAGGGCAATCGCGAAGCTGTCCGCGTGGAAGGAATACAGCTGTGTGGGCCCGAGCTTCAGCGACTCGGCGTAGACGACTGCCGCAAGCAGATTGACCGGGTACCAGATACTTCCGGCCTTCAACACACCGTAGGCACACGCCAGCACCGCCATCGCTACGCTCCCCGCCAGTCCGCCCTTCACGCCCGCCGATACTGGATAAGTCTTCACCGGGAGCCAGGCTCGCACAGGATGTGCAATCGGAAGCAGCTCAACGATCCGGCGATCGGTAGTTATACGAATGTCCTCGGTAACCACGGGCACAACCTCTTGGTGCTCGTGAGGGAAGACTTCGCGAAACCAGCCAATGCAGCCGGCTAGAGAAAGCGCAGCGCCAAGTACGCTGACCGACAGGCTCGTTACGAGGCCCGCAAATAGTAAGGTGAAGCCAAAAGCCAAGACAAAGGGCCATGCTGTCGGCGCGGGAACCTCAATCTCGCGCGGAGTCCGAAGGCTTTCGCTCATTTGCTCTGTTGTCAGCAACGTTGCCATCTCTGCTCCTCAGCGCCCCAGAAGGTAAACCACGGTGAAAACCACGACCCACACGGCATCGACAAAGTGCCAGTACATCGAGAGGACTTCCACGCGACCGGATTGTTCCACGCGCACGCGGCCAGCCAGTGCGAAAATGGCGCCAATCAAAAGCATGACCAGACCTGCGGTGACGTGAAACGCATGAAGGCCGACAAGAGAGTAATAGGTAGTCCCAAAGAGGTTCGTCGAGATCGTCAGCCCGTGTTCGTAGATCAGCCTGTGCCATTCCTTACCGGTGCCGTACAGAAAAGTGGCGCCCAAACAGATGGTGAGCAGCCAGAAGCCGAGAAACCCGCCCACTCTGTCGCGTGCAAGCGACTTCGCAGCAAAATGAATCGTCAAGCTACTCGATAATAGGCAGATCGTGTAGAAGATCGGCGTTTCGAGCACTTCGCGCGGAGTCGGTCCGGTGGGGCTTTTCCCCACATAGAACAGATAAGCAACGACAAAGATCGTGAAGATCGCCGACTCGGCAATAATCAGGCCGGCCATCGCGACTTTGCCGCGATAAGGAAGGCTCCAGGTCAACGGTGCCTGTGGAAACGGATTTGCCAAAGCGCTCATTGCTTTCTTCCTTTACTCATAGCAGCGTCTTCACTCATAACGGCTGTCTGGATCTTCGGGATGCTTCAGATCCCACAACGGCCGCCGACTCGCGACCACAGGGATGGAAGCGAAGTTATACGCAGGTGGTGGCGAGCTTGTGGACCATTCCAGCGTCCATGCGTCCCAGGGATCATTGCCCGCCTTGGCGCCCTTGAAATAAGAAATAACCATGTTTGCCACAAACAGCAGGGTGCCAATCGCCTGAATGAACGCGCCGATGCTGACCAGCAGGTTCAAAGTATCCCAACCCCGCCCGGGCTCGTAGGTGTAGATTCGGCGCGGCATTCCCAATAGTCCAGGAATGTGCATGAGGTCGAATGTGAGATGGAAGCCGATAAGGAACAGCCAGAAGTGCCACTTGCCGAGGGTTTCGTTCAACATTCTTCCCGTGATTTTTGGGTACCAGTAATAGATCGCAGCGAAGACGGCAAACAGAACCCCACCGACGAGTGTGTAATGAAAGTGTGCGACAACGAAATACGACAAGCTCAGCTGCCAATCGAAGGGCGCAGCGGCCAGCATGATGCCGGTGAGACCGGCGATCAGGAATTGGAATAGAAATCCGATGCAGAAAATCATCGGCGTCTTGAACTGGATTTTCCCTCCCCACATCGTGCCGAGCCAGTTGAAGATCTTAATTCCCGTAGGAACACCGACGGCCATGGTGGTGATGGTGAAAAAGCTGTTCGCGTACGAGTTCATTCCGACCGTGAACATGTGGTGCGCCCACACGCTCATGCTCACAAAGCCAATGCAGACCGTGGCCGCGACCATGACCGGATATCCAAAAATCGGTTTCCGGGAGAACACAGGGATGATTTCCGACATGAACGCGAAGCAGGGAATGATCAGTACGTACACCTCGGGATGGCCGAAGATCCAAAAGAAGTGCATCCACAGCACGGCCGAGCCACCAGCCTGCGCATCGAAAAAATGGCCGCCCAGATAGCGATCTACAAGCAACATGATCTGGGCCGCGGATAGGGGAGTGATCGTGAGTAGGACCATTCCCGACATCACCAGGTTGAGCCAAGCCAGCAGAGGCATGCGGCTCAGTTTCATGCCCGGGCAGCGGAGGCACAGAATTGTCGCGATGATATTGATTGCCGTTCCAATGCTTCCAAAACCGGAAACCAGCAGCGCCAGCGTCCAATAATCCGAGCTGTGGCCTGGGGAAAAGGCCCGTGCGGTTAGCGGTGCATACGCCCACCATCCTACGTCCGGCGCGTTGCCTGCGCCGTAGAGCCCATTTGCGCCCACCAGGCTGAAGTAAAGGAGAAATCCACCCAGCGCCGAAAGCCAGAAACTGAAGGCATTCAGCCGCGGAAACGCCATGTCCCGAGCGCCGACCATCAATGGCACAAGATAGTTTGCAAACCCAAACAGGATTGGCATTCCCACGAAGAAAACCATGGTCGTGCCATGCATGGTGAACAAGCGATTGAAAACCTGCGGCGAAACGAAATCATTGTGCGGGTACATCAGCTGGATGCGGATAACAATGGCTTCAATCCCAGCGACTACGAGAAAGAGCAGTGCGTAACCGATGTAGAGAACACCCAACCGCTTGTGATCAACCGTGGTCAGCCACTCGTGAAGAGTATCAACCCAAGCCTTCTCTTCCATCTGCACGCCGGGAATCGTGATCGCATTCGATGACATATTGGTCTTTTACTTCCGCTAACGCAGCGTTTCCATGTAACTTACGACTGCGTCCAAATCTGCATCACTCAACTGCATGGCCGGCATCAGCGAGCCGGGCTTTATTTTGTTCGGGTCCTGAATCCAAAGGCGAAGCTTCTCTGGTGTATTCGGGGCTGCGCCGGAGGCGATAGTGGCCCGGCTCATCAAGTGGGTGAGATCCGGACCGAAACGCCCGTTGGCATTCGTTCCTGCCACGGCATGACAGTTGATGCAGGCAGTGATTTCGAAAACCCGCCTGCCGGTCTCCACGCTTGCGTCCTGAACCGCGGGTTGCTGCTGGCTCCGGACCCAGGCGGCAAAGTCTTCGGGAGTGTCCACCGAGACACGCAGCAGCATCTTGGCGTGTTGTACGCCGCAGTACTGGGCACACTGGCCGAGAAAGATTCCGGTGCGGTGCGGATCCATCCACATCCGGTTCGGGTGGTTGGGAACCAGATCGGTCTTTCCCGCGAGTTCCGGGATCCAGAAGCTGTGGTCGGAGTCGGCAGAAAGCAAGTTCAAAAACGTAGGAGTCGGATTCGCGGGATCGCTCACCGGGATGTGCAGCTCATTCGCTGTAACAATCCCCAGCTTCGGATAGCGAAATTCCCACCAGTACTGGTGTCCGATAGCAGTGACCTCCACGGCAGTTGGCGGTTGGGGAGCATCTTGAACAGCGTGAATGACTCTCGCGGTTGCCAAATAAAGAACGACCACTATCAGAATCGGAATAATCGTCCAGGCCAGCTCAATCTGTGTGCTGCCATAGACCTGGGCCGGTTCGTGGCCGGCATCCACTGCTCGCTCGCGGAACTGAATGACGGCGTAGGCCAGAAGCGTAAAGACAACTGCAAAGATGATTCCCGTAATGGCAAGGACCAATACAGATAAATGAGCGATCGAGTTCGCCGGCGTTGATGCAGGCGCAAAAATGTTCGTCGGGCTCAGAGGTGGAGGAGTCGCTCCCACCGCAATGCTCACCTGCCAAATCACGGAACCGAAGGCCAGGAGAGGTCCGCGCGCAAACGAGTTGTTCGATTGTCCGGCTTGCATCCCGTCACTCTTTCTTGAACTTGGTAGCGGCGACTTGTTCGAGTCAATGAATCGGCGCGCCGACGGCTTCCGGATTCTCACCTCTACTGCCCTCTATTACGCGCTCGAAGCAACACGATCACCGATCTCGGAGCCACTCTGTAGCTGGCTCTCCTCAGGGGTTCTCCACTCCGCGAAAAATCGGCGGGGCTTGGTAGTGCTGTGTCCACGACTCTTGTCCACTCCTGCACGTAGCCTTCCTGAATGTGAAACTCCAATTCCTCCCAGTACGCGTTGATCATTACGTAGATGTCATCATCCTTCTGAGAAGCGCCGTGAAGGCAGAACGCCAGACTGCGGGACTCATAGGACAAGTCGGCCCTTGGACCAGTCCCGTACCAGGCGACATCCTCCCGCCAGAACCGGCTGCGGCCCAGCGCAGGATGGCTCTTGCGAAACGCAATCATGTTCTTGAAGAACCGGAATATATCCTGGTTTGTCTGAAGCTGGCTCCAGTCCAGCCATCCCGTGGGGTTGTCCTGGTTGTAGGGGTTGTTGTTGCCGAACTGCGTGTTCAGAAATTCATCGCCGGCGCGGAACATGGGAGTTCCGTTCGACAGCATGAGCAGGCAGAACAAATTCTTCACTTGTTTGCGGCGCAGCGCCAGCACTTCGGCTGGCGCACCTTCATCACCTTCGTGTCCGCAGTTCCAGCTGTAATTGTCGTCAGTACCATCCTGATTATTGTTGCCATTCGCCCAGTTGCGCTTCTGGTTGTAGGCGACGAGGTCGTACAGGGTAAATCCGTCGTGCGAAGCAATGTAGTTCACGCTCTGGTAGGCGTGATAGGCGTCGGCGCGGCTGTCGGGGAAAAAATCATCGCTGCCATAGATGCGCCGCATCAGGTCAGGAACCATTCCAGGATCACCTTTGACGAATCGGCGGAGGTCGTCCCGGAATCGCCCGTTCCACTGGAGCCAGGTGATGCCGGGGAATCCCCTCCCCAGTTGATAAGCGCCCGTATCCCAGGGCTCGGCGATCAACCGTAACCGGCCCAGCTCCGGATCGGCCGCGATCTCGCTGAAGATGGGAGCGTGCCCCCAGTTCAAAGATCCATCGGCGTTGCGGCTGAACACCGATGCCAGATCAAAGCGGAATCCATCGATGTGCATCTCCTGTTTCCAATAGCGCAAGCTGTCCATCACCATCTTGCGCACGTGCGCCTGACCGAAATTCAAGGTATTGCCGGTACCGGAGTAATTGGCGTACGGGTTGGCCGGGTCGGAGGCCATCATGTAATAGCCGGAGCTGTCGAAACCTTTGTAACTGTAAACGGGGCCCCGGTGATCTCCCTCGCAGGTGTGGTTGTAGACAACGTCGAGCACCACGCCGATCCCCGCCTGATGAAATGCCTTCACCATGTTTCTGAATTCAATATGCTGCTCATCGTCATCGCGGGTACAGGCGTATGGCGCGTGGGGCGCGAAGAAATTCAAAGGCATGTAGCCCCAGTAGTCGCCTTCCTGCGGGTCGCGCTGGAAAATCGGCATCAACTCGACAACCGTGATTCCGAGATCTTTCAGATATGGGATTCTTTCCACCAAGCCCGCATACGTTCCTGCCCGAGACGGATCTACGCCGGAGTTGGGATTCCTCGTGAAACCTTTGACGTGCAGTTCGTAAATGATTGCATCCGACTCATGATGCAATGACCGGTCTCCTGTCCAGTCAAAAACGGGGCGGTGCGCAGTCAGCACACCCAGTGGTGCACGGCCTGCGTTAGGTCCTTCTCTCATTGCGAGAGTACGATCGAACACGGCGGGGAAAAACACGCCCCTCGCGTAGGGATCGAGCAGAACTTTCTGTGGGTCGAAACTATGGATATAGGAAGCAGCCTCACCCGACACCGAGTACCCGTAATAGGCAGACTCGCCAATTTCGGTGAGTGGTATTCGGCAATGCCAAATCTCGCCAGACTTGTTGCGCAGGAAGTCGAAACGGTACGTTAGAACAGGGTTGACCAAATCGTTGGAAGCGTAGAGCAACAGCGTGACACTTTCTGCATGTTCCGACTGCACGGCAAAGTTGAGCGCCTGCTCCTCTTCAATCCAAGTGACGCCAAGGGGCAGAGGACTACCTTCGGCCTGGGCCCACGTCGGTCGCTTCGTGCGAGCGGCCGTCGTGGTCGGGGCTGCGCGCCCAGAATCGCCAATGTCAGCAAGCAACTCTTGGACAGAATCCTTCACTTTGCCTCATTCATGCTGGTTCCGATTGGCCCTTCCATGATCCCCAGGAGGCGCACAGTCACACCGTCAGCACTGCCGTCCAATTCTCGTTCCAAGGGATTTGGCATCTGGCGTTCCACGACCGACGCAGGGCTCGTTTTGGCTCCGAGAGCTACGCAGGATCAATCACTTGGCAGCGGGAGCGGGGCTCTGCCGGACAAGATGCGGGCCGTCCACACTTTGGCGATGTCGTCAGGTGTCTGTCACATGCCAATCCAGGCGCTAGCTGGTCTGCAGAAAGAGAAACGCCCTAACCGCCTCCCACAAAGCGGACGATTTCCAGCTTCGCTCCGGGAGGAATCAAGATGTCGCACCAGCGCTCGTGCTGGGCCACCTTGCCATCGAGTTCCACGGCGACCTGTGCAGTTTCGACATGAAGCAGTTGCAGAAGGGCGGCGACCGTCGTCCCGCCAGGAACTTCCAGCGCGTCGCCGTTTACCGAGATCGTCACGTTCTTCGCCATCGCCAGATCCATTGCGCTTCAGCTCCCGACATACCGCGCGTACAGACTGCGCGCGAGGCCAGCGTCGGTCGTGCCTTTCACAATGGCCCTGCCATCGTGAAATATCGTCATTTCGTAAGGCGGCACTTGGAAACGCAGGGCGAGCTCATTGGCTCGAACCTCGCCGAGCGGTAGAAGTTGTTTCTTCAGCAGGAGAAGATCGACCGGCCCGCGAAGGGAGTGGATTTGTACCGCGTTGCGACCGCAAAGGCTGATCGGCACCCGGCCCCGGCCTTCGAGACGGGAAAAGCGTCTGCGTCCACATACTTTGCAATCCGCTCGAGCTGGCGGTTGGGGTCTCTGTCTCATTCCGCCACCCCAAAGGTCAATGGTCGTAACGCAAGACTCGGACTGGCACTCACAAAGAAGCTGCAGGGCGACGCTCACCTGAAAGGAGGCGATCGAGGAGGTGAGAACGTTGACGACTCCTGCGGTCTCGCAAGTGGGCTGTACCCCGGCCGGGGGCTGCGGATACAAACATGCGAAGCAACAGGTCGAACCAGGCACGATGGGCATGGTGATACCGTAGCTGCCGACCGCGCCTCCGTAGATCCACGGGATGCCCCGTTGCACCGCGAAGTCATTGATGAGGTATCGGGTCTCGAAATTGTCCGTGCCATCCAGGATTAAATGAACGCCATCAAGGATCTCGCCGATATTCCCGGCATCCAGGTCAGCCACGACGGGCTCAGCCTTCGATTGGTCGTCAATGCGCAGGAGATGACGCGCGGCTGCCTCCGCCTTCGGCCGGGCGCACTCGGCATCCTCCTCGTCGTACAGCCATTGCCGTTGCAGATTGTTCAGCTCGACATAGTCACGATCCACCAACACCAGACGCCGAACACCCGCACGCAAAAGGGCTGCGGCCTGAAAGCTTCCAAGGGCTCCACAACCGGCAATCGCGACACGCGCATCGAGCAGCCGTTGCTGCCCGGAAAGGCCAATTCCTGAAAAGCGAATCTGACGCGAGTAACGGTCTCGATCACGCTCGTTCATTCGTTCCCATTTCCCGGCCCGATTCGACCGACGCAGCCAACGCGAGTGAGTCTACTTCCTGTGGCGTGTGGGACGGACTCAGGATCTGGCGCGAGACCAGATGGGCGGTCGCAGGAGTCAAGAGAATGCCATTGCGATAGTGCCCATAAGCGAGCCATACATTCGTGCCTGGCACTCTGCCGATCGTGGGCGCCTGGCTTTCGCTGGCAGGCCGGAAGCCTACCCACGCCCGGGTTGGTTCCAGCACGGATATGGGGGAGTAAAAAGCACCCACGGCATCGCGAATCTCACTGATCCGGTCCGGATTGACACTTCTGTTGAAGCCACATCGCTCCTCGGAAGAACCGGCAACGGTGAAACCGGATTTCCGTTGCACAATGTAGTGGTGTCCGTTCCGCAGGATGGGACGAAGCGAACCTTGGAGAAGCTGATACCCGACGAGATGACCTTTAACGGGAAAGCTTTCGGTGATGTGTGCCGCAACTCCTGAGCGACCGACGGGAATCTGTGAACTCCAGGCACCGGCGGCCAGGACGACATTTCGTCCGCTAATCCGCTGCTCGCGCACCTTAACGATCACCCGGTCACGTTCCGCGTCAACGCCTTCCACCGGGCAGTGTTCGAGAATCGTGACCCCTGCGCGGCGACATACGGCTCGCAACGCTCGAAGCAGGTCGAGGGGAGCCACACAGGCATCATCGGGGTAATAGAGCGCGCCCAGCAGACCTTCCAAGTTGAGACCCGGCGCGACTGCACTCAGACTCGACGGACAGAGCAACTGAGCCGAGATTCCGAAGCGCCGCTGGACGTCGGCGCGTCTCCGCAGCTCGCGCCAGCGCTCGCGATTGTACGCCAATTCAAACGCCCCACACTTGCGATAGTCAATCGAGAGGCCGCTTTCCTGCTCGAGCTGGCGAACAAATGTGGGGTACGTGGCCAGACTCTCGATCGCGAATCGGGCAGCTGGAGAAGGCTCTCGATACTCTCCGCCCGGGGCAAGCATGCCGGCGCCGGCAGCGCTTGCCTCTCCCCCGAAACTGCCCGCATCGATGAGGATGACCCTGCAACCTGCCTTTGAGAGTAGCCATGCGATCGAACTGCCAATGAGGCCGGCACCGATTACCAGCACGTCGTGGAAGGCCTCCGGTTCAAGGGCGTGGGATCCCTCGGCGATTGACAGGCCTTCGTCGGGTTCACGATTGATCACTGCCTGCTCCTCACCCTTTGGACGCCTCCACCCATAACTAGCGCGTTACTCCTTGAATCTCCAACAAGCGGCTGGACTTCAGGATGTCCTCTGCCTCCGCGCTGCCAAATTCCTTCGTTTTCGCGTGCATGTTCATCGAGCAAAACTTTGGACCGCACATCGAACAGAAGGCCGCATCCTTGAATCCTTCTTCCGGCAAGGTTTCATCGTGCATGGCTTGAGCCGTTTCAGGATCGAGCGACAGGCGAAACTGCTCACGCCAGTCGAACCGGTAACGGGCGCGAGAGAGCGCATCATCACGATCGCGTGCGCCCGGCCGGTGCCGGGCAATATCGGCGGCGTGCGCTGCGATCTTGTAGGCGATGAGGCCCTGCTTGACGTCTTCCAGGTTCGGAAGCCCGAGATGCTCTTTCGGTGTGACGTAACAGAGCATCGATGCGCCGTACCAGCCGATCATTGCGGCTCCGATGGCGCTGGTGATGTGGTCATACCCAGGCGCGATGTCCGTGACCAGCGGCCCCAACGTGTAAAACGGCGCTTCGAAGCAGATCTCCTTCTCTTTCTCTACCTGCAACTGGATCTGGTCCATCGGGATGTGTCCCGGCCCCTCGACCATGACCTGCACGTCGTGGCGCCACGCAATCTTCGTCAACTCTCCCAGAGTTTCGAGTTCCGCAAACTGGGCGGCGTCGCTGGCGTCAGCGACCGATCCAGGGCGGAGCCCGTCGCCCAGCGAGAACGTCACGTCATATTTTTGGAAGATCCGACAAATGTCTTCGAAGCTTTCGTAGAGGAAATTCTGTTTATGGTTCTTCACCATCCATTCCGCCAGAATGGAACCGCCGCGGCTCACGATTCCAGTGACACGGCCTGACGCAAGGGGGATGTGCTGAACCAGTACGCCGGCGTGGATGGTCATGTAATCCACGCCTTGCTGCGCCTGCTCCTCGATTACTTCAAGCATCAGTGCCGCCGAGAGATCTTCGACCCGACGCACCCTGCTCAAAGCCTCATAGATCGGTACTGTACCAATCGGAACCGGCGACTCATCGATGATCGCCTGGCGGATGAGAGGAATGTCGCCACCGGTGGAAAGGTCCATCACCGTATCGGCGCCATATCTAATTGCGTAACGAAGCTTCTTCAATTCCTCTTCGATGTTCGATGTGGTCGAAGAATTGCCGATATTGGCGTTGATCTTGCAAGTTCCGGCAATGCCGACACACATCGGCTCGAGATTGCGGTGGTTCACATTGGCGGGGATGACCATTCGCCCGCGAGCGACTTCATCCCGGACCAGCTCCGGTTCCAGCTTCTCCCGCTGTGCCACGTACTTCATTGGACCGGTAATTCGCTCACTCCGCGCATGGTGGATCTGCGTGTGGATCGGCGCATCGGTATTGGACATTTTGCTATTCATGTGTTCCGCTCTCTTTACTTGAGGCTGTATTCCTCTGCCGGCAGAGTTACCGGCGGGATTGTCGTCGGGTTACTCAACCCGTCCTTCGGACTGCTCGCATTGGCATACAGAAATCGACCCATGCGCCCCGCTTCGAAAGCCAGTCTCCCCGCAATCACGGCGTGGCGCATGGCGCGTGCCATGGTGACGCTATCTCCGGCGCTCGCTACGGCCGTATTGAGCAGGACTCCGTCATATCCCAGTTCCATTGCGATTGCCGCGTCTGAGGCTGTGCCGACTCCCGCATCAACGATCAGAGGAACAGATGTGATTTGTTCGCGCAGAATCCGGAGATGTGTCTGATTCTGAATGCCAAGTCCCGACCCAATCGGTGCCCCGAGGGGCATCACGGCCGCGGCGCCAGCATCAACGAGCTTGCGGGCATTGATGAGGTCATCGGTCGTGTACGGCAGGACGACGAAACCTTCCTTGGCCAGGATGCGTGTAGCCTGGAGCAAGCCTTCGTTGTCGGGGAACAGGGTTTTGTCGTCTCCGATCACTTCCAGCTTGATCCAGTTGGAAAATCCGGCTTCCCGCGCCAAATGGGCCGTACGAACAGCATCTGCCGCCGTTCTACATCCGGCCGTGTTCGGAAGCAGGAAATAAGAATGGCCGGTCAAGTGGTTGAGAATTGAGTCGGCCTGGCGATCGGCGAGATTGACGCGTCTCACCGCCACGGTGATGATTTCTGCGCGCGATTCGCGATGGCAGGCGGCCATGATTTCCGGGCTGCGGTATTTTCCCGTCCCCAGCATTAGGCGCGAGCAAAAGCTGCGGCCCGCGATCGTGAGCTTCGTCGTGGTGGCGCTGCCCGTTGGGAATCCGTAATCAGTCATGGCGGCTCCTATCCCGTTCTTATCCTTATTAATGCGACTGTCTGTGGCACCTGTCCTGAGACGCCCAGTCTCACCCTTCAAGGGCCAAGCTTTGCATATACTTAGGCCGCCACTTTGGTTGCTGCTTGATCGGTGAAAATCACCGCCCGCTCCGGACTAATTCTTCCTGCCGGAATCGACTGGTCGCCTTGACGTAGGCGGGCCAGCATGGAAGCTTTCTCGCCGCCCGTTGCCAGCCACAGGATCCGGCGGGCGCGATTGATCATCGGATAGGTCAGAGTCATTCGCCGCCTGTGCTGGTACTCACCGGTCAGAGCTACCTCGGCCTCCGTGATCTTGAGTACCGGATCTCCAGGCACCAAGGAGGCGGTGTGCCCATCCGGCCCCAGTCCCAAGTGAACCAGGTCGAGGATTGCCGGAGATCCAGCCAAATCGCGCAGAGTCAAGGCATACTGCGCGACCCCCGCGTGGAGATCGGGCAACTCCACGGGCATGGCATGGATATGCTGGGGACGGATCGGCGAGTGAGCAAGCGATTCCAGAAGATGCGTCAGATTTCGATCCGGATCGCCTGTTGGCGCCACGCGCTCGTCCACCTGTACCACATGAATGTGCTCCCAAGGGAGCTCTTGGCTGGCCAGCGCGCGAAGCATGATCCATGGAGTGCGGCCCCCGCTCACAGCCATCACGAACCGGTCGCGTGCCGCCACGGCGGCAGTGGCCTCCGCAGCAATATACTTCGCGGCTGCGCGAGCCGTGGATTCATCGTCGGGAAACACTTCGATCGTCATATGCACGTCTCAGGCAGCCTTGGTAGCGGACGATGGGGCGGACTCGATAACCGGACTCTGCCATCCTCCTGGCGGTGTCACTTGCTGCACCTCATGCGGCCCCCAAACTTTTGGTTCGTAGGAATAGACCGGGGTGCTTTTCTTCAATAGCGGATCGACGATCCTCCAGGCTTCCTCCACGTAATCTTCGCGCGCGAATAGAGTCGCGTCTCCCGCCATGGCATCTCCGAGCACGCGCTCATAGGCATCCATTTCTTGGGCATCGGGGTGGTGGCTCGCGATCATCTCTGCCGACTGTCCGGCCATCTTCTCGCCCGGCGCCATGACCGTCATACCCATAGCGATAACCACATCCGGGCTGATGCGGAAGCGGAGATATTCCGACTTCAGGAGATCCGCCGGGATTATAGTTGGGGGCTTGCGCAGCCGGCAGACCACTTCCGTGCAGGTTACGGGCAGACACTTCCCCGCCCGGATGTAGAACGGAACTCCCTGCCACCGCCACGAGTTGATGTCCAGCCGAAGTGCGGCAAACGTCTCAACCTTCGAGCCCGCAGCCACACCTTTCTCGTCGAGATAGCCGAGAAACTGCCCCCGCACGACATTCTTCTCTTCTATTGAGGGGATGGCCTTGAGGACTTTGACTTTCTCGTCACGAATGGATTCACTGTCCATTCTCACCGGAGCTTCCATCGCCAAATTGCACAGAACCTGGAACAAATGATTCTGGATGACGTCGCGGATCGTTCCGGTCTGATCGTAGAACCCACCGCGGCCCTGGACGCCGAAATCCTCCGCCATCGTGATTTGCACGCTCTCGATATAGTTGCGGTTCCAGAAGGCCTCCATGAACGTGTTGGCGAAGCGGAAAACGATCATGTTGTGCACCGGGCCTTTGCCCAGGTAATGATCGATCCGGAAAATCGAGGATTCGTCGAACTTTCCCAGAAGAACCTGATTCAGATGTCGCGCCGATTCCAGATCGTGACCGAACGGCTTCTCGACGATGACCCGGGCATTGGTGGTGCAACCGCAATGCGTCAGTTGGTCGAGCACGGTTTCGAACATGGTGGGAGGAATCGCAAGGTAGTGTGCCGGCCGCTGTGCCGTTTTCAGTTCCCTGCCCAGCGCCTTGAAGGTTTCGGGATCCCCGTAGTCTCCATCCACGTAGCGGAGCAAACTGGAAAGCTTTTCGAAGGCCGCAGCGTCCACGCCGCCGTGCTTCTCGAGGCTGTCGTGGGCACGGGCCTTCAGTTGCTCCAGGTTCCAGCCAGCCTTGGCAACGCCAACGACCGGTATATTGAGATGACCGCGCTTGATCATTGCCTGCAACGCGGGGAATATCTTCTTGTACGCGAGGTCCCCGGTGGCGCCGAAGAAGACAAACGCATCGGAATGAGAATGGTTCATGGTTATCTCCATTAAGCCACCTTGGACTTGCCGTCAGTCTTTTCGAGGTGTCCGCCAAATTCATAACGCATGGCCGACAACAGTTTGTTCGCGAAATCAGCCTCGCCGCGCGAGCTGAATCGCTCATAAAGAGCCGTGGTCAGGACCGGCGCAGGCACCGCTTCATCAATCGCCGCCTTGATCGTCCAGCGCCCTTCCCCGGAGTCGGAGACTCGTCCGGCAAACTTCGAGAGATTCGGATCCTGCGTCAGAGCATTGGCGGTAAGATCCAGCAGCCACGACGCGATCACACTACCGCGGCGCCACACCTCGGCGACATCGCGCAGGTTCAAGTCGTACTGGTACTCTTCGGGATTTCGCAACGGCGTAGTTTCAGCATCGGCCGCGCCGCCGGTCTGCTTTCCAACATTGGCGGAGCGCAAGATGCCCAGCCCTTCGGCGTATGCGGCCATAACACCGTACTCGATTCCGTTGTGCACCATTTTCACAAAGTGGCCGGCACCATTTGGCCCGCAGTGCAGATACCCCTGTTCAGCGGTTCCATCACCCTTCTCCCGTCCGAGTGTGCGAGAGATATCGCCCATTCCAGGAGCCAGCGAAGAGAAGATTGGGTCGAGACGCTTGACGACCTCGTTCTCTCCACCAATCATCATGCAGTAACCGCGCTCCAATCCCCACACCCCGCCGCTGGTGCCGACGTCCACATAGTGGATCCTCGGTGCGAGTTCCTTCGCGCGCCGGATATCGTCAACGTAATAGGAGTTGCCCCCATCAATCAGAACGTCGCCTGGATCAAGGTGAGGCAGGATGTCAAAGATAGTCTGGTCAACCACCGCAGCCGGCACCATCAGCCAGATCGCTCGCGGCTTCGCGAGCTTTTTCACGAGATCTTCCAGTGACGTCGCTCCGGTCGCCTTATGTTTCACTAAGTCATTCACCGCTTGCAGCGACCTGTCGAAGACTACACAGTTGTGCCCTTTACTGATCAGGCGCCGCACCATGTTGGCGCCCATTCTTCCCAGACCAATCATTCCAAGTTGCATTGATGTCTCCTCATGAAAAAGAATTTGACTAAGCGCACACGCCACTCTGGCGAAGCACGATATTGGTACGCAACCGGCGCATGGCCGACGTCACTCCTGCCTTGTCGCCAAATATCGACGACCCAGCCACAAAGACATCGGCGCCCATAGCCGCGGCCAGCGGCGCGGTTTCTTCATCCACGCCTCCATCTACTTCCACCTCGCAACTGAGGTTCATTCGCTCGACCATCTGGCGAACGCGGAGTATTTTTGGCAGCGTGCTGCGGAGAAAGTGCTGGTGTCCAAAGCCGGGATTAACGGTCATCACCAACACCTGATCCACCTCCGGCAGAATTTCGTCGAGTACCGCGGCGGGAGTTGCGGGATTGATAACAACCCCTGCCCGCTTTCCGAGTTCCTTGATCCGCCGTACGGTGCGATCCAAGTTGGAGTTACCTTCCCAGTGGACCAGGAAGGAATCCGAACCAGCGGCGACAAATTCTTCCAGGAACAGGTCCGGATTGGTGATCATCAGGTGCGTCTCGAGCGGAAGACTCGTGACGCGCCGGAGCGACTGCACGACCGGCGCTCCCATTGAGAGATTGGGCACAAAGTGTCCATCCATCACGTCCACGTGAATCCGGTTCGCGCCGGCCTTCTCCGCCTCCGCGACCTGATCCCCGAGGTGCGCGAAGTCCGCCGCCAGAATGGATGGTGCCAGCTTTACAACATCTGCTTCTGTCTTCACCTCGCTCCTTCCCTATGCGTGAACAGGCTTGTTTGCAGTTTCAAAGATTTCGACGAACTCCTGATAGCGACGTGCAATTTCAGCCACCGCCGCATCCCGGGTGATCTTCTTGCCACGCCAGTCGACCAGCGGATCCCAGAAGCTGGTCCGGCCGACGGCAAAGCCGATGAAGCCCGGTACCCCAGACGCGATGCTGAGCCATTCGCGGACCTTGCGGTCATCTTCGCCGCGCCCCAGAATGATGCAGCCGACTTGCTTGCGGCCGTCCCGGCGGGCGGCAGCAACGATTTTTTCGCAATCTTCCCGGCGGTCAAGTCCTTCGATCTTCCACACGTCCGGCTCGACGCCGGCCTCCTGTAGTTGCTCGATGGTCTGCGCCATCAAGCGGGGACGCAGTTCGAGATCGTAGGCTTTTTTGTTGCCTCCAAATCGTTCGAGCTGAGCCTTTTCCGCCGGCACCAGTAGTTCGAACATGAACCGGCTGCGGCTGTTGTTGCCGTGCAGATATTCCGACAGACGCTTGAGACGTGCCGCCTGGCGCCGATTCAGTTCAGCATCGCCTTCCGGGTTGTAGCGAACCAGAACTTTGCAGAAGGTCGGATGAAACGCTTCAATGTGTTTGCCGAAGTCGTCGCCATATTCGAAGTCAAACTCGTCCTGTCCGCTTTTCTCGGCCGGGCACGAAGTCGAGTATCCCGAGGCATTTGCATCGCGCAGAATCGAGGAGCCGAACTGCTCGTCCACCAGAATGCCGGCCTTTTCCTTGGGCACGCCCGCGCGGACGGCGGTTGTGAAAGCGTCATAGATGACGCGCTTGGCGGAAGCAATTTCTGCCGTTTGTTCCGGGCTCAACGCACCGTCCCATCCGAACATCTTCTTCTGGAACGAGCCCCGGTGGTCGAAGGGCAGAACGTAAAGCGGTTTGTCAAAGCCGAGAGTTGTCATGCGGTCTCCTTGGATTTCCGGTAATAAGTGATCAAGCTGTTGGTGGAACTGTCGTGGGCAAGCTCCGGTTCTTCTTTGCTTTCAAGTTCGGGGACGATGCGCTGCGCCAGGACTTTACCCAGTTCGACACCCCACTGGTCGAACGAGTCGATGGTCCAGATTGCACCCTGCGTGAAAGTGGAGTGTTCATACAGCGCCACGAGTTTGCCGAGGGTTTCCGGGGTCAGCCGTTCCGCGAAGATCGTGTTTGAAGGACGATTGCCCTCGAACACGCGATGTGGAACCAGCCACTCGGGCGTGCCTTCGGCTTCCACCTGCGCGGGAGTCTTGCCGAATGCCAGAGCTTCGGTTTGCGCGAAGACATTGGCAAGCAGCAGATCGTGGTGCCGTCCAAGTGGATTCAGCGGTTTCGAGAACGCGATGAAGTCGCACGGAATGAGCCGGGTCCCCTGATGAATCAGTTGGTAGAACGAGTGCTGCCCGTTGGTCCCCGGCTCACCCCAGTAAACTGGCCCGGTTTGGTGCGCCACTCTCTTCCCGTCAAGAGTGACGTGCTTGCCGTTGCTCTCCATTGTCAACTGCTGGAGGTAGGCAGGAAACCGTTTCAAATACTGTTCGTAGGGCAACACGGCCACAGTCTGCGCTCCAAAGAGATCGCTGTACCAGATGCCCAACAGACCCATGAGCACCGGCAGGTTGCGATCGAAGGGAGCAGTACGGAAGTGTTCATCCATCTGATGGAGACCACTCAGCAGCGCGTAAAAATTGTCCGGACCGATCGCGACCATCGTCGAGAGGCCGATGGCCGAGGACATCGAGTAGCGGCCCCCTACCCAGTCCCAGAACTCGAACATGTTGGCTGTATCGATGCCGAATTTCTGCACCTCGGAGGTGTTGGTCGACACGGCGACAAAATGCTTCGCGACCGACTTTTCGTCCCCACCCAGACCGGCGAGTGCCCAGGTCCGGGCCGTTTGGGCGTTCGTCATCGTCTCGAGCGTGGTGAAAGTTTTCGAAGAGATGATGAAGAGCGTTTCGGACGGATCAAGGTCGCGGACCGCCTCAGCGAAATCGGTGCCGTCAACGTTCGAAACAAAACGGAACGTCATTGCTCGATCGCTGTAGAACTTCAGGGCCTCATAGGCCATGACCGGGCCCAGATCGGAGCCGCCGATGCCGACATTGATCACGTTACGAATGCGCTTGCCGGTGTGCCCTTTCCATTCTCCGCTTCGTAACCGGTTTGCAAAATTGGCCATCCGGTCGAGCACGGCATGCACCTTGGGAACTACGTTCTCGCCATCCACAACGATGGACGCGTCTCGCGGTGCTCGCAGGGCGGTATGCAAAACCGCTCGTTTCTCGGTGACGTTAATCTTCTCCCCGCGAAACATGGCATCGATTCGTTCCCGCAGGCGTGATTCCTCGGCGAGTTTGATCAGCAGTTTCAGGGTTTCGCCGGTGATCCGATTCTTCGAATAGTCGAGATAAATGCCCAGTGCCTCGACAGCCAAACGCGTGCCCCGTTTCGGGTCATCCGCAAAGAGCTTTCGCAGGTGTACTTCCCGGACCTCCTTGTAGTGGGTCCCCAGGTCTTTCCATGCCTGACGCTTGACCGCCGGGCGCCTGACCGTTGCTTCCGCGCGTGCTGCCATGTTCTTCGTCCTTTCCTGTACTCTCAGTACTTGAAATCGATCCTTTGGAAGTCAATGGGTGGGGCTCGCTTTCGTGTTCCCACAAGCGAAAACCTCCCTGAAATGCGTTGCGGTTGTCGCCTAGCCTGCACTTTGGAGGCAGCTCTTTCAGTTCCTTCGCATTGCCTCCTCCCAGAACCACCTCGTCGGGCTCAAGAGCAGCGATCAATCCGGTAACCACGTCCGCAACATAGTGCCGCCATCTTTTCTTGCCGAAGTTCAGGAGTGCTGCGTTGCCCACATAGCTCTCGTACGTTTCTCTCTTGTACGGGAGATGACCCAATTCCATGGGCTCCACTATGCCGTCCACAATCAGCGCCGACCCGAGTCCAGTTCCCAATCCCAGGAAGAGCATCTTCCCTTTTCGGTAGCTGCCCAAGCCCTGCATCGCTGCATCATTTACGAGCTTTACTGGACAGCCAAAAGCAGCCCTGTAGTTAAAGCCAACCCATCCGTTTCCAAGATGGCGAGGCTCTGCAACCGGCCGGTTTCTTAAAACCGGTCCAGGGAAACCGATCGACACTGCATCGTACTTCCAGTCCTCGGTAACCTTCTTCACCCACGTGACCATTTGTTTGGCCGTCAGCGTGGGCCCGGACGGAAGCTTCCGCGGTTCTCGTTCGCCCGCGACGAGAACCTTGATGTGTGTGCCACCGACATCAACCACCAGTACATTCATGCCAACCACTCTTTTATCCGGACGTGTGCGTCCAGCAGATGAATCGCCTGTGCTAACTGAGTCCCGAGTTCTCCAGCCCACAGGCGGCCGCGCCCGCTAATCCAGCCGGAGTGACCACAACGTGCATCGGAATCCGCCCCAGGAGATCTGCGAAGCGTCCTTTGCGTTTGAAGCGCTCCATGAAGGCTGGCTGCCGGATGATTTGCAGAATGTGGGTGGCGACCCCACCGGCCACATAGACGCCGCCTGTCGCCAGAAACTTCACCGCGAGATTGCCAGCCTCTGCGGCTAAAATCGAAACAAACATGTCAATGGTCGCTGTGCACAACTTACTCGCATTCTCCGCGCTGACGGCCTGGTTGATGATCACGAACGAAGGATCACCTTTACCTGCAACCAGCGCGGCCACCTCGGGCGTCTCGGGAATTCCTTCGACGTCGCGCAGGAATCCGTAAATATTCGGGATTCCGATTCCCGAGCACACGTGCTCGAAGCTGACGTGATCGAACTTCTTGAACATGTATTCGAGCAGACGGACCTGCGTCGCGTCGGTGGGAGCGAAATCCGAATGGCCACCCTCGGAACTGTGTGCCTGGTAGCGGGCCCCGTCCCATGTGAGAAACGACTCGCCCAGCCCCGTACCTGGTGCGATCACCGCAATCGTGCCCTCTGGGACTGGTGTACCGGCGTTGAGAGTGCACACGTCGCTCGGCCGCAGGATAGGAACGGCACGGGCGATCGCCTCCAGATCATTGATCAGGTGAACCGCCTTAAGGTTCAGATTGAGTTCGTGCGCCAGCGCATTCTCTTCAATCAACCAAGGCAGGTTAGTGGTCTTCACCCGCCCCCCGATCACTGGTCCGGCAACGGCAAAGCAGGCTCGATCGACCGGCTTCTGGGCCTTGGCCAGAAACTCTTTCACAATCGCCTGCAGGCTCGGATAGTCCGCGCTGTGCACTTTTGCCTCTGCGAGGGGAGCGTGAGGTCCCGCTTCGTTTGAAAAGATCGCCAAGTCCGTCTTCGTGCCGCCGATGTCTCCAGCAACTAACATATCTATTCTCCGAGTGAACTCTTACGCTCTTGCGTAGCGCTCGCTATTTGGCTTCGATCCATTCAGCCCGTAATACACGATGTACAGGTAGCAAAGCACCGGCAGAATGAACGCATGGTGAAGGCCAACGTGGTCAGCAATTACGCCCTGGACGACAGGCAGGATCGCTCCGCCCACGATAGCCATATTCAACAGGCCGGAACCATTCCCGGTCAGCGGGCCAAGTTCTGCGACGCCGAGGCTGAAGATGGTGGGGAACATGATCGAATTAAAGAATCCGACCGCGAGAATCGTCCACATCGCCGTGTGGCCACCCAAAAGCATCGAAGCGGCAACCAGGATCACTGCCACAGTCGCGCACAGCGCGAGCAGAGATCCGGGCCTGAACCGCCGCAGAAGTGGTGCACCGAGAAAGCGCCCGATCATGGCGCCACCCCAGTAGAACGAAACAAACCCTGCTGCGGTCTTGGCAGAGAGGTTTGCAATCTCAGGCAAACCGAAATAGTTCACCAGGAAGCTTCCAATGGACACCTCAGCGCCCACATAAGCAAATATCCCAAGCGCGCCCAGGAAGAGATTGGGATGTTTCCAGATCGAATCGTCAACTTTCTGTCCCGCGCTGGTTGCCGCTGTCTCGATCTTCGGCAGCTTGAACGTCCCGATCACAACCGCCAGTAAAACCAGCGCCACCCCGATCACGGTGTATGGCATCTTGACCGAGGCTGCCTCATGCACGCGGTACGACTGAAGAGCTTGTGGCGCGAGCTGCCGTATCTGTTCCATGGCCAGTGGCGCTGCACTCAAAATAAGCAGGCCTCCGATTTTCGGGGCGATCGTGGTGCCAAGCGAGTTGAAAGCCTGCGTCAGGTCCAGCCGGGACGAGGCCGTTTCAGGCTTCCCTAAAAGAGTCACATATGGATTGGCCGCCACTTGAAGACCAGTTATGCCGGCGGCAAGAATGAGGAGTGCGGTCAGGAACAACGGATACGAAGCAGCCGACGCGGCAGGTAAGAACAGGAATGCTCCAAAAGCCATGGTGAGCAATCCAACCACCATGGTCCGCTGGTAGCCGATCGTGTTCACAATCTTCGACCACGGGATTGAAAACAAGAAGTAGGCTGAAAAGAAGGCAAACTGGACCAGCATGACCCGCGCATAACTCAGGTCAAAGATCGACTTCAGATGTGGTACAAGAATGTCATTCAGGCAGGTTAGGAATCCCCACATGAAGAACAGCGTGGTAACGACAGCCAGAGGGCGCGAGTAGTCTGGCGTCACTGAAGCTGCTACCAGACGCGGCGCGGTTCTGGGTTCCGTTGTAAGTTCTCGAGTTGCCATTTCGTTTCACCTCTTAATACTAAGCGGTGGAAGCAAACAGCTACCACCAGGCTTCGGCCTGCACTCCGTACGTCAGGCCATTGGTCTTGTTCTGATATGGTGTTCCGCCTACCATGCCACGAAGTCCGTCCGACCAGCTTGCATAGGTCAGGAAAGCGCGTAGCACCGGCCGGCTGAAGAACTTGTTGCCGGCTCCGATTTGCGGGGCGATCGTGATTTTGCGCAGCCAGCCGTCGTACTGAGCACGGCTGTGCGTGTGGTCGAACCCTCCCTCGACCGCGAGTGAGACATGTTTGGTGAAGAAATATTCCGGTCTGACGCCGAACGAGACCCACTGGTTCCAGTCGTGTTGCGGATCGCCATCCTTGGTCCGCTGGTAAACGAAGATCGGCATGATGGCGAACTTGTCGTTTGGTTGAAACAGCAGGTTTTCAGTGATGAGAAGTCTTTTCGAGCTGTTGATGAACGGCGTTGGATCAGAGATCGACGTGCTGAAGTTGCTGGCCGCGCCGGTTCCGTACTGGATGGAAAAGGCGTGATAGCCACCGTGCCACTCCAGGCGTTGATGCCGCAGCCCGAATGCGTATCCGTCCGTGGTGCGGATCACAGTGCCGTTGTTGGTCGTGCCGCCCTTCGATGTCGCATAGTTGAACCACCCGCTCCAGAGACCCATCGGTCCCTTGAGGTCATAAAAACGCACGTCGATGTTGCTCTTCGCGAGGTAGCCGTTTTGGGTGACAATGTCGGGACGCGCCCCAGAAAGGAACGCCACAGACATCTTGCCGATTCGAAGATCGATATCCTCAACGCCCCCGCCGTATCCGCTCATGTCGAGCATGTAGAAATCGTCAATATGAATTTGCTGGCGGCGGTAGAACCTCTCACCCGCCCAGAACTTCGCGTTCGGCTGGCTTTCCAGCACGTTGCCGACTTGAACGAAGGCTTCACGCAGGCGGAACTGATCGTTGCCGATGCCATTTGCGAAATTTGCGTAGTTAGCGGAGTTCGTGGTGTTGGCCTGGACCAGGAACTCAGTCTTGATCCACGCCTTGTCGGAGCTGTGCTCCGGGTTCACCCAGTTGTTGACGAAGATCAATTCGGCGTAGGTCTCCGCTTCATTTCCCAGGCGGTATTTGGCAAAAGCCCCAGGGGCCTGGAATGCAACCTGCTGCCCCCCTACGCTGTTGAGGCCGTAACCAGAGCGAAAATATCCGTGGAACTCAAAGGTGCCGAGCTCTTGCTGCAGCTTCTCGATCTTTTGGTCCGCATCTCTTAACAGTTCGTACGTCGGCGCGGAAGCCACCTGGCCTTGAAACTTTGCCCCGACCTGATCCGATTGGCCGAGCACCGAGCGAGTTGCTTTCTCGGCGGCCAGCTCCGCCGCCGAGACCGTATTCTCCTTTGTTGTTCGCTGGATTTCTTTGTCGTCTTTGATTTGCTGCTCCAGGGCGGCGATGCGCTGTTGGAGGTCGCGAGTCGTCGTATCGTACTGCTGCTTCAGTTCTTGCAGTTGCTCCTGTAGCGTGTCAGTCTGTTGACCTGCTGCGCTCAAGCCCGAAAACGAAACCATTACGGCGCAACAGGCAAGCCACCTGACTGGCTGCTTCGAATGACTACATGACCCGGCAATCATGTTGTTGCTTTGCTCCTGCCTGCCACATGCTGTCTCGAATTTGCGAGGAACCCATCCCGTGGTTCGGCATTCTTCCAAAAGCATGTGCGTTTCCATCGCCGGGTGCGGAGCGCGGCACCGGCGCCGGCTCTTAATACTTAGGGGTTTACTCGCCTTGTAATGTGTGACTCCAGTTTCAATGAGGAACGGGGTGACGGTCGCCGATTTGGCAGATGATTGACAGATGACAGGCACCAATCTCAGCCCGGAAGGCCAGACATTTCTTTGCCTTACGCAAGCGGCCAATTCTCTGAGCTGCGATGGCCAACCCTTCGATGAGTGGCCGTCGAAGTGCTCGCTCGTTTTCGCGCCGAGACTCTTATGCAGTCGCATGGTTGGGAGATTGGAGGTGGCCGGTGCAACTTGGAGATGGGGTTCGCACAACCCTTCCTGTCTCGAGCATCCTGCTCGGCTTCCTGTTCGCCGGCTTTTGGTGGACACTGAACCGGGAACTCACCTTTAAGCCAGAGGACAGGCATTTCAAGCTAGGCATCGGCCTGCAACTCGCGGGGATGGGCATGCTGGCGGTCTTTGGAGTGGTGCTGCCCATGCGGGCGATCGCGTATGCGAATCCACAGCTGCTTCTTGACTATCGAGGGGTAGTCCTTGCGCTGATCGTGATCTTCGGATACATGCTGACAGATCTCGGCCACTACGGCGTCTTCAAGTGGCCGAAGTACGAAACTCGACCGGAGAAGTTCCTTTTCGCGGCTACGCTGCTAGCGGTCCTCGCATTGATCGTGAAGTGGTATTTCTTCTGATTGCCCCTTTGAGCGCAATCGGAACGATACGAACTCTGCAGCCGCCACCGACGCAGGCTGAATCCCTAGGGATGCGGGCGCATCGATCAGGACCGTGCAGTCTTTTCACCGTGATTGCTCAGGGTCTGCGATGGCGTCTCTTCACGGACAACTGCGCCAGTGAGCGAGCTAAACTTGCGTTCACTGACGCGAGGTCCTGAGAAGATAGTTGTTCCTGAAGCCGCGCTGCGGCGCGTTGGCGCGCTTCTTCGGCCTTTGCCTCGTCGATGTTCTCGGCGCGCACCGCCATATCCGTCAAGATGGCCACACGGTCGTTCGTGATTTCAACCAGTCCCTCTCCAACCGCAAGGAAGTCATCGTGGCCGTCCTTCTGCACCACCATTTCCCCCGGCATCAGCTGCGTCATCAGACGGACGTGTTGAGGGTAAATTCCCATCTCGCCCTCCACGCCCTGCAGCGTGACCATCTCCACGTCTTCGGAGTACACCGTCGCATCCGGTGTCAGAATTTCGAGCTTCAAACTGTTGGCCATAGGTTTCGGTGTTTGATGGCGGCATGGAGCCGGCCTCAACCTTGCTTGATTTCCTCAATCGGGCCTTTCATATAAAAGTTCGCTTCCGGTACGTCGTCGTGTTTTCCGTCGAGGATCTCCTTGAAGCCGCGCACGGTATCGGCCACGGGAACCTGTTTGCCTTCGCGTCCGGTGAACACCTGCGCTACGCTGAACGGCTGGCTCAGGAAGCGCTGAATCTTGCGCGCGCGGAATACAGTTAGCTTGTCTTCCGGAGAAAGCTCATCCATGCCCAGAATGGCGATGATGTCCTGCAGGTCTTTGTAGCGCTGAAGCACCTTCTGTACTCCACCGGCAACTTCATAGTGCTCCTGGCCTACGATTTCCGGCGCCAGTGCGCGGGAGGTTGAGGCCAGAGGGTCGACGGCGGGATAGATACCCAACTCGGCAATCGCGCGATCGAGGACGATGGTCGCATCCAGGTGCGCGAAGGTTGTGGCCGGCGCCGGGTCAGTCAGGTCATCAGCCGGAACGTACACGGCCTGGAAGGACGTGATCGAGCCTTTTTTGGTCGAGGTAATCCGTTCCTGAAGGGCACCCATCTCGGCCGCGAGGGTCGGCTGGTAACCGACAGCGCTGGCCGTGCGACCGAGCAGAGCCGAGACCTCAGAACCCGCCTGGGAAAAGCGAAAAATGTTGTCAATGAAGAGCAACACATCCTGGTTCTTCTCGTCGCGGAAATATTCTGTGATGGCGAGCCCGGAGAGAGCCACGCGCAGACGGGCTCCCGGGGGTTCGTTCATCTGGCCATACACCAACGCGATTTTTGACGCGCCCAGATTGTCCTGCTTGATGACCCCCGCCTCCGACATTTCGTGGTAGAGATCGTTCCCTTCCCGCGTGCGCTCGCCCACACCGGCGAACACCGACACGCCGCCATGGAGCTTGGCGATATTGTTGATCAGTTCCATGATGACGACTGTCTTGCCCACGCCGGCGCCGCCAAAAGCGCCGACTTTGCCGCCTTTCAGGAACGGGCAGATTAAGTCGATCACTTTGATGCCGGTTGCAAGCACTTGCGGTGAAGTCGATTGATCCTCCAACGACGGCGGCTTGCGATGGATGGGATAGTATTTCTCGGCCTGAACCGGTCCCCGCTCATCCACCGGGTTGCCGGTGACATCAAAGATCCGTCCTAAGACACCGTCGCCCACTGGCATGGTGATGGGCTCGCCCTTGTCTCTAACCTCGAAGCCGCGTTTAAGGCCCTCGGTGCCGGCCATGGCGATGGCTCGAACCAATCTATCTCCGAGGTGCTGCTGCACTTCGAGCGTCACCTTAGCAGGCTGGTCCTTAATCCTGAAGTCGACCGTCAACGCATGGTAGATTCCCGGCAACGCTTCCGGGAACTCGACGTCCACCACCGGACCGCTTACTTTTACGATCTTGCCTTTGTTCATATTTTTCATTCCCAGTTCGCAACGACCAATACCTTTCGCTTACTCCGTCTGGCCACCAGCGATTTCCAGCAATTCCTTCGTGATATTGCCTTGCCGCTGCTTGTTGTATTCGAGCGACAAATCGTGGATCAGGTGGTTGGCGCTATCCGTGGCGTTTTTCATCGACACCATGCGCGCACTCTGCTCGCTGGCCTTGGCATCGAGCAAGACCTGATGAATGTATAAGTTCAGATAGTGCGAGAGCAGATACGCGACGACCGTCTCCGGATTGGGCTCAAACAGGGACTCGGTGTCGTCCGCTTTCAGCTCTTCCTCCGATTCCATGCCCGGAATTTTCAACTCGGTAATTGCACCCACGGGAAGGTAGTCCAGGGCGATCGGATCCTGCGTGAGGGTGTTCACGAAGCGGGTCGCTACGACCTGGACCTGGTCCACCTCCTTCTCTAGAAAGAGGTCGCCGGCGCAGGTTGCAATCGCCGCCGAATCGGAAAAGCGAGGAGAGTCGGCGTATTCGAATTTCGCAGCCAACTGACGGCCGGTTCGAGCGACGAATTGCGCCGCTTTGCGTCCGGCTGTTATGAAGACCGTCGATTGAGGATCAAACCGGGATGCCACACGGAACACATTGCCGTTAAGTGCTCCGCACAACCCCTTATCGGCGGCAATGAGAATCACCGCTCTCCTTCTGACGTCGCGCTTTTCCAGCAACGGATGGCTGAAGTCTCCCATGCGGGTGGTCGCTTCCCGCTGGATTCGATACAAGAGGTATGCAAAGGGGCGGCCAGCGAGCGCGGCCTGCTGCGCTTTGCGCATTTTCGACGCCGCCACCATCTGCATCGCTTTCGTAATTTGCGCCGTGCTACCGACGGACCGGATGCGGCGGCGTAAGTCGCGGATACTGTGCATAAATCGAAGTCCCGGGAGCCGACACGCTCATTTCCAGGTCTGTTTGAACTCCTCCGCCGCAGCCTTCAAGTCGGCTACAACGGCACTGCTGACAGCCTTTTCAGTATCAATTTTCTTCAGCAATTCGATCTTGCGAGTGGTCAGGAACTCCGTCAGCTTTGCCTGGAAATCCTTGATCCGGCCGACAGCAACATCGCTCACGTAACCGTTCTGCACAATCCAGAGAACTGCCACCTGCACCTCTACCGGGATCGGGCTGTATTGCGGCTGCTTGAAAATCTCGATGATCCGTTTGCCGGCGTCGATCTTGGCCTGGGTCTTCGAATCCAACTCCGAGCCGAATTGCGCAAATGCCGCCAACTCGCGAAATTGCGCGAGGTCACCCTTGAGCTGGCCGGCAACCTGCTTCATCGATTTGAGTTGCGCCGCGGAACCCACACGAGACACCGACAGGCCGACCGAAATCGCAGGGCGGACGCCCTGGTAAAACAAGTCCGTTTCCAAATAGATCTGTCCGTCTGTAATCGAGATGACGTTGGTGGGTATGTAAGCAGATACGTCGCCGGCCTGGGTCTCGATAATGGGCAGGGCCGTCAGCGATCCGTTGCCATACTTTTCGCCGACACGCGCAGCTCGTTCGAGCAAGCGGCTGTGGAGATAGAACACGTCGCCCGGGTACGCCTCACGCCCAGACGGCCGTTTCAACACCAGCGATACCTGCCGATAAGCCACCGCGTGCTTGGACAAATCGTCAAAGACGATCAGGGCGTCCATGCCGTTGTCCATGAACCACTCTCCCATGGCTGCTCCGGCAAATGGGGCCAGATACTGATTGGTAGCCGAATCTGCGGCGGGAGACGCAACGATGATGGTGTAGGGCATCGCCCCGGCTTGTTCGAGCACCGCAATCGTCCGCGCAATGCTCGACTGCTTCTGGCCAACTGCGACGTAGATGCAGTACAGCGGACGGTAATTCTTGTCGCCAGCCGCCTCAGCCGCCCGGTTGAGACGCGCCTGGCTGATGATGGTATCGACACAGAGGGTCGTTTTGCCCGTCGACCGATCCCCGATGATCAACTGGCGCTGACCGCGGCCGATCGGAACCATCGCGTCGATCGCCATGATGCCTGTTTGTACCGGCTGACTGACGGGTTGACGCCGGATGATCCCGGGAGCCATTTTCTCGACTGGGTAGGCAACATCACTCTTAACGGGTCCCTTGCCATCCACGGGTTCTCCCAACATATTCACGACACGGCCCAGGAGTCCCTTGCCCACCGGGACCTGCAGCAGATTGCCCGTCGTGCGGACCTCGTCCCCCTCCTCGAGTTGGGTGTAGTCTCCCAGAACCACCACTCCGACTTCCGTCTCGTCGAGGTCCAGCGCCAGACCGGTGACACCGTGCCCCAGGTCCAGCATTTCGTTCAGCATTACATCGGAAAGGCCTTCGACTCGGGCGACGCCGTCGCCGACCTCGCGAATGACACCCACGTTCTGCCTGGCGGCCGTGGCCTTCGCGCCTGCGATTTGTTGTTCAATTTCCTGTAAGAGGTCAGCCATGTTTCCCTTCGCTTCGGTCGATCCAAGTCAACCGCAATTTCTTCAAGACCACCGCATTCTCAGTCACAAACATTTCTGCAGCGCGGCCAGTCCTGCTCGCACGCTGCCGTCATAAACATCACTGTTTACCCGGATGCGCATTCCACCGATCAACTCCGGATTGAGCACGAACGACGTACTGATGCCGGGTCCATATAAGCGCTCGAGATTCGATAACACGCTTGCCTGTAAGGCAGCCGGCAAAGACGCGGCGCTCGCAACTTCGGCGGTGTGCCGCAAGCGCTCCAGTTTCAGTAACCGCCGGAAGTGAGCGAGCAACGCGAGGCGGCCACCGCGTTTAGCTTCGAGGACTTTTCGCACCGCTTCGCGAACCCGCGACTCATCCACCACTCCTCCGACCATGCAAACACGGAACAACTGCTTGGCTTCCCTCTCGACTTGTTTGGTCTTCATCATTCTGCGCATCGTTTCCTTATGCGGTGAGTTGCCCAGCCGTTTCTTCGGCCAGGCGTTGCTGATCTTCGGGCGTCAGAATTTTGCCGGTGACTTTGGCGGTCGCGTCGACGAGCAGGCGTCCGAACTCCCGCTTGAGCTCCGTCAGCATGCGCGTACGTTCCTGCGCCGACGCTTCTCGTGCCTTGACCATCACCTGCTCTGCGGCGGCGATGGCTTTCTGGGTTTCCTGCTCTTGTACGCGGGCTGCGGCAGCGCGAGCTTCTTCGATCAGTTTGTTCGCTTGGACATTGGCCTGGTCGAGCATCTCCTTGCGCTGCGCCTCGGTTCGGGACAGCTCGGCCTTGATCTGCTCGGCGTTCGCCTTCCCTTGCGCGATTTGTTGCCTCCGCTCGTCCAGGACTTTGAGAACGGGTTTGTAGGCGAATCGTTGAAGGAGAATGCAGACGATACAGAAGCTGATCATCTGAGCCACCAGATGAGTCCAGTCCACGCCAAACGTCCTGGCGATCTCTTCGATCTGCCCCCCACCGCTCGTTATCACCAGCAATGCCAAAAGCATAATCACACTCTCATCTCAGCGGGGCTCGGCCGTGCCTGCGCGACGCCCCGACTTTCTCTTCCTGATTCCTTACTTGACCAGGAAGAGCGTGTAGAAGACGATCGCTTCGGCGAAGGCAATGGCCAGAATTGATTGGACCAGAACCTTCGTAGATGCCACCGGGTTGCGTCCCACCGCATCCGAAGCCTTCATGCCGATCAAGCCCACGGCAATCGCCGCTCCGAATGCCGCCAGACCCACGTGCAGATTCCCCGTCATACGATTCCTCCTTAATTTGCCGCCGACTCCTTCGGTGCAATGAGCCTCATCGGCGAAATGTATTAATCGATCGCGTGTGCCGCCGCCGGCTCCTCTTCGTGCTGGCAAATCAGCAGGGTGAAGACAGCGGTCAGCAACATGAAAACCAGAGCCTGAACCAGGCCCACCAGCAGCTCCAAAAAATAGAACGGGATGGGCAACAGCCAGCTGAGCCTCGGAACCAGCGTGGACATCGCCTCCAGCATGTTCTCGCCCGCGAACACGTTGCCGTAAAGACGAAAACTCAGCGAGACAGGCCGGAACAGGATGGAGATGATTTCCAGGCAGCCGGAGGCGAAGAACACGACCACCATCACCACTCTCATCAGTCCGTCGGTCTCGCCCTTGGGCGCAAACAGTTCCTTGAGAAACCCAATCGCGCCGTCCTCCTGAAGAGCCCAGATAATCCAGCAGGCAAAAAAGACCAGAGCCATCGCCAGCGTCAGGTTGACATCGGCGTTGGCGCCGCGGAACAACGGCTGATCGATCTTGAATCCATGCGTACCCTGATGTCCCCAGCCGATGGTTCCCACGCCCGGTATCAGTCCCATCCAATTCGCAGAAAGAATAAAAATAAAAATGCTCGCAAAGAACCAAAACGTTCTCTCTACCAAATGCGAACCGATGATGCCTTGCAAGAATGTGTAAAGCCCTTCCACCAGCCATTCCCAGAAATTCTGGATGCCATCAGGGATCGCCTTCATGTGCCGCGTGGCAGCTTGAGCAAACACGATGAGCCCCACGGCAACGATCCAGGTGACGACCATCGAATTCGTAATCGGGAAGCCAAACGGCCTGGCAATCTCTACTGCCTTTTGCGAAAGACTGGCTTCATCGGGCGCCGGTGCAGCGGGTCCAGCTGTCTCGGCAGCCCTGGCGGAGATGGTTCCCAAGCACAGGAACACCCAGGCAAAAATCAACGCGGGGAGCCTATGCTTCAATCTCGGCGAAAATTCTGCACTTCTGGCGCTCGGAGCAGACTGTACACTCGCAAGCGGAGCACTTCCGGGACATCGAAACATCTGTCGCAATCTCGTCAGCATTTGGTCAGTCCCTGAGTCCGGGCAGTCCCTCGTGATTTCGTCGGCCCGCTACTGCTTCCTGTCTAAGCAGCCATGTTTCCAATCCCAGGCGATTGCTGGCGTTGCGCGCATATCCGTGAGATAGGTGAAGTTACCCGTTCTTGGTGGTAAGAGATGTGCTTGGTAGCCGGGCACTGAGTGTGACGGATGCCAGCAATTTTGGCAGGTGACCGCCACCTTACCAATCCCAGCCTGGGAGATGGACAGGCTTCGATTCGTTCACTGAGCCATCGCGGAACCTGCAAACACCGGCAGCGAGCTGAGCAACTGGCTCACACCGTTCCAAATGATTTGCACGCCAATGCACACCAGGAGGAACGACGAAAGCTTCACAATCACATTCGTTCCGGTCGGTCCCATAACGGCCGCTAACCGATCCGCAAACGCATAGCAGAGATAGATCGTTGCCGCCAGAAAGGCACAACCGACGGCAGCCGCCAGAATCGCCAGCAGACTTGCGCCGAAGTGGTGTGTTTGGTTTGCCCCCAACGTGATGGCAATCGAGATCGACCCTGGACCGACTGTCAAGGGCAGGGTCAACGGATAAAACGCGTCGCGCAGAACATCCGTACCGCTGACCGTCCGCCCGACCGCGTTTCGATCATCTTCATCTTTCTTCTTCAGCAACGCCCAACCTGCCGCAACTACGACCATCCCGCCTCCGACTTGCACTACCGGCAATGAGATCCCAAAGAAAGAAAGCACGTGGGATCCAATGGCGAAGGACGTCACCAGCAAAATAAAGCTGTTGATTGCAATGCGACGGGACAGTAGTCTCCGCGTCTTTCTGTCGTAATTGAGCGTGAGGGAGAGAAACACGGGGCTCCCGCCGATCGGATCCACGATCGGAAAGAGGGCGCTCACCACCAGGAGAATGCTCTGCGCGAGTTGAAGCACAGCGTCGTCCTCTGCGGGAAGCACGGCTGACAATGGCGCGCCTTACTCCCTGAATGTTTGAACCCCTGACCCCTAGACTTGAGACGCCGTCGCCCGCTCAAGATCGGTGCTTTCCATCGTCAAATGCGGATCGATTGTTGGAGCCGCGCGCCTTGAACGATCCGTCAATTCCTGCAACCAGTCAAAGGCAGGGAGCGACAGCTTGTCTCCAGGGCAGCGCCAACTCCAATTTCCATCGGCGCGGCCGGGCACGTTCATCCGACTTTCGGCCCCGAGGTTGAGAACATCCTGCAACGGAGCAATCGCCAATGCCGCCTGCGATGACCATGCCAGATGGATCAGTGCCGGAGCAGCTTCATCATTTCCACCCGGCGCGCGTTTCAGATAACTCCAAAAGTTCTGCCGCTGGTAGTCCGGTAACTCCTCGTACCACTCTCGGGTCGGAGCATTGTCATGCGTACCCGTATACACGACCGTGTTGGGAGTAAAGTTGTACGGCAGATACGGGTTGTCGGTATTGCCGTCGAAGGCAAATTGAAGAACACGGGTTCCAGGGAGTTGAAATTGGTCGCGCAATGCCACGACGTCCGGAGTAATAACGCCCAGATCCTCGACGATGAACGGCAAGCCACCCAGCTCTTTGTGCACCGCGTCAAAGAGGCCGGCGCCGGGTCCCGGTACCCACTGTCCGGACTGAGCTGTCGGTGCGCCAGCAGGAACATGCCATGCGGCTGCGAACCCGCGGAAATGATCGAGGCGAATCGCATCGACGTGAGTGAGCAGGGCACGCAGGCGGTCGATTGACCACCGATAGCCAGTTGCGCGAAGCGCATCCCAGTTGTAAACGGGATTTCCCCACAACTGTCCCTGGGCGCTGAAATAATCGGGTGGGACGCCGGCGACGAAGCGCGGTCTCCGGTGTTCGTCGAGCAGGAATAACTCTGGATTCGCCCAGACATCGCTGGAATCCGGCGAAACAAAGAAGGGCAGATCGCCGATCAAGCGCACACCTCTGGAATGCGCGTGCTGCTTGAGTTGATCGCCCTGGCGGAAAAGCAGGAATTGCGCAAAGCGGACCTGGTCAACCTGATTGGCCAACTCTCGGCGTGCGTTGGCCAGGGCGTCTTCGTTGCGCTGGACCAGTTCTGCCGGCCAGTGGAGGTAGTAAGCGCCGTCATACTTGCCTTTTAGCGCCCGGAAAAGCGCATAGTCCTCCAGCCAATGTTCCTGCCGAACGCAGAACTCATCGTAGGCGGGCCGAAGATCCTTGCGGTCTCCGGCTTTGAAGTTTGTCCACGCCGTTTCCAGCAGGCGGTTCTTGAATGGGATGACAGCTTCGTAATTGACCACATCGCAAGAAAAGCGACTGTCACAATCCGTCGCCTTAAGGAGGCCATCCTGGATCAGGATGCCCGGGCTGATGAGCATCGCGCTGCCGGCAAACGACGACATCGACTGATAGGGAGAATTCCCATAACCGGTCGGACCGAGCGGCAGCGATTGCCACCAGAGCTGGCCAGCGTCGCGGAGACGGTCGATCCAGGAGTAGGCCGCCGATCCCAGATCACCAATACCATACGGTGACGGTAGAGAGGTGACATGTAATAACAAGCCGGAAGCACGGTAATCCGGGAGAAATGAAGGAACACTCGCGGAGTCGCCGGTACTTGTCATTGCCCCGCCCCAGAGCCCAGCGCGTTATTCACCATTTCCTGCGCTTCACCGACGATGGCATTCAGATGAGACCCGCTCTTGAAGCTCTCCGCATAGATTTTGTAGATGTTTTCCGTGCCCGAGGGCCGGGCCGCGAACCAGCCGCTTTCTGCTACCACTTTCAGGCCGCCGATCGGAGCTTGATTGCCTGGGGCTTTCGTCAGCTTGGCGGTGATCGGTTCGCCCGCCAGTTCCGACTCCTGGACTCGGTCCGGAGTGAGCTGCCGCAATTTCGCTTTCTGTTCCGGCGTGGCCGGCGCGTCGATGCGTGTGTAATAAGGTGTGCCGAATTCCCCGGTCAGTTCGCGGTAGTGCGCGCCGGGATCCTTCCCTGTGCAGGCGGTAATCTCGGCGGCCAGCAGGTCCATGATTGGCCCATCCTTGTCTGTCGTCCACACCGTTCCGTCCAGGCGAAGAAAACTTGCCCCGGCGCTTTCTTCGCCGCCGAAACAGAATGAGCCGTCCACCAGTCCTGACACGAACCATTTGAAACCTACCGGTACCTCGCACAGCTTCCGTCCGAGTTTCTTCACTACGCGGTCGATCATGCTGCTGCTCACCAGTGTCTTTCCGACTGCCGAATCGTGCCGCCACTGCGGGCGGTGCGTGAGCAAGTATCGGATCGCGACCGCGAGATAGTGGTTCGGGTTCATCAACCCGGCGGACGGCGTGACAATCCCGTGGCGGTCGGAATCGGGATCATTGGCGAAAGCTACCTGGTACTGATCCTTTAGCCCCACCAAGCGCGCCATCGCATACGGACTGGAACAATCCATGCGGATCTTGCCGTCATGGTCCACCGTCATGAATGAGAAGGTCGGGTCGATGATTGGATTGACAATCGCGACGTCCAGTCCGTAAATCGAATTGATCGGCTCCCAATACGGTCGCGCGGCGCCGCCCAGAGGATCCACACCAAGTTTGAGTTTGGCACCGCGAATGGCGTCCATGTCCACGACGTTCTTGAGATCGCGAACGTAGGGCAGGACGAAGTCTTGCTGGTGCGTACTCGCGGCTCGGAGCGCTTTGTCGAAGGGAATGCGCTTTACCTCGAGGTTTCCTGCCCGTAGTAACTCATTGGCGCGATTTTGCACCCACCCGGTTACGTCGGTATCGGCAGGGCCGCCGTTGGGCGGGTTGTATTTGACGCCTCCGTCCTCGGGCGGATTGTGGGATGGCGTGATGACGATGCCATCGGCGAAATGGTCTTTGCGGCCGCGGTTGTAGACGAGAATCGCCCGCGAGATCACTGGCGTCGGGGTTACGCCGTCGTTCTCCTGGATGATAATTTCAACGCCATTTGCCGCCAGCACTTCGAGTGCAGTGCGCTGCGCCGGCGCGGAAAGCGCATGCGTGTCCTTCCCCATATATAAAGGACCGTCGATTCCTTGTCCTTTGCGGTACTCGCAGATGGCCTGCGTAATCGCGAGGATGTGCGCTTCGTTGAAAGCGCCGTGCAGCGAAGACCCGCGGTGTCCGCTCGTGCCAAACGCGACGAGTTGATTCCGGTCGCCCACATCGGGCTTACGATCGAAATACTCTTTCTCCAAACGCGCTACGTCAACCAGCAGTTCCTTGGGCGTGGGCTTGCCGGCGAGCGGCGAGATTGCTGGTCCACTTGCGACGGACTGTTTCTCTAAGGTATCGGGCATGGTTCCGCCTTCCAGATTTCGGTCGCGTATTCCTGAATGGTGCGATCGCTCGAAAACTTGCCGGAGCTGGCCACGTTCAGGATTGCCTTCTCGGCCCATGCGCCCGGGTCGCGATACAGTGCCCCGAGACGTTCCTGCGCCTGGACGTAGGAGGTCAGGTCCGCCAGGTGCATGTAGTGATCGCCGAATAACAGTAATGCATCGCGCAGCGGAGCGAATACACCTGGTTCGTTGCGGCTGAAGTAATCGGAGAAGATAAGGTCCAGGGCCGCCCGCGTCTCGGGTTCATGTTCGTAGTGCCAGTTGGGACTGTACCAGGAGCGGCTGTTCTCGACTTGTTCGACGGTCAGTCCGAACAGGAACATGTTCTCTTCCCCAGCCTCCTCTGCCATCTCGATGGTCGCGCCATCCCGCGTGCCGACGGTAAGAGCTCCATTCATCATGAACTTCATGTTGCTGGTTCCGCTGGCCTCATAACCGGCAGTCGAAATTTGATTGGAGACGTCGCTCGCCGGAATCAGCCGCTCCGCCAGCGAAACATTGTACTCAGGGAGAAAAACGACTTTGATTCGCCCGCGCACCGCAGGGTCACCGTCAATCCTGCCTGCCAGGTTGTTGATGAATTTTATGATCAGCTTCGCCAGGCGATAGGCTGGTGCCGCTTTACCGGCGAAGAAGAATGTGCGCGGCACCATCTCCGCATCGGGATTTTCCCGCAGCCGGTTATAAACAACGACGATCCGGAGGGCGTTCAGCAGTTGGCGCTTGTACTCGTGGATGCGCTTGATTTGGCAGTCGAAAATCGTGTCCGGGTCCACGATCTGCCCTGAAGTCGCTTTGAGCCAGTCGGCAAAGCGTACTTTGGCCTCCCGTTTTGACTTGAGAAACAGGCCCCGAGCGCTCGCGTCCTGGGCGAATGGCTTCAACTCGGTGAGTTGCCTTAAGTCAGTAATCCACCGATCACCAATGACTTGCGTGATGGCCCCAGCCAGCGCAGGATTGGATTCCAGCAGCCAGCGACGAGGCGTGACTCCATTCGTTTTGTTGCTGAAGCGTTCGGGAAACATCTCCGCCAGATCCTTGACTGTCATCGTCCGCAGTAGCTTCGAGTGGACGGCGGCGACTCCATTGGTGCTGTGCGTGCCCACGATAGCGAGGTTGGCCATGCGAATCTTGCGCGAAGGCTTTTCTTCCACGAGACTAACGCGCTCGACGCGTCCCTCGTCGCCGGGGAAGCGAAGACGCACTTCGTCGAGCAAACGCCGATTAATTTCGTAAATGATTTCCAGATGCCGGGGAAGTAGCATCTCGAACCAGGCAGCCGGCCATTTCTCAAGGGCCTCAGGCAGTAACGTGTGATTCGTGTATGCGAGAGTCTTTTTCGTCAAATCCCATGCTTGGTCCCACCCAAGGTGCGCATCATCCAGCAGGACACGCATCAATTCCGCGACCGACATCGAGGGGTGTGTGTCGTTCAGTTGGATCGCAACCTTCTCCGGAAGCTGGTTCCAGTCAGTGTTGTGGCGCTGAAAGCGGCGGATCAGGTCGGCCAGCGAGCAAGCGACCAGGAAATACTCCTGCACAAAACGCAACCCCTGTCCCACGGTCGTGGAGTCGTCGGGATACAGTACACGGGTTAGCGATTCTGCTTCGAGAGTCTGGCCAAGTGCTCCTACGAAGTCTCCGGTGCCGAATTCCTGGAAGTCGAAGTAGTCGGGCGCTGCCGCGGCCCAGAGCCGGAGAGTATTGATCGTCTTTCCTCCGTAGCCTACGATTGGGCGGTCAAAAGGTATGCCGATGAGGCTCGACGGCCGTCCGGGAATCACCTTGAAATTACCACCTCGCAGTACAAAGGAACAGTTCAGCTTCACCTCCACCTTCTCGTGCGGGCGAGCGATCTCCCAGGGGTCGTCTTCACGTAGCCAGTTGTCGGGGTTCTCTTGCTGCCAGCCGTTCGCAAATGACTGCCGAAACATGCCGTATTCGTAGCGGAGTCCATAACCTGTTGCCGGCAGTTGCATCGTGGCCATCGAGTCGAGGAAGCACGCCGCGAGACGGCCCAGGCCGCCGTTCCCGAGACCCGCATCGGGTTCTTGCTCGATCAATTCCAGCCAATCAATTCCTTTTTCATGAATCGCATGCTGGGCCACGGGATCAAGCAGTAGGTTCGTGACGTTGTTGGCCAGCGAACGGCCGAGCAGAAATTCCAGAGAGAGGTAGTAAATACGCTTGGCGTTCTGTTGCTCATAAGTGGTCTTAGTCAGCACCCAGCGTTGCGCGAGAATGTCGCGCACAGAACGCGCAATTGCCTCGAATTTCTCCCGGGCGCTCGCCACCTTGGGGTCAATCGCCCGATCAAAAACCAGGTGCCGTTCATAGAATGCGTTTTCCGTCCCCACAAATGGAATCGGGCCGCACCCGTACTGCTTAAGAAGGTCGGAAACATTGGCCGCCTTCGCGGTCATCGGAACGACTTTTGCGGAGGTTGGGCGCACCACACTCTCTGTGCTCATTCGAGTTCCTTATCGTCTGATTTATCTGTGAACGGTGTTACCCACAAGAACCGCGTGTTCCTCATGGGACACGTTGGTCGATTGATTGACTACGTGGTGATCGTCATTCCAGAGCCGGATCACGGGCCGCGACAAATTGTGCTCATAGCTGAGCGCGCTGAGGCTCGCAGGACTCAGCAGAAAATACCTGCCCCCGATACCTGGCGGTAACCCCAGCCAGCGGGCGGTCAAAACGCGAATGAAGTGGCCGCTGGAAAAAATCAGTACATCGCCTGCAATGCCCCGGACACGCTCGACAACGCGGTCGGCTCGCTCGCCGATTTGTTCTGGCGATTCTCCTCCTGGAGCACCCTCACGAAATAAATCCCAGCGCGGGTTCACTCGAAGAATTTCGGCCGAAGTCAGTGCTTCGTATTTTCCGTAGTCCCATTCCACCAGGTCGGGATCGGTGATGGCCCCCGCTCCAAATCCAGATAATTCACAGGTTCGGGCCGCGCGCTGCAACGGGCTGGTAAACACTTTGGCAAACTTCATGCCCTTCAAACGTTCTCCAAGCCGCACGGCATTGCTTTCGCCGTCAGGTGTAAGAGGCAGGTCGGTAAGTCCGGTATGCTGGCCTGAGTGAGTCCACGCGGTGTTACCGTGGCGCGCTATATACAACACTGGAAGTGCGTCGCTCATGTGTCTTTTGGCTCCTCCTTGAACAACGTGCATTCGCAGTTCCACATGCTTGCCCGCCCAATGCGTGGTTTACAGGTGCGCTGTCGAAGGGCTGGCGACGAGACTTTTGGCAGATGACTGGCGCAAGCCCGACACAGGGTCCGCGATCGGCATGTTTGCTGCCGATGGTTCAGCTTGCTGTACCGACCGGTGCGGCGGCGTGCAACAGCTTCCAGCATTCCGCGGCAATGGCCCAGTCCTCCTCCGCCCGGATGACCAGCACGCGAACCTGAGAATCCGCGGTGGAAATGTCGCAGTCGAGGTACGGCCGCGTGTTCAGTTCGCGGTCGAGTTTGAGGCCGAGGAATTCCAATGTGCTGCATGCTGCCGCTCGCACTTCGGGGGAGTTCTCGCCCACTCCCGCGGTAAACACCAGAACGTCCATTCCTCCCAACACCGCGGTCATAGTGCCGATCGCTGCGCGTAATCGGTGGATGTAAATGGCAAATGCCAACGTCGCTCTCTGGTGACCTTTTTGCATACCACCCAGGATGTCGCGCATATCGCCCGAGAGACCCGAGATTCCCAGCAGCCCAGACTCCTGGTTCAGCACGTGGTCGATCTTCTCACCATCAAGCTGACCTTGACGCATCAGAAAAGTCAGAATGCCGGGATCTACCGAGCCCGATCGTGTTCCCATCATCAGGCCCTCTAAAGGAGTGAATCCCATCGTGGTATCAACGCTACGGCCTCCCTGAATTGCCGTCACGGAGCACCCATTGCCTAGATGGCAAGTGACAATTCTTAGCGAATTCCTGTCCTTCCGCAGCAGTTGAGCGGCGCGGCCGGCGCAATACTGATGATTGATCCCGTGAAATCCGTATCGGCGAATGCCTTTCTCGACCCATTCATATGGACCCGGATAGATCGCGGACGACTCTGGCATTTGGCGATGAAAGCCAGTGTCGAAAACGGCAACCTGCGGAACCGCGCCGAGAACACTTCCGACAATCTCCATGCCCTCGAGTTCGGCGCGAATATGCAGAGGCGCGAGAGGAGAGACGCTGCCGATGGCCGCGCGCACGTCGGGCGTGATGACAACGGGATCCTCGAAACGGGGGCCGCCATGGACTACACGATGCCCCACCGCGTCGATCTCGGAAACGGAAGCAATGGCACGCGTCTTTCCATCCCGCGCCGTACGCAGTAAATGTCTGACAACCTCCTCCCGTGAGGAGATTGGGAGTTGTTCTTTGACAACCGCCCCCATTGAGTTCTTCGCCGAAATCGTCGCCGTACCGCCGCCAAACTCGATTTTTCCCTCCCACAGGCAAGCGGGCGGATGATCCGGCAGATTCTCGCCGATTTCGTAGATGCACGCCTTTTGGCTGCTGGAACCGGAATTGAGTACGAGGATTTTCATATCTGGGCTGGAGCCAAGCTTCTCCGTTTCCTGGCTATCCGCGGAGCAACCGACCTACCAAACGCAAAGATATTCCGGAATACGGAATGGCCAGGAATCCATGCCCTCCCGGCATCGATAGGTCGCTCAGTGACTGTCGAAAGCATGGCAAGTGACAAGATCGCTAACAGCCTTTGCGATCACCCTTGAGCTAGCGAGTCGAGTTCCGCTGACAGGCTACTCAGACCCGCACGGTCAGTACTGGACATGGGGCGCCGCAGACTACTCGATAGGAGTTCGTGGAGAGAAAGCGATTGGTAAACCTGTGGGCGGGGGGAACGGTAAGCACGAGCAAATCGGCGGCGGCACGCTCCGCCACGTTCAGGATCAAGTCGCTCTGTGTGCCGATATCGGTTGGCAGTTGTGGAATGTTGGTCAGTTCCCTTTCGCGACTGGTGCTCCTCAACTCGGCTTCGCACCATTCAAGTGGGGACACTTGTGCGAGAACACGTCCGGCATGATCTTCAAGCACATGGGCAACCGTAAGCCGAGAGTTGTATTTCTGAGCGAGTGAGAACGCATACGATTCAGCTAATTTGGAACGGGCGGAAGGACCACTAGCAAGCAGAATACTCTCGGGTCCGAATTGCTCCAGTCTGTTTCGATCCGTGTAGGGACCTACGACAAGTACAGGGCAGGAAGCATGATCCACAATGATTTCTGCGACCGATCCGAGCGCCAGTTTCTTCCATCCGGTTCGACCATGCGTTCCCACGACGATCAAGCCAAGATCGAGGTCCCTGACTATTTCCGGGAGGATGGTCGGCAGTTCTGCGACTTCCACGTGAAACTTGAGATCGACGCTCTTAGCCTGACCGCCGCAGCGAAGGTCCGACTCCAGTCGTCGCATATCGCGCCAGGCAGCCTCGCGGGCCGTCTCGACGGCTTCAGGCGCTACCATGTTGTAAGGTGTGGGGTCGACGCAATGAAACAAATGCAATGTGGCGGCATACCTGGCCGCGATCCCGAGCGCATAGTTGAGGGCTCTCGTCGAACTCTCCGAGAAATCCGTCGCTAGCAGAATATTGCGCAGAGTCAGCGCAGTGGATGACGATTCGAGCCGTACCATCCGTGAGACCATCCCCTGCATATCTTCCTTAGACCCAATTCAGACAGCAACGCTAATTGCCGTTAACGGCAGCTTGTGCACGAGCCTCTTGCGAAGGCATCGATACCTCTTTGTTTTGAGCGCCATTTACGACGTAATCCTGGTGGTCGATGGTCAGGACTTTCTTGCCGTACAGGCGGACTTGTACAAACGTTTCGTCTCTTTGTGGCAGCCAGAATCCGCCGATCTTCTGGTATTGCCGCACGAAGTCGGCTCGCTCTATCCAGAATGAAAGCTTCTTGGCGGGACTACCTTCGATCCGGACCACCGCGTAGTCCTCGACATCAATCCACAGCTTACCTTCAAACAGGTATTTGTCTTTTCGTTTGGGGGCCGCTTGCACGACGAAGCAGCGGTACGGTCCTACCTGTTGTTCCCCAAGCAGCGTTAGGGTGTAGTTATCGGGAGCAATGGCGCTGTCGTGATGCTCCTTGCCGGCGGCGGTTTCGATCTCACTGTTGATGAGGGGGTTCAGCGCCAGATGTCGGATCAATCCCGACCCTTTTTCGGATGTAACGATAAACGTCTTCTTGTCGGGCGCGCGGAACTCCATCCGCCCGATCTCCTCGGCGTGCACCTTCCCTTTCAAGTCGACGACCTGGTAGGTTCTCAAGGCTGTGTAGTCGGACAGCGCCGCCTTTCGCTGCTCGTTATGGGCGAGCAACTGGGCGAAAATCTGGTCTTCCGTAACGCCTGACCGCAAGGGTTCGAGAGGAGTTGTGAGAGCCGGGTCGCTTTCCTGCCGAAGCTGCGCCCCTGCGCACACCGCCGACGTTGACAGGCCGATAAGTATCGCGGCCATGAAAACAGGTTTGATCTTGACTAGCGACGTTGCCATATCCCCTCCAAGCACATCTGCTTTCCCGCTTCAATCCTCGAAGCTACGGACACCACCCTGGAATCTGTTCTTGACAACGTTCGACCATAGCCACTTGATCACCCGG